>Ga0208980_10002157_pt1 | contig 11930 bp, 4 predicted proteins | sample WetSurMetagenome_3_FD_187993 | JGI IMG/M metagenome (GOLD analysis project Ga0208980, IMG submission 187993) | Wetland microbial communities from Twitchell Island in the Sacramento Delta, sample from surface sediment Aug2011 Site A1 Bulk (version 2) | ecosystem: Environmental > Aquatic > Marine...
AATTTTAACCCTTGATTCGCATTAATAATAATTAAGTAAATTAAACTTAATCAATCACTTATTACATACTACATATTACATAATACGTAATACATTTATTGCTCTCCTTTCAGTTCTGCAACTTCCTTCTTTAATGCCTCCACTTCAGCAGACAACTCCTGGACCGCTTTGATCAATGGCACTACAAGTGTGGAATATTGTATTCCATAAGGATCACCAGGATTGTCGGGCGTATCTACTCCGTTGAAATCATATCCAATGCTTCGCGCAGCGGCTTCTACTTCCTGTGCTATGAGACCTGTCAATATGACATCAGATTTTACTTCGCGTGCCTGCATCTCCTCCGGTGGAACCTCCCTGGTCCTGGTGCTTCTGTCCTCTGCGATTTCAAGGTTTTCACCAAGGTCTGGTGCCAGTCTTTTTACATCCAGACGATAAGTAACCGGATGAAGCTTGAGAATAAAATCCAGCCCGGAAACATTTTCCCTGATTTCCGTAAGATAGTTGCCATCGCTGGTGAGTGTTGTCCAGTCGGCATAGCCTCCAATCGATGTGACACTTGAATTTCCGATCCGGACCTGGTTGCTTCCGGCCGGATGTACATTATAACCCAGGGCAGTGGTGTTTACAAGGTCGTCTATCAATGAATAGGTGTGATATCCAATGAAAGTGCAGTATCCATTGCTTGTGCGGTAAGCCCCCGCATTTTCACCGACCGCCACATTGTTATCTCCGCCCGTATTTTCATACAATGCCCCATTCCCGAGGGCAGTGTTGCTGAAACCCGTTGTATTTTCATAAAGTGCAAACAATCCGCAAGCGGTGTTGGCGTAGCCTGTAGTGTTGGAATACAATGCCTGGTATCCGCTGGCAGTATTATCATAACCTCTGGTATTTGAAAACAGGGCTTTTGAACCCAGCGCAGTATTCCTTATGGCCTGGTATGAATAACCAACAGTCAATCCATTGTTAAACAAAGCGCTGTCGCCGACTGCCACAAGGTAGTTTCTATTGGTATTATTATACAGCGCACGGACTCCAACGGCGACATTTGTATTACCTGTCGTATTTAAAAACAATGCCGATCTGCCAATACCGACATTTTCATTGCCAATTGTATTATAATACAGTGGACCATATCCAACTGCAATATTATCAGAACCTGAACTGTTATGATTCAGTGAGCTGGTGCCAATGGCCGTGTTGTAAATACCTGTAGTATCTGAAAATAAGGATTGGTTACCAATGGCTATATTACCGTTCCCGTGTAAGTTGGAATAAAGAGCTGAAGAACCAATCGCAATATTCGAGCCGCCGTTTGAATTGTAATAAAGCGCTGAAGAACCAACCGCAATATTGGAGCTGCCGTTTGTATTGGAATAAAGTGCCTTGAAACCGAGTGCGGTATTTGCTGAAGTATTGTTTGAATAAAGTGCCATGTATCCGATGGCAGTATTACTGGAACCACTGGTGTTGGAATAAAGCGACTTATATCCGAATGCTGAATTATCACTTCCGACCATCGTTGAGAATAATGCCATATATCCGTGCCCTGTATTTTGATCACCGATTGTATTCGAATAGAGTACCTGGTAACCGGTGCCCGTATTATGATCGCCATAGGTATTATTATATAATGTCTTAGATCCGATCGCAGTATTTTCAACACCAAAGGAACATTTGAACAATGCGCTGTCGCCGATGGCAACCTGGTTACTTTTATCGGTACAATCATGCAGGGCCCTGATTCCTATCGCGACATTCGAGTGGCCGGTCTGATTGCTGTACAATGCCCGGTAACCGAGTATGGTGTTGTAATTCCCGGTCGTATTGGAATGCATCGCACTGATACCAATGGCTGTATTATATTCTCCCGTTGAGTTGGCGTAAAGGGAACGATAACCCAACCCGGTATTGGAAGCTCCTGATTTATTTGTGTACATCGATTGAAAACCGATGGCTGTGTTATAACTGCCGGTTGAGTCGGAATAAAGGGCCCTGTCGCCTAATGCGGTGTTATTGTTGCCCGATATGTTCAGATAGAGGGTATAATATCCTATGGCGGTATTGCCACTGGAAGTATTATTATAGAGGGCATGGTCTCCGAAAGCCGTATTCTCCGCGCCAGAACTGGCACTCTTGCCAACGGTAAGTCCGTTAATCAATGCATCTCCCCCGGAGACATGAAGTTTGGCTGTTGGCGAAGTCGTTCCTATCCCTACATTGCCCCCTAATGGTTGCAGCGATAAAGGATCCGCCTCCGTACCGTCATAACCGGCCTGGATCCAGCCGCTAAAAGGGGTGCTCCCCAGTTTCCCGATATCGATTCCATCATTGTCACCGACCCCAATCCGGAGGATGCCTGTTGATGAATAACCTGGAATGGAAGGATTGCCAGCCGGGCCAAGGACTGAAAGCTTTGCAGGCGGATCTGTGGTCCCGATGCCGACATTTCCTACGTCCCTGTTTCCGATGTAATCTCCAGGGACCGAATGCAATGTATTCCCGGAAGGATATCCTGTGCGCCTGCCCGGGATGGTATCTGGAATACTGTTATTGACCTGCTGGGCGTTTGCCAAAGCAACTATCATGGTGAACACCGTCAATGTCACCGGGGTTAAAAGTAGATTTTTCATAATAAATCAGAATTAGCCTGGAATGAAAAATGTTTGGATCTAGTGGCAGCCGTTAAAGATATGGAAAAGGAGCGGAAAAGTCAAGAGTGGCCGGCAGATTGCACTGAAGGATCAGTGATCTGCGACCGATGGTTTGCGGTCCAAACCCGTGGAAAATAAAAAAGGCGATTGCGCGCCTTGTGGGATGTACTGGATTTGAACCAGTGACCTCATGAATGTGAATCATGCGCTCTGAACCAACTGAGCTAACATCCCTGATTGGGAGCGCAAAAATAAATAATTCTCCCGGAATTGGACACGGAATTTTAAGAAAAAGGAGAAAAGTCTGGATATTTCTGCCAGCTATTCTTTCTCCTTCTTCATGGGCAACGGCGCCACCCCGGCCATTTCACTGATGATGTTCACCAGGTCGGAACCGGTGGGCACCACAATTTTGGCATTTTTCGACAGGGAATTTTCAAGGGTTTCGAGCTTTCTTAAAAGCTGGGCATTCCCTGTGAAATACTTATCGGCCGCTTCATTGACCAGTTTGATTGCCTCGGCTTCCCCTTCAGCGTGGAGGATCTTCGATTGCTTATAGCCTTCCGCTTCCTTGATCACGGCACGTTTTTCACCGTCTGCAACGGTCTCTCTTGCCGTAGCGTAATCTATCGCGGCAATCTTTTCGTTCTCCGCCTTCACCACCTTGTTCATCGTCTCCTGGACATCCTTCGGCGGATCAATTTCCTTGAGCTCTGTGCGGACGATTTCGATGCCCCAGCTCTGGGTTTCCTCCATCAGGGTCTTGTGCAATTCAGAATTTATCTTACCACGTTCACTGTTGGCCGATTTAAGGGTCAGCGTGCCGATGATGTTCCTCAGCGTTGTGCGGGCCAGGTTTACGATCTGCCACTGGTACCTGTTAACGTTATACTGCGAACTCTTAACACTTTCCTCATCAGTTTTGACTTTGAAATACACCTGGGCATCCACCCGGGCATTCAGGTTATCATTGGTGATGATCTCCTGTGGTTCAGCATCCACCATTTGTTCAGTGGTGTTTACCTGGTACATCTTTTCGATCACCGGAACGATCCAGTGAAATCCCGGACCTGCAAAACGGTTATACTTTCCGAGCCGCTCGATCAGCGCCCTGTGAGTTGGCCTGACGATCCGTATACCTGATAAGAGAAGAAGGATGACAAATCCCCCAAGAATGAAATACAAAGCTTCCATAGTTTGATGGTATTAGTTGATTAATAAAGAAAAGAATTCAAAATTCAAGACTCAAAACCCGGAACTATTTCCTCAAAGATAGTTATTATTCTTAAATGCTTTCAGGAATATTTCTTATCTTTCATCTTCCATTCCCAAATTTTCAACGTAATGAAAATCAGAACTCTGTCATTAACACTGGCCTTGATCGGCATTTTTTATGCCTGTCAGAAGCCCGGCCCGGCCATCGATCCCCTCGAATATGCCAGGTACATTTCGGGATATACCACTGGCGTCATTTCTAAAAAAGATGCAGTCAGGATTAAACTTAACCAGCCCTCATTAACAGGCGAGATAGGGAAAGAAATTCCAGTTCAGCTCTTTAAGTTTGATCCGCCCGTAAAAGGCAAGGCATATTTGTTATCAGAAGATATGATCGAGTTCCGGCCGGACTCCCCCTGGCCATCAGAAAAGGAAATTAAGGCCACTTTTGATTTGGGTAAAGTGACGGATGTCCAGGCAAAGCTCCAATCGTTCCAATTTGTTTTCTGGACCGTCACCCCTTCGTTCAGCGTCAATACAGGAAGGATGATCTCATTCGGGGAAAAAGAAGCAAAGATGAAACGTGTCGAAGGAGCCCTGAATTCAGCGGATTATATGGATCTGGAGGAAGTGGCTGAACTCCTGAAAACTTCTTCCTCTCGGGGGAATTTCCCTATCCGTTGGGAAAGCGGAGATGCCCCGAACCAGTTTAGCTTCATCATCGATAGCATTCCAAGACTGGAGGAGGCTTATGAAGTGAACTTGCAATGGGACGGAAGCCCGCTGGGAATTGATGTAAAAGGCGACTATACCTATGAAATCCCCTCTGTCCATGATTTCATTTATACAGGATTTACGCTGAACCAGGGGGAAGAGCAATCCATCGATATAGAACTCTCCGATCCGGTCGATCCAATCCAGGACCTCACCGGGCTGGTGTATCTCCGTGAAGGGGATGCCTGCCGGCTGGTGAAGGACCAGAATATCATTCGCCTGTACCTGTCTGCCAGGATTACAGGTGAACGTACCCTGGTCATCGAGAATTCAGTCAGGAATGATATGAGGGATAACCTGAAACAACGGATCGAAGAAAAGATCCTTTTTGAAGAATTGAAGCCTGCTGCTGAATTCCTTACGGCAGGTGTGATCATGCCCGACCCGCAGGGCCTTTTCCTTCCCATCAAAACCGTCAGTCTAAGGGCGGTGGATGTGATCGTCTTTAAAATGTTTGAGAACAACATCCCTTATTTTCTCCAGGCCAGTACTTTCGATACGAAGTATTTCTATAATTTCCAGTCATTCGGACGCCCGGTTTTTGCCAGGACTATGATGCTGGACGAGGACCCTTCCGTGGATCTGAACAAATGGAATACCTTCTCCCTTGATCTCACGCCACTGATGAAAGAGGACCCCGGGGCGGTATACAGGGTAAGGCTTTCTTTCCAGAAAGCTTATTCTGTCTACGATTGCGGGGCAATAGAAAAGGAAGATATCTCCAAATACATCCTGGATGATCAATCACTTGATGAAATCATTGAAAGATGGGATTCTCCTGATGGATACTGGGAACCCTGGCCGGATGACTACGACTGGCAGGAACGGGATAATCCCTGTCATATCTCCTATTATGCAAATAATAACCGTTTCAGTGAAAAGCTAGTGTTGTCTTCGCAAGTGGGAGTCACAGCCAAATCAGCCAATGGAAGGGATTTTCATATTGTAACGACAGATTTGCTCACCGGTGAACCTTTAGCCGGGATCAAGGTCGAATTCCTCAATTTCCAGAATCAACCCCTGGGCAATATGAGCACGGGTTCAGACGGGCAGGGGGATATCAGCCTGGATCACCCTCCTTATTACCTTAAAGCCTCCAAGGATCGTCAGCGGACATGGCTCAGGCTGGACGATGGCACGGCGCTGTCGTTCAGCCAGTTCGACGTAGGAGGAGATGTGGTGCAGAAAGGACTGAAGGGGATGATCTACGGCGAACGCAGTGTATGGCGGCCCGGCGATACCCTCTTCCTCACTTTCATCCTGGATGATAAAGCCAATCCCCTTCCGGAAAACCACCCGGTAAAGATCGAACTGTTCAACTCCCGGAGCCAGCTTGCTTTTTCCACTACCCAAACACTGGGGACTGATGGTTTTTATCCTTTCCGCCTTCCTACTGATCCGGATGCCCCCACAGGACTATGGCGTGCCGTCGTAAAAGTGGGCGGTGCTTCCTTTGAAAAATCACTTCGCATAGAAACTATAAAGCCAAACCGTCTCAAGATTAAGCTCGATTTCAACCAGCCGGTCATCAATGAATTTGCAGGAAAACCGGAGTGCAGTATTGAAGTTAAATGGCTTCACGGAGCGGTTGCCCCGGGTGTACGAACTTCAGTCAGCATGAGCTTCCGTAAGACACGGACTGCCTTCACCGGTTTTGAGAAATATACGTTCGATAATCCGGCCAGCTATTTCTGGACCGATGAACGAACGATCTATGATGAAGAATTGAATAATCTTGGACAGGGGAGATTTACTTTCACCCTTCCCGGAGGCAGCAGTGCCCCGGGTATGCTGGATGCCATCTTCCTCACCCGTGCCTTCGAAAAGGGCGGCGATTATAGCACTGACGTTTTTACGAAGCAATACTCGCCATTCAGGAGATACGTGGGTATTTATGTTCCGGATGGAGGAAGTTATCAGTATATGCTGGAGACCGATAAAGACCACAAGGTGGAGATCGCTACCGTCGACTGGCAGGGTAAGCCTGTCTCTGTCAGTGACCTGGAAGTGAAGATTTATAAGATTGAATGGAGATGGTGGTGGAATTCCAGCGATGAAGACCTCGCATACTACATTGGCAGCAATGATGCTGAGGTCGTCTACCAGGGAACTGTTTCCACCATAAATGGACGAGGTTCTTTCAACCTGAAGATCACCTATCCGGATTGGGGCCGCTATCTCATCCTGGTAAAAGACAATGGGGAATATCACCAGGCGGGGCTGCCGGTTTATTTCGACTGGCCCTCGTACGTCAACCGATCCGGCAGGGCCAACCCGGCAGGCGCTACGATGCTCACATTCAGCGCGGATAAGGAAAAGTACCGGACAGGCGATAAGGCTGTCATCAGTTTTCCTGCCACTCCAGGCAGTCGTGCCCTCATCAGCATCGAGTCGGGCAGCCACATCCTCTCCAGCCAGTGGAAAGTCTGCAGCCAGTCCGAAGAAACCTTTACCATTGACATTGCCAAAGGCATGGCGCCCAATGTATATGTTTACCTCAGTCTTATCCAGCCGCACAAGCAAACTGTGAATGATCTGCCCATCCGGATGTATGGCGTTATTCCCCTGATGATCGAGGACCCGGAAACAGTCTTGCAGCCGGTCATCTCCATGGCTGATGAACTAAAACCGGAAGAGGACTTTACGGTAAAAGTCAGCGAAAAAAGCGGCAAGCCGATGACTTTCACCCTTGCGGTGGTGGATGAAGGACTGCTCGATCTCACCAGGTTCAAGACCCCTGATCCCTACAGCATTTTTTATGCCCGGGAAGCTTTGGGTGTCAAGACGTGGGATATGTATGACCTGGTGATGGGCGCTTTCGGCGGCAGGCTGCAAAAGGTCCTTGCCATCGGGGGAGACGAAGAAGCGATGCTGGCCAAAAACAAGAAAGCCCAGCGGTTTGTGCCCGTGGTAAGATATGCCGGACCTTTCACCTTACAGAAAGGGGAGAAGAAGGATATTAAACTTCACATGCCGAATTATGTCGGATCGGTCAGGACGATGGTCATTGCAGGCAAAGACGGCGCGTACGGACATGCCGAGAATACGACCCCCGTCAGGAAAGCCATGATGGTGCTCGCTACCCTGCCGCGGGTCCTTGGCCCCGGCGAGGAGGTCGAATTGCCGGTCTCCGTTTTCGTTATGAATGACAAGATCAGGAACGTGAAGGTTGAAGTATCTGCCAGTGACCTGTTCAGCCTTACTGCCACTTCCCAAAACCTGGATTTTCTGCAGACAGGGGAGCAGATGGCTTATTTCAACATTAAAGTGGCAGAAAGGATTGGAACAGGAAAGATAAAAGTTACCGCAAGTTCTGGGAATGAAACAGCATACCAGGAAATGGAGATCGAAGTAAGAAATCCAAATCCCGTGATGACAAAATCGGCAGATTTTGTCATTGAACCTGGCCAATCGCTTCCTGTCCCGTATGAATTCTATGGGATGCCGGGGACGAACAGCGGACAGGTCACCTTCAGCGGGCTGCCCGATTTCGGCCTCGAAAAGAACCTGGCCTACCTGGTGCAGTATCCGTATGGCTGTATCGAACAGACCACTTCATCCGCGTTTCCCCAGCTTTTCCTGCCATCGCTGGCAGATCTCAGCCAGGACAGGCTGGTAAAAGTCGACCGTAATATCCGAGCTGCGATAAACAAAATTTCAAAGATGGCTGCTGCTGACGGCGCCTTTACATACTGGCCCGGCATTTCTGCCTACAGCGACTGGGGTACCTCCTATGCAGGCCATTTCCTGCTTATGGCAGAAAACAATGGATACCTGGTTCAGGCCGGGCTGAAAGACAAATGGATTGCCTTCCAGCAAAAGGCAGCGGGTGCATACAGGCAGTCTGAAAGCATGGGATATTCCTATTATGACTTATGCCAGGCCTACCGGTTATACACCCTTGCAGTTGCGCAGAAGCCTTCCCTGGGTGCCATGAACAGGATGCGGGAAGCCGGGAATCTTAGCCCCTCAAGCGCATGGGTCCTGGCTGCCGCCTATCTCTATGCCGGGAAACCTGAGGTGGCAGAGGAGCTTATCTCAGGAAGGGAAATCGGGGTGACCGATAAGTATGAATATGCCGGCTGGACCTATGGTTCCGGGCTGAGGGACATGGCCTTCACCCTTGAAGTCCTGACCATGTTGAAAAAAGATGCCGAAGCATTCCGGCTGCTTCAGAAGATATCGGAGGAACTCAAGGGCCGCTATTACAGCACCCAGACCACTGCCTTCTGCCTGTATGCAATATCCCGTTATGTCGGAGAAATGACCGGTGGGGGGCTCGAATTCCAGTATTTCATCAACAAAGGCGACAAGGCATCTGTGAATACGGCCAAAGCATTTTATTCTTATGATTTAAAAGAAATAGCAGGGTTGAAGGGCACCATCACGGTGATCAACAAAAAAACCGATGCTAAACTATTTGCAACGGTCACACTTTCCGGGCAACCCCTGCAGGGCGAAGAAAAGGAGCTTTCATCCAATTTGAAGATCAATGTGATGTACGAAGATGATGGAGGAAATCCTGTGGATATTTCCGCCTTGAAGCAGGGAACGGATTTCATTGCCAAAGTGACCATAGAGCATTCCGGGATGACGTTCCCCTATGAAAACCTTGCCCTTAGCCAGGTATTTCCTTCGGGATGGGAGATTGTGAACACCCGCGTACAGGATGTTTCCTCAGGTTTAAAGGAAGATGGTTTTGATTACCGGGATTACCGGGATGACCGGGTTTATACTTTCTTCAGCCTGCAGCCATACCAGAAGAAGACCTTCCGTGTCAGGCTGAATGCGGCATACGCCGGTAATTATTACTTACCGGCGGTTTCTTGCGAAGCAATGTATGAGACTAACATTCAAGCGCATACAAAAGGCCGTTGGGTCAGGGTGGTCCGCTAAGCGCATCACCTGGACCTCGCTGGTCGTCATCCTGCTGGTGGTTTTCTGGTTCTCCCTTCCATCGCCGATGTTCGACGATCCATATGCCACTGTGGTGTATGACCGCCATGGCCTGCTCCTGGGCGCCCGCATTGCAGATGACGGCCAATGGCGCTTTCCGCCGGCAGATTCAGTTCCAGATAAGTATAAGGCTTGCGTTGTGGCGTTCGAGGACCGGTATTTCTACTGGCACCCGGGTGTAAACCTGTTTTCCCTGTTCCGGGCATTGAAACAGAATGTAAATGCGCGGAAAGTTGTCAGCGGCGGAAGCACGCTCACGATGCAGACTATACGGCTGGCCCGCAAAGGGAAGCCAAGAACTGTCTGGGAAAAGCTGGTGGAAATCTGGCTTGCATTCAGGCTGGAAATGTCGTATTCGAAAGGCACGATCCTTGCCATGTATGCTTCGCATGCTCCGTATGGCGGAAACCAGGTAGGACTGTCGGCCGCTGCCTGGCGCTACTTCGGCCGGCCTCCGGAGGAGCTTTCCTGGGCGGAAGCGGCGGTCCTGGCCGTGTTGCCCAATGCCCCTGCTGCCATCCATCCGGGCAGGAACCGGGAAGTATTGCTGGAAAAACGGAACCGGTTGCTGAAGAAACTGGCCGCCAGGGGCATCATCGACCAGCTCACCTGCAGCCTGGCCTGCGAAGAGCCGCTCCCTGGGCAGCCTTTGCCGCTGCCGGATATGGCCAGGCACCTGGTGGCAAATGTATACCGCACCAATCCGGGACAATCGGTGAACAGTGCATTGGATGCAGGGCTGCAGCAAAAGGTGAATGAAATCGCTTCTCTGCACCAGAAAAACATGGCTTCCATCCAGGTATTCAACTCGGCAGTACTGGTCATCGATCTGAATAACCGGCAGGTATTGGCTTATATGGGTAATTCGGCACTTGGTGATGAGCCTGCACACAGCCCTGAGGTCGATATCATCCAATCTTCCAGGAGTACGGGCAGCATCCTGAAGCCATTTCTTTATGCGGCGATGATGGATGCAGGAGACCTGTTGCCCGGCATGCTTCTGCCCGATATTCCTTCTTATTTTTCCGGGTTCTCCCCAAAAAACTTCAGCCTGACTTACGACGGTGCCGTCCCTGCATCCAATGCCCTGGCCAGGTCATTGAATGTTCCGGCAGTATATCTTCTTAAAGAATATGGCGTGCAGCCATTTTATGATCTCCTGAAGAAACTCGGGATCAGCACTTTGACAAAATCCTCTTCCCATTATGGGCTTTCACTGATCCTGGGCGGTGCCGAAGCGTCATTATGGGAGATTAGCACTTTGTATATGAATATGGGAAGGACTTTGAATGTGTATGCTTCCAATTATGCGGAATACAGCGGTGTGCAAGGGGAGAGGGCGGAATTATTATTCAAAGGGACTCCATCTCCGGTGGGGCAGATGGAGTCCCGTATTCAATCTCCTCCGCTGTATTCAGCCGGTGCCGCATGGTTGACATTATCCGCCCTGCGCGATGTCAACCGGCCGGAAGAGGAAGAGGGATGGAAATCGTTTGCTTCTTCCAGGGAAATCGCCTGGAAAACAGGGACAAGCTTTGGCTTCCGGGATGCCTGGGCCATCGGTGAGACAACCGATTACCTGGTCGGGGTCTGGGTAGGCAATGCCGACGGGGAAGGGCGCCCCGGGCTCACCGGCGTCAGTACCGCGGCACCCTTGATGTTCGAAGTATTCCGTATCCTGCCTCAGTCCAGCCACTGGTTCCCGGAACCGTACGATGAACTGGAGAAAATTGCAGTATGCCGGCAAAGCGGGCACCGGCCATCCATCTACTGCACCGATATCGATTCGGTAACCATTTGCCTGGCCGGTGCAAAATCCGAAGCCTGTCCTTACCATAGGTTGATCCATGTTGATGAAACCGGCAGCTACCAGGTCAATGCCGACTGTTACCCGGCAGACAAGATCAGACAGAAATCCTGGTTTGTACTGCCTCCATCCTGGGCCTGGTATTACAGGCATCGAAACCCGATGTACCAGCCCCCTCCTCCGTTCCTGCCCGGATGTTCTGCCGGTGATGCCAGGCCGATGCAGTTTATCTACCCCGCCGGCGATCGAAAAATTTACCTGCCAACCGGTCCGGATGGAAAACCGGGAAAGGTCGTCTTTGAAGCAGCCCACCAGGCACCTTCTAAATCCATATACTGGCACCTGGATGACCATTTCATCGGAATGACACGCGACATCCACAAAATCAGCCTGCAACCGGAAGCAGGCGAACATGTGCTGACAATCGTGGATGAGGATGGGGCGGTGGCTTCAACTCATATAACTGTGGTAGGCAGGAGATGATTGGTTGATTGTAATTTCATAGAGTCCGCCACAGGCGG
>Ga0208980_10002158_pt1 | contig 11921 bp, 13 predicted proteins | sample WetSurMetagenome_3_FD_187993 | JGI IMG/M metagenome (GOLD analysis project Ga0208980, IMG submission 187993) | Wetland microbial communities from Twitchell Island in the Sacramento Delta, sample from surface sediment Aug2011 Site A1 Bulk (version 2) | ecosystem: Environmental > Aquatic > Marine...
CAAGGAATTTCCCGTCTATGCCTGCCTCCTGCTTCGGGTTCAGGTCTTTCCATTCCCGTCCAAAGATATCTCTCCAGGCCAATGGAGGGGCTCCAGACAATTCGAAATACACTTGATACACTGTATATGATCCAAGTGTTCTCCGGGTCTTGTCGGTATTGAGACCCACAATGCGTATCTCCGCAGTGGATGTGGGCGAAGAGTTTTGGCTACTGTCAAACATATGTTACCTCATGTGAAATGAACGATCACGATGACTTCCCGGATTTCATTTCGTATCAAGAATAATTGGCAAGCCGTCTTTCCCGGCACCGACGATAATAACCTTCGTGTTTGGTGAGCTTGCAAGCTTCTCTGTCGCTTCAATTCCCTTCCAGCGGAGCAATTGGTCGCTGATCCCCGCGGCAACAATGGCCTGGAAGTCGGCAATGCCCTTCGCTTCAATCCGCTTCCTGTCCGCCTCTTGTTTTTCCTTAGTGAGGATGAATTCCATGCGCTGGCTTTCCTGGTCGGCTCGCTGCTTTTGCTCTATAGCTTCGGTAAGCTGAGTTGGGAGAGCCACATTACGGATTGGTGTGTTCTCAATAGTAACACCCCGGGGGGAGACTGTCTTGGCAAGCTCCTCCTGGATCGATGCGCCGAGTCGCTCCCGTTCGGTTGAATACAGCGCGCTCGCCTGAAAGCTTGCCGTGACCGCACGGCAGATGGAGCGGAACTGGGGGATGAGAATGATGGTTTCGTAATCGCCACCGGTCACAGTTTTGTAGACGCGAGCCGCGGAGTCAGGATTGAGCCTGTAAAGCGCGCTGACCTCCAACCCAATGGTGAGTCCTTCGCGCGATAGTACTTGCATCGTTTCTTTGTGTTCCTGCGTCTGGATGGAATACTTGATGACGGTCGCCAGCGGGTTCACCGGATTGATACCGGCCCGCAACGTCTGATCCGACACAACGCCGAAGAAATCCACGACACCGACGTGTCCCGCAGGGATTTGCGTGAAACACTGGAGCAAGGCAAGAACTCCAAACACCCCCGCTGCCAGGGCACTCACCGTGGCGACGGAACGGAATGCGATATTATTCTGCCTCATTTTGGTTGAGGCGCTTCGCCACACGAAGAAGGCGACAATGGCAATGATTATCGATAAGATGAAGATCATGATGAACTCCTTATGAGACTGCTTTTTGACTTGGATCGCGTACTCTTCCTTGATGCACTTCTTGCACTGACGGATTTTCTCCCCGACTGTTCCTTTTTGTGCAGGGACCTCTGCAATTGAATCAGCTTACTGTTGGACTTCCTGAGATGTTCAACGGTCTTCTTGAATTCAGCGACCTGGCCTTTGGCTTCCTCTTTGGCAATTCCGTATTTTTCCTGAAGCCTTCCTACAAGCTCTTCATACTTGCCGGCAATGGCCGCCAGTTCGTCGTTCATCACCCTGCCCCAGTGGTGCATAGCCTTCCCTCGGTGTTGCTTCCATTGTCCTTCAACTCGATCCCAGCTCATTGCGTAGCTCCTTTCGTCCAAAGTGTTTTGTCCGGATTGTCAAATGCGGTCCTCAAGGAGGCGACTACACCAATACAGACCGTGAAGAAGTATACCAATGATTCAGATGAAAGAAATCAACCGGAAGGATGGAAGAGTAGTTAATCCTTCTTGAGGGAAGACAGAGTTGGTGGAACCCGAAGGTGCAGACTGCGAAGAGTCATATCGCTCACAGTCGAATGGAACGAGGGATGACCCGCCTTGGTAATCGTGTAGATAGGAAAAAGGTCTCCGCGAGGAGTTTCCTGCAAACCCAGGAACACCGCGTCTTCGCCCGGGATTGCCCGCTCTCTTTGCCATATTCAGACGTATGATCGCCTTCAGCCATGTTATCCTGTTTTCTCCAGCGGGAATAGTGATCTCGAACTGGCGGAGGGTCCGAACCCTCAAACGCTAACAGAACAGTCGCTAACTGGGTATCGCCCAAAGGGACCAAAAGGGGATTATATCTTTTGGATGATAAGAAATGCTGCCTGGAAATTCCCCTTATCTATTGGCATGCATTGCTACCTGCAAGCGGGTATGTAATGCTAATTTCTCCATAATGTTATGAATATGACTTTTGGCCGTGTAGGTCGCGATGTTGAGCCGTTGGGCAATTTCTTTGTTACTCAGACCCTCAGCAATCAATGCTATGATCTCACGTTCTCGTTTCGTCATCCTTACCGCCCTGTTCAGTTTGTCTTTTCCCTTCTTGAGTGCGTACTCAATAACGTGAGAAAATAGGGAGCCAGTCAGCAGGGGCGGCAGAACTTTGCCGCCATGGGCCACCGACCGTATGGTCCGGAGAAAATCCTCGACCGTCGCGTCCTTCAGGATGAAGCCCGATGCTCCTGCCTGCACGCACTCGACGATGTCCGATTGCGTAGGGATAAGGCCCATTCCAATTACCTTGAGCGCAGGAGTTGCTTTCCGCAGCGATGCCACCACCCGCAAGCCGTTTTGATTCCGCAAACCCAGGTCGATGAGAATCACCTGAGGTCTCACAGTGCGTGCTTTGAGCACAGTGTTTTCATTCCCTCCCGATGCTGCCACAACCTTCATGTCTGCTTGCCCGTTGATCATGGCAACCATACCCTCGCGCAACAGGCGGTTATCTTCAATCAGAAGGATTCGGATTTTGCCCATTGAACATCGGCTCAATCTTCGTTGATGTTCTTGATCAGTTCAGCAGCAGAGCGTTGGGTTCGTTCGTCGCTTGCAAGAAGAACGGGCAATGTTGCAACCAGCTGGAATTCCTCAAGCGCCTCCAGAGTGCGATCCTGCTCCATGTAGAGATCACCCAATTCAAAATGATGGCGAATAACCCCGGGCGAGAGAGCGATGGCTTTCTTGAGCGCACTCTCCGATTCATCATAACCACCCTCTGGAAGAGTGCCGAGAAAGACAGCTGCCAACTGACGTTCAATCCAGCTTACATTCCCAAGCGCCCTGTAGAACGAGCCGAGAATTGAATACGCGATATCATCTCCGGGATTCAGTGCGATGCTGCATTCAAGTTCCTTCTTAATCACATAACAGAGTCTGATCTTCGTCTTGCCCCCCTCGAACATGGCAATGTTTCCAAGTGCTGCGGCCCGCCACGTGTGGCCTTCTGATTTCATGGAATCTCCGCCGATACACCGATTCGCAAACGCCTCGGCCTGACGATACAGGTCAAGCTTCTGGTCCTGCGGCGCAACATCGGCCTTACAGACGTACACGCGCGCGAGCCTCCACAGCACATCTACAGAATCCGGGGATGAGTTGAGTGCAGAATCATAGAAGGCTTCGGCCAGCGGGTAGCGAATGCGGGCAAATTCCTGATCCCCTCTTTCAAGTGATGATGGCAAGGAGATCGGACTGACCAGAAGCAGAAATCCGAGGAATGAGTTTGTCACCAGCAGAAATCCAATTCAGATTGTCCGTTCTATTTGATCGGCACGCGCGTTCGCGGAGTCACGGAATATCACGATTGCGGCTTACTTCCCTTCACCAAGAAGATGAGTGAGAAATCGCGCGCCATTCACCCATTCGAATAGCCACACCTCAACCCAAATCAGTGGATTCCAGACATGAAGATACCACTGTCGCCAGACCCGCTCGACATACGCCCTCGTGTAAGCGGCGGCAAACGGGTTATGCTTCTTGAACCAGAGTCGCGTAACGGACGGAACGGTAACTTCCGGCATGTCGTCTCGGAGCTTCCTGTAGATCACCGCCAGCTCCCTTGCCTTCAGGCCCCGCCAGTCCATAACGTCATGCTTCGTGTTCACTATGAGATCGTGAAGTGCATCTTCAGCTTTGCTCCTGGGTCGACTGCGAAGCCACACTTCTTCGAGCTGAAAGAAGAGCTTCACCATTCCCCACAACCGCTTGGCGATGGTCGTGAATCGGTTCCACCAGAACGGAACGAATCCCTCCGGGGCAAAACCAGAACGTCGGTCATCCCGATGCCGAACGGTCCAGAAGCCGCAGTTCATCGGGTGCAGGCCCTCGATCTCTGACGCATACAAATATGCCGCCAAGAAAAAGAGGCGGTTCCAATAGTAAGACCAATCGTGCCGCCACGCCTTGAGAACATTTACCATATGATCGATGGTGTAGAACTGACTCCATGCTCTTCGGTATGCTTCCATCAATTCATCCCGCGTCATGCGTTCCGGCGCCACTGCGACGTGTGCTGAATCGTATGTATTGAAATCCGTCTCCATCCATCTGCGTTCTCGCCACCATCGTTGGTGATCTTTCGAGCCGGGCAAGGGGGACAGGATATAGAACGATGCAGAATCAAATCCGACACGCTGGAGTTCAGCCACATCTTCTTTGATACTTGTGGGCGTGTCGAACGGCAGTCCAAGGATGTACCCGGCGTGACAGGCGATGCCGAGCGAATGAAGATGGACCACAAGCTCCTTGTACTCCGAGACCTGATTCTGGAACTTGCCCTGGGAGCGGAGGTTGTCTCGATTCACGCTCTCCACACCAAAGAACACCTGGTTGCATCCCGCCCGTGCGGCCATGCTGAAGAAGTCCCCCGGCGGAATCTTCCGAGCCGCGAGATCACTTTGCATCATGAATGTGAACGGGATACTCTCTTCTTCGCGCAGATGAATCAATCCGGCAAAGAGCTCGCGCCATCGCGGGTTACGAGCGATGTTGTCATCCGTAAAGAAGCTGTGAACGATTCCCGCTTCATGGTAGTTCCGACGGACGAACTCTACCACTTGCCCAGGTTCCCTGCAACGCATCGTTCGCCCTTGCACGTTGATAATGGTGCAGAAGTCGCACGTGAAGACGCAGCCCCGACCGGTATCGATAGTACTGTACGGCGAAGCGAATCCCTTTAGATCATCCTTTGTGAGATGAGGTGTGGGGATGTTCGAGAGATCCGGAGTTGGACTCAAGAAATTGTAGAGCGGCTCCGCCTGTCCTCTGAGTACATCTTCCACGATGGTGGGCAGGCGGTCACCTTCCACCTCGCCGGCAACAAGGATCATCCCTTTGCACATGGCGTCTCTGAGATCTGCTGTAAGACCGACCATTGCGAGCATGCCGCTGACGTGAAAGCCGCCAATCATGACGGGGATGTTCTGCGGTAGGAACCACGACGCAATATCCTGTGCCCGGGGAAACTGATTCGATTGAACACCGACGAGCATAACGATCGTCTTTACGCCGGGAACTCTCGATCGCCTCATGATTTCCTGTGCCGGAACCCGCTGAATTGCCTCGTCGATCAATCGGAGGGTGAGCGGCAAGCCCTTGAAGAATGGATAGTTCACGATATCGCGCACCAGCGTACCCATTTGTGTCAGGGTGTTGCTGCGAATAACGCCAACCCGCATCTGGATAGGATATCCGTCATCGGTGTAGTTTGTCGGACGGATAAGTGTTATGTCCAGCTCGCGTACACCACATGCAAGCGCAGTGTCGCGCGAAGACCTTTCTTGTGCTAAGGGAACTCCTTGCATAAGTCGATTCTCGTTTTCAGTCGTTGATCAGACCTTGCTTGCTACAACTACCAGGCCCCAGGTCAAACAGAAGTCTCTTGAGGGTTCACAAACACCTCAAATCGCCAGCCGAACTTCAACCGGCTCTGATATGTCTTCAATCGTTGACTTCAGGTAGGCATTGGGATCGTGTTGTAACGCTCCCTCGGGGAGCCAATGCCACAACGGCCCCATGTCTTTCTTCACTCGGTCGATATAGAACTGTGGGATCTCAGTCGTTTGCCGTTCGAAGAATGGACGAAACTGAGGATCAGCATGAAGGCGGCGCAGGATTTCCGAGTAGTAGTCTATTCGGCCATATCCCTCCGAAGAAATTGCCCGTACCACATTCAACCATTTCGGAATAAACGTCTTGGTTGCTCTGGCCCTTCTATAGATAGATCGCCTGGAGAAAGAGTACCGCGTGAGATCGATGACATGTTCGTAGAATCTGGGCCAGGAGTAATTCTTCGGCCCAATGTTCATTGCACCGTTGTTGTTAAGGAAGTGGAAGGGAAAGGGAATCACCCGGCCAGCCTGCTGGTAGTGAAGGTTGAGTGGAGCTGCCTGACCGAATGCAGAGAGGAGGGAGTATCCGGGAAACGCGCCCGGCGTTAGATCAATGAACCGCTTTGTGAGCTCGAACGGCTCGTCCCCTTCATCGAGATCAAGCCCCAGGACGAAATTGGCCTGGAGATACGGAATATACCTCAGGATCATATTGACATGCTCGGATATCTCCAGCACCTTGTCATTGCCCTGCAGTTTTCCAGTGCGCGATTTCTCTCCCAACTCGTACCAGGATTCAATCCCGGGGAGAAGGGCTTTGAAGCCGTTGCGCTTCAGCCGAATGACATGGGGTTCGGAAAGAAGTGAGAGGCTGTTTTCCGCAACGAAGTCGATGCGATCTGCAGGTACTGCTTCCTCAATCGCGTTCATGTAGTTGTCAAATTGGACGCCAAAGTTCGGGTCGTGAAATGCAACGAGCGGTCGCTTGAACTTGGTCAACAGGAAAGCCAGGTCCTCCTTCATTACTCCCAGATCCAATGGTTGGTATGGCACAACTGAATCAATGCAGAAGCTGCATTGGTATGGACAACCCAAACTTCCGAGCATGGGGACCATTTTGAGGAGCGGTGCCTTCCTCAATGTCGATTCGACGAACTCCCATCGCTCACGCACTCCGGGAAGCGAGGAGGGCTGGCCTGCCGCTGACATGTGCACACCAATCGGACGGTTGGGGGCGCAGTCGGTCAGAACCTCATGAATGATCGATTTGTCAGTGAAGCCAAGTACATAGTCGAAGTACTTCTGGGCGTCCTGCGGGTAGCAGCGGGCATGGGGGCCACCGAGCACCGTCACGGCGCCGCGCGATCGGAATTGGTTGCTCAGAGCATACGCTACTTGCGCTGCCTCCGTAAAAGCACCGATGAAGACCAGGTCAACATTCTCCGGCAATTCATCGGCCAGATTTTCAAAGCCGGTGTAACAGAGATATGTAACATCGTGTCCTTCCTCTTGACACCAGACGGCAACCGCCTGGGGCATGATGCTTGCAAGGCTGGCATTCATGACACGCGCCCACAGCGCCCGCGTCGGACCTTTGCTGACGAGATCAATAATCCCGATACGTAACTTCCGCATGCTGCTCCCTGAGAGTTGTGTTATTTGAGGGTTACTTTGACCGTCTGAGCTTCCGCTTCTTGATTGCCTCTCTGACGATTCTCGAGAAGACAGACTTCGTCAGCTGATGGGAATAGATTTTCTCTTTGTCTGCAACAGCCTGCACCGTCTTGAAGAAGTCTTCAACGCTGGCATTTTTCAATATGAATCTCTCGACACCGCTTCGGACAAGTTCCAGAATTTCTTCTTCCACCTTTTCGGAACCGTGCTTGCCTGCAACCACATGTTTGTGGTCGGGATCCAGGGATGACTTCCGTCGCCTTGGTGTGTGAGAATGCAAAGCGCTTCCCTTTTTTGACAAGTGAGTACCTGCAGTTTGGTTGTCAACAACGTAAGTAGGATTACTGCGGGGATAAATAGCTCGAAAGGTTGAAAGAAGGACTAGACCCTTCGGGTGAGATGGGATTACTGCTTATAGCTGTCGTCGGTGTGCGCGAACCTGGCAATTTCCAGGCGCGTGTGCAGCGCAAGCTTTTCGAGGATGTTGTGAACGTGACTCTTTACCGTGTCAGTGGCGAGATGGAGCCGTTGAGCAATATCCTTGTTGCTCAATCCCTCCGCTATCAGTGTGACTACTTCTCGTTCCCGGGTGGTCATCTTCACTGAAGCAAACGGATTTCCCTTTCTCTTACGCGTGGCGTGTTCAACAATCTGAGAGAACAGCGACCCTGCCAGCGGAGGAGGCAGAACATTCGCCCCTTTTGCCACGGATCGGATCGTCCTCAGGAAATCGCTGAATGTCGCATCCTTGAGGACAAATCCAGAGACCCCTGCCTCTACGTACTGCACGAGTTCCTCCTGTACGGGAACGAGGTCCATCCCAATCACCCTTGCATCCGGTGCATTCTTCTTGAGTATTCCCAAGAGGCGAAGACTGTTTTGGCTGCGCAAGCCAAGATCCAGGAGAATCACGGTGGGCTTCAACTGTCGCGCCTGCGTGACGGCATGACTGTTTCCCGGTGAAGCAACCACCTTGAAATCCGGCTGCTCTTTCAGCATGACGGTAAGCCCCTCACGCAGAAGGCGATTATCTTCAATGAGTAAGATGCCGATTCTTTTCATGCAGCGGAACGCTGGGAAGACCTGACCGGTATCTAGGGTCCAATTGTCACCCGTAGATTTCGAGAACAAGATAACAATTCGTACCGACGTTTTCAAATACTTGGATGCGTAAAAGTGTCTTGATGCCTTTCCTGCCTTTCATCGACCGTTTCCTCTTTGGAGTGGGAAACGATTGCTATTAGTGGAGATTAAGCCTAGCTTACTTCAGCGAGAATTGTGCTCGCGGAATTCGTTTCGCAAAACAGCGTACGTCGTCGGCCTGCCTCAATACACCTCCCCTGCGCTGCTTCTTCATGCTCATACGAAACGCTTCACTACCGAATTGTGGCTAGGTATAGAAAGGAGCTCCAATGATTGCTGCGCGTCAGGTGTGGGGGATTATTCAAGGACATGTGCCGAGAAGACAATGGGTGTCATCAGAGGATATCTATGCGATTGTGGAATTGCACGGGGAGCTCGATGACGAAGACAGGGAACCGCGGTCTCCCGGATCGATCACGCCAAGATGGAAAACCCTTGTCCGTACCGTTCTGACGAACCGGGTAAAGAAGGGAAGGATCCAATCCCGAAAGCGACACCTTCAGAGCTAATAGACTGGCGCACCGATTTACAGAACGATCATGGTTCGTCCATGTCGTAGGAGATGCGAATACAAGAGCTTGAATGAGAGTAACGTGGGTGGGGTCGAGAACGGCCCAAGGGACCCCAGACATCGAACGTCTCTGCGTCAAATAGACACGGCAACATACTCTAACCTTGGAACCCTGCTCAGGAGGCAGGGTTTTGTGTTTGCAGTGGCGCGTTTGAGGCCCGATGACCTACAGAGCGAATGCTCTGTGTACGGCCATGGCCAGTTCAGAATATGTGGAGTACTTCATCCCTTTGATGATCTCCCATACCGTCTCTTTATTGACGTTGAGGAGGCGGGCAATAGAAACCGCGTCACTAATAGTTGTTTCCTTCATAAATCCTGTTTCCGAACATGGTTGATGTGGTTATGTTAGAACATCTCGATCAATTCGCCGGCAGGTGTTACATACACGTCGCCCACGTGCTCAAACAGCATGTAGCTGCAGTAGGTACAGCAGATCCCGAGCTTATGATCATTATCGAAAATCGGAACGAAGTGATGAACCTGAGCGACAGGGCAGCGGCCAGAATCGTCATATTCTGAGTTTCTTGAGTCTTGAGTTTCAAACATAGAGCGAACTCGTTTGAACGGAGCAGCAAACTTGCTCCTTGAATTCAGATCTAACGTCCTTCTTTATCCTGTTGCCAGTCGGGACCTGATTCCTGAGTAGTCAAATCCGTCGTTGGCTCGGCGAACTGTCTAGCAAGTTGTCGACCATCCGGGCTGTTGGAAGTCGTTGACAAGTCTTCTGGGGCCTGTTCGATTGAGCGGAGCGATCCCACTCGATCGTTCATCCTGTAATCTGATTGCTCGTGGGGTGAACTTCCCCTTGGGTGTTTTGTTTGAGAATGGACCAGCTGCATACTGAGCATCTCCTTGTGAATGTCGATAATCTCATTGTCGCTCATACTCTCGCTTCATCCTAGCTGCAAAAGTCAAGGCCTGTTGTTTATCAAGAAACCAATCGGATGAAATCCGCTTCTTGAACCACATGAATCTTCTCCACCGCCGGACGACACATGAGCCTGGATCTGAGTCCCGGCGAGTAAGTTCAATCAGACAATCTCTAGCGTCTGATATGACAATGATGTCTTGCATAGTCATCACGAGGACTCATCGCGTACCGAAGATTGAAGCATATGGCATTCGTCGCGTCGTCCTGTGGAATCGCACAGTCTTCAGCCTAGTCCGTTGGGGTGCAGCGGTATCGACGTGCTGCGCGAAGGACACAACGCAACCATCCGGGTCTGTTACGGTAAACAGCCTGTTACTCCACAACTCGGGTTGTGGGCCTTTGATTGTTAGTATCCCTTTTGTTTCTATTTCGGCAAAGAGATCGTAGACCCTTTGGGATTTTTTTATGTTGAAACAAAACTCAACCCCAACTCCGAGTTTGCACTTCCCCACGTCCTCGATTCTTTGCGACGTTTGGACATCCTTCATTAGCGAAAGGACGATTAGCGTTGAATCGACTCCGACAGATGCACGGACGATCTCTCCGTTTTCAAGAGTATGCTGTTCTGTCGTTTGAAACCCGAGTATCTTCGTATAGAAGTCCAGACTCTTCTGCATGTCTTTGACTTTGATGATGGGCACCATTGTGCTATTCCTGAGTCCTGTTGTGATATGCTACTCCTTAGAATGTTGAAACGTGGGACTCATTGGCGTGTTACTATGCCAAGAATACTGTAGAATCGGCGTTACATGGCGAGCGGGGTTGACTCCCGACGAACGCTGTTTACGGGACGAGCTTTGGAGAATCACGCCCTCGAATGGCGAGCACGGTGGGCCAAAAGTTGGTGCATTAATGTGGACGTTTTAGTCCTCAATAGCAAGGCATTTAGTTTATTTGTTTCTGTCGCCCAGCGCTCAACGTTGTAGGCGCTGTCTCCAATGCTTTGAAACCAAAGGCCGAATTCAGATCTGATCGAATCCAAGTGAGATCATCATGGAACACGTTTTTCTGAAACATCGTAACTTGAAACTACGTTAAACACAGCGGGGAGAGTCTTTCTCCCTCCCGTCCGTTCTTTCTCCCGTTGACTATCCACCTCGCAAGGAACCCTTTGCCATGAAATTGCTTTGCCTTGTTGCGTTCTTCTTATTCACAACAACAACTGCTGCCCAGGAGTACAAAGGAGAGATCTCCGGTACTATCATCAACTCCAAGACGCTTGAGCCGATTCCGAGTGTCCATGTGGTGGTGAAGGAGAAACCCACCGTGGGAGCGGCGACAGAAGCCAACGGCTCGTTTCGCATTCATGGCCTGGATGTTGGGACGTACAGCTTGAACATCTCCGCGATTGGGTACTTCTCGCAGGTGATGACCAACGTCGTTATTACAACAGGGCGCTCCACCCCTCTCCTCATCAAGCTGGATGAGACCACAATCGAAATGGGAGAGGTGACGGTGGAGGCGAACTACTTCAGCCGCGGGCAACAAATGAGTCCCGTGAGTGCAAATGTCATCGACCGCTCAGAAGTCCTGCGCTCCCCCGGCGGTGTGCAGGATGTCCAGCGAGTGATCCAGAATCTTCCCGGCGTCGCCAGCTCAACCGATAATATCAACGAACTCATTGTGCGAGGTGGAGCGCCATTTGAGAACCTGACGGTCATGGACAATATGGAGATCCCTTCCATCAATCACTACTCCAACCAGTTTAATTCTGCCGGCCCGATCAACATGGTAAACGCCGATATGATTGAGGATGTCCAGTTCTCCGCCGGAGGCTTCCCGGCGCAGTACGGCGACAAGTCCTCGTCAGTGATGAACCTGACGGTGCGTGAAGGAAACCGGAACGTAGCATTCTCCTCCAAATCCGGATTCACCATGGCAGGCATAGGAACGGTTGTTGAAGGCCGCCTCGATGACGGACGGGGCTCGTATATCTTCTCGGCACGCAACAGCCTGCTCCAGATCATCGACAAGCTTGTTGGCCTTTCCTCGATCTCCCTCACCGCAGTCCCCAAGTATTGGGACACGCAATCGAAGATCGTGTACGACCTCTCCAACTCACAGAAGTTGATGC
>Ga0208980_10002159_pt1 | contig 11912 bp, 10 predicted proteins | sample WetSurMetagenome_3_FD_187993 | JGI IMG/M metagenome (GOLD analysis project Ga0208980, IMG submission 187993) | Wetland microbial communities from Twitchell Island in the Sacramento Delta, sample from surface sediment Aug2011 Site A1 Bulk (version 2) | ecosystem: Environmental > Aquatic > Marine...
CGCCGTTCGATTCGAGCAATCGCAAAGTGCAAATCGTGGACCTTTTAATGAACGGTTTCGCGCGCCCGCGCTAGTCAATAGCTGAGGTTCGCAGTTTCTTCGCGCTAGCGGCTCCAGGTTCAATAGAGCCGCCTGCCTTAGCCAGAATAAGCAAGCGCCATCAAACACCCAAAAGCCGCTTGAGCATAACTTGATGCCTGCGCACCTGGTCAACTTCATCCACATCCAATATAGTTCCCATGCGCTGGCCTTCAAATTCAGTGCATATATATCCGTCAAATCCATTTGCCATTAATACGGGGACAACATCCTTGTACAGAATCGATGTATCGTCAAACTCGTTTCCGGGCGTCATTTCCCAGCATTTGCCGTGCACATGTTTGCAGTACGGCATAATTGGTATTAGATCCTTTGGATCCTGGAGAGCAGCGCCGGCTTTGTAAACGGTTTCAACATAGTCTGTGTCACCCGGCTTGGGATTCATGCCTTTGACCTTCTCCGCAACGGCAGCCTTCTCCATTCCTTTTCTATAGGAATCTTCGATATATAAAGCTATGTTGCGGGTCAGGTTCCCATTCCTTATCTGGATTTCACGGGCAAGCGGTCTGGGGTATTTCTGGAAAATGCCCATGTCCGGAACAAAACCAATTACATGAGGATATTTCTGCGCTAGCTTGAGCACCTTATCGAGCATTTTATTGTTTTTAAGGGTCGACGGTGCATGGATTTCCGTTCCCATCCACATGCCTAGTTTTTCCACTATGGGGATCAACCTTTCCAGAGCATCGTGCCGTCCTGTAAGCCGAACCTTCATCAATCCCAACTGTTTTGCCAGTTTGAAATTCCATGTAAGGTACTCGATGCTGTCATCCAGGGACATTATTCCTGTCCGCTGCCTGTAGAAATCGCCGAAGGCGGTCCAACAGACGGGGATTGTCCCGTATTTGTCCATCATGCTCCACCAGTGATCTATCCACCTGGTAGAGACGTTGGGGTATTCACTTGTCATGGCATGCGTCATGAATTCGACGCCATAGGCTCCCATATCGGACAGTTCCTCGAGGCAATCCTCAAGGTTCCAGCCCTTTTCCATCATCGCCCACTGGTAGCTATAAAGTGAAACACCCCTTTTGACTTTATGTTTCGGGGCCTCCTGTGAGGAGGCCGCTGCCGAACTATTCATAACCGCATTCGTTCCGAGAACGGTAGTAGCTGCTGCACCTGCTATAGTTGAAATAAACTGTTTGCGATTCATATGTCTTCTCTACAATTGAAAAAGGTTGCTGGAAATTACTATACAAGGACCATATCCAATGAACATACGTGCCATTCAATACCGGAGCGCGCCATTGGATCCTGAGGAGTGCGGCCTGCCGACGACGGGGATGCATTTAACATAGTCCTCTCAGTCGCGATTCCTTCCTTATCGTCTTCCGGCCTCAAGCTGTAGGACCTCTCATAATGAATACCGCATTCGACCTTATGGAGCCCGGTTTCCAATCCACCCGGTTTTTCCACGATTATCGTTGCCGGCGCACCATAATGCCAAAATACGTCGACCGCGTTGTCTACCTGCGTCCAGGGGAAGAGCCTGTCCCCTATTTTCACGGAGATCTTGTCCAAAGGATATGGAGTCCCGTCCACTCTTACGGCGAAATCCTGAAAGCATTGGGCTACCCAAATCCCGCGATAATAAGGAATATGGATCTTAAATTGAAAGCCGGTAATCCGGTCTCCCTGGAGTACGTTTTTGAAGCCTTGTCTGAGTACAAATTTTTCCCACATAGATGATCATCTCAATTGGCAAATGGCCGGCTGCACTGGCTGCAAAAACGCATCTGGAGGAGCTACTGTCCACTTCCAGGAAAAACACACGCAGGACAAGCCATAATTAATGCTCCTTCGATGCTTGCTTCCCGTGAATAGCCGCCAAGATTGATTGCTGCGGGCTTGTCACAACGTCTGAGGAATTACCCCTTGTGAAATTGGTTTTTGTGTTGCCGTGTCTCGTAAAGCTGCCTGTCAATATGTTAAGACTTTATGCCCCGTTGTAAGAAATGTCAATAAATCAGGATTCCCGCTTCGAAAAGTGCTGTATTATGCGGACATGGAAAAAAATCAACTTTCACGGCGGCACTTTTTTTATGGCGCTCTATTGGCGGGCGCGATCCCAGCTGCGGGATTTGGCAGCACGCCATCCCTTGGAAGGTTGGGGTGGAAATCACCCAATGAGAAGCTCAACTTAGCTGCCATTGGCGCAGGCGGCAGAGCGGAAACAAATATTGCAGGAGTCGAATCGGAAAACATTGTTGCGTTTGCCGACCCGGATTCCCAGCGCGCCGCAAACATGTTTTCGTGGTATCCAGATATTCCGAAGTATAAAGACTACCGCGTCATGCTTGACAAGGAGGATAAAGATATTGACGCGGTGGTGATAACGATTCCGGATCATATGCATGGCGTTGCCGCCATGGCGTGCATGGAACGCGGGAAACATGTGTATCTTGAGAAACCACTCACGAGGACAATCTGGGAAGCTCGCAAGCTGGTGGAGGCCGCAAAGAAGTACGGCGTGGCCACTCAAATGGGGAACCAGGGTTACTCCAGCGATGGAGAGCGGGTTACATCCGAGATTATCTGGTCTGGGGAAATCGGGAATGTGACGGAGGTGCACGCATGGACTGACCGCCCGATTTGGCCGCAAGGCATTACGAGTCTTCCACCGGAGGAAAAGGTCCCGGATACCCTGGACTGGGACCTGTGGCTGGGTTGCGCGGAAACACGCCCCTTCAGCACGGCTTATGTGCCCTTTAACTGGCGCGGCTGGTACGATTTTGGCTGCGGCGCACTTGGCGATATAGCCTGCCACGTCCTGGGAGGACCCAACATGGGACTGCGCCTGGGCGCCCCCACCAGTATCGAAGGCATCAAGAAGGAAGGGGAAAACCAATACACCTTCCCGATGGCAGAGGTAGTCCGGTTTGATTTTCCGGCCCGTGGATCCATGCCTCCGCTTAAAATCTTCTGGTACTCCGCGGCGAAAGGTCCGATGTACCGGCCGCCGGGGATCTCGGAAGATGAACAGCTCATCCCGGATATGAACCTTGCAGGCATGACAACCACCAGTAAGAAAGCGCCAGCCAGGACGGCGGCAGCCGGCTCACCCATGAGCAGGACTGCGACTACATCAAGGATAAGGGACACCAACGGGTGCATCTATGTCGGTGATAAGGGTTATATGTCCGCTTCAAATTACGGAGAGACATACCAGCTGCTGCCTGCGGAGAGAATGAAGGATTTTCAACCCCCTCCGCAGCTGCTGACTCGATCCCCGGGGCACTACCGCGACTGGATTCGAGCGTGCAAAGGCGGCGATCCCGCATGTTCCAATTTCAGCGTATCCGGACCCTTCTCGGAATTGGTGCTTCTTGGCGTCATAGCCACCCGCGTCGACGGCAAACTGGAATGGGATTCCGCAAGGATGCGATTTACAAACAACGAGGAAGCAAACAAATATCTCGTGCCTGCGTTCCGCAAAGGTTGGGGCATGGCATAGCCTGCTATTCTGCGGATTAGCTCCTTCCTCGCATGGAGTGAGATGGCCTGGACGTCAACATGTGCTGGCAGCAGGGTTTTTTGATGAAGCGGAGAATGTCTAGGGCTTTGGCATTTATTACTTTGTTAATATTTTTCTTCAATCAATCATCAACAGCGCAAGCACATGGATCGGCCGGATTAATCGAAAAGGAAAAACCGGCCTCAGGCACTTTGACCTCAGAATCGCCCTCGTCTTCCTCCCAAAAACCTCAATGCCAATCGGTCGTTCTTTCAGGTGTTCCCCGCGGCCCTCAATTGTCTCATTGATAATGTATTGAAAAAGAGACGAGCATTGTTTACTGTTCTAAAACTTATGACTTTCCAGAAGGCGGTCAACTTGCTCCAGAATTTCATTCCGGTACAATTGGGCCTTCTTCTGATTGGAAGACTCGTGGTTGGTCACTGAACGAGGCTGACGCATCGTTCCTGATTTGCATCAAAATCATTGTTTCAGTATGGGAACGGCACTGTTGCAATCCAGAGCTGCTAAGTTTAAGGGAGATTAGACTGTGGCTGAAAAAAGGAATGTGGTAAGAAACGGTATCAGCCGCAGAACACTTCTTACCGCGGCTGAAGACGAAACCCTGGAAGAATGCCGATGACGCAGGCCGCGGCGAAGTACAAGGTCGCCACCCGGATGGGAAACCAAAGTTACTCACATGATGCGATAACCCGTTAACTGATTTTAAATGGTGAAACTATGAAACTGACAAGAAATGAATTCTTGAAGACACTGGGTTATGCCTCTGCTGCCGCTGCAAGCAGCGGCGCCCTGGCATCTTCAGCTGGCGCTGCTTCCAGCGCGGGCACGCAAGCATCTTCGGCCGGCAGACCCCAGGACAGTATAATGTTGGGCGTTTCCCTCTACAGCTACCAGCACGCCTTCTATACGCATGCGATGACGCTTGAGGACAGCCTGGCTGAACTGAATTCTATCGGAGCCCAGGGGCTTCAGATCATTGACGAAATAACCATTCCGGATTTTCCAAATCCACCCGAACAATGGGTGGATCAATGGTTCGCAATGGTTGACAAATACAAGCTCACACCGACGAACATGAATTCATTCGTGGATATCTGGTGGGGGTGGCGGCATAAGCCGATGGATTTGCAGGAGCAGGTCGCTACCCTTACGACACGTCTGAAACTTGCCAAAAAGCTGGGGTTTACGGTTGTAAGGCCTACTTCCGGATCGGTGTCGGAACCCGTAGGTAAAATCTTTGAAGAAATAGTTCCCATTGCCGAGGACTTGAATGTCCGAGTCACACCAGAGCTACACTCTCCTATCCCCCTGCAAACCAACGCAGCGTTTGTTGGCGGAATCCTGGATACTATCCATAAAAAGAATACAAAACACCTGGGCTTTACTTTGGATATGGGGGACCTCCCTCTTCCATTTTCAAAGGAAAGGAGTCTCAAGTATGGCGATTTAACGCCTGCGATAGTCGACTATATCGACAATGCGAAAGCAAAGGGTGTAGCCTTCGAGGAGGCGCAGGCAAAAGTAATTTCCATGAATCCTAAATCAGGGGACGTGAGCTATGGTTACAGGGTTTTTGGAACCACGCCCGCGGCGGGCATGGGAGGCATGATGAATTTCCAGAACGACCCCAAGGACGTTCTTCCTCTGATCCCATACATCTATAACATCCACGGCAAGTTCTATAAGATGACAGAAGATCTCACGGAGACCTCTCTCAATTATGAAGGGGCTTTTAGGGTGTTGATTGAAGGGGGATATAACGGGTCCATCGACAGCGAATATGAAGGGCAGCGAAGCATGCAGGCGCAGTGGTGCGAGCCCATCAACGAAGTCGAGCAAGTGAGAAGACATCATCTGATGATGAGAAGACTCCTGGGCAGGATTTGAGCGGGGGGGTGAAAAATATCCCAAAAGATACATCAAACATTATAATAAAAGGACTGACATATGTTTGAAAACTACATGCTTTTGAACAGGGGGTTCCAAAACATAAGGCAAAACAACCAGATCATCGGATTCCAGGTACTGGTTAAAATAGCGTATTACCGCGGCGTGGTGCTGCCCCTCATTGGAGATCTTCAAATTGCAGTGGATGGAGAAAAGTTTGGCACGGACAAGATGAGAATTACCGTCGGCCGGCACTCCTATACTTTCGACGAAACTGCAAAGGCTGAAGACGTCCGGTGGAATTTCGGGGAGCCGTTAACCATTACAGTTTTAAAGCCCGGCGGCCTGAAACCCGGAATCCACGAAGTCTATTTTCTTCAAAACATAAAACCATCGTACACGGGAGAGCGAGGCAGAATATCAAGCGTGACCCAAAAAATGTCGCTCGTGAACTAAATCAAGCAAAGGAGATGGACATGGCTCAATACAACATCCTCGATTTTGGATTTAAGAATTTTACAAAGGATGGGAAGACTGCAGGATTCCAGGTGTTGGTGAAAGATTCATACTACCGAGGCATCTACGTGCCTTTGATTGAAGGCTTTGAGGTGACCGTCGATGGTGAAAAATTTGCCCGGGATCAGATCCAGTGCAAATTTCGTGACAACCTCTATAGCCAGGATGATCTTCAAAATCATCCCACCGAACGCTGGCAGTTTAACGAACCTTGCACTTTGATAATAACCAAGCCAGGGGGACTCAAGCCGGGCTTTCATGACGTTGGTGTCGTGGTCAGCGAAAGAATTTCGTATATGCCGACTATTCCCAGCCGCAGGACCTTCAAGGCAAAGCTGGCCCTGGTGATGTAAATCAAAAAAACGTGAATCAAGTGAGACTATGGGAGAAATTTTATGGAAATGACACGCAAGACTTTCATGCAGACTCTGGCGGGCGCCGCTGTTACGGCATCGCTGCCCAAGGCATCAAGGGCCGCTGCAACGCGAAAAACAAAAATGAAATTGAGCGCAAGCGTTTATGGTTATGGAAGCGAGATTCGCGAAGGCTCGATGACATTCGATAGCGTCGTCGCCGATATCGCGGATATGGGTGCGGAGGGCGTTGAACTTCTCGGTGAGTCGAATGTGCCGGATTATCCAAATCCTTCCAGTGAATGGGTCGCGCACTGGTTCAGTTTGTTGGATAAGCATAATCTGAAACCGAGCGGTTACGATACGTTCGTGGACACGATGTTTTATCATAACCGGAATTTGACCTCGGGTGAGGCAGCTGAGCTACTGGAAATAGATTTTAAGCTGGCCCACAGGCTGGGATTCCGCAACTTGCGGCAGCAGTGGCCTCCTTATAAGGCCGACGACCCGGCCGATGAAATAAACGCGCCCTATGTCATGTCCAAGATGGCCACGGAAACGATAATGAAAGCTCTGCCTTTGGCTGAAAAATATGATGTCCGTATGGGGATTGAGTTGCATTCCCCTACACACCTGAAGTCGAAGTTCATCGACAGCATTTTGGATACCATTCAAAAGACGGGGACCAAACATCTCGGCTTCACCCCAGATTTCAGCTCATTTGTGCGCCGCCCGCCACGCAACAGAATTGCGGCGCTCCTGAAGCAGGGAGCGCGGCAGAAGATTATGGACTATATTGTTTCTGCATATCAAAACAAGGTCGGACCGGAAAAAACAGTGGCGGAAGTCAAAAAGATGGGCGGCAATGACATGGAACTGGAATATGCCGGGATAGCGGGGATCTATCATTTCAGCAATAACGATCCCAAGGATTTGGCGCCGCTCGTACCCTACTGCTACCACGTTCACGCAAAGTTTTACGAGATTACCGATGATCTCCAGGAATACAGCATCCCGTATGAGGAAGTACTCCGCGTCCTGGATGAAGGCGGGTATGACCAGTATCTTTCCAGTGAGTATGAGGGGTCACGGGAGGAATACACCACATCAGCCGCGATTCGCGCACATCACGCCATGATGAGGGCGATTTTAGGAATGGTCTAGTGAGATCGGGGAGGCTAAGTACTCCATTTCATAAATACGGTGACGTGTTTACGTAGGCTTGCCTCCCACCGCAACGCAGAACGGCTGGACAAAATATATTTCCTTCTACCCCGAAGGCGTTAGGATAACAAAGCCCAGGGTAGCCTGCACAAAACGCAGGCTACCCTGGGTGACGATCCGGCAAAAATCCAACCCTGTGAGGATTGGAAACAGATTGGCGTGTAATGGACGCCTCGCATCGGATTGTGACGCAACGCGCTTCGGGGTTGACCACAATGCCGATTCTTCCCCATCAACCCATAAATACAGGCGAAATATTGAATCGGGTCCCCCGGCTCACGGTCTATCCTGCCAGCACCATCTTCCTCTTGGATGTGACCAAACGTTTGGAATCCATATCGGGTGGAATATAGGAAGCCACGTAGGAGTACGTAAGTTCAACCTCATGGATGCCGAGCTTCAACCCGCCGGGTTTGCTGACGGTCAGAATGGCCGGCTCCAGATATGGCCAGTTCACGTCACTGTACTTCGCCAGATCAGCCTGGGCATATGTCTTGCCACCGATCGTCCAGGTAATCTGCGCACCTTCAAATTTCTCCCCATCGACAGTAACCGTTGCCGGTTTCAGCAAGGAAAGCCAGACTCCGCGATAATAAGACGTTCTGAACGGCACCTGAAATCCGATGACCTTTCCGCCCTGGGAGACATTCTTGAATCCTCTTGACTGAATAAGTTCTTTCTCAAGCATTGTTTTTCTCCTTATTTTCTATTTTAGGTTTCAAGTTAGAGTGGCGCCTGCTTACGCCTCCCCCAGCAGCCGTTTCATCATTACATGCTGCTTGCGTAACTGATCCGATGCCGCACCCAGATCCCGCGGACCTTCGTACTCGCTCAGCATGTATCCGTCCCATCCGTTCTTTGTCAGCATCGCAATCACTTCGTCGTACGGTATCGTCGCTTCCTCCAGTTCATCCGTCATGTCCCAGAACTTTGCATGACAGACATGCACGTACGGCAGCAGCGGTATCATGTCGTCCGCTTTGTCCAGAGGCTCAAATGGCCTTGCGCTCCCCATCTCCTGCGACCGCCGGTCGCGCCGCGGCTTGTTTTGAAATACTCCAAAATCGATATTGAGCCCGAACCATGGCGTGGTTTTCTCCTTCTCGATAAACTCGACATAGTCGTCAATCATCTTCGACTTCAACCGCGTCGGCGCATGGATCTCGGGACACATCCTCACGTTGTTCTTCTGGGCGTCCGGCAAAGCCATCTTGATGAATTCCCGCCAGTTCTTCACCGGCGTCAGTGTGTCGTCAATTACTCCCAGCTTCGTCCGCATCACCGTGAATCCAAGCCTGTTGGCAAGCTTAATATCCCGCGCCAGCATGGCATAGGATTCCTTCGCGTCCAGCTCGCGCCCCGGGTGCAGACGTGAATCCACCCAATGCCCATATTCCACCGGCTTGATCTTGTACTTCGCCATCAGAGCATGCCAGTTATTGATCCACGCTTCGCTCGGATTGGGATACCCATCAATGTGCGTGTTCGCAAGAATTTCAAGACCTTCTGCGTTCATGTCGCACATGTCCGCAAGGCAATCCTCCAGCGTCATGGTGACGCCGAAGTCTCCTGTATAGCTGTATAGAGATACACCCCGTTTGGGCTTGCCTTTCGCCGCCGCTTTCACACTTGACGATGATAAGGCGGCTAGCGTGGCTGCCCCAGCGGCCACCTGCAGAAACTGCTTGCGTGTTATAGTCATAGTGACTCCTTAAAGAAGAATGATATTTGTTGGGAAACGGTGCTCAACATCTTTCAAAACTGAAATAAACGTGTAAATTTTATGGAAAAAACCCGATCGATTATGCTCTGAGTTACAGAATCGCGTACATCATTATAGGTAACGTAAAGATTGCTCAGCGGCCGGTAGATCCAGTTGAAGCGCAGATTTGTGCTGAACTGGTTCACGAAAGAGTTGTACTGGATAAAGGCGCTGAAAAACATGGTCGGCGAAAAACCATAATCTGCCTGAAGGCTGGCCAAATTGCTGTCAAACGAACTCGCCGGCTGCCGCACCATGTTACGCGAATATTGCAGAGTGGCAACAAGGTGCTCATTGGGATGTACTGTTATGCCCCCATTGACCGTCTTCTTGGTGCCCGCATAAAAATCTCCCACCTCGAAGCCGGCAGACCCGGATATCCGCCGGCTGCCATCAGAGCTATAGCTCCCTGTCCAAAAGCCGTATGGAAAGTCTCCGGGAGGAATTACCACGCCCTTTCCGACATAGAATGGCTGCTTCAAGCGCTCAAACTCAGAGCTATGGGAAATCTGCGTCATAGCGCCGTCTAAAAATGTAATATTTAATCCTTCTGTCCGTAATTTGGTGGCCACCGAGCCTTGTTGATCCTCAAGGTATTCCATCCGAATAAACGGAGAATATTCCTGAATTGAAAATCGTCCGACGTAAGGATGCACCGCAAACGCACCCGACGTCTTCTTGATGCCGCGCCTTGGCACGTAACCCATGGCCGGATTGAAGTTGTCGTCAATGTTAATGTGGGAGGCATAAGTCTCCAAAAAGGGGCTACTCCAGCTGACAGCCGATGAGTAGGCGGTTTCCCCCTTATTATTCAAGGAGTCATCGGTGGTCATATAGAGTCCAGAAATATCCAGGTATCGGAAAAAGCGGAAACGTGCGTCGCCGCCCACCAGCCGATTGAACGAACCGCCTGCCAGTGCTCTGCGATCGGTTATCAAAAAACCCACATTCGAGCTTCCAAGAACCTTCTTCTTGACTCGGGCTACCGTAAAACTCTCCGCCTGATAGTCCCCTTCATCTCCCGTATATATATTCAACAAGCCGATATCAAAACCGCCCCTGATCCTTCCCGTCAATCGTGCCCCTCCCTGCACCGGAAGCGGTTGGCCGGAGCTGGAAAGGCCGATGCTGCGGCTGAAAAAGGGAATGAGGTCATACGGATCCGAACTGCCGAAACGCGATACCGAAACACCGCGCCGGGTTAATTGAATCGTCGAGATCGACGAGTTCTCGAGAAAGAAGGGACGCTTTTCCGGGAAAAACAGACTGAACCGGGTCAGATTCACCTGCTGTGCATCCGCCTCCACATTCGAGAAATCGGGACGCACCGTAAGATCGAGCGCGAGGTTGTTGCCAATGCCATACTTCACATCGACACCCCCGTCAAAATCGGCATCAGTATCAACCAGAGAGCTGCTTCCCGACGTCGGAACTGGCTTCGATGAAAAGCCTCCAACCACGAAGGGAGTCACCTTCAGATTGCGCTCATGTGGCAGGTCCTTAAGCCCGGTGAGGGTGCCCGCCATTGACACCTTCGCCAGCCAGAAAGGTCTTGGAACAAAAGACCAGTTGGATAGTTCGTTGCGGTAACGGACCCGCCGTCCAAAATTTATTCCCCAGGTCTGCTCGCCTGCAGCGCTGCGATAACGCAATGTTTTGAAGGGTATGGCGTATTCTGCGTACCAGCCTTCTTCCCCGATGCTGGTCCTGACATACCAGACTCCCTCCCAATTTATATTGATTGTGGCGCTATCGTCGCCACTTTCAGTATCCAGCGTGCCTCCCAAGGGATTCGTTGTCATTATGAGAGCATTGCGCATGTCATGAAAGGCATCTATCGCCATCTCAAAGGTATCGGTGGTTGTTGTGCTGAAATCCCGTCCATACTTGTAGACGCGGAGGTTTCTGGCGTCTTTGAGGAAGCATGAAGCCCCAATGTAGAGGTTCTCGGAATCATAAAGGACTCGGACCTCTGTTTTTTCTGTCGCTGGCTGCCTTTCATCGGGCACAGACTGGATAAAGTCGGTTGCGGGCTGCGCCAATTTCCATTCAGGTTCATCAAGATGCCCGTCTATTTTGAGTGCTCCATCCTGAATTCGTTCCGCCCTCACGGCCGGCCTGGCATAGTCTCCTTTTTCCGCTGTCCAAAGTGTCAGGTGCGAAAAGAAGCAGCAAACAATGAGACCGGGGAAAATCAGACCTGACGTAGAAAAAGAAAAGTCACATAGGAGCCTTTTATCAATATTTCTACGCATTTATTCCACTTATGGAAAAATCAGCAAGCAACCCGGCAGTAGGAACGGCCCACTTCCTAAAAAGCTCAAGTCATGAAACTTGTTTCTCAACTTCCTCACCTCACTAGAGAGGAGAAAAAGCAGCCGGAAGTGACTCATCAAGCGCAGGATAAGATTGTAGTGCTAATCTTGATTCCAGTTGTGAAATGATTCCACTACGCGCTTATGGCCCTCCAACTCGTCTCGAAAACCAGTTCAAGCATTTTGTCAGTGAATTTTAATTTATCGTTTCGATGCATTTTTATGAGTGCGTCGATCGGCGCGAACAGGTGGACGTAGATCATTTCAATGGGAAG
>Ga0208980_10002160_pt1 | contig 11911 bp, 12 predicted proteins | sample WetSurMetagenome_3_FD_187993 | JGI IMG/M metagenome (GOLD analysis project Ga0208980, IMG submission 187993) | Wetland microbial communities from Twitchell Island in the Sacramento Delta, sample from surface sediment Aug2011 Site A1 Bulk (version 2) | ecosystem: Environmental > Aquatic > Marine...
AATAAAAATTACCCCCAAGCTATCAAAGAATACGAAAATGTTTCCTCTCAAAATCCCCAGAACAAAAATGTCCTTTATACCTTGATCGACCTTTATGGCGCAAAAAAAGATACTGATAACCTGATTAACACGTATGAGCGTCTTCTAAAACTTGAACCCAAAAATGCCACTCTTTACAACAACCTTGGATTCATTTACCAGGAGAAAAAAGAATGGAATAAGGCGATAGAATCTTTGCAAAAGGCGGTGAAGCTTAGTCCCAAAGACTCGACTTTCCGAAAGGCTTTAGCCACCTGTTATTATGAAGCAGGCAAAAGGAATGAGGCGGTTAATGAGTATGAAAATTTTCTCTCACTTAAGCCCAAGGATCGGGATACGCTTTATGCATTAGCTGATCTTCTTAAAAAAGAAAATGACAAAAGAAAACTGATTAATGTTTATGAGCGAATTCTTAGTGTTGAGCCTAAAAACCACTTGGTAGAAAATAATCTGGCGGTGCTCTATGATGCACTTGGTAGGCGAGAAGAGGCGCTAACCCATTACCGAAAGGCTCTTTCCTTAGCCCCAGAAAATAATGAATACCGAAAGAACTTAGCCCAATCTTTAGAAAAAATGGGAAAACTGAATGAGGCGATCGAGGTGTATGAAAAAGCACTCCAGCTTAATCCTCGTGACGTCGACTCCCTTAATTCTTTGGCGGACCTTTATGTAAGGACGAATAATGAGAAAAAACTGCTGGAAGCGTATCAGAAAATTTTGAAGGTAGAACCTAATAAAGCAGACCTCCATGACAAATTGGCTTCTCTTCTGGCTAAAAATAAGGAATTTGATGAAGCTATTAACCACTACCAGAAAGCAATGCAGCTTGCTCCTCAAAACTTCGCCTACCGGATTAACTTAGCTCGGGTTTACGAAAATATGGGAGATTTAGAAAATGCGCTCGGGGAATATAAAACAGTATACAAAACCAATCCCGACTCCCAGGAAGCAAAAGACAAGGTCCATGACCTTAATATAGAGATTTTAAGACGTAAACATACTGCTACTCCTTAATATTCCCATGCCTGCAAACCTCACTCCGCAGTATTATGAGGCTGAAAAAAGTTATCGACAGGCAAAAAATCCTTCCGAGAAAATTCTTGCCCTGGAAACCATGCTCGCGATAATGCCCAAGCATAAGGGAACTGACAAACTTCGGGCTGATTTAAGGCGCAAAATATCCCAGCTGAAAGAAGATACCCTAAAAAAATCAGGAGGGAAACGCGGTCAACTTTTTGATGTGATAAGAAGTGGGGCAGGGCAGGTTGTATTAATAGGGTTCCCTAATGCGGGGAAGTCCCAGCTGGTTGGTAGCTTAACCCAAGCAAGGCCAGAAGTTGGTGAGTATCCCTATACTACTCATTCCCCTATCCCTGGAATGATGGAGTATAAAGATATAAAAATTCAGTTGGTGGATATCCCTTCTGTTTTCGATGAATCGGCTCGGGGCTGGCTCATAAATGTTGTTCGGAATGCCGATGCTTTGCTCCTGATAGTTGATCTTGTTGATGGACCGGAAACCCAGGCGGAACTGTTGCTGGAAGAACTAGAAAAATATAAAGTTAAACCTGAATGGACGGTTAATGCGGGAGAGGTTATCTTTTTGGGGAAAAAAATGATGATCGTGGGGAATAAGCTCGATGCAGCAGAGGCAGCAAAGAACTTCCTTCTGGTTCAAGCAAAGTTTTCCACTTTTCACCCTCTTGCTGTCTCAGCAGCCCAGGGGAAAAACCTGGAGAACTTGAAGGACGAAATTTTCACGTTTCTCAAGATTATCAGGGCGTATACAAAAACCCCGGGAAAAGAGCCGGATTTAAAACATCCGGTTATTTTAAAAAAAGGCAGCGCAGTTTTGGACTTTGCAGCCGAGATTCATAAAGATTTTGTTGAGAAGCTCCTGTATGCTCGTATTTGGGGTTCAGAAAAATATAAAGGCCAACGAGTTCAAAGAGACCATCTTTTGGAGGATGGAGATATTATAGAACTTCACATTTAAACAGGCGTTGATGACTATGGTTGCGAGGTGCAAGCATGCGCTTCCCAATTTTTGTTTTGAGGTGATGTATCTTTTTGTGCCATAAGGTTCATAAACTGATCAGTAGCCGCTAAAATCGCTTGTCCCACCTGGTTCTGGAAATCGGTCTGTTTTAAGGCTTTCTCCTCAACTGGGTTGCTAATAAAACCAACCTCGATGAGCACTGAAGGCATTTCTGCAGTTTTTAAGACCCTGAAAGCCGCTTGCTTTGGTTTTTCAAATTTTACGGAGTGGACCTTTTCTATCTCTCTCAGAATCAAGGCTCCATAACGGAGACTGGAATTGATGTTGTTGGTTAAAGCTAAGTCGAGCAGGGTAAGGTTGAGGTCATCATTTTCTGAAAAGGGGATACCAACAATTAAATCTGAGGAATTTTCTTTTTCCGCTAAACAGCGGGTCGCTTCATCACTTGCTCCCTTTAGAGACAGACAATATACTGAAGCCCCTTGGGTTTGCTTTATATGGTTGCTGTCAGCATGGATACTGATAAAGAGGTCAGCATGGTAATCTTCGGCTATTTTTGTCCGTTCTTGTAAAGGGAGAAAATAATCCCCGTTTCGGGTTAAAACAGCTTGATACCCTGGTTTTTCATCAAACATTTTTTTTACCGTCCGGGCGAAGTTCAAAACAATATCCTTTTCCTTAGTTTTTCTTGGGCCAATCGCTCCTGGATCCTCTCCACCATGACCTGGGTCAATCACAATTAATTTCTTATTTTTTGCTTCGGAAAGCATTGTTACCCGATCTTTATCAGTGCCATTTTTCAGATCCGGTCGGAAGAGATTGATTGATAATCGTTGCGTTTTGTCTGGGGAATTTTCAAGAAAAAAGATATTTGGCTCAACAGGCTGAACAACGTCAAAGACCATCCTTAAATGATTTTTTTCAAAATTCCCAAATCGGATTTGATTTACAATCCCATCTTTTATCGTGATATCCTGATTGGGGAAAGAAAGAGTTGTGTCATTGAAGTCAATGACAAAGCGGTTGGGGTTATCTAATGAGAAAGGTTTGTAAGTGATCTTGCCACTTACATCCAGAAGAATTCTGGTGTGGTCTGGGGCTGACCAGTATTGAATGCCAGTGATGTGATAATTTTCCTGGCCGAGTCCGCAAAAGGTGTCCCCAAAAAACAATAAGATCAAAATAGAATAAATAAAAATTCTTGTCATGGTTTAAAATGTTTTTATAACAATCGGATTTTATTGTTTAATAATATAGAAAAATTTTTATTTGTCAAATGAAAGCCTCTGGTATTAAATGATTCACTTTCTTGGTTGCCTTTCCTGATAAAATTGTCAAAAAGGGAGGATGGAAGTGGAGTAACCTGGGTAAACAGATTTTTAACTCTGACGGCTTCATCTTCATTGAAGGGGCTAAGGAAGTATTTTGTAAGAGTGCTTTGCCTTCATCACTCCTAACACGTTGGAAATTCCTGACATATTTTCATTGACATACATTAGAATTTTAACTAAGTTAAAGCTGTAAAACAGGATTTACGATAACATAATCAATTTATTTCCTTTTAATTTATTTTCGAAAAACATGCGTTCGGGTGATTAGTTCCCAATGAAGAATACCGCACTCATTTCTTTTGACTTAGATGGCACTTTGGTTGAACCTACCTATATCAACTTAGTGTGGGAAAGGGGAATCCCTGAACTTTATGCCCAAAAAAATCACCTTACCCTTGAGCAAGCAACAGCAAAGGTAATGAGCGAATATGAACGAGTTGGGGATGGCTCGCTTATTTGGTATGATATTAAGTACTGGTTTGATTTTTTTGATCTTCCGGGTGATTGGAAAGGCTTGTTGGAAGGACACCGCAAGGAAATTAGACTTTTCCCTGAAGTAAAAGAAGTGCTGGAGGAATTAAAAGAAGACTTTGAGCTTATTGTTACCTCCAACGCAGCGCGAGAGTTTGTGGAAATGGAAGTAAAGGAAACGGGAATCAGTCCTTATTTCAGGCGGATATTTTCCGCTACTTCAGATTTTGGACAGGTTAAAAAGATCCCTCAATTCTATAAAAAGATTTGCGACATAATGGGGGTTCCCCCTTCTCAGATGATCCATGTGGGAGACCATTATGAATTTGACTTTTTAGTTCCTCAAAAGTTGGGCATGAAGGCCTATTATTTGGACCGAAATGGAACGAAGCCTAAAGATGGTTTTACGCTAAAAAACCTCAAAGGGTTTGTTCAACTGCTTAAGTAATGTAGAGGGAAGGATAATGTTATTCAATAAGTCAAAAAAAACGAAATGAGGTGACGTGATGGAAGAGAAGGATTTGGAAAAGTTAACTGCAACCAAACTAAGGGAAATTGCTAAACAGTACGAAGGAATTACCGGCGTCCACGCGATGAAAAAAGAGGAGCTTATTCACGCTATCCGTGAGGCCCGGGGAGAACCTCAGAAACCAGTAAAAAAAGAAAAAGCCCATACTATAGGCAGCCTAAAAAAAAGAATTAAGAACTTAAAAGAGGAGAAAAACGCTGCCCTCAAAAAAGATAAAAAGACGATTACGGCTTTAAGGAGAAAAATTAAAAGGTGTCGTCGGCTAACGAGAAGGTTGGCCAAGGGGAAGTCATAAAAACTTTTTGCGTTTTGATGTTTTTAAAGGAAATGTAAGGAAGGTGTTATGCAAGAAAAACTTCGTTCTGAACTCCATCAGGCCATGAAAAATAAAGACTTACTTCGCACAGGAACTATTCGGATGATGATGGCCGAACTCACCAACAAGGAGAAAGAGGGAAAACCGGTTGAGGAGCAGGATGTGCATAAGGTTTTCTTTGGGATGCTTCGTAAACGGGAAGAAGCAATTGATGAGTTTACGAAAGCGAAACGTGATGATTTGGCTGAAAAAGAAAAAGCCGAGATGGAAATTATAAAAGAGTTTCTCCCCAAACAGATGAGCGAAGAGGAGATCAGAAAAGAAATCCGGATGGTTATTGCGGAGGTGGGAGCAAAAGACATGAAATCAATGGGGCAGGTGATGGGGGTTATCACCAAAAAATTAACCGGGAGAGCGTCAGGGAGCGTTCTGAGTAAAATTGTAAAAGAAGAGCTTGCACAATAATAATCTGTCCACCCTTGGTTTGTGCACTTATAGGGGCTGGAAGGAGGACGATAATGGCTCCAAACTTTCTTGACTTTGTTTTACTTATCTTTCTCATTGCCTGCTATTTTTTGAGCTCCCTTCGGGGAGGGAGTAAACAAATTTTTTCTTTAGCAGCCATTATCCTCTCCTTTGTGATTGCAGGCCGAAACTATTGGGAGGTCGGCAAGGTTTTTCCTGAAAAAGTTTTTCCGGAAAGTTTTGCGGGAACCTTAGGATTTGTGGCTGTTTTTCTTTTGGTCTTTGGGATTGTCTCTTTGATTGGCCGATTCCTGGATGGTATTTTTAAACAATTACATTTTGGTGGAATTGATCGCTTTGTAAGTATAGCCATAGGAATAGTTAAAGGAATTACTTTGTGTTGTATGACAGTTGTCATTTTGATGGTTAACTATCCTGCAGATGCTTCGATAGTAACCGATTCAATTACCAGCCCTTATCTTCTTCCTGCTGCTCACAAATTTGCAAAACTCCTTCCCCAAAAAGAACAAAAGGAGTTTTTTGGCAAAGAAGCTGACCTCCAGAAGTTCTGGGAAAAAAATAAGGGAAAAAGAAAATAGTAAATAGTATGTAAATGAAGAGGAGTTATGGACCTAATTGATCAGATTAAATATGACGAGCAGGGGTTAGTGCCCGCAATAATCCAGGACTATGCAAATAACGAAGTGCTTATGGTGGCCTACATGAATAAAGAGGCTTTCAAGAGAACTTTGGAGTCAGGGCGGACGTGGTTTTGGAGCAGGTCAAGGAAAAAATACTGGGAAAAAGGGGAACACTCGGGACATATTCAAAGCATAAAAGAGATTTTGATTGATTGTGATAATGATGCCATCTTAATAAAGGTTGATCAAAAAAAAGCGGCCTGCCATGCGGGATATCGAAGCTGTTTTTACCGAAAGTTGGAAAATCAAGAATTTAAAGTATTTCAGGAAAAAATTTTTGACGAAAAAAAAGTTTATACGTAGTGGATCTTCTGGGTTTGTTGCACATGATATCAACCCGATTTCCCGTAACAAATAAGGACAATTGTCCCAACTCCCTCAAAAAAAAAACAATGTCTTATCATTGAGGTATAAAATGTTCTGGGGTGTATATATTCTTGTCTTTTGTGGGCTCCTCTATCTCTCTTTAAGAAACTTTCCCAAGCATCCGGTCATGTCGATTTTGGTCACTATCTGCATGATGCTGGCTTTTACTCCGCTCTTCACAAAATACAATGTTTACGAGCCCATTGTTTTAGGATTCCCCTTATGGTTCTTGGCATGGTTTCTGATTGCCGCTATTTTCGTCTGGATCTTTCTTTTATATACGGTGACAAAATTATTGCCCGATAATAAGGAATTGGAATCTATTTGGGAAACTGTTGCCGAACAAACAAAAAAACTTGAATAATGATTATGGAAAAATTTTCTTCAATCCTCATTATTTTGTTCATTTCCTCCTCCTCAATTATTGCCGGCTGGTATGTATATAGGAAGCAGTTCAAATCAGCCCGGGACTATTATACCTCTGGAGCTTCTTTAGGCCCGATAACGCTCACTTTGGGGCTGGTAGCGGCATTTTGCAGTTATTTTACCTTTTTCGGGTTGGCCAGTTTTAGCTATCGTTTTGGATTGGGTGCTCTTTGCCTGGTGGGAATTACGCTTCCATCCCTGAGTTATATGTGGATTATCTTTCATAAGAAAACCCTCTATCTGTCGAAGCCGATGGGATGGATGTCAATGGGGGCGGTTTATGGCGCTCGATACGGAGATTTCGTTCGGCGACTGATTCCTATATTGCTCTTGATCGCCACCTTTCCCCTTCTTTGTGCTCAGATAATGGCCACCGGAATTTTATTTAAAGAGGTATTGGGCTTACCGTATTGGGGAGGGATGTTTTTTATTTTGGTGGTGACCTGTATTTATCTCACCATCGGGGGATTTAAAGGAACAAGCTATGCTCATGTGATTCAATCCTGCCTTTTTATCTTGGGAGGCATTGTTTTATTCGGCGGGGTAGTACAGTATTTTGGGGGACTAAAAAATATATTCCTGGAAATCGGCAAAGTGCGGCCGGAGTTGCTGTCATTGAATGGGAAAAATTTTGGATACACCATGGCGTTAACCTTTGGTCTTGGGGGGTGCATAGGGGCGATTACCCTTCCCCAAACCTTTATGCACACCTTTGGTACTAAGGATGCCAAGACTTTTAAAGTGTGGGTGAGCGGCTATTCTTTCATCATGACTATGATTGCTATTTTTTCGGTTATCACCGGAATAGCAGGTTTCCTCTTATTTCCCCATTTAAAAGGGACGGATGCTGACGCCATTTGGCCTTTGATGAGCAGAGAAATTTTTAGCCCCTGGTTCGGCAATATCCTTATCGGAACGGTTGTGGGCGCCGGCATATCAACTATGGACGCGCTGTTAATGGGAAATGCCATGAACGTGATTAATGATTTTTACAAGCCCCTCATCAATCCCCGCGCTACGGAGAAAAAGTTGATTCAATCCGGAAGGGTTGTTATGATAGTGATAACCCTTTTGGCTGTCCTTTTTGTTTTGAAGCCGATAATTCCAATAGCTGAACTGGCTCAGCTTGCCTTCTCAATAGGAGGAATGTCAATTTTTGCTTTGGCGGGGGGATATTATTGGAAACGAGGGACAGGCGCCGGCGCAGCCGCATCGATTATCGGAGGGGTCATTATGCTTTTTGTTTTTACTTTTTTGTGGCCGGCGGTAATGACGCAACCAGCGCCCCAGTTAGGGGGATTAACGTCATTTTTGGCTGCCCTTCTCATAGCAGGAATCCTCTATGTTGTCGTGAGTCTTTTTACAAAGCCGCCTTCCCAAAAAGTTCTTGACGTTTTTTTCAATCCCGCTTTAGATAGGTAATTGCAACTTCAAACCTCAGATTCTTAGTCCGAAACTTCAAAGGATGGGGTCAGATCTTTCCGGCTTGTTGTCCAAACTCATCAACGATTCGTAAGGATTGTGGTATAATCCTTTATAGGATCACTCATTGGGAAGGACCACTCGCCATGATGGGAACCAGTTCAGATAGGCAAAAAAACTTCCAGAAATAGGAAGTAAGGAGGTTGAACAGCACGTTCAAGAAGGCAGAGAGGTTTGGTTAATGTTTCAAGACGAGAGGCGATTCGGCCGGATAAACGAATCACGTCGTTGTTGGGCTCCTCGGGGCAGCCGTCCAGACGTTCCTGTTCAGATTGTGAGAGAATACACTCCTATGTGGCGGTTAGTCCTCATGATGGAGTGATGGACTCCTTGATACTCCCAGAAGTCAACGCAGAAGCGATGTCGATCTTTCTTGAAGAGGTAGCCATGCGTCACCCCGATGAATTCATATTGATGGTTATGGATCAGGCTGGATGGCACAAAGCCAAGGATTTGGTCATTCCTGAAAATATACGTCTAATTTGGCAGCCACCTTATTCTCCTCAATGCAATCCAGTAGAAAACATTTGGGATGAGATCAGGGAAAAGTGGTCCCCGAACTTGGTCTTTAAGAGTCTGCAGACTGTTGAAGATACCTTAGCCGACGCTCTGGTGACGTTGGAAAACCACAATGGAAAAACAAAAAGCATATCGGGCTTTGAATGGATAATTAGTATGTCTTTGAATGCAACTTAGCATGAAGCGTCGATCAGCGATCGAGCCGATCTTTGGGCACTTGGAATCGGACAACAAGCTGGAGCGCAACCATCTCAAACGCAAAGAGGGTGATCGGGCCAACGCGATCTTAGCAGGCTGTGGATTTAACATAAGAAAGCTCCTACGGGCTTTCTTTTTGTTTGTAAATTATTGGCTCAAATTTGGTCGAGATACTGAAACCAAAAACCACTTTTCCCTAAAAACAGTTGCCTCTTTTCCGTAAATCGACTTTTTCAGGGGCGACTACTTAGTTTATTAACTCGTCTAAGGTAAGCGTATTGGTAGTAGTCCTTTCCCAAAAATCCGGGCCCATCTTACCCCAGAACTTAGCATACTTGATCGGAATTAATAATTTTTCAGTATTGTCTATCGTGGACCAAAGGGTTTCAAGCTTTTTCTTTACCTCGTCAATATGAGGACGACTTTGAGGACTTGGTTCTAACATCGGTTCAACAATACTCGCCATTTCAATGAGTTCGGGTGAAGCGCGCAAATCAGGATTGGCCTCGACAATCGGCATCCTACTTCCCCGGTACACCAGTCTAAGTTTATCTTTGAGATTGGAAGCTCCTTCCAAGGAGAGGGGAACCCTTCCGGTTAAAAGGGAATAGATTATCGCTCCCAAGGAATAAAGGTCTGACTGATAAGATTCTTTACCTACCAATTGTTCCGGGGCCATAAAATTTAGGGTCCCAACGGTTTTTCCTTCAAACAAGTCAGTTGAATATGCTGGATCAAAAGAGATTGCAACGCCAAAGTCTATAATTTTTATGAGTTTCAACACGCCACTTTGGTCTGCAAGGAAAAGAACATTGGTGGGCTTCAAATCCCGATGAACAACCTGTTTGCTTTTTAGGTACATCAGGGCATCAATCATTTGGATAAAAATTCGGCAGATGATCTCGAGTGTTATTCCTTCCCACGACGTCAATTTAACGTTAGAGCTCAATCGCGCATTTTTCCCGATAAGGGTTTCTAAATTATCAGTTGGATAATAACCGAGGGCTAACATCGTGTCACCGTGATCACTTTGTACCGGACCATAACACTCAACAATATTTTGGTGGGCAGAAGAACCTTGCTGAATAAGCTCGCTATGGATCCGGCCCTCATGCTTTAAATACCTTAACAGAAGAGGAAAATCTTTAGCTCCAGGATCAGACGTTGGCTTTTTCAAGGCGACAATATTTCCCTGGTAGATTCCAATGCTCACTTTGCCCATTGCCCCGGATTGGATATCTCCCAAAACAGCTAATTTTTTATTCCGAAATTGTTGGGGATTCATTAAGGAGTTGAGCAGAAGTTTAAGCAGGGCCAGCATCTCCTCTTTGCCCTTGGAACTGTATCCCGCGATTTCTTCTTGGGCTTTTTCTTGGACGTGCGCAATATTGAAGTAGGTTGGGAAAATAAATGTCCGGGTGAATTCGCCGCCAAAAGGAATGGATCGAGTAGTCTGGTAGTCATAATGAGCACGGCTGAAAATAAAATTAAGAAAGTGTTTCAGGACCACAGCATGAGGGTTTTTCTCATAGGCATGATAGAGATTGACGATGCGGCGATAGATACGGTGTCCCTTTTCCACTTTTTCTATTTTAACGGCAAAGGATAAAGCCTGACTGCGGTTGGTGATTCTGCAAAAATCCCGCAGAGGAATAATATTTCTTAAATTAAGGAGGGAGAGGCGGAAGATATGGTGGGATATTTCTTTAATAGTGTTTAACCGCGAAGCAGTTTTTTCTAATGCGGAAAGAATATGGTCATTGAGGATATCTTCGACATATTTTGTATCCTCAACAATTTGGCGACCAACAGCAATTTTTTCTACGGTAAATCCAAATTCGAATAATACTTCCGCAATGCTTATGATATCCTCACTGATTGCTCGACGGAGCCGAAAATGGTAGAAACGGAAAAAATGAGGATTGCTGTTTAAATAGTGACTCAGGTGGAGAATCACATTTCGGAAGCCGCTTAACTGGACTGGATTGGGACAATAATAAGTGCCTTCAAGAGTTGTTTCGTCGGATTGATCGAATTTTATCCGCCAAGGAATGATATCTATTTCCTCACGGTAACCAAATTTGACTTGATACTTTTTATTCATAGAGCCTAAATACCGGTGACATTCCTTGAGCATTTCTCCTCGTTCTTTGGTCCCTTTGGCATCAACCAAGTTTTGAAGGGCATAGAGAAAATAGGGTTTATCTTTTTCGACCAGCTCCAGCTCTTTGACTGCGGCAATAATTTCATCTCGGAGCCTTGTTTGGCGGGCAAAGAGAGCGATCCTTTCTAAGGATTCGATATAGGTACGGCGTTGGGATTCAATCTGTCGCCGAATGTCGTTCAAAAAGAGCGAGAGGGGATTTACATATTTTCTGACCACCAGTTCTAAGGAACTAAAGGGGTTAATAATTTTTGTCCCCACCCCTTGCATGGCTTGAAAACGGACTTGATAACCAGAGACAATTTCCAGGAGACGCTCTCTGATTTTTTGATCGCTTTTCAGGCGGAGAAAAGTTGTGTCTTGTTCCATCGCCTCTCTTAAAATGAGCGTTTGGTCTGGGTTGGATGGCCTAAGCCTAAAGGAAGTCCAGGGAAGAATAAAAAATAAAATTCCATTTTTTTCTTAAGAAATTAGCATAACAAAAATTTTTAAACAAGAGAAACTTGTTTTATAGGTTTCTTTTTTTGTTGAGCGTGCGATATAACATAACCAAATTAAATGAAAAATTATTGTTTGACGAAAAGCACGTAGGCTGCCTGTAAGGGAACGAAAAACGGCCTGGAAGTAAGAATGGGTATAGATTAAAGAAAATTTATTGACTTATAGATTTTTGAAGGTTTATAATATATCTTTAAAAATTAACCGCTTATAATAATAAGAAAAGGTGTTTTATGTATTGTCCACGATGCAATCTTCACTCAGAAGAGTATGTTGATAAATGCCCGCTATGCGCTGGTTCTATGGAGGTCGACGAGTTAGGAAGCGGCCTTATGAAGACGCCTACTGTGCCGGAAAAAGAAAGGACCGACGCTTTCCCAAAAGAAGAAAGTTTGGAACTTAATGAG
>Ga0208980_10002161_pt1 | contig 11910 bp, 10 predicted proteins | sample WetSurMetagenome_3_FD_187993 | JGI IMG/M metagenome (GOLD analysis project Ga0208980, IMG submission 187993) | Wetland microbial communities from Twitchell Island in the Sacramento Delta, sample from surface sediment Aug2011 Site A1 Bulk (version 2) | ecosystem: Environmental > Aquatic > Marine...
AATAATGAGAGTATTGCCGGGGATGCGCGTTATTGTTCCCATGGATGCGAAAGAGATGCAGGAGGTTATCAAGACCATAGTAAAAATACCTGGACCTTTTTATATCCGTTCATCCCGGGTGAAGTTTCCTCTTATCTTGGGCGATGACTACAAATTTGAACTCGGTAAAGGAAAAATTCTCAGAGAAGGCAAGGATATCTCCCTTATTGGGTGTGGTCTTATGGTCTCGCAATGTCTGGAGGCTGCTGAAACTTTGGCGAACGAAGGCATTGCCGCGCGGGTAGTAGGCCTCTCTACCATCAAACCTATCGATGAAGAACTGCTGATTGACTGCGCCTTAAACACCTGCGGTATTGTGACTGCCGAAGAACACTCAGTTATTGGTGGTCTGGGTAGTGCGGTTGCCGAGGTGCTTTCGGAAAAAAAACCTACTCGTATTGTAAGAGTTGGGGTTCAGGACAAATTTGGAGTATCGGGGAGTGCCCCTGATCTGCTCGAATATTTGGGATTAACGCCAGGTAATATTGTGAAAGCCGCTCAACAAATAATGAAACACAGAAGTCAGAAGACGGCACCGGTGGTTTGAGCGGCGAAGTGATTGAGGGTACGTCACAACGTCAGAAGGATCAAAAGCAATCTGGTTTGACACTTTTTACACGAGATATGCAACATGATTCAGATGTTCCATGTTTATAAAAATTACTCTCCTAAATATCCCGCTCTATCTGATATCAGCCTGAAGATTGAGAAGGGGGAATTTGTCTTTATCTTTGGTCCAAGTGGGGCTGGAAAGAGTACTCTCCTAAAACTAATTTTTGGGGCGGAACACCCGTCCAAGGGACAGATTATCGTTAATGGAATGAATTTCGGGAGGATCAAAAAAACAACTCTTCCTTTGTTGCGACGGAGGATGGGATTTGTTTTTCAGGACTTTAAGCTTTTAAATCACCGGACGGTGTTTGATAATGTTGGTTTGGCTTTGGAAGTGGTCGGACTTAAAAAAACTGAAATCAAACGCAAAGTCCAACAGGTCTTAAAACATGTTGGGCTGTTAAGCCGAATCAACACCGTGCCCTTAGTTCTCTCCGGTGGTGAACAACAGCGGGTTGCTATTGCTCGGGCGATTGTTAACGAGCCCGCGCTCCTTTTGGCCGATGAACCCACCGGTAATTTAGATGCCGAACTTACCAAAGAAATTATGAAACTTTTTAAAATAATCAATGCTTGGGGAACAACTATCGTCATCGCCACCCATGATAAAAACCTTTTAAACTTTAACCCCACTAAAGTGGTAGCCTTGGAAAAAGGTAAAATCAAAGGAATGTTTGTTGCCGGGCGAAAAAGTTCAGAAGAAGCAGACACCCGGGAAGGTTCAATAAATTAGGGCACTGATCGTGAAGCGATTTTATTATTTTATTAAAAAAGCTTTTCAAAACTTAAGACACTTTTTTCTTATCAACCTTATTACTGTTGGCATCATCAGCCTTTCTTTATTAGTGCTCAGCACCTTTTTTATGGTATTTTTAAACCTCCAAACTTACCTGAATAAATGGAAGGACCAAATCCAGGTTTCTGTTTACTTGGCGGATAGCAATACGCCTGAAGATATTTCTTTAATCCAAAAAAAAATAAACTCATTCCCACAGGTGAAAAAAGTATCCCTTATCACCAAAGAAGAAGCGCTCAGTTTTTTTAAAGATAGCTTTCCCGGACAAAGGAAGGCTTTAGAAAGTTTAAAAGACAATCCTCTTCCGGCTTCAATGGATATTCAACTGCAGGATGAGTATCGAGGTCCTGAAGAACTAAATTTTTTTGCCCTCCAGATTAAAAAAATACCTGGCGTTGAAGACGTGGAGTATGGTCAAACCTGGATTGAGGGGTATGCAAATTTTCTAAGATTCATGCGATCAGCAGCCTTAGCAGTGGGAGTTGTTATTTTGCTGGCCACAATCTTTATTATCTCCAATACCATAAAACTTACGCTTTTTGCCCGAAAAGATGAGATCGAGATTATGAAACTCGTAGGCGCAACCAATTTTTTTATAAGAGTCCCTTTCTTTCTTGAGGGAATTCTCCAAGGTCTCTTGGGTGCTTTTTTTGCACTCATTATCTTGTTCGTTTCCTATCAACTCTTTAGCAACTGGATCGCCCAATCATCGTATTTCTCGTTAAAATTTTTTAAAATATTTTTCCTTCCGCTTCCTCACCTTCTTCTTATTACTGCGGTGGGTATGATAACAGGATTCTTGGGGAGTTTTTTCTCTTTGGGCAGATATTTAAAGTATGAATAAAAAGCTATTGTTCTTTTTAGCGTTAGTCTTTTTTGGTTTTTTTGCCCTTTCTGGAGGCTTACAAGCTGAGGAGAAAAAAGTACCTAAGGAAAAAAAAGAATTAAAAGAGATTCAAAAAAAAATTGAAGATAAACAGGCCAGAATAAAAAAAGCTGAAAAAACGGAAGAAAAAGTCATTTCTGATTTAGACAACATCGAGGAAACGCTTTCCCAAAAACAGCAAGCGCTTGAACATTATGAGGTAAACTTAAAAAACCAGGAGAAAGAGATTACTGCTTTAAATCAGGAGATTGAAAAACTAAAGGCAGAGATGATTGAAGAGGAAAAGTTTTTGACTGATCGGATAAAGGTTCTTTACCAACTGGGACGTTTAAGTTTTGCAAAAGCAATTTTTTCCTCTGAGTCTTTTTCTACATTGATGCGAAGGTATGGTTACCTAACCAGATTGATTGATTATAATGTGGGCACAATTAATGATTATTCTCAAAATGTCGATCTCCTCCAACACGACAAACAAAGACTCAAGGAGACCGAAAAAGAACTGGAAGTTTTGACCCAACAAACCCGTTCCGTTCAGAAAAAAATTTTTAACCATCAAGAAGAAAAAACTAATTTATTAGTCAAGGTCAGGTCGGAAAAGCAACTCCAGCTCAAGGCGCTCGAAGAACTTAAGCAGGCTTCGCAACGGCTCCAGGGATTGATTGATAAGTTGGATAAGCAAAAAGCCATAACGTCTCTTCCTTCTGCAATGTTTCCCTCGGGATACCCTTTTTCCTTACGAGGAAAGCTCGATTTCCCGGTGGAGGGCAAAGTCATTACTTTCTTTGGCGAGCATGAAGACCAGGAATTTGCCACCGTCTCCTTCAACAAGGGAATTGAAATAACTGCCCAACTCGGAAGCCCGATAAAGGCAGTCTTAAATGGTACTGTTATTTATTCCGGGTGGTTTAAAGGTTACGGCAATATTATTATTGTTGATCATGGTGCTGGGCTATATACCCTTTCTGGTCATGTTTCCGAACTGTTAAAACCGGTGGGCACCCCAGTTAAAACCGGAGAGACAATCGCCCTTGTGGGTGATACTGGATCCCTTAAGGGATCCAACCTTTACTTTGAAATTAGGCACCACGGCCAGCCCTTGGATCCGCTGGAGTGGTTAAAAAAATAAACGGATAAGAATAAGGAGAGGAACAAGTGAAATTGAGACAACTTAGATCGTCGTGGCTTCTGATTTTTGGTTTTTTTATTATCGGCTATATGGTCGGTGAACATGGAGAGCGCATTGTCTCCGCGGTTACTGACAAAAATTACGAAAACCTGAAACTCTTTAGCGATGTGCTCTATATTATTCAGAAGGACTACGTGGAGGAACCTAAGGTTGACCAGCTGGTTGAAGGGGCGATAAACGGCATGTTAAGCACTTTAGATCCCCATTCCTCCTATATGCCCCCTGATGTTTATAAAGAGATGCAGGTTGAAACTCAAGGCAAGTTTGGTGGATTAGGAATAGAAATTACCATCAAAGATGACATTCTTACCGTTGTCTCTCCGATTGAAGACACCCCTGCTTATCAAGCAGGAATCAAGGCTGGAGACCAGATTGTAAAGATAGGGGAGGAGTTTACCAAAAATATGACCATGTTCGACGCAGTAAAAAAGCTAAGAGGTAAAGAAGGAACGAAAGTGACCCTTACGATTATGCGGGAAGGGTTTACGCAACCAAAAGATTTCACGCTTACCCGAGCGACTATTCAAATAAAGAGTGTCAAGGCTAAAATAGTAGACGAAAGAATTGGCTATATCCGGATAACTCAGTTCCAGGAGCAGACAACGAGAGACTTCCGGAAAGCTTTGGCTGAACTTGAGTCTAAAGTGCCTTCGCTTCAAGGACTTATCCTGGATTTGCGCAATAACCCGGGAGGGTTGCTCGAATCAGCGGTGGAGATAAGTGACGAGTTTATTGATTCGGGCCTTATTGTTTATACTGAAGGCCGTTCTGAGGGACAAAAGATGGAGTTTAAAGCAAAAAATAATGGACCCAAACATCACCACCCAATGATCGTCCTCGTCAATGCAGGAACCGCGAGTGGATCAGAAATCGTGGCCGGTGCTTTACAAGACTATGGGCTGGCTGTTTTGCTCGGAACCAGGACCTTTGGTAAAGGCTCGGTCCAGACCGTGATCCCGCTGGACAATGGAGCAGGCCTGCGGCTCACCACCGCCAAGTATTTCACCCCCAAGGGCCGCTCAATTCACGCTAAAGGTATCGAACCTGATGTGGTAGTAGAAGACAAAACTGAAACTGAAGAGGCTTCATCGCAAAAAGTCCGGATCATGAGGGAAAAAGATTTGGAAAATTTCTACCGGAACGTTAAACCAAAAGAAAAATCCGATGATGTCTCAAAAGAAGTTCCGGAAAAAAATCAGGGGGAAAATGCAGATGATCCCCAGCTTAACCGAGCGATCGGGATTCTAAAAAGCTGGGAAATTTTTAAGGGAAAAGATAATAATAAAACCGCCTAAATCATCTTAAACGCACGAGGTTGCCTTATGGTAGAATTATATGTTTGGGAACTTGTATTGTTAGTTTTCATAGTAATGCTCTTGGGGGGGATATTTATCTTTATCCTGGTCTCACTCCTCCCCCTCACAAAACAACTTAAAAAGACCGCTCAACAGCTCGAAATAGCTGCTTCCAGTTTGAACAAAGTCATCAACGTTGATTTCAAGGGTTTGTTAAACCAAGGCGAAAGAGTTTTGGAAAACTGGCAAGAAGAGCTTCAGCCTTTAATAGTAGAAAAAGCCAGACATATTCCTTCTGCAACTGCACAGTTTGCTTTTTCCGAAGTGGGTAGCCGACTTTTCCGGGTCCTGATCCTTTGGGCCCTGAAAGAAGCGTGGGGAAAGATACGAAGGAAAAGAAAACAAAAAGGTTCTTGATTGAATGAATGTTGTTTGTGATAAGGGTAGGAGCAATCTATTACGTGAGAGAAAGGGGGTGATTATATGAATTCTGATCGGACAGAGTATGGTTTTGCTGCTCTCACCTTAGCCTTTGTCGCTGGAGGTCTTATCGGTGCAACTCTCGGGGTGCTTTTTGCTCCCCGTCCCGGAGTTGAGACAAGAGAAAAAATAAAAGAGCGAGCAGAAGAAGCCCGGGAAAAACTAAGAGGTGCCGTTGAGACGATCCGGGATAAAGCAGAGGGGTTAGCGGAAACAGGAAAAGAAAAATATGTGGAGATCAGCGGAAAAGTCCGGGACTCGGTAGACAAGATTAAAGAAAAGGTTCACCACTCAGAATAACCAAAGAGTAAATTCCTTTTCGGCGGTTTTACTCACCACGCGCCCGATGGAGATAATGGTAATGCCCTCACGGGGACAAGCTTCTTTTATTGAAAAAAGAGGTTTGTCCCTTTTTGCTACGTGTGGGGCTTGCTTTTATTTTTTCTGTTTTTTGAAGCCTTCTTAAACTTTTTGAGCAAAACGTCAAGATATTCGCTCATTATCTTGTTCATCTCAACCAATATTTCCCCAAGCAAAGGCCGGCTTATTTTTTGCTTTTCAAGCAACCTTTCAACCTCTTTGTTTTTCAAAAAGCCTTTTTAAACCGCAAGCTCTCCAAACAGCTTGACAGTGCCTATTTGGGCATTGAGAACCTCAAAGGCCTGGTTGATGGAAAGCATTCTTTCTTGAAGTGCAATCTGGCTGATAACGATACTCCTCTTTCTCTGAACATTAAGGGCCTCAAGCACTGCTTCTTCATCTACAATGCCATGCTTAATCAAAAATTGACCGAATCTCTCTGCCACGTTCTCCTCCTTCCCTTAAAAACATTGATGGAAAAACTAAAGAACCTTCGTAATCTCCCTTTTGGTTCTTCCTTTAAATTGAGAGCTGAAAGAAGGCACCTCTCCCATATTTTCGTCAAGGTAACAGCTCACAACTCGATGCATAGGGAAAAACAAGGTGGTGGGAAAAATGATGTTTGTCGTTTGCTTTTGGGTGAACTGCTTCATCCAGTCATGAAACGAGTTTACATCCACGCCCTTAATGGTAATCCCGGAAGGTGAAATGGCAAGGAGCTTTCCAATGATCTTTTCCCTCGGGTCCTGAAGATTGAGGATTATAATGCTTCCGTTTTCCATGTTCTCCTTTTTATGAAAAAAGTACTTCTTGCTATCCTTTTAACGAAAAAAAGAATAGAAACAATCTCTGTGATTCATTCAAGATATACTACTCATAGTGATCTATTCAATGTGGTGAAGTATCCTTTTCACCACATGATCATACGTATGGTGCTCATGAACATAGTGAAACCCTTCTCTGCTAATTCTTTCCCTTTCCTCATCTTTTTTGAGATATTCAGCAATAAGATGGAGGCACTCATCAACACTATGATACCAAACCAGATGCTTTTTATTGATAAAAATTTTTTCCAGACCAGGAACATAGGGGGTAAGGAGAAACCCCCCGCACCCCAACGTTATCCAGGTTCGGTTGGAGAAGTATCCTTCTACCTGGTTAGACGCATCAATGCCCAAAATTATTTTTGCCCCTGAACAAATCTTTGCAAATTCATCCGGATAGACATTGCGCTTATGATATTTTAACCCGTGTCTTTTCCAATCCCCCCCCCAAACTTTGAGGTTAAAATGTTTAGCAACCTCCTTCATAAGATTAATTCTCGCAGGCGCGTTAGCTCCGCCGATAAAAGCAATATCACTTTTCCACTTTTTACTTTTACTTTTAATAATGCGGTGCGCTTCCCGATCACATCCCTGAGTAATGAAAATAGGGTTTTTTATCCCCTGCTCCTTCAAAAAAGGAATCTGCCCCTGGTTAGTAATAAAAAAATAGTCGGCTAATTTCCCCCGTTCAATCATTTCTTCCTTATAAGGAGTAATAAGCTCCGAAAAGGCGCTCTTATCAGAAAGAGCTATCAAGTCCGGGAAGTAAATAGCAACCTTGGTCTTCCTGGATATCTGGGACAACATCTTGAAAGGGATATCAATGGTATTGATAAAAACCAACTGAGGTTGGAAACGATTAAAAGTGGAAAAAATATATTTTTCCGTGAGCCATTTTCCCCAGAGCCGCTCCAGTTTTCGATAATTGATAGCGTGCACAGTGATGCCCTGGTTACGAAAGGCTTTTATGAAAAACGAGGGGGTTTGGGTGCGTTTTCGTGTCTTTCCGAAAAAAAGAAGCCGGTTAATTTTTGCGGACATGGTTAACGTTTTCCCGCATTATATATTTTTTGATAAATTTGAAGGGTTCCTTCCACCATCGCATCTGCACTGAATTTTTCCACAACGTCCCTCTTGCCTCGTTTGGCCATTTCCTTCGCTTTATCATAGTTATTCAATGCCCACATGATCCCCTGAGCCAAAGCATCCGAATCAGCTTGCGGGACAATGATTCCCGTCTCTCCATGAGTAATGATTTCTGGTACTCCTCCGGCATCGGTAGTAATGACAGGAATTTCTAAAGCGAGTGCATCAACGATAGTCGCGGTAAGACCTTCTCCCGTGCTTGATACTACAAGCATATCAAATATATTCATAAACGCACCAATATCTGATCGAAATCCGGTAAAGATTATGTGTTTATTAAGGCCCAGGTGGGCAGTGAGGTCTTTCAATTCTTTTTCTAATTTTCCTTTTCCGACGATCAAAAGATGCGCTTCCGGGAATTTCTGAACGACTTTTGTCATAGCCTGAATGAGGTGCTTTTGGCCTTTGTGGCCCACCAAGTAACCTACATTGCCAAGTATGCGAGCCTGAGCGGATAAAGCAAACTCTTTGCGGATATAGTCCCCGGTTTTTCCTCGAAACCGATCCATATCCGCTCCGCTATGGACAACCGATACTTTTTCGGAAGGTATTCCGTCCTGGACAAGGACATCCTTAACCTTATGCGCAACAGCAATGATGTGATCTGCTCCTTTGGTGTACTTATAACGATTCATCCCGAGAAAATTGTGCCGAAAGATAGTGAAATCAACCCGGCGGGAAACAATGCGGACCGGTTTTTTTCTTAACAATAAGGAAGCCCACATGACAAGAGAATGGGCGTGCGATGCGTGGGAGTGGACAATGGCATATTTTTCTTTTTTTATTATTCGGGCGATCTTAAAAGCAGCACTAAGATCAAAGTCACCTTTCATCCGAACGGGAAAGATAACAATATTTTTTTGCTGGGAACGTTCATAAATCGCACTATTGGGTTGACAAATTAAATGCGAAATCTGCCCTCGCTGATTTAAACCCTCCATGAGATAAAGTGCCTGTTGTTCTCCCCCACGCCAGGTTGATTCGGTATCGATGTGGAGAATTTTAAGAGAACGGTATCCGACAGAGGGGGGGTGTTTTTTCTTAAAACTCACACCATATTGTTCTGTGTTTCTGGATTGACAGATTTTTAAAATTCGGCGGTAGATTATTTTTCTCTGCTTGCGGGTCCATTTATTTTTTTCACTGTAATCTTTAAAAAATTTAATTCGGTTAGAAGGGGATAGGCATTGCGCAATCGTAGCATTGAGTTGAGCGAAGTTCTTAATCAGGTGAGGAAAGGAAACCCTGTTGCCAAAATAAACCCGATCAGTATCCACGATTAAGCATTCCCATTCATTTTCTCCCTTCTCTTTAATCAAAAAATTGTCCGACTTGAAGTCACCATGATAAATCCCCTTCTGATGAAGGGTCCGAATAAAACTCGCCATAAAAGAAATGAAAGCCCTTTTCTTTTGAAAAGTTTCGGGATCGGAGGGGTCTTTAAAAATTTGGACGTAGGAGCGAAGGGGGATTGCACCTTCCACATATTCCATAATCAAAAAACTTCTCATCCAAACGCCCGATCTCTTCTCTTCAAGAAGGGCTAAGCCACGGGGAGTGGGAATGCTTTTTAGAACTAATTTATTACTATTAGCCCAGGACCGCCGGTTGCGTAACCGCGCTATCCAAAACCGAAACGAAAGTCGCAACGCGTCGTTTCTGCCTTCTTTCACGAGAAAGGTCTGACCTTTTATATTAATTTTCGTGACAATGGCTTTGCGGGAAGTTTTGAGGATAGCGGGAGGAAGCTGGTCACAACGGGGATGAATAATCCCCCGGATGGGCGTGGTAATCTCCTCATGCTCCTTAAGAATATCAGGAACAAGTTTAGGATCAAATTCCCAGCGATAGATTAAAAACTTCCCCTTCCCTTTAATAATGTTAAAAAATTTACCTGTCCGAAAACTTTTTCTCCCCCAGCTGAGAAATCTTTGGTCCCTTAGCTTTTTTATCTGGGAAAAAATTTTTTTTGTTATGAAATTGAGTTTTGCCTCAGAAAAATCATCTTCGGAGTAATAAAGTCGGATAAACTTTTCCTGATCATGCGGTCCAAAAAGATTTGCTTCAGAAATGTAAAAAATAAGAAAAGCAAGGTTAAGCATTTTTTCTTTTTCGCTCGGGTTCCTTTTAATCCGCGTTTTATATAAGTCAACAAGAAAAAAGAAAAGTGGATGTATCCTCTCTCTGGGGACAATAATATTTTCAAGGTGGATATCATGATGAAGGACACCTTTATGGTGAAGGAACCGCAGGTAAGTGATTAATGCTTTTATAAAGGTTTCTTTTTCAAGGTTGCTTTTTATATTCTCCTTATAAAATCTATGTAAATCTATCATTTCTCCCAAAGACTGAGTTATGAGAAATGCTTCCTTGAAAAACCCAAATTTTCGGTTGATTCCCAAGGCCACAGGATAAGGTATAGAGATATCCAGACCAATTAACTGATTCATGATGCGCCATTCAGTTAAAATTTTTCTGGGAAGAAAAAAATATTTCAAGGTGGTGTCCCAACCTTTAATTTTAATATGTTTGACAAAAAAAGATCCCTTCCCCTTAAACTCCATTTTCTTAACAGTTCTACGAGGCTTATCCTTTTTAACGTCACCCTTTCCGCTCAGGAATTCCGAGACAAGATAGTCCATGTCCTGAGGGGTAAGGTCAGGAAAAAACTGCTTATTAATCTGCCAGGTGATGTGGTTCATCGGAACTTTTACAGAAAAACAAAAGGTAACGTATTATTCTTTTTTAGAAATTATCAAGTAATAGGTAGCTTTTTTATAATACGTTATAGGATAGACTTCAAGGCTTTTTGGGGAGAGATATTGCGAAATTTGAGTAAAACCTCGCTGTGAGGTCAGGCAGGCATGAGATCTATTGTTTTTGGTCAGAAAATTTACCGCTTCCGATGCCCCGGAAAATTTTGGAGCAACGGTATCCAAATAGAAATCCAGTAAAATTGATTTTTCTCCGCCAAAATCGAAAAAACAAAGTGATTCGCGGTCAGTCCGAGATTTAATGCTTTCGGCAATTTGCATAAATGGTGAATGCACTTTATCCTCGCGGGAAATAAAATAGTAGTAGGTTTCATAGGTAAGCAATGAGAGTAAACTGATGACCACTACTTTGGATAACATTTTTCCCTTCCTAAGGCCATAGCCTATTAGTAGCCCCCCCACCAAAAAAACACCAGTGCTTACTATAGTAGCAGTAGAAGAATGAGTAAACCGCCAGGCTAAAAACGGGGCTGGTAGAAAGAAAACCGTGAAAATAAAGAAGCAGAAACGAGTGGAATATTCCCAGGATCGAGTTAACCAATCTTTCTGATAAGAGGCAAGCAGTAAAAGATTTTCCTTACAGGCAGCTCCCAGAATAATGCTATAGGCAGGAAAAACCGGCAGGAAATAACGATAGGTTTTATTCTGGATGGGAAAAATAAGCGCTATGATGATCCCTACCCAGCAAAGAAGCACCAGTTTCGCGTCGCGTTGAACCGGATTTTTTCGTAAAAGGAAAAATACTGCCGAAGGGAGAAAAAAAGACCAAGGCGCGAACCGGGGCCAAAATTGGAGTAAATAGTAATACCAAGGTTCAGGTCGGGACAGGATTACGGATAGATGAAACTGTTCAAGTACGGTAGAAAACTTTACTCGGTTTAGGTATGTCAATATCCAGGATAAGACGATAAGCGCAAATAAAAACCATCCCCACCAAAATCCTGGTTCTAATAAAACCCGAAGCCTTTTTTTTAAAAAAAGAAAAAGGATAACCGGCCCCAAATAAAATAATATAACCGCTGGCCCTTTGGTCAGCGTTCCCAAGGCCATGCCTACAAAAAAGAGGATAAAAAGAAAAAACCTTTTTTTACCTGATGACTCATAGGCCCAAGAGAAACAAATCAAGGAAAAAAGGATAAAAAGGGTAAGCACCATGTCCGCTCTGGCAGTCCTCGCCTGCCAGAAGAATTCTTTGGAGCTTAAGAGGATAAGGCCAGCAATTGCTCCTACCCGAAAATCCCGGAACATCCTTTTTCCTAAAAAATAGGTAAGCCCGATTATCGCCACCGCGCTTAACGCAGAGGGAAGCCTTGCCATTAAAGGCGTGACCTTCCCCACGAACGCGGAAGGTAAGGCAATAAGCCAGATAATAAGCGCTGGTTTATGGAGAAAAAGCTCGCCTTCTAATCGGGGGACAATCCAGTCCCCGGAGCGAATCATCTCACGAGCCACCTCAGCATACCTGATATAGCACTGATTCTCTAAACTTCGGGCGCCCAGTTGAAAAAATAT
>Ga0208980_10002162_pt1 | contig 11908 bp, 11 predicted proteins | sample WetSurMetagenome_3_FD_187993 | JGI IMG/M metagenome (GOLD analysis project Ga0208980, IMG submission 187993) | Wetland microbial communities from Twitchell Island in the Sacramento Delta, sample from surface sediment Aug2011 Site A1 Bulk (version 2) | ecosystem: Environmental > Aquatic > Marine...
CTGCTACTGTTAGCGTGTCGTCCATAAGTATTATGGATACATGATTATGCACCTTATGTCAAGTTAGAATCAGCTCCTGACCAATGGTTCCTGTTTTACAGACAGGCTTTTATCAGATTGCATCCTACTGTCCGGGTTAGAAAGGATTTTGTAGATATCGTTTAAATGAGCAAAGATGGTATTGAGCTTGTTTTTAAATGTATCGGAAGGGAGATGCAAATGTTTATCAGGATGAAACTTTTTAGCTGCCTGATAATATGCCTTCTTGATCTTATCCGGGGCATCCCATTTTTCTATCTCCAGAAAACTGTAGTAATCAAGAGAATCCATTCTGTTAAAGAGAAATTCAACCTTGTCTGAAAAATCAGGATCTATGGCTATTTTCTCTTCTCTCAATATATCTTCATGTATGCTTTCATCAGTGAATCCTTTTTCAATGGGAGTGATTATCCTGGTGCAGAGCAAGGTATAGAGAATTTTTGTTGCCAGGGATTCGTCGAGGGAAGTAAGAGAAACTATTTCCTGAACAGTTCGTTTCTCATCTAAGAGAGATAAGATGTCTTTATCTGTCTGGTCTATGTTTATATCCTGATATAAATCAATTGGATCGGCAGAATAACCCAGTACCATATCCGGAGGAGGCATTGCATTCCTGATGTGATCAATGTCCGTGATCCTCCTGACACCCCGGCAAATAAGGTCTGCAGCGCTCATTTTGAGCTGAATGACTTTACCTGAAAGCAGGTAATTAAATATTCCATCTTCCCACTGAAACAGGCTGAGGATGCTCTCTTCTACCTGTTGCCTTACTGCACCTCTGAGGTCTTCTGGTTGAGATATCCGAGTTCAACAAGAACTGCTCCCTCTTTTTTCATTTCTTTATTCGAGACGTCAATAACCCTTTTATACTGATTAGCGGTTATTCTCCCTGTTCTAAGCAGGGTCTCAATAAACCGGTCCTCTTTTTGATTTGAAGTGGCGGTGACCATATCACAGTTTTTTATATAGACTCTCTTTATTACAGGGCCGTGTCGTATGTCGAGTATCCCGTTCTTCTCACTCCTCTGTAAATAAATGAGGATTTCAGTGAGTGAAAGGTGTTTAAGAAGGCCGGTGATAGTGTTTCTTTCAATACCGCCTTTAAGATATGAACCGGCTTTCTCTGACCATACAATCCTGCCTTGGTCGTTGAGATTAAAGTCGTCGATCCTGAAACTGACGTCAGAACCTGAAGGTATATTGGGAGTATCATTCAGGATGAAACCGATGCCCTTAAAGAATAATCGGTTATCCTGCCATGTAATGTTTTTTCTTTCAGAGAGATAGAGAATGCTGATTTGTATCTATATCTTTTGAATCGTCTTTTGTCTTTGTCTGATGCCATAAGATCAGCAAAAAAGAAAGAGAATAAACACGCTGTTTTCAGCCAAGTCTATATACTGGCGCTTGGAAGATCTATATTGATTACCTGACCTTTTTCGCCCAGTTTTTTAATTTCTTTTCCATTGAATACTAACCTTATGCCTCCGGCATTTCCAATTCTCAGAGAGAAAGAGTTTTTTGCATGCCATTTTGCTGAATCGCCGGCTTTCAACAATATCTCTTTTGGATCAGTTTTATCTATTAATACCAGGAGCCATGTTGTATCAGTGGCAAAGACCTCAAGAACTTGCTGAGATACATCTGTTTTTGGAGGCATAATTTCTTTTTTTGTTTCAGTACTTGCTAACGGTGTCTCCTTTTTACTATCAGGAATTGTGGTTCCCCCGGGTGTTACTACAGAAGAAAAAGGTGCTTCTTTTATCGGTTCAGCACCCGGCGAGGGGATCTTTTTTGGAGTTTGCTCTGCAGGATGTTTTATATCTTTACCTTTCTGTGAAAATATCGTATACGAGAGAGTTATGGTTATGATAAGGAAGAGCAGGGAAATGAGCACATATGCTATCTTGGGTATTTTCCTTTTCTCCGGTTCTTTTTCAGGAATGTCTTTGTTTTCAACCTTGGGCGGCGATATTTGCTGCAGATAAGCATTGATGGCGGCCTGCGGATCTATTCTCAGGTGTTCAGCATATTCGCGGATATAGCCTTTTACATAAACCTCCCGAGGAAGCTTTCCCAGATCTCCATCCTCAATTGCCTTAAGATAATCATATTTTATTTTAAGGATATTGGATATTTCCCTGAGATCATGCCCTAATTCTTCTCGTCTGTTTTTTAGTATATCCCCTACCAATTGCCCCCTCAGAAAACCGGGAATTTTAATAATAATACCATATGCCATGCAGAACGGCAATAAATCCGAAAGGCGTGGCAGGCCATACTGTGATATTATAATTAACAATGAACAGGGTTGCTGTGACAGGGATAGGCGCTGTCAGTCCTATCGGGAATTCATTCGATGCCTCCTGGAATTCTGCAAAAGCAGGGTTGTCCGGAATAACGCCCATAACCAAATTTGATACTTTTCATCTTCAGTGGAAGGTTGCCGGAGAATTGAAAGGGTTTGATTCAGGCAGGTATTTATCCAGAAAAGAAATGTTGCGCCTTGATCCCTTCGTGCAATATGCAGCAGCTGCATCAATAATGGCAGCCGAAGATGCGGGCCTCCTCTTTCCTCACACAATCCCCTTGTCAGCAGGTGTAATTATCGGTTCGGGCCGCGGCGGTATAAGCACATTAGAAAAAGAGATCCGGAAAATGTATTACACAGGCTTTACGCCCCATGCTTTACGGACATCTGCGTATCTCATGTCATCAACAACAATCAGTATGGCTTCCTCTTATGTTGCTCAAAAGCTCGGCATAAAAGGTTACTGCCTCGGTATATCCAATGCATGTGCATCAGGCACAAGCGCTATAGGTGAGGCTTACAGGTTAATCAGAACCGGTCATACGGGGCTGATCCTATGCGGTGGCACCGAAGCCCCGATATGCAGGATGTGTATTGAGGGATATGGAGCATCAGGGGCATTATCAAGGGGCAATGGCGCTTATGCAAGCAGGCCGTTTGACAGGACACGCGACGGATTTGTGCTTTCAGAAGGCGCATGCATTCTTGTGCTGGAAGATTATACGAGTGCAGTGAAAAGAGGGGTAAAGATATATGGCGAAATTACAGGCTACGGAAATACAACAGATGCATTCCATCAGACAAAGCCGTCATCAGAAGGTGAATCAAGGGCAATTAGTATGTCAATAGATGAAGCAGAATTAAAACCGGATGATATCGATTTTATAAATGCCCACGGGACATCAACGCCCCTTGGTGACAAGACAGAGACCGAGGCGGTCAAGCTGTCTTTTGGCGGAAATGCGGGTCATATACCCATCACCTCGATCAAATCCTTAACAGGACATATGCTCGCTGCATCGGGTGCGCTTGAAGCAGCTTTTACATTAATGAGCATGAGAGAAGGAATCATTCCGCCAACAGTAAACTTGAAAGAAAGGGATCCCGACTGTGACCTTGATTATGTGACTGAGACACGTAAGGCTGAGATACGGCATGCAATATCGCATTCATTCGGTTTTGGCGGATTAAATGCTGTTCTGACTTTTAAGAGATCTGATTCCTGAACTCCCTCAGGGCTTCTTCTTCAGGCTTCTCATCCTGTCCCTTGTATTTTGGCGAAAAATGCATAGCAACAAGATTCCTGACCCCTGCCTCTCTTGCAATCCTGCCGGTTATCTTTGCAGTAAGGTGGAATCTCTGTAAAGCCCTGTCCATATCCTTGTCCATAAAATATGCTTCGCAATAGAAGGTGTCAGAATCCCGCGCGAACTCAATGATCTTTTCAATATTCTCATTATTAATTGCGATATCAGTTACATATGAGATCTTTTGGCCTCTTGTTATTGTTACAATCTCTCTTAATTCCCGCAGGAATAATCTTCTGTCAGATACAACGAGCTCTGTCTCTCCCGGCCTGTTCTCTCTGATGGCGCGTTTCAATTCAGAAAGCCATGGCCCGACAGGCAGGCCTATATCATTCAGGGATGCCTTGTTGATATTGATATGAAATTCCTCTTCAAGTGAATAAGCAAGACATGAGACCTGATGATTCAGCTGTTGGGCCTTTATTGTAAAGAGCTGTTCTTTCACGAGAGTACCGTCAAACCGGGACGTGCCCATGTCTATTCTCTGGAAACGGTTCTCAGCGTAAAAGCCAGAAGAGGTTACTGAATTTCCATCCACGGAAAAGACCTCTATCCTTAAGGGGTATTCCTTTATAAGGTTCCACATATAACCCTTCAGTTTGCCCTCAACACAGTCAATAATATTTGAAGGACCGTAGACTCTTAAGGGAACTTCTCTCCTTAATAACGCCCTGAGAAGGGTGTCGAATCCTATAAAATGATCGATGTGGGTATGCGTAACAAAGACGTCTGTTATTTTCTGGAGGTCGCCTGGATGGAGTTTTGTGATATTGCCTATGTCAAATAAAAATGCCCTCTTCTCTCTTATGATCCTGACAAAAAGCGAAGGGTCTTCAAAGTGGCTATTGACAAGGTTGTGTATAAACGTAGGTTTCATGAGTGATTATATATCATTGTGATATAATAATACCAAATCCGATAGGCGATAGGCGTTAAGCATCAGGCGCAAGGCATTCTGCAGCTTCTGATGCGTTACGTCCTGCGTTTTACGACAGATGGAGGAGATATGTCTGAACTGAGAAAAGACCCTATATCCGGTCGATGGGTAATCATTTCTGTTGAAAGGGGTAAAAGACCAACAGATTTCATTTCACCTTCCCAGAAAAAGAGGGGAGGGTTCTGCCCATTCTGCCCGGGTAACGAATATACTACCCCACAAGAGATAATGGCTTTCAGACCTTCTGATACAAAACCAAATTCTCCGGGATGGACATTGCGTACCATGCCGAACAAGTTCCCTGCGCTTCAGATATTTGGAGACCTGACCAAGACCGGAGAGGGAATTTTTGACAAGATGAATGGGATTGGCGCTCATGAGGTTGTAGTAGAGACACCTGATCATATGCAGTCGCTCTCAACGATGCCATTAAAAAGAGTGGAAGAAGCACTCTGGGCCTATTATCAAAGACTCAATGATCTGCGGAAGGACAAGCGACTGAAATATGTCCTGATCTTCAAAAATGAAGGAGAGGCCGCAGGTGCTTCTCTTGAGCATTCCCATACACAGTTGATCGGTCTGCCGATCATACCGAAACTGGTAAAAGAAGAGACAGATGCAGCAAAACGTTATTATGATCTGAAAGAAAGGTGTATTTTCTGTGATGTGATCAGCCAGGAACTCGATTCTAAAAAAAGGGTTATCTGTGATAATGCCTGGTATGTTGCCATTGCACCATTTGCCCCAAGAGCGCCATTTGAGACATGGATTTTGCCGAAGAAGCATGAGTCGGGGTTTTATCCTCCTGACAACAATTTTGCACCATTGGCAGAGATACTTCAGTTGGTCTTAAATCAGATAGATAAAATACTTGATATACCGCCGTATAATTTCGTGCTCCATACCTCACCTTTTACCGAGGAAGTGAATGATTACTACCACTGGCATATAGAAATAGTCCCGAAGCTTACAAAAATAGCCGGGTTTGAATGGGGATCAGGTTTTTATATCAATCCAACCCCTCCCGAGGAATCCGCCAGATTTATGAGAGAAGCGAAAATATGAAGATACTCATAGCCTCTTCTGAGGCAGTGCCATATGTAAAAACCGGCGGGCTTGCAGATGTGGCTGGCGCCCTATGCAAGGAATACCGGAAAATCAAACAGGATGCGCGCATTATACTTCCTCTTTACAAAGGGATAAAAGATAGCCGATCATCTCTGAATTATACAGGGATTACTGTAAAGGTTCCTGTCGGAGACAGGCCAACAGAGGGCAGGGTATTCAGTGATAAATATGGCAATTATTTCATATCGTGCGATGAATTTTTCGACAGACAGGAGCTCTATGGTACACCTAAAGGAGATTATGCTGATAATGCATCAAGATTCATTTTCTTTGCGAGAGGCATAATAGAAGCTTGCAAGGCCCTTGATTTCAAGCCCGATATAATACACTGTAACGACTGGCAGACAGGACTTGTCCCTCTTTACCTTAAGACGATATATAAAAATAATACTTTTTTCAAGAGGACAGCTACTGTATTCACAATACACAACATCGGATATCAGGGTCTTTTCCCTGCGTCAGAGATGCCTCTCACAAATCTCGGCTGGGATCTTTTTACTCCTGATGGTATAGAGTTTTACGGAAAGATAAACTTTCTTAAGGCGGGGATTATATCCGCAGATATTTTAAGCACTGTCAGTGTCGCATATTCAAAGGAAATACTCAATAAGGAATTCAGTTTTGGACTTGAAGGTGTATTGAAAACAAGGGAGGATGATCTTTACGGTGTTATAAACGGAATAGACTACGATGAATGGGACCCCTCGAAAGATGATTTTTTACCTGCACAATACAGTCATAATGATATCTCGGGAAAAATGATCTGCAAAAGAGAACTCCTGCAGAAGCTGTTTCAACCCTCAGACATCCTTAATGCTGAGCGCATGCCTCTTATCGGTATGGTAGGCAGGTTGTCGGCACAGAAGGGATTGGATATTGTCATAGAATCGATCCCTGATATATTGTCTTCCGGTGTAAAGATTGCTATCCTTGGAAAAGGTGATGAGATATTCCACAGGAGTTTTGAGGAATTTTCAGAAAAGTATAAGGGGATGATCTCGGTTAACATCGGATTTGATGACCCGCTTGCGCACAGGATTTATGCAGGTTCAGATTTTTTTCTTATGCCGTCCAGATATGAACCATGCGGACTTGGACAGCTCATGGCCCTGAGATACGGTTGTATCCCGGTTGCAAGAAAGACCGGAGGACTTATGGATACCATAGAAGATTTTGAACCTCTGAGATCGAAGGGTACCGGTTTCCTTTTTTCTGATTATACTCCTTCTGCATTGAAGGATGCCCTGAAAAGGGCCTTTTGCGTTTATACAGATAATGACAAGAAGAAAAAGATGATAACAGACGGGATGAAGATTGACTTCTCGTGGAAAAGGTCAGCCAGGAGATATATCGAGCTCTACAATACTGCTATGCAAAGCAAGAAGCGGTGGGGGGTTTATTAATGGACATAGCTAACAGACAAAAATTTACAGAGGTGATCTTTGAAAACATCCGCGATGGAGTTCTGATACTTGACAGAAATTACAGGATACTCGCAGTCAACAACTCTGTCGGGAAGTGGATAGAAAAGCCTGTTGCTGAGCTTATGTATAAAGACTCTATGGAGGTCTTTCATAACAACAACCTGATATGTCCGCATTGTGCTGCAGAGGTGACATTCAAAACAGGAGAAGTAAATGTTGTAACCCAGAAGATAAGCCGTGAAGGGGCTACGCATTATGCCGAACTTTCAGCGTATCCCATTAATAAGGATGCAGGGGAGGTTGCTGAATGTGTTGTATTTATTCAGGATATAACCGACAGGATGCTCTGTCATGACGAGGTCCTCAGGCTCTATAATGAGGTTACCCAGACAAAAGAGTATCTTGAGGGCATCATAGAAAATTCTGTAGACGCAATAGTCACTTCTGACCTGGATGGTATTATTACTTCCTGGAACAAGGGGGCGGAGAGGATATATGGATTCACCAAAGAGGATGCATTAGGAAAATATTTACCTTTTGTCCCTGAATTCCTTCTTGACCCTGAGTGGGAATATAACCAGAGGATCAGAAACGGAGAGGTTCTCAGAAGGATCGAGACGTTCAGAAAAAGGCATGACGGTATAATCATATCTGTAAGCCTCACTCTCTCGCCGATAAAGAATGCTGCCGGAGAAGTTATCGGTATCAGCGGAATTTCGAGGGATATATCTGAAAAGAAGAATGTTGAAAAGGAGCTGGTCAGGAGAAATCAGGAACTGTCGAGGCTTTTCTTTATTAGTTCGGCAATGAGGGGAACCCTTGAGCTTGAAAGATTGCTGAGGATGGTTCTTACGGCAGTTACCATGGGTGATGGCCTCGGGTTTAACCGGGCTATCCTTTTCCTCGTTGATGAAGACAGAAATCTGTTGAAAGGCGCGATGGGTGTAGGCCCGGCAAGCCATGATGAGGCATTCCATATATGGGACAGGCTATCCCTTGAGAAAAAGACATTGCCTGATATTATGCACGAAATAGAAGTCGGTCCGTCAAAAAAAGACTCCTTTTTTGATAAACTGAGCCAGGGGATAGAGATACCTCTTACAGAAGATACAATCATTGCAAAGGCTGTAAAGGAGAAAAAGCTCTTTACTGTGGATGACGTAGGCACTGAACCGCTCTCGGACATGCTGCTCATACAGCAACTGGGAACAAAGGCCTATGCTGTTGTGCCACTGATTTCCAGGGACAAAGTACTGGGTGTTCTCTGGGTGGACAACTATTTCAACAGGAGGCCTGTTACAGAGGAGGATATGCGTTTCTTGTCAGCCTTTTCAAACCATGTTGCGGCAGCTATAGAAAATGCAAGACTCTTTGAGCAGGTTAAGCTTACAGAGCAGGAGCTTGAGAATATATTTGAGTCTATATCAGACATGGTCTATTTTGTTACCGAAGATTATGTTGTCAAGAATATCAATAAAGCTGTCAGCCTGAGATTGGGAAAACCTCCTGAGGAGATCATAGGGAAGAAATGTTATGAAGTATTCCATGGAACAAAAGAACCATGGGCTGAATGCCCGCACCAGAAGACCGTGCAGAAGAGAGTTGCATTCGTTGAAGAGGTCGAGGACCCCTATATGGGAGGTACTTTTATTACGTCAAGTTCCCCGATATTTGATATTACAGGTGAATTCATAGGGACTGTCAATGTTGTGAGTGACATCACAGAGCTGAAAAACCTGCGTGAGAAAGTTATAAAGACAGACAGGATGGCGGCACTCGGGGAAGTTGCAGCACGTGTTGCCCATGAGATACGGAATCCTCTCGTCTCGCTTGGCGGGTTTGCAAGGAGGCTCGAAAAGAAACTGGAAGGCAATATGAGAGAGTATGCTGATATTATTGCAAAAGAGGTGGGAAGACTTGAAGGCATACTGAATGAAATCCTCAGTTTTGTTAAAGATACAAGGATCATAAAGGAGACTGTTAATGCGAACAAACTCGTAGATGAGGTTGTTGCACTCATAGAGTCAGAGATTGATGATAAGAATATATTCATCATTAAGGAATTAGGGAACCCTGTTGATATTTTTGTTGATCCTAACAGGATCAAAGATGCATTCTTCAATATACTGAAAAATTCCGTCCAGGCGGTTGACAGCAATGGCACAGTATCAGTGAAGACCTATGCAAAAAATAGCACGTGTGTGTTTGAGTTCAAAGATTCCGGTGCAGGCATAGCTGAAACAGACCTGCCATTCATATTCGATCCTTTTTTTACTACAAAGAAGGCAGGAACCGGACTTGGCCTTACAATAACACACAGGATTATAGAGGAGCATGGAGGCAGCATTGAGGTGGAGAGTGAATTAGGTGCAGGAAGCACATTCAGGGTATTAATACCCGTAAGTGATCAATAAAAGGGAGGAGTGATTATGAAAATACTTATAGTTGATGATGACCTGCATATCCAAAGACTTTATAAAGAGGAGTTTGAGGATGAAGGCTATGAAGTTGTCGTCGCATCGAATGGCCAGGAAGCGATTGAAATGTTCGAAAAAGAATCTCCTGATATAGTTACCCTGGATATACTTTTGCCTGACATTGACGGTATCAGGGTACTTAGGCAGATGAAGGAAAAAAATCCGAAGATTCCGGTCATTATGTCTACAGCCTATGATTACAGGGATGACTTTGCAGTATGGGCTTCGGAGGCATATATTGTTAAATCGTCGGACCTTGACGAACTGAAGATAATGATCAAAAAACTCCTGACCAAGCAATAATGTCCCGTAACATATACCTTGAAAGCACTCCTTTAGATGAGGCGCTGTCAAAGTGGCTTCAAAGGCTTGATTCCGGGCAGGCCCTAAGACCGCTTTCAGGCGAGAGAATCAAGGTCATAGACTCCCTTGGAAGGGTTACCGCTCAGGCGGTAACTGCAGACATCTCCTCTCCTTTTTATCACTCCTCAGCAATGGACGGCTATGCTGTAAGATTTGCAGACACATTCGGCGCAACAGAAAGAAACCCAAAAAGACTGAAAACAGGTGAGGCGGCTGTTTATGTTGACACAGGCGATCCCATACCTGACAGATTCAATGCAGTTATAATGATCGAGGATGTGAATGTTATTAAAGTAAAAAGCAGAGGGCATAGTTCAGAGGCGACTGCAACCGAACAAATTGAAATAATATCACCTGCAACACCCTGGCAGCATGTTCGGGTTATTGGTGAAGACATTGTAGCGACTGAACTGATACTGCCCGAAAATCAAAAGATAAGGCCTGTTGATATTGGAGCAATGATCGCAGGTGGACATGTTGATGTGTCAGTCAGAAGGAAGCCGAAGGTAGTCATTATCCCTACAGGGACTGAAATTGTAGAGCCCGGCTCTGATTTAAAGAAAGGCGACATTATCGAGTACAACTCAAGAATTCTCGGTGGTCTTGTCTGTGAATGGGGAGGCGAACCGGTCAGATTCAGGATCATCCCTGATAACCTTGAAGAGCTGAAAAAGGCAATACTCGAAGCCTATGATATGGGATACCTGATAGTCATTAATGCAGGTGCCTCAGCCGGTTCAGAAGACTTCACTGCAAAGGCCATAAAGGACCTTGGAGAAATAGTGCTCCATGGTGTAAGCATTAAACCCGGAAAGCCGGTTATCCTTGGATGGGTAAAAGGAAAACCTGTCCTCGGTATCCCTGGATATCCGGTATCTGCTTATATAACATTCAATTTATTTGCCAAACCCCTTTTGTATAAATGGCAGGGAATTGAGATAGAAGAACCTGAAATACTCAGGGCAAAGATGTCGAGGCAGGCAGCATCAGTTCTTGGACAGGAGGAATTCCTGAGGGTGAAGGTTGGAAAGGTCGGAGATAATTTCATAGCAACTCCGGTTACCCGTGGCGCAGGCGTGCTTATGTCCCTTGTAAGGGCTGATGGTTTTGTAAGAATCCCTGCCATGTCTGAAGGCTTAGGTGCAGGCGCTGAAGTAGACATAGAGTTAATGAGGTCCAAATCTGATATTGAGAGAACAATAGTCTGTATAGGAAGTCATGACAATGCCCTTGACCTTCTTGCAAATATATTAAAGAAAAGGTTTCCTGGATTCTCCCTCTCTTCAGCCCATGTGGGGTCAATGGGAGGTCTGATGGCATTGAAAAGAGGCGAGGCGCATATGGCGGGAACTCACCTCCTCCATGAGGAAACAGGAGAATATAATGTGCCGTTCATTCAACGGCTGCTTTCCGGAAGAAAAATTATTCTCATGAATCTGGTATACCGGGAGCAGGGTCTTATTGTTCCCAAAGGCAATCCAAAGGATATAAAGGGATTTGAAGATCTATCAAGGAAAGATGTCCTCTTCGTTAACAGGCAGTCGGGTGCAGGTACGAGACTTCTTACAGACAAGTGCCTGAAGGATCTCGGCATAAATCCGGGAGATGTAAAGGGGTATGAAAGGGAAGAATATACGCACATGGGTGTTGCGTCTGCAGTGCTTACAGGTATTGCTGACACCGGACTTGCTATCCTCGCATCAGCACGGGCTCTTGACCTCGATTTTATACCGGTTGCAAAAGAACGTTATGACCTTGCGATACCTCATGAATTTATTGAGACAGAGATGCTCCGGTGTCTTATAAAGATCATACAGGAAGACAGTGAGTTTAAAAACTTGGTAACAGCCCTTGGCGGCTATGATGTTTCAGATATGGGAAAGGTAATTTATGAGAGTTAATTACCCTTCCTTCTGAGGTTC
>Ga0208980_10002163_pt1 | contig 11906 bp, 11 predicted proteins | sample WetSurMetagenome_3_FD_187993 | JGI IMG/M metagenome (GOLD analysis project Ga0208980, IMG submission 187993) | Wetland microbial communities from Twitchell Island in the Sacramento Delta, sample from surface sediment Aug2011 Site A1 Bulk (version 2) | ecosystem: Environmental > Aquatic > Marine...
CGCGCCCGCCGCGAGCGCCAGCGGCTTCCTTCAAACGGCTCTATCGAAAGTGCCCCGGATGACAATCTCGCTCACATTAACGCTGTACTGCCGGGCCACTTCCGATAGAGATCTAACGTTTCGTGGGATTTGCATCTCCTCTCCAGTCGTTTGTCGGGAGATTGTGCAGTAAAATAACCTTTTGCCATCAGCAGAGAGAATGCAACCGGCGGCGAAAATATTGGAAAGTTTTGGACTGAGCGTGAAGGTGAGTTAGGATCAGCCATGTTTAGAGAAATGCGCCGGAAAAAGCAATTAATATCCGAGGCCGAAGCGGTCAAGATACTGAAAACGCACACCTCGGGCGTTTTGGGTGTGAGCGGTGACGATGATTATCCTTATACCGTGCCACTCAGTTATGCCTACAAGGACAACAAACTGTTCTTCCATTGCGCCAAGTCGGGACACAAACTGGACGGCATCGCCAGGAATGACAAAGTCACATTTTGTGTCATCGACAAAGATGAAGTCATCCAGCAAACTTTTACCACCCATTTTCGCAGTGTCATCGTTTTTGGCCGGGCGCGTATCCTGACGGAAGATAGCGAGAGACAGGCGGCACTCGAATGCCTGGTTGAAAAGTATTCCCCGGACTTTGTGCAAGAAGGGCGTGGAGAGATTAAACGCGACTGGAACAATGTCTGCCTAGTGGAAGTCAACATTGAACACATGACCGGTAAAGAAGCGATAGAACTTGTAGAAAATAACGCCAAGGAGGCAGCCTTATGATTACAACCGAAAATGTCAGCACTATGACCTAAGCATACTCTATCGTAAGGGACCGGGATTGTGTTTGTCATGATCTGAACGTTTTGCATATGTGATTCTTTCCGGGCTTTGATCGTGTTTGTGCCACGTCTCAAGGGTAGGAATCTTCCCTGACTCCCCGGGAGTCGCAATCTGGGAAATTGAAGCTCATAGTACCTGGATGTGTTGTCCGCATCCAGGACAAGGAACATGTGATCCAGATACGCCATTATTCCGGCAAGTAATATTTCACAAGTGTGGAGCCGCGCGAAATAACGGACTTGTTCAATTCCTCAATACTAAGGGCAGCAACTTTGTCAAAGGTCGCTCGACGGTATTGCCGCCGATGGTAAGGCGTGCAGGAATTCGAGCAGAATGTTTTTCCGCAAATCTGGCATCGATAGCGACGACGCTTCCCCCACTTTGTCTTATAGAAGCCGTAGCGGATGATACTTCGGGTTCTGTTCGTCCTCGGTCCTGCGCATTGCATGTTTGGACACCTGAGACCCGTCATTGCTCCTTGACAGTGAACTGATCGCCTGGAATTGAGTCTCAAAGCATACTATGTACTTGGGTTATAATTGGATAACCAACAGTAGATTGCGGAAGCACCAAATATCCCATTGGAAGTAGGCGGACTGGATGGCACAGCATCTTAGGTTTTGCTTTTTTTCAACTTTTTATCCGCCCTACAGTTTTGGAGGCGATGCAATCTATTTATATCATCTTACGAATAGCCTTGCCGCCCACGGCCATGAGGTCGACGTGGTCCATTGTATGGACTCTTATTACCTTCTTGCCGGAAAGCGCACCGCAGCGGCACTGCCGCATCATCCAAGTGTTACCGTGCATGCTCTGCACAGCCGATTAGGGCCTCTTTCCCCTTTTTTGTCACAGCAGACGGGTTGGCCATGGTTGAAGATTCAAAAGATCCACCGGATACTGCAAAGCAAGAAATTCGACGTGATTCACTATCACAACACCTCTCTCTTCGGCCCTAAGGCACTGGAAATGAAACCGGACTACACTGGTTATATACGGCTGTATACAACACATGAACACTGGCTGATCTGCCCAATGCATGCGCTTTGGAAGAATGGCGCCCGCTTGTGCGATCGGACCCAATGCTTTCGTTGTACACTGAGGCATCATCGGCCGCCGCAATGGTGGCGCTACACGAATCTGCTTCCACGGTCGGCCGAATCTATCGATTTATTCCTCTCTCCCAGCCGATTTACCATCGATATGCATTATCAACGGGGTTTTCGCAGACCTTTTGTTCAACTGCCTTGTTTTACTTTTGCCCCAAATCCGGGAACAGATACCGCAGCAGAGGGCTTGACAACGCGCCCGTATTTTTTGTTTGTTGGTCGCCTGGAAAAGATCAAGGGGCTTCAAAACGTGATCCCTGTCTTCCGCAAGTATCCACAAGCCGATTTACTGGTAGCGGGTGAGGGAAGCTATGAGAACGAATTGCGGCGCATCGCCCGGGGACAGGATAATATTGTATTTCTTGGCTGGCTGCCGCCGAACGGATTATCCACTATATATCGCAATGCCATCGCACTTATTGTCCCCAGTATCTGTTACGAGGTTTTTTCGATGGTTCTTATAGAAGCTTTTTCCAATCGCGCACCGGCGATCGTGAATGCATTGGGGGCGTTGCCGGAGATCATTCAAGACTGCGAAGGGGGATTGATTTACAGGAATGATGAAGAACTGCTGGCGGCAATGAGGCGACTCCACACGAACGAAAGACTGCGACGACAGCTTGGTGAGAATGCATACCGAAGGTGGGAGCAGCAGTGGTCGGAGACGGCTCATCTCCGCATGTATTTCAAAATTCTCGCTGAGACGGCGCAACGCAAGTATGGTTATGTCTCCTGGAGTGAAGCGGCAGATCTTGCCCGCAACCAGGCATAATTGTTCACTTTCCCCTGATGAGAAGGTATGACGCGCGCCTTTCATGCAGCAATTTTAACCTATCACGCAATCTCGGAAGGACCGGCACCGCTGTGCATGAAAAAGAAAGTGCGCACCCTGTTTTTGATGAGTTTCCTATTGTCCCATGTTTGCAGTTTCTCATCCCAGGGCGCGTGATCAGACTTAGAACAGCATTTCGGAGCACCAGTTGTCTGACTCATGGTTTCAGTACAGGATTCCCATATCGGCGATTAAGACATAGGAATGATTCAACATGGCCGTCCTATGAAAGGGAATTTTGGGGATAATCTTTCCCATCCCAGGGACAGGGAGCATTTTTCGGACCCAAGACAGTCAGCCATCTCTCGTTATAGCTACCCCGTCGATCCTGCGCCGACTTTGTTTTCTTCACACCGAATCCTGGATCAGCCTGTCAGAAATGGGCGCTTCCTGGATACTCCGGCGCGTCGCCGCCAGAGCCGATAGAGAATCCCGTTCAACGGCCATCGTTGGCGACCGTACAGGTCGCATGCCTTGCGCGCCAGGATGCGCAGCGGAGCGGGCAATCCCAGTGCACTGCTCTTTGTGAGCGTATTGCAGTCGGCGAACAGAGTGGCAGCCTGGGTAAGCAGCTCGGCACGCAAGGCGCCAGGATCGCTGCGAAGAGCCGCCAAGTAGGGCTCCTGAGGAAGGGGGTCGCTCTTGAGATCGTACATGCGCCAGGCCTCCGCCGGGAACTTGATTGCACTGAGCCTGGGTCGGTACACAGGCCGCACTTGCGCATCCAGGATTCGCTGTAGGAATTCGGCGTCATGGCCCAGTCTGACTCGCACGTTCCAAGGCCCGATTCGGTTAATTAAATCACGCCGATGCATCCAGTTGCTTGGCGAGAGCGGCCGTGCCCAGAGTGCAGGCTTCTCTGCGACTGTATAAGCATGCGTTACGCCACGCGGTCCCACGCATACCCCCAGCGAGTAGCCGAAGTCGCTCTTCGTGCTTCCGAGAGTGTCGACGAGACCGGAGATGTGATCGGGGAACCACAGGTCATCGTGCCCCAGGTAGGCGATATAGCGCCCGCGGGCATGAAGCAAACCTTCATTTCGCGGGGCTGCCGGGCCACCGGAGTTGACCGCCAGGTTTACCCAGTGAACGCGTGCATCCTGTATCGATATCACTACACCCGCGCTTTCGTCGGTGCAAGCGTCACCAACGACCCATATTTCCAGGTCACTTAAATCCTGGACCAAGGCGCTCTCCAGCGCCAGACGAAGAGTTGCACTTGAGTTGTAGGTGGGGATAATTACCGTGACCGTCGGATTCTGCTGAGGCATCTCAGCCGCTGCCCTCATATCGATCTCCTTTAAAACTAGGCGGTCGAGAGGAGTGTGCGCTCATAAAATATGTGGGTAGAAGAATGAGTTTTCTTCCATTGCCCATGCCAGCTGATTGCAGGACTGGCGCCCGGCTATCAAGTCTTCCAGCACATCGCTATAGAGCGCCCCGCGGTGCCGACTGCCTAGCGGCGCATAGGCCGCGCTCTCGACTCCGCGGATTTGCGCCAGCCGTTTTTTGTCCCACAAGAATCCGGAGTCCCAGGCACCCGTCAGATCCGATACAGCATAACGTGCTTGGTACTTGACCTCGGCGCCCAGGTAGTTGATTCCGTTCGCACCAACAACCAGCAGAAAGTGGGATCCGTGATAGCCGTGGAACTCCATCCCGTTTTCCACGTACCGGTCAGCGCAGGTGAGCACGCGAAAACCACTCGCCACGCTGCGTTTCAGCCCCTCAATTATTTCAACTACTCCCTCCTGTGAGACGCGTATCGGCGCCCCAACGTCCCAGCGCACACAGGTGGGGTGAAAATAGATCCAGTGCGCGCCCGCATCAGCCGCCTGTCTGGTAATAGCAGCGAGCCCGGCTGCATTCTCTGATGTGGTAAGGGCGCTGATGCCAATCTGCAGTGCACTGCCCTCTTGTTCAACGCGCCGCCGCAAGTCCTCGATTCGTCGAAAGATCGGTGCCGCTCCCATGCTCGAGCGCGCCGTCCAATCATATAGCGACACTCGCACAACGGAAACGTGGCTCAGTAGGGCCTTGATCACTGCGGGCCGGTGCAGCAGCAGCCCGTTTGTCACAACTGCGATTTCCCGGAAGCCTCGCGCTCGTGCCTGCGCCAACGCCGGACCGAAAGTAGGAGCCATCGTGGGCTCACCGCCAGTCAACAACAATCCGTGCGTCTGCTTCTCGAGCGTGGCGAAAAGGCGCTCAATCAAGGCCAGGTCCAGCGAATAGGACGCCAGGCTTCCTGTGCTCGGGCAAAGCGCGCAGTTGCGATTGCAGGCAGCGGTGAGATCAAGTTCCAGGCAGGCGGGGTAGATTCTCTCTCCCCTCAGGTAAGCTTCCACCTTGTCATGGTGATAGGCAACTTTGTATGCAGATGCGATCTCAGGCAAATGAGACTCCCCAGAATCTTATCGCTGGAAGTTGTTGAATCTTTATGGGCTTTGCACAAAACCGGCTACCACTGCAATGATAATAATCGAAATCGGGTGCAGACCGGTGAAAAAACTGTAAACGGAATACCCCAAAAACCGCCTGAAACCCTTGCCGGCGCTGTTCACGAATATCCAACACCGGAAAATGCTTAGCACGCTCTCGTCTTCGCGGAAACTTTTCTGAACGTGAAAAGGTCCCCGGACGCTGGCCTCTTCGTTCTCCGCGCAGCGGGTGTTGTTGTAATTCAAACTGCTCACCAGGGAGGACCGCATGTTCTTTCCCAGCCTGATATCTACCCTGCATGTGGACATCAGCGTTTTAAACTTCTGATAAGTTGACGATGCTAAAATCGCTATATCAGCAACGGCGCATAGTGTCTCTCAATTGGCCAAGCTTTCCGTCTCGGATCACAACCACCCGATGGCATGGTTGGATTTTCACTAATTTCCTTGTCAGTAGGACTACCAAATCATAATCTTTGGGCTGACCCGCTATCTTTGAGGCAAAGGCATGAGTAATTGCAAAACCAATTCTCGTATCCGGACAATTGCGGCGTTTGCGTTGACGACTCTCCTATTCACCCCATCCACGTGGTCTTGGGGCTGCATCGCACATCAGGTAACCGCAAGAATGGCAGAAGCTCGATTGACTCCGGCCGCACTCGCTGTCGTCCATGACCTGCTTGGAACGTAAGTTAGCCTTGCGGATGTCGCAGCCTGGGCAGACGAACAGCCAAGGTGGAAATTCGATTCAGGTCAGGTTCTTTAGTATGGGGTCTAACCTGAATACAGTGTGGGATTCTCAAATCATCGAGCGGCACAGCGAGGACCAACAAGTATGGCACTGGGACCCGCACGACTGTTAACTGGTCCGTATTAATCACGTATAGATCGCCATGGTAAAACTGGATGCCATTGGTGTCGATTGGGAACCCCAGCAAATCCCCTGTTCCCGTAATGAGATCGTCTCGTAACCACACCTCCGCCTCTCCGTTCGGCGGGATGCGCCAGATACCGCCTTGGCCGGAGTAATCATCTCCTGAATTCACCTCCGTAACATATAGGTTGCCGAACTGGTATGGAAAAGTTTCAGCATAGCAAGGACTGTTAAAAGATCCAGTTTGTGCCGATATTGAAATTGTGAGGCTCTCTCCGGCGATGACTGTCTCCTGCAGATCCGATCGCCATTGAGAAAGAGAAAAGTTGAAATGCAGCAGAACAAGGTGAATGACAAACAGGATTTTGTAATGGAGGAATCCGTTGCAGGAATTGCAAACGGCCGGGGTTTCTGGGTGCGGAATGTGGAGCCGTGCAGCGGTGTCTCGCTCCCCCTTTCTGAGCAACCTTGGCAACCACTGATAGCGCTATTCGAAGAAAAAGTATCTCAATGCCCCGATCATCCCGCTGTCAAGGTTGGTGAGAAATCAGTGACCTACAATGCCTTGAACAGATTGGCCAATCGCATAGCGCACGCAATTCTTGCAGAGCGCGGACTGCAACAGGAACCCGTGGCATTAATGCTTGAGCAGGTTCCGGCCATCGTGGGCATTCTGGCAGCTTTGAAGTCGGGCAAGTTTTATGTGCCGATTGATCCGGGTTACCCAGAGGCTCGAATCCGGTATATTCTCGAGGACTCTGGTGCGGAATTGCTTATAGTTGGGGATTCCGGAGTTTCAGGTGCCCGACAGTCAGTCGGCGAAAGCTTTCCGATTCTGAATATTGACGGCATTCGCGAAGGGTTTCCAGAAGAAAATCCGCGACAGTATGCTGCCCCAGAATATCCCGCTGCAATTCTCTACACTTCGGGCTCGACCGGGCAACCCAAGGGAGTAGTCATCAACAATCGCATGATGCTAGGCCTCCTACCAAAAGCCCTCTCATTGCGTGCTGATGATCATGTGGCGCATTTCTCTTCCTACTGCTTTGGATGGTCGCGGAGTACCAGCGTCAATGCACTTTATTGCGGTGCCACGGTCTTTCCGTACGATATTCAGAAGAAAGGGCTCACAGGTTTTGCATCCTGGGCGATGGAGGAAGAGATAACTGTTCTAGCTCTTGTTCCTTCTTTATTTCGTGATTTTGTCAAAACTCTGACTCCCCGTCACTCTTTCCCCAGACTTCGCATGATCCAATTAAGCGGTGAGGCTATTCACAGGCGTGATTTCGAATTCTATAAAACCTATTTTCCATCAAGCTGCCAGTTAGCGCTCATTATGGGCGCGACTGAATGCACCGCGATAACAAGTATTGTCTTGAATAAAGGCAGTGAAATCGGCGGGGACATTATGCCATGCGGGTATTCCATGAACGGCCTCGAAGTCTCTTTGTGTGACGAGGATGGCAATGACGTGGGGATCAATTGCCCTGGAGAGATCGTGGTCAAGGGCCGATTGATCACGCCTGGATACTGGAAACGTCCCGAGCTCAACGCAGAGAAATTCCTTAGTGACCCTTTCGACAAAGACCTCCGGTCTTGTAGGACGGGCGACATTGGCCTACGGACGGCAGACAGATGCATCTGGCACCTCGGGCGCAAGGACTTCCAGGCAAAAATACACGGACAACGGGTTGAAATTGGAGAAGTTGAACGGGCTCTTCAGGACATCCAGGGGGTTCTCAAGGCAGCCGTCGTAGCGTGTCCGGATGCTCGCGATGACAATAGACTTGTTGCCTATCTTGAATGCTCGGGACAATCGCGCTTTGCTGATACCCGTTTGCGCTCTGAATTGATAACGCGCATTCCCCATTTCATGGTTCCGGCCCAGTTTATAGTGATGGATTCACTTCCCAGAACGGTTAGTGGAAAGGTGGACCGCCGGGCATTGCCCGATCCCGATCAATTCCGTGGGCAAACCGCAGCTGAATATGTCGCGCCGCGTACTCCAATCGAGAAGGATTTGGCAAACATATGGGCGGAATTGCTTGGAATCGAACGGGTAGGGATACACGAAAGCTTCTTCGCGCTGGGGGCCAACTCTTTATTGGCCACCCAGCTGATTGCTCACATCAAGAAGCGATTCGGGGTTAATCTGCCGGTAGCGGTCTTGTTCACCTACGGCACAATCGAAGAATTATCCAAGCTACTCGAACGAGAAAAAGGAGACCAATCCTGGTCCTCGCTAATGCCGATCCAGCCTGAAGGTTCAAGGCTGCCGTTTTTCTGGGTTCACGGCGATTCAAGCACGGTCCTCCTGCCTGAGTATCTGGGCCCCGATCAAACCCTTTATGCGGTAGAACACCAGGCGCACGACGGCAGGGCGGCCCGCTACACGCAAGTTGAAACCATAGCGAAACACTATCTGGATGAAGTACGCGAAGTCCGGCCTAAGGGTCCATATCTGCTCGGCGGTTATTCGTTTGGTGCAATCGTGGCATTTGAGATGGCTCAGCAACTTAAGCGAGAAGGTGAACAGGTATTATTGCTGTTCATGCTCGACCCTCCGGGCACAAGAATAGAAGAAAAGCCGGTAGTGCAACCTACCTTCAAGGAGGAATTCAAAAGGCATTGGACGGAACTGTCGCATGCCGGATTTCGAAAGAAGTTGGATTACCTTGCTCCAAGAATTAAAAATCAAATTTTGGGCAGGACCGTCCAGATCAGGAAATATCTCGAAAAGCTTCACCGTAGGTACTATCTGATGACCGGTCGTCTTTTGCCGGTTTCCATGAGATCCGCTTACATCCTGGATATATACCGCAAAGCACTCCCATCATATGTGCCCCAATCTTATCCGGGTCGAGTGCTGCTGTGTAAATCCGAAAAGGTTCTGTATGGCCCTTCAATGAACTGGCTGGAGTGCTGCAGAGGCGAACTAAGCTTATATGAATTAGAAGGCAAGTACACGCATGAGGACTTAAGGAATGAACCCTGTGTTGCTCAATGGGCACAACAACTGAAAGCTTTGCTCGACACCTTGCATTCCCGCACTGAATGGAACGCCAATTTCTAAAATGATGCCCGCTCTCTGGAAACGATTTTCGACAACACCTGCTAAGGAGTCATTATGATTCACGTATGTTTTTCTTTGCTTCGCGGAGTCTGCCAGATTCCCGCCTATCTAGCCCATGAAAAGGGCTTCTTCCAGGAAGAGAAGATTGAATCTGAAATTCAAATTGCATCCACAGCTGCACTGGTCCCGGCCAAACTCTCCAGCGGGGAAAGCCAATTTGCGGTTCTCCCCTGGACCCGTGTTGCAGCAGCAGGCGAGAAGGGAATGCGGCTGACGCTTTTGTGCGGTTCAGGACATGAAGAAGCGGCCATGGTGGTAAGAAAAGGGGTCCCCATCCCGGAAGTGAAGAAGGTCGCTGTTCCGCTACGCGGCGGTATTAAAGATCTCACTGCCATGGGCTTGCTGAAGAGCCTGGGTTGGGAAGAGGTGGAATTACTGCGACAACCCTCCGGGGACGGAGTAATCATCGCATTGTTCGGGCAGGGAGTAGATGCTGCGTCCATGGTGGAACCCTATGCCACCATGCTAGAAGATTTGGGAGTGGGGACTGTAGTTAGGCGCACAGGCGATGTCTGGCCTGGCGCCCCTGGCTGTTCTCTGGCAACCACTGACGCATTCAAGCATCAGCAGCCGGAAGTCGTGCAAAGTGTGGTGAGAGCGTTCGTGCGGGCGGCCTGCTGGATTCGCGAGCAACCTGAAGAGGCCGCGGAGATTGCCCATCGGTACATCGGCATCCATCCCAGGTTTATAGTTCACGCACTGGAAAAGAACCAGCCGCGGGTGGATGCAATCCGCAACGAACACGCCATGGATCAGGTGCTGACGTTGATGCTCCAGCTAGGATATTTGAAAACAATGCCAGCTGGTTTCAAGGATCTCTCCTTCCTGGACAAGGCGGTGAGCGAGGATGCTCGCTCGTGAGGTGCAGATTCAAAAACTAAGTCAACATCTTGCGATTGCCTTCGCGGCAGTCACCAACGCCTGCGCTTCCTTTTGCGTGCCGATCGAGATGCGCAAAAAGTCCTTCACCGTATGCTGGCTGAACCAGCGGACCACTACCTTTTTCTCCCGCAGCTTCATCAGCCATTCATGCGCAGGGAACAGCGGTGGCCGGGCAAGGATGAAATTCGTTTGGCTCGGATAAACCTGGAAGCCCAGTTTGGTCAGCTCGCGGCTCAGCCACGCGCGCGTGGCGATTATCTTCTCGAAATTAATGCGGTAGTATGACAGGTCGTCGAGCGTCGCCTCGGCGGCAATCTGGCCTAGGCCGTTCACATTGTAGCAGTCACGAATTTTATGCAGCGCAGCGATGAGATCCGGATGCCCGACGAGGTAACCGACGCGCTGGAAGCATAGCGAGTATGCCTTCGAGAACGTGCGGGCAACAAGGACGTGCGGATATCTCAGTGCGAGACCCATCGCGTTTTCGTTGGCGAAATCCGCATAGGCTTCGTCCAACACCACTACGCCCTTCTGCGCAGCGCAGAGCCTTTCCACATCGGCCGTCGCGTAGCCGCGTCCGCTCGGCGCGTTGGGTGTGGTGACGAAGGTGAGCGCTGCGCGGAAATCCCATTGCTTGCCGCACCGGAGCTCCGCCAGGTCCGGCATGGAGAAATCCGGATTGAGCGGCACCGCATTCTTCGCCGCGCCATGGATGTCGGCCAGTACCGGATATAGCGAGTAGCTCGGGCGAAAGTATTGAACCACCGACCGAGGATTGTGGGTTGTGGATCCTGGACCGCGGACTTTGTTTTTCGGACTCGGCTCTACGAAACACCGCACCACCATGGCGAGCGACTCATCCGATCCATTGCCGGCGATGATGTTTTCCGGCGCGCAGCCGTGGAGCTTCGCAAGCTTTCCGCGCAGGCGCTCCGCGGTGGGATTGGGATACAGCCGCAGCCGTCCATCTGTCGCGGCCTTCACTGCCGCCAGCACTTTTGGCGAGGGCGGGTAGGGATTCTCGTTCGTGTTGAGCTTGACCAACCCCTTGATCTTCGGTTGCTCGCCGGGGGTGTAGGCATGCAGTACGCGGACGAGCGGGCGAATCAGTTTTTTTGCATCTCGCGAAATCATTTGTGCCATTTCAGTCGAATCCTATCTAAAAGTCGAATTTGCATGCGGAGGACAAGCTGTGCTGATAGGTCAAATGGGCTGCACTTTGCTTTAGGCATAGGCATTTCGAACTTCCGGTAATTTCAAATTAAGTAATCCGCCAGCCGTACTATGCCTATTCCGAGCACCCCTAAAACTTCGATTGTGGGATTTTAGCAACACCCTAATCGCGACAAAGCGGTCCAGATGAGAGTCCTTCGCCTTGTTCTATACTCCCATCCCGCCCTCGCCGAGCTTGGTGGTGATTTCGTAATGTCCAAGTCTGCTTCCATTCGTAAGTGTCATTTCTTTAATCCTGCCTGCCAGTTCAGCATTATGGTTATCCCAGGGGGATCCGATCCCTCCACTGGAATAGCGGCCAGGAAGCGCTTCAGGTCGGCCGTGGCGGCGATACCTGCGAGATCCTGCCGCGGTGTGAAGATTAGCTGAGGTGTACCCGCCTTGAATGAAGGGCTTGTTTGTACGTCCACGGAGAAAATCGAACCTATGGTATAGGCCTCCTGACCTGACGTCCAGATAAGCAACTCCCGGCCATCCTTCGACCATTGCGCAGCAGATCCGCCCGAGGTCGAGACCCGATGTTTCTCCCGCGGTTCGGGGAAGGAGCGAACGTAGATTTCCGGTCTTCCCGTCT
>Ga0208980_10002164_pt1 | contig 11901 bp, 7 predicted proteins | sample WetSurMetagenome_3_FD_187993 | JGI IMG/M metagenome (GOLD analysis project Ga0208980, IMG submission 187993) | Wetland microbial communities from Twitchell Island in the Sacramento Delta, sample from surface sediment Aug2011 Site A1 Bulk (version 2) | ecosystem: Environmental > Aquatic > Marine...
GTCGATGTCCTCCAAGGCCCGGCGCAGAGTGCGTTTGGGGTCGCCCTCGTGGACGTTCAGGGAATGGGCAACGATGCGGGGCCCACCGTCCTGATCGGCATGCGGGTCCAACTCGACGTGCACCATGGAGACGGTCGACGCCCCGAGGCACAGGCCCAGCGATTTGAGAGGTATGGCCATCAACTTCCTTCCCGCTCGTCAGCGGGGGTTCCTCAGGTCGGGGTGCCTGATTAAACGGTGATCCCGGGCGCTTTTCGCCGGAATGAACTCAAGAGAAAAATAATCTGGCGGAATTTCAGTTTGATTTACACATAGTGCAAAACAAGGCATCTGGCAAGGGGGGGCTATCGTGGCATCTTGAAAGGATTTCAGGTTGTTCGAAGCGAATGCCTTTCAGTGGACCCGGGCCGGCCTGGAGCGGCTTTCCCGGGCGGCATCCGCCGGGTCGATGCGCCAGGTCACCAGCGGCGACAGGGCATACAGCAGCATGCAAAACAGGAAGAGATACCCGTAATAGGGCGTGAACACCGCAATGAGAACCAGCAGCGTCGCTCTGCCGAACCAGGGGTGGCGGCTCATGAAGCGGCCGATGTGCAGGTAGCGGACCGGGTAGAGGTTCATGGCGACGGCCGACGCGATCATCATTCCGAACGAAACGGCTCCCCAGAACGGGACCGATGTCGATCTCTCGACCAAGGCCTGGCTGAGGATAATCATGGGCGCCACCACCAGGAGCGCGGCGGCCGGCGTGGGCATGCCCTTGAAAAACCCGGGGATCGGGTGCTTGTCGATGGTGAAGTACACCAGGCGCAGGATCCCCGCCACGGCATAGATCACCGCCGCCCAATTGTACGGCAGGCGTTGGATCAGGGGGTCGTCGATATCGGAGATGAGAAAATAAAACATCCAGGCCGGAGCGATGCAGAAGCTGACCGCATCGGAAATGTCGTCGAGCAGCCCCCCCAGGCTGACGGCCTTCGGTTTGATTTCATCCCCGGGCAGCGGTTCGGTCAACCCCAGCCGGCGGGCGACGGCACCGTCCAGTTTGTCGAAAAGAGCAGCCCCGATCAGGAACAACGAGGCCTCCCGCAGGCGGTCCTGGTAGGCAAAAAATACCGCCAGCAGCCCCATCATGGCGTTCATCACCGTCAGGGCGTTGGGGAAAAAGGCCAGAATCTTCCGGCGCAGGCGTTCGTTCCCGAGACAGAGCTCGTTCAGGCACAACGTCCCGTATTTGCGGATATAGCCCGCGATGGAGCCGAAGTTGATGATGAAGAAAATGATTTCGATGAAAAACAGGGTTCGAAGCGGGACTTCCCCCAGCTGGGCGATCCAGCGGTAGATCACCGACGGGGGGCCGTTCGGTATGTAGAACGCATAGGCGTAGAGCAGGGCGCCGACAGGCGCGGCGACAATGGTTCTCAGCCGGGTGAACTCACGGTATTCGAGTTCCGGGTCGTAGCGCAGAGCAATGGCACGCATGAAATGGGCGAAGTTGTCCCGCACCAGGACGGTGATGGCGAGAAACAGCACCAGAATGGCGTGCAGCAGTTCGGCTTTTTTCGGGTCCGGCAGCACGTAGTGCAGGCGCCACATGCAGCCGACGGCCACCAGGGGGAAAATGATGGAGTAGTTGAGCTTGTCGAGGATGCGGTCGGCCAGCTGGGCCATCTGGGGATGGGGGTAGTAGCGGGCCGCAAACCAGCCGTCGATCAGGTCGAAGGTCATGGCGATAAACAGCAGAAGAACCCCTATCATGTAAACGACGGGGTTCTGATTCCACATCACGGCCACGGCGCACAGCATGCCGCCGAAGACGAGCGGCAGGCGCCCGTAAACCAGAACCGCCGTGATGCGCTGGGACAGTCTCCCGCTTTCAGCCATGCCGGCACCCGCCCGCTGAGGTTCCCCGGAAATGAGGGGCTGTGAACACGACCTCACTTATATGGAATCGGCGGTTTGAAGTCAAGGATCGCCATGCCATCCGCGGGTTCGGTGTTGTGATTGAGCCGGGAATCAGTTAAGGATGCTTGCTGCACAGAGTGAGGCGAAGCGTTGTCTTGCGTGGGTTTATGAATTCATCCGTCTACAAAAAAGTCGGTATTGCCTCCGCGGTGATGATGGCCTCCGTTTTCCTGAGCCGGGTGATCGGCCTGCTGAGGGAGATGGCCATTGCTTACATGGCCGGCGCCGGGAAGGAGGTCGATGCCTACCAGATCGCCTTCATCCTGCCGGAGATCCTGAACCACGTGGTGGCCACCGGCTTTCTGTCGGTGACCTTCATCCCTCTCTTCACGCGTCACCTCGTGCGCGACACGGAGACCGAGGCCTGGCGGGTGTTTTCCATCATCCTGTGCGTGTTCGGCAGCCTCGCACTGGGAGTGGTCGCCGTTTCCATGGCACTCGCCCCGCAGCTGGTGGCCGTGGCGGCGCCGGGCCTGGAAGAGCCGGAGACGCTGGCCGCGGCCGTGCGCATGACGCGCATCATTCTGCCGGCGCAGTTTTTCTTTTTTGCCGGCGGGCTCCTGATGGCCGTGCAGTTTACACGGGAGCGTTTTTTACTGCCCGCCCTGGCGCCCCTGATCTACAACCTGGGGATCATCGCCGGCGGCATCCTGCTCGCGCCGTGGCTTGGGATCGAAGGGTTCGCCTGGGGGGTGCTGGCCGGGGCGTTCGCCGGGAATTTCCTGCTGCAGTGGGCGGGCGCGCGTCGGGCGGGGATGCGGTTTCAACCCGCCTGGCAATGGGCGCACCCGGATGTCAAAGAATACCTGCGGTTGACCGCGCCGCTCATGCTCGGCTTGACCATGACCTTTTCCACGGAGTTTTTTTTCCGGTTTTTCGGATCCTACCTGCCCGCCGGCAGCATTGCCGTCCTCAATTTCAGTTTGCGGGTGATGCTCATCCTGGTGGGGGTCTTCGGGCAGGCGGTGGGAACGGCATCGTTTCCATACATGGCGCGCCTGGCGGCCGAAAACAACCTGGGCGACTTGAACCGCCTGCTGAACCGCACCCTGCGCTACCTGGCGCTGGTCATTCCGGTGGCGGCCCTGCTCATGGTGCTCAGCCCGGAGGTGGTGCGCATTCTCTTCCAGCGCGGCCGTTTCGACCCGGCGGCCGCGCGGGTGACGGCCGATGTGCTGGTGTGGTTCCTGGCCGGGGCGGTTGCTTTCGCCGCTTACACGGTGGTCGTCAGGGGCTACTTCGCGACCCGCAACACGCTGTTCCCGGCGCTTTTCGGGACCGTCGCCGTTCTGGTCAGCATCCCGCTCTATCCCCTCGGCATTCTGCTGATGGGCGTGGAAGGGGTGGCGCTCGCCGTTTCGATTTCGGGCGCCCTGCAGGCGGCCGCCCTTTTTGTTCTTTGGAGCCGGCGCAGCGGCAACGCCGGCCAGGGGGAGATCTTCCGGTTTTATCTCAAGATCGGTGTGCTCAGCGGCGGCATGGCTCTGGTTCTGGCGTTGATCCGGGAGGCTGCCACTGAATGGGTGGACCCATCCAGCTTCGCCGGCAGCCTGGTTGTGTCGGCCGCGGTGGGGTCCGCGTTCATCGGGTTGATGCTGGCGGCGGGCTATGGGTTGAAAATAGCGGAAATCAAATACGTTGCTGAATATGTGTGGAAGAAACTGGGGTGGAAGCCATAAAAATCAGGGGTATAACCACCTGGTTTTCACACAACTTGATCGGGAATCAATAACACATCCAAAGAATGCCATCGTATTTGGCATGAAATGTGCTTTCTTGCTCTTGGGTAAAAAGAGAATCCTTATTGCTGGCTCAAGTGATTGCAGCATGGGCAGGGAGGCGTTATGAGATGCAAATCAATCTGGAATTCTTGTTTATTTGGGGTTTTAGCCGGACCACTGCTGATCCTTTCCGTGCCGGCGAACGCAGCCTTGTTTAATGGTAACATAGTCAACTATCAGTACTTTTATTCCTACTTGTCGACTCCTTATTCACTTGCCGCCAATGGCAACTACACGGTTGGTGAAGGCATCGAGATTGCCAACTTTGTCGACGGTCGCGGGCCGCTAGACATCTCAGACGCCAATATCCATATTGATTTTAACAGCAAAGGCGAATTTGCGTTGAGCCCCGGGGGATTCAATGGTTTCAGGCTCCAAGATATATACGACACCATAGACTCTTTTACCGGGTTTTCCATAAACCCTCTGACGAATTTATCTGGCTTAGGTGTGTCGCGGGTCAGCTTTGATGCCGACAACATTTGGGTCAATTTTACAGGGCTGTCTTTCGACGCAAAATCTGAGGTTTCAATCGACATTTACGGGGCCGCTGCTGTGCCGGAACCTGCCAGCATGCTTCTGCTTGGATGTGGATTGGCGGCGGTGGCAGCCTTTAGGAGGAGGAAATAATTGCCGGGGGAATGATCAAACACGCCGTACTGATTGAGGGCGAAGGTTCAATGAGGCAGGGTCAAGACGGATCCTGCCTCTTTTATTGCTATCGGCTATAAAATTTCCCTACTTGGGAAATCCCTCTAAGAGTCTAAATGTACTGGTCGACCATTTCGCTGATGAGCTTTTCCACCCCCTGCGGGCCTTCCCTTCGCTGCACGTCTTCGATCAGGCGTTTGATTTTACGATAGGAAACGGGGTCCCGCTCCAGATCCCGGATTGAACGGAAGGCGCCCCCGCGGCGTCCCGCCCGGTAGATCAGCCTTTCGGCGTCCGGCAGTTCCTGGTAGGCCCGCAGCACTTCCAGCATTTTCGGTTTGTCTTCCGGGAGTTTTCCGCCCACATCTTCGAGCAGGTTCATGATGTGATCGCTCGTCACGGTGCTGGTGATCCCGTCCAGGTGTTCGATGAAAACCCTGATTTCCTCCGCCGCCTCGTCATCCGTCAGCATGTGAAACGACCCATCCTGCAGCTTGGCGTGCAGCGGGACGCGTGTGGGGACGCGCAGGCTGCGCAGTCGGATGAAGTGCGGGTTGATCCGATTGAGCACGTTGGCCGTTTCGATGGCATGCTCGCGCCACATCTCCCGGCCGCCGAGGCCCGGCATGACATATTCGGAAACCTCCAGCCCCGCTTCCACCAACCGGCGTCCTGCCTCCACGTGCTGCGCGGCGGTAACGCCCTTTTTCATCAGCTTCAGGAGCGGGTCGTAGCCGGTTTCAAGCCCGATGTGGACCCGGTCGAGGCCGGCTTTACGGATGCGTTTCAGCGCGTCCAGCGATTTTTTCGTCACGGTGCGCGAACGCGAGTAGGTGGTCACCCGGCGGATTTCCGGAAACGTCTGACGAAGGAAGGTGAGCGCCTCGATCAGCTCCTCCGTCCGCATGATGAGGTTGTCGGCGTCCTGCAGGAAACAAGCGCCGGTGTCGTAATACATCCAGGCGGCCAGGCTGCGGTAGCTGCCGGGGTACGAGCCGCCGCTGAAGATGCTGCTGATCACGGCGTCCGTTACGGCTCCGCCGTGGCCGAGGCTGCGGGATACCGAAGAGACCTCGTCGGCGATCCGGCGTACCGTCCGGATGTCTTCTTTGATCTCCGCAACCGGTCGCAGTGAGAATGTCCGCCCCTTGTAGACGGGGCAGAAAAGACACTGGTTCCAGGGGCAGTTGCGGGTGAAGCGCAACAGCAGGCTCTGCGCCTCGTTGGGCGGCCGTATCGGCCCCTGTTCGAATTGGAGGGGGTGGCGGTCCATCACGAATGAATCTGAAAAAAACCAGGCGGGCGATTCGGCCGCCCGCCTGATTCCTACTTGATGGGGCCCGGCTTGCAGAGATGGCCCGATTCCATGGCCACCCGCCCGCACCCGCCGCACACAAACTTCATGGCGGACAATTTATCCTTGCAAACGTGCTTCGGTTCAACTGCAGGGTCCCCGCAGAAACTGCATTTGGTCTTGTCACCACAAGGGTTGCACAGGTGACCCGGCTCGTTTGCTACAGCGCCGCAGGTCTTACACGTATATGCCATAATTTACCTCCCCCATCCACTCCGCAGCAAGCCTTTCAAATAGTAAGCCATTGCGGCCAGATGCTCCCGTTGAATGGATATTCTCGAGAAATTGGATTTAGGTTTCAGGATCCAAACTTCAGAGGCCGGGTCCTTCGGCCGGTTCACTTGAAACCTCGGACCCTCGACCTCTTGACCCCTTGTTGATTGTGATAGTGAGTCTCGATCAGTGAAAAGTCAAGCGACGGGTGCAGGCGGGGTCCCCTATCTAACGATGGTGCCGCCTTCCTGCATCTCCAGACCCGGGACCAGCGGCTGGATGATTTCGATAGGCAACATCAACATGCGCTGGAGCATTTCCAGGATACTGGTCCCTATGGCGGAGGGTGAGAGCGCCACCACATCGGGGTCTTCAAGGTCGCCCGTTGCCTTCATCGGGATGGCGACCAGCCGGCCTCCGAGGATCCAGCGGACGCCGGGGATGGAGTTGATGATCCGGTCGATGGTCTTGAAGGGCGACACCATGATGGTAAAATCGATCTTCTGGGTGGCGATATCGATTTCGCCGCGGGAGCCCATCCAGAGGGTGAGGCCCTCGATCGACCAGTCATTGATAAGAACCTTTCCGTCCTTGATTTCGAGCAGCGCCGTCGAGCGCTTGTAGTCCAGCCCCTGGCTGCGGAGATCGGGGAATTGCCCGCGATAGATTTCGGTCAGATTCAGCAAGGAGAAAAGCTTCGCGAAAAACCCTGACTGCAGGATGCTGCCGTCCTCGGCAACGAAGGCAATCCGCCCTTTCAAGGCCTTGGCGATGTCCTCCCGGCGGGCGTGCACCTGAAGCGCCCCCTCCAGGTTGAAATTGCCGGTGATCCTGCTTTTTTCGGCCGTTAGACAAGTTACGACGCTGTCGAGTGTCATGCCGTTTACCACGGGAACTATGTATGCATCCACCATGGGTCCGTCGAAGCTGATTCGGCCAATGACTGTCATACCGCAAAATCCTGCCCGCTCGATGAGCACGTTTGCGCCTTGGGGGGTGATGGTGGCATCCGCGTAAAACGGCGTATTGCGGAAACGATCGATCATGAAATGTTCGGCCCGCAGGCCGATCCGCCCCCGCACCGGCCGGTCGCCTCCTGGCCGGCGCTCAGCGAAGCGCTTTGAGATCTTCTCGATTTCGTTCCAGTCGAGGCTCTCTGCAACGACATCCAGGTCCAGGCGCGTTTCGGCAGGAGAAAACGCGATATCTCCATTTACGACCGCGGCATCCGTCCCGATGCTCAGCCGGGTGGAATCTATGTGCAATTCGGTGACACTGCCTTCGCTCGACTCGACCTCGGCGGCGGCCAATCGCCCGGCAGGGATTCGGATCGGTTCATCCAGGAAGGTCGTGGTAATGACGATGTCCGTGACCTCCGCCACGGCCTTCAGGCGCCAGCGGCGAGGGTCGCGAATGGGGCCTTTGAGGCTCGGATCGGAGACGGTGACGGTTCCCCGCAGGCCGGCGATGTCCTCACGCACCGCATTCAGTCCAGGCCACCCGGCCACGCTTGGGAAAAGATCTTCGCCGTGGATGATGGCCGCATCCGCGGCCGCGTCCAGATCCCCGCTCTCGCCCCAATCCGCGCGCAGCCGGAACCGTTGAATTTCGGATTTCCCGAGAGCGGCGTTCACATCCTGCACGTCGAGGCGCGTACCCTTCAAAAGAATGCGTCCGGAATTCAATTCCAGCGGGTGATCCAGCCGGGGCGAGCCGATCGAGGCGGTCTCCAGCGCGGCGCTGACTTCCACCAGCGGGGAGACCCCCGCGGGGAAACTCAGCCGGGATTGCGCACCGCTGAACCGGATCGTGCCCGATAGCGGTGCGAAGGGTTCGAGCGGCAGGTCATGCTGCCGGCTGCTTTCCAAAAAGGCATAAAGCTCTGCCACCGAAGCGCTGACGGCCTCCGCGCGGAGGCTCACCGAAGGCGTGCCGCTCCAGTCAAAATCGCACGCCAGTCCGTTGAGGGTGGATTCCCCCAACAGGGCATTCCAGCCCTCGAAACGCACAACGGTGCCGCGCCATTCAAAGGGCCCTGAGGCGACCTTCAGCGGAGCCGGGAGAAATTCCGAATCCACATGCAGGTTCTGGATGACTCCCTCAGATCGGAACCGCCAGGTTTCAGGCTTCAGGGCTTTTCCGGTAAAATGCGCGTTGCGGAGAGAGGCGCGGCCTTCGACGGTGCGAAAGGCGTCAAGGCCTGGAACGTCGCGGCAGATGTTGAAGGACTCCGCCAGATCGACGACGGCTTCCGGCGTGGCACCTTCCAGATGCAGGTCCCGGTCGGAATCCATCCCGATCACGAGGTCGACCCGGGAGAGCTTTGAATTCCCGATGGCAACATCGACCCCGTGCATGTCGACGCCGTCACTCCGGTAGCCAAACCGGCCGCCCTGGAATGCCAGGGGGTAGGGGATGGGTTCGTAGCGTGCTTTCACGTCGAGTTCAGAAGCCTGCACCTCCACCGCAACGTCCGTGTGGGTGCCGTTGAGCCGCAGGGTCCCCTGGGCCGTGCCGGAGAACTCCCGGATAAGTGCCACCTCCTTGCGAAACACGGGGTCCGGGACCACTTGCGCCAGCAACGCGGGCAGCGCCGAGAGCTCGGCGTGGGCAAAAATGTCGAGCTGGAGAACCGGGTCGGCCAAGGAGAGGCCCACGCGCAAGGTTCCGTTTTCGGCGCGAGTGCCCTTGTAGCGGCCCTTCAGGTCCTGGCCCTCTAAAATTCCCCCTGAGATCAGGACGTCCCCGGAAACCTCATTCAGGGCGAGGTCGATCCACGGAAGGTAAACACTGCCGTTTTCCAGGCGCCCTTTGATCAGGAGGTTGTTCAGGTCGGCCAGGTCGCTCCACGAGTCCCCGTGCAGGTTCACGTGGATCTGGGGGACTTCTCCGCTGCGCACGATGTCGCAGACGAGCAGGACTTCCGGGATCTCCTGCAGCATGGCCAATGTGAAGTCCCGCGCGCCGGCCAGGTCGCTGCGGCCCTTGAGGTCGATGTCGATTTTGGGATGAGCCTTCTCGTCGATGACAAAGGCGAGTTCAAGCGACGCCCGGGGGGTGCCGGACGAAAACTCGGACACCGACACGGCGAGGCGATCTCCCGAAAGCTCCATCTGGGCGGCGAACCGGTCGACGCTCAGACGTGTCTCCCGGTGCTTGTAGCCGAGGGCGAGCGTCGGCGCTTTTCCCGCGATGGTGGCGGTGGCCCGGCCGGGGCCTTCCAAGGCAACCGACACGTCCAGGTCCAGCCGCGTATCGAGGACTTGAAAGGCGGCACCCGGCAGGAAAAACGCCTGCAGGGGCTGAGGCCTGAAGTCGCTGGCTTGAAGGGTGGTCGTCCCCTTGAGGGTGTCCGTTTCCAGGTGGCCGCGCGCGGAAAAGGTTTTAAGGACATCGGATTCGCCCTGAAGCGACCACTCCAGCCCTTCGCCGCTGTGCTGAAAACGAAGACTCAGGTTGCGGAATTCAAAACGCTGCCCGCCGGTCCCGGTGAGTTCCACCCGGCCGTCCGTGACCTCGATCGCGGTCACGGGGATCTGCTTCAGGGGTTCGGCCATGCGCTCCAACAGCTGGCGCGGGTCGGGGAAACCCGGGCCGGCTCCGGCGGAATCGAGCGGGGCTATCGGCAGATGGATTTCAGGCGACTGCACCTTGATGGTGTCGGCCATCACCTGGCCGCGCAAAAGCGGCAAAAGCCTGAGACACACGTCGATCTCGGCCGCCCGGGCGGAGACCTTGTCGGGCATAACCAGGCGGGGATGACCGACGGTGGCGCAGAGCCTGGGAAACAGCGTGAGCTTGACCCGATCGAAGGCGACCTCGCCGCCGAGCATGGCGCCCAGGCGCTGTTGCAGGGCCGCCCGGGTTTCGGGTCGGTTGACCAGGACCGTGGGGAGGACCACCAGGAGCACTACCAGAAAAAAGGCCGCGACCGATGCGGCCAGGAGCGCAATTTTGATTCGTGGGGTGAATGCCATCAAACGACGTCGCCTTTTGGTGCCAATGGGAAAAATTACGTTTAGATTTATTCGCTTATCTTCTATAAGTCAAACGGGTGACACACCGGTCGGGATGATTGCGGACGGACATCAAACCAGGGTATGACATGGCGGGAGCGCGCTTGTCATGAAAGTCGTGCAGGGTCCGAGAGGCTCAGGTGCCGGTCATCGATTGACGTTCGGGGCGGCGGATGCTTTACTAAGCAGCACGAATGATTATTCTTCCGCTCAACCGCGAGCATACAAAGAGGAGAGGAGACGAGGCCATGATGTACAACAAGGTCGTGATGGACCACTTCCGCAATCCCCGCAACGTTGGCACCATCGAGGGTGCGGACGGTATCGGCGAGGTCGGCAACCCCCTGTGCGGGGACATGATGACGATCTATCTCAAGATACAAAAGGAGTGCATTGAAGACATCAAGTTCCAGACCTTCGGCTGCGGTTCGGCCATCGCCGTGTCCAGCATGCTGACTGAGATTGCCAAGGGCAAGAGCCTGGCAGAGGCCAAGAAGATCACCAACAAGGACGTGGCGGATGCCCTGGAAGGACTGCCCAAGAACAAGCTGCACTGCTCCAACCTGGGGGCGGATGCGCTGCAGTTGGCCATCAAGGACTACGAAGACCGCAAAGCCGGCATCGAGCGGCCGGAACCCAAGCGCAAGGATGAGCACGAACATTCTCATGGCGATAAGTGTTACTGCCCTTACTGCGATGTGGAAATCGAGGGTGGAGTGTCGTTTTGTGAGGCCTGCCAGCACGACCTCAAGGAAGAACACTGATGTCGGACGATGGGGAAAGGGGCATGTGAATGAAGTACATCAACCTGGATCACATATCATCCAATCCGCTCCTGCCGGAAGTCAAGCAGGTGATGATCGATGCGATCAACCGCGACTATCACAACCCCTCCAGCCAGCATAAAGCCGGCGAGGAGGCCGCGGCGGCGCTGGAAAAGGCGCGCGTGCAGGTGGCCAAACTGCTCAACGCCGACACCCCGAAGGAAATCGTCTTCACCTCCGGCGGCACCGAGGCCGACAACCACGCCATCAAGGGCGCGGCCATGGCGAACGCGGACAAGGGCAAGCACATCATCACCACCAACATCGAGCACAACGCCGTCATCCGCAGCTTGCGGCGCATCAAGTCCGACGGTTTCACCGTGACCAGCCTTTCCGTGGACGAGAAGGGGCGGGTGAACCCCCAGGACGTGGCCGAGGCCGTAACGAAGGAGACCATCCTGATATCCGTAATGCACAGCAACAACGAGACCGGCACGGTTCAGCCGATCGAGGAGATCGCCGCCATTGCCCGTGAGAAAAAAGTCCTGTTTCACACCGACGCCGTGGACTCCGTGGGCATCGTTCCGTTTGACGTCAAGAAAATCGGTGCGGACATGGTGAGCTTCGCGTCCAACACGTTCTACGGTCCGACCGGCGTGGGAGGGCTCTACATACGGCGCGGGGCCAAGATTTATCCGATTCTTGACGGCGGCGTTCAGGAGAACAACAAGCGCGCCGGCACCGAGAACCTAATCGGCATCATCGGCATGGGGGCCGCCGCCGAGATCGCCGCGCGCGACATCGACAAGCGCTATGCCTACCTGAAGGGGCTGAAAGACCAGTTCCTGCATGAGCTGCCCCAGTACCTGGACGAGGTCATCATCAACACCCACCCGGTACACAGCTTGCCGCATCTGGTGTCGGCCTCGGTCAGGTACATCGAGGGCGAAAGCGTGATGCTCATGCTGGACGACGAGGGAATCGGGGTGTCGACGCGCTCGGCCTGCGCCACCGGCTCCCTGCGCGCCTCCCACGTGCTGCTGTCGATCGGGCTGAGCCATGCCGATGCCCAGGGAACCCTCGTGATCGCCTTCGGCATCGATAATACCGCGCAGGACGTGGACCGTTTCCTGAAATCGCTCAAGACGGTGGTGACG
>Ga0208980_10002165_pt1 | contig 11897 bp, 8 predicted proteins | sample WetSurMetagenome_3_FD_187993 | JGI IMG/M metagenome (GOLD analysis project Ga0208980, IMG submission 187993) | Wetland microbial communities from Twitchell Island in the Sacramento Delta, sample from surface sediment Aug2011 Site A1 Bulk (version 2) | ecosystem: Environmental > Aquatic > Marine...
CATCGAATCGCTGGAGCTGGAGCGTCCGACCCTGCCTCCCATTCTGCCCCCGCAGAGGATTCCCGCCCGCGAAGAAAATGCTTTGCCCCCGCAGTTGATATCCATCCTCATGCGCCCCAGCGGCAACCCGGAGCGCGACCGGCGCCGGATCAAGCACATCTACGGAATCCTCATCTCATATCCCGGATCGGACCACTTCTCCTTCCGCATCTTCGAGAACGGAAAGGGTTACCTGCTGGACTTTCCTAACGACACCACGCGCGTTTGCCCGGACATGCTCGAGCGGCTGAAGAAGCTGATCGGCGAAGACAGCTGGCGGGTGGAGCCGCTGGTTTATCAATAAAAGGTAAGATTTCTTGTGTATGAAGAAAGTGAGTGGTGAGCAGCTATGCTGCTCACCACTCACTTATTAATTACCCTCTCTTGATTTCGGGGTAGGGTGGGGTATATTTTTACAATGACATCCTGATAGTATTGCACCTCGCGCAGGCGGGATCGAAACACAGCAGCGCCTTGGAGTCCTGGTTGATCCGGCTGATGACTGCATGGAAGAGCGCCGCCAGCGGCACCGCCTGGATGGCTGACTTGCCGGCTGTGACCCGCCGGGTGAAGGGCTGCACATCCCGCGTGATGGCCTGAAATCCCGCCGAGCACCCCGGGAAACCGGGACATTCCACCACGCGCTCGTTGACCGAGGTCGAGGCAAAATTCCTCCCTGCGACCTTGAGCGGCACAGGCCTGGTCAGTATGTCCCTCACCAGCGCCCAGCGGATGAACTGCCGGCGGCCGGCGAGCTTTTCTGCGAAGTGCATGCTTGTGTTCACCGTGTGGTCCACGCCGGCCAGCACCACCCAGCCATTCTCCTCAGCTAAAGCCTGGATCGGCGCGAGCGGTTCTTTGAGAGTCTGCGCGGCGAGGATATGATCGGCGTTGAAGCCGGCAAAGGACAGAATCGGGTGACTGGAGCGCTTTGCGCCGGAGCGCTGGCGCAGGGCTTCGGGGATGACGCCCATCAGCACATCAGCCGGCATGTGGGGGGTGAAGAATTCGGGGCTGGTATTGAACGGGTCCGGCGCGCCGTAATCCATGGCATTGTTTTCAGGCCCGGCATGCGGAACGATCATCGTCTTGTAAGTGTGGGTGGGCATGACCACCCCGGCAAATGAATCGACAAACGCCTGCACGACCATCGGTGCCCCACCCTCGACCTCCCCGAAGGATCTGAGCGAGGCGTGCGCGATGACCGGCACGTCGTTCAAGCCAAGGCTGTCAAAGGCGGTTTTAAGTTCGGTGTAAGTGGTCATATCCAGCAGGTGCGGATTACTTTCCCTTCCATTCAGCTTTTCTTTTTTCGAGGAAAGCCTTCATACCTTCCTTCTGGTCCTCGGTGGTAAATAGTGAATAGAAGAGACGCCGTTCGTCGGTCAGTCCTTCAGTCAGAGATGATTCAAAGGCCGCATTGACTGCCTGTTTGGCGTGTTTCACAGCAACCGGGGCTCGCGCAGCCACCTCCGCTGCCAGGGACAGTGCCTCATCGAGGAAAAGTTCCACAGGCACGACGCGGTTGACCAGCCCGAACTGCTGGGCTTCCGCTGCGGACAGCACACGGTTATTGAGGATAACTTCCATTGCCAGCGGCTTCCCGAGGGCGTGAGTCAACCGCTGGGTCCCGCCCGCGCCTGGGATCACACCGAGTGTCACCTCGGGCAGGCCAAATTTAGCCGTCTCGGAGGCGATGATCATGTCACAGGAAAGCGCCAGCTCGCAGCCGCCGCCCAGCGCGAAGCCGGAAACCGCCGCAACGACCGGCTTGGTGATCTTGCGGATGCCGTCGAACAACTCGATGAAGCCTTTCGCCATCATCTCAGTAACCGAGGCGTCGGCCATCTCCTTGATGTCGGCGCCGGCGGCAAAGGCTTTCTCGCTGCCGGTGATGACCATTGCGCCAATGCCATTGTCAGCATCGAACATTGTCAGAGCATCGACCAATTCGGTGAGCAGCACCGCGTTCAGGGCGTTGAGTGCCTGCGGGCGGTTGAGGGTGATCAATCCCACCCGTCCGCGGATTTCCGTCAAAATGGAAGTGTTTGTCATATCGCCTCCGTCTTTCTCTTTTGATTATACGTGAAAATTGCGGGCGTTCATCCATGGAAGTAACCCCCTCCCAGCCTCCCCCAAATTCGCATTAGAGAATTTCATTGCTACTGGTTTGTTTTTCTTGCGAATTTGGGGGAGGTGTCCACACTTACACCTGCGCTGCAAGTGCAGGTGACGGACGGAGGGGGATCTTTCCTCGCGCGATTGCCAGGAAGTATAATAGCCCCGTTGACATTATCGTTTCATAATCCCCCAGGAGGTTTTCATGACATTCATTCTCACCCTTCATTCCATCCTTCGCTGGGCGACCATCATTGTTGCCGTCGCCGCCCTGATCAAATTCGGCATCGGCTGGTTCGGGAAAAAGCCCTACGACGACTCCGCCAACCGGCTGCGGGTGGCCTACACTTCGCTGATGGATGTGCAGCTTCTGCTCGGAGGTTTGTATCTGGTCCTGGGGGGATTGCTCGGCTTCGGATGGCCTTCCTACCGGTTTGAGCACTTGGGAATCATGGTTGTCGCGGTCGTACTGGCGCATCTCACCAGCCTGGGCAAGGACAAGGGAGATCCCATCCGTTACCGGAACGGTTTTCTCTTTCTGCTGGCCTCGCTGCTGGTGGTCATTGTCGGGGTTTCCCTCCTGCCCGGTGGACGCTGGTTGACTATCACCGGATTGTTCTAGCCGCAACTTCCGTTAAATATTTATGGGTAGGGAGCGACATACGTGTCGCCCCTACCCATTTTTAATTCTTTTTAGATCCATGACCTTGAATTAGTCTCTCAACTGACACCCTGAGACCTGTGCTCAATTTTCGACGCAGCCGGGAGTCGCTGCCGGGCAGCGATGCTATAATTAAAATTAGAAAACCCTTTATCCTGAATGAAGAGTGAGTCTCATGGGCGACTATACCCGCTCCACTCGCGAATGTTCTGTAAGCCAGGTGCGGCCCGAACTGCATCGCGCGCTCGAAGATTATTTCCAAAAGAACAGCCTCGGCGACCTTGAGGCTGAAACGATATTGTGTTGTGAAACTGTTTCAGAGAAAAAGGCAGGTGGCTGGCTGGCCACCTTATTGGGTGGTAAAACTGAACCGGTGGTTTACACTGCCATGTTGCTGACCTCCACACATCTGATCTGGGCGCGCAGCAGTCAGCAACCCAGAATAAACGTGAACACCGCGGACCTCAGGTTTATTCACGTCAAACCCTATTCTTCGCTGTTTATCAAGGATACCGGGTTGGAAATCTCGGGCTTGATTGGCAATTCAAAAGGAATGACTCTCGGCTATCTGGGGATGGGTCCGGAACCCATCACACAAAAGTTTTGCGACGAAGTTCGGCGGGCTATTGACAAGGTCAACCCGCCGTCGCCCAGCAAATGGCCAGCCTGGATGGGCGGCGGCAAGTAGTCACCAGTCTGCCATCGATGCGGACGCTGGTTGATTATCACCGGATTGTTCTAGGCGTAAAGTCAGGTAAATATATCCGGGTAAAGGCGACGCATACCCAGATGGGTACCGTGTTCGTCGCCTTTACCCGGATTTTATTTTCACGGTCCTGGCTGCGATCCCACCGGGCATTTGCAAAGTGGGGTAAAATTAAAAACGATCAAAGTGAGAGTTTACAAATCGTCTGATCAGGGAGAAAGAATGACGATCGGTAAAACCCCTCCCCATTGCATGGAGGCATTTCCAGCTATCTCTGCAAGCCCGCCCTTCGGGGGGGACTAATGTTGAACCGCGTTCAAGCCTTTTTTGCTCCACCAGTCTTCCCTCAAGACGAGAAGAAGACCCGCCAGGCCGCGGTGCTTAATACGCTCCTGCTCAGCACCCTGGCTTTCCTGGTCCTGGACATTTTTATCGCCACCCCCTTTATTTTTGCCGAAAAATTCTTCAATGCCCTGGCTTCCCTGCTGATGCTGGCCGTGGTGGCGGTTTGCTTCTGGTTGATGCGTGCCGGACGAGTGCAACTGACCAGTGTATTGTTTGTTTCCATCGTGTGGGTTGTCTTTACCCTGTACATGCTCTTCTCCAACGGCCTTCAAAGTGTGATGGCCGTGTTTTATGTAGCCGGAACCGCCATCGTCGGCTTGTTGTTGGGCCGGAAGGGAGCCTTTGTCAATGCCGCCGCCTGCAGCCTGGCCGGCCTGGTCATGGTGGCACTTGAAGTAACCGGCCACTCGTTGCCGGTCCTCTTCCCGATCACGCCACTGGCCAGCTGGGTGAACCTGACGGTCGCCCTGTGGATGACCGCGACTGTCCTCAACCTGGTCATGCGCAGCCTGAACGAGGCGCTGGCGTTCACCCAGCACCGCTTGGATGAGAGCAACCAGGCCGCCGGAGATAAAATCCGCCAGTTGGAGTATATGCGCGCCTTGTACAGTATCGAACAGGCTGTCCTGAGCAGCATGGATCTGGACCAGATCCTGGCTCGGCTTGTTCACGAGGTTATCAAGCAGCTGCACGTGGATGCCGCTGTCGTTTTGTTGGTCAACCCGCGGACCCAGACGCTCGATTATGCGGCCGGTGAAGGTTTCCAGACAAAAGCTCTACGGTACACCCGACTGGAGATCGGGAGCGGGCTGGCCGGGCAGGCGGCCCGGGAACTTAAGACGGTGTACATCGCCGATCTGTCTACGATCGAAAACCCGGTCCTGTCGAAATCCATTTCCGGGGAAGATTTCATTTCCTATTTCGGAGTCCCCCTGTTCGGCAAGGATCGACTACAGGGCGTACTGGAGATCTTTCACCGCACTCCCCTGTCTCCCGCTCCTGAATGGCTGACCTTCCTGGAGACCCTGGCTGCCCAGGCGGCCATCTCGATCCACAATGCCAGCCTGTTGGAGGACATGCAACAGAACCTTAAAGAAACCAACGCCCTCTATCTCCTCAGCCAGAGCCTGGCGAGTTCGCTGGACCCCGACCAGCTGATGCACGATGTGGTGGACCTGCTGTACAGGGATTTTGGCTTCTACCATGTCCAGATCTACCTGATGGACCCAGCCAGCAATGCCCTGGTGGCCGGTCATGGAAGCGGCGAACGGGGCAAACTTCTTCGGCAGGACGGCTTCAGCCTGCCGCTGGGCACAGGGATCGTCGGCCATGTGGCGGTGATCGGCGAGCCGTTCACGACGAACGCCGTGGACCAGGTTCTCTTCTACGTGCACCATCCGCTCTTGCCGGACACCCAGTCGGAGATGGCGATCCCGATCAAGGTCGGGGGGCAGGTGCTGGGCGTGTTGGACATTCAGCAGACATCCCTCAGCACCCTGACCGACCGGCAGATGCAGTTGATGGGAGCCGTTGCCGACCAACTCGCCGTAGCCCTGCAGAAGGCCAATCTGTACACCGAACTGCAGAACTCCCTGCGTCAGGAGAAGACCACACGCAGCCAGCTGGTCCATAATGAGCGGCTGGCGCTGGTCGGCCGTCTGCTGGCATCTGTCTCCCATGAGCTGAACAACCCGATCCAGGCCATCCAGAACGCCCTGTTCCTTCTAAAAGAGGAGGAATCGTTTAGCGAGCAGGGTCGCCAGGACCTGGATATCGTCATCTCGGAAACCGAGCGGATGGCCGCCCTGATCGACCGTCTGCGTGCCGCCTACCGTCCGATGCATTCGGATGATTACCAGGAAGTCCAGCTCAACGATGTGGTTGAATACGTAAATGCCCTGACCGCCACCCACATGCGCCATAGCGGCATCCGCTTCGAGTTCCAGCCCGACCCCGACCTGCCGCCTATTTCCGGCATCCCGGAACAGCTCCGCCAGGTCATCCTGAACTTGTTCATGAACGCCATCGAGGCCATGCGAAACGGGGGACAGCTTACCGTACGAACCGAGCGGTTAACGGAACAAGAGAAGATCCTTATCACCTTCACCGACACAGGTACCGGAATCGACCCGGGAATTCTACCGCATATCTTCGAACCGTTCGTCACCGACAAGGATAAGGGCACCGGACTTGGCCTAACCATCACCTATGACATCATCCAGCAGCATCAGGGCGAGATCCAAGCCGAGAACATCCCGCAGGGTGGCGCCGCCTTCAGGGTCTGGCTTCCAATAAGGAGAAAGGGGTAAGCATGGCTCTCAATGGTCACATCCTGATCATCGATGACGAGGCGGCGCTGCGTCAAACTCTCACGCGCATCCTCCAGCGAGCCGGGCTGCAAGTCACCAGCGCGGCCAGCGGGCAGGAGGGGCTGGACTACTTGGCGCAGCTGCCCTTCGACCTGGTCTACCTGGACATCCGCATGCCGGACATGAATGGGATGGAAGTGCTCCAGATCATGCATGCTGCATATCCGGAGCTGCCTGTTGTGCTCTTTACCGCCCAGCCCGACCTTTCCTCCGCACTGGAAGCGCTGCGTCAGGGTGCCACTGATTATCTGCTGAAGCCGCTGCAGCCGAACGACATCGTGGAACGCACCCGTGCCATCCTTGCCCGGCGCCGGACGGAGCAGCGCAAGCAGGAGATTCAGGAACAGATTGAATCCTTGCAAGCCGAACTGCGCAACCTGACTGCTGATGTGAGCTCCCCGACGCAGCCAATCCCTCCATCGGCAATAGGCGAACGTTACCTGAAGCGCGGCAAGCTGGTCCTCGACCTTCACACACGGCGCCTGAAGATCAACGGGCGTGAGGCCGACCTGCCTCCCACTGCTTTTGACTACCTGCTTGTCCTGGTGCGCCACGCCCCGAACGTGGTCGATTACCAGACCCTGGTGGCCGAGGCCCAGGGCTACCAGGCTGAAATACGCGAGGCGCAAGAGGTTGTCAAGTGGCACGTCCATCACATCCGACAGGCCATCGAGCCGGACGTGCGCCGGCCAAGACTGCTGATCAACGTCCGGGGCGCCGGGTACCGCCTGGTAATCGACTGACTCTGGGTTTTTCCCTTTCAAGAATCCGCCTCCAGTATCACTGGATGCGGATTTTCTTTTACCAACTTTCGCCAACCAAGGCCTCCTCAAGGCAATCGTTCCATGTGCAGTGACAGTGGAATAATATAAGCAACCTATGAGCGCAACCACCCTTTCCCCCAACCTGACGCAAGCCCGCATCCTGATCGTCGATGACCATCCCGGCACGGCAAAGACCCTCGGGCGTGCCATCTCCCAACTTGGGAGTGGAGTCCAGGTCATCTCTGCCATCGGCGGCAAGGACGCCATGGAACAGGTCAAGGACCTGCCCGTGGACGTATTAATCACCGACATGATGATGCCCGACATGAACGGCCTGGAGTTGATCGAAAAACTCCGCCAGCACCCTGGAGGGCGCCCCTCCTATAACATTTTGATCACAGCCTATGATGTGCCCGGTCTGAGAGAGATGGCGCAGCGCCTGAAGGTGAACGAGACCCTGATCAAGCCGATTCCTCCCGAGCGCATCTGCCAGGTGGTGAGCAGGTATCTGGAGGATATGCGCAGATCGCAGAGCTCGAGCGAAATCAACCGCTCCGAGGATGCATTCAAAATTCTGGTTGCAGATGACATGCCGGATAATGTGTCGCTGCTTGCGCGATATTTAAATGACAAGGGATATGAACTCTTATTGGCCAGCGACGGTGAAGAGACCCTGGAAGTTCTCCGGGCTGAAATGCCGGATCTGGTCCTGCTCGATGTCAGCATGCCGAAGAAAGACGGCTTTGCGGTCCTGAAGGAAATGCGCGCCGATCCCCGAATCTCGCACATCCCCGTGATCATCCTGACGGCGAACCGCCTCGATTCCACGGACGTACAGACCGGCCTGAACATGGGCGCGGATGATTACGTGATGAAACCGTTCGATCGCCGCGAGCTGATGGCTCGCATCCAGACAAAGCTGAGGGTCAAGAGTGCCGAGGACGACATCCGCCGCCGCAACAGGGAATTGAACGTGATGATGGAGATCGGGAACCTCTCCACGTTACGCCGCCCCCTGGGGGAAATGATGGATGCGATCCTGGATGTGCTCGTGACGGGCATGGGGGCAGGTGCCGGCTATATCTTGAATCCCGATAAACCGTTGTATAAAGCCTACCCCTACTCTTCACCCAAGATGGATAGCGGGCGGGCGAGTGACCTTGCTGTTGAACTAAATAAAAAAGGTTCACCGCTCATCATTTCCGATACCCACGCCGAGGGGCACTGGCTGGCGGAGTGGAATGAAAATGTCCATTCTGCGGCCGCAGTCCTTCTTTCGGACTGGCTCGGAGGTTTTCTCGGCGTGATCCTGCTGACGCACGAACGCCCCGGCTACTTTACACCGGAACACACAGCGTTGATCCAATCGGTGGCAAACCAGATCGCGGTCGCAGTGGATCGGGCGGCCATCTATGCGGCATTGCAGCAAGAGAATGCCAAGGTGTAAACAGGAGATGATCATGAAAAATCAATTTCGTTTCGTTGGGCGAAAAATTCAGTGGGCAGTCATTTGCCTCATCGGAATAACGATTGTTTTGACTGCCTGCAGTTCGCCGGCTGAAGCTTCCACACCCTCCCCGGTTCCAGTAGTGGAAACTCCAATCGTGCCCACTCCCGAACCGGTGTCCTATAATGAGCTGTGGGAATCCTCCCCTCATTCGGATGAATCGGCCGAGGCTTTCAGGCACTGGGATGCTGCGGTTCCGCAGGAAATTCCCGTGGCATGTGCCCAATGCCACAGCCGTCCCGGTTTCCTGGATTTTCTGGGAGTGGACGAAACAGCAGCCAATGTAGTGGACAAACCCGCCAAAATCGGCACCACTATCACCTGTTACGTGTGTCATAACGAAGCAACCTATACCCTGGACAGCGTAACCTTCCCCTCGGGCAAGCTAATTGGCGGTCTTGGACCGGAGGCACGCTGCGTAACCTGTCATCAGGGACGCGGCTCGACATCGACTGTTAATATAGCGATTACAAAGGCGGCATTGACCGAAGAGGACACTCCCAGCCCGGACCTTGCATTTGTAAACAGTCATTCCACTTCAGCCGCCACCTCCTTTGGCTCCGAGGTTCAGGGTGCCTATGAGTATGACGGTAAAACCTACCATGGGCGCTTCAACAGGGGGGAAGAATTCTTCTCCTGCATCCGCTGCCATGATCAGCACAGCCTCGAACTGAAGATCGAAACATGTGTTGAATGCCACACCTTCGACGGTGTGGATCCTAAAAACATTCGCGTCAACACCACCGACTTCGATGGGGATGGAAATATCGTGGAAGGCGCCTACTACGAGGTTGAACAGATTCAATCCGACCTTTTTGATGCGATCCAGGCTTATGCGAGAGACGTTGTAGGTGTGCCGATTGTTTACGACCTGTCTCTCTACCCGTATTTCTTCATCGACACCAACAGCAATGGACAGGCGGATCAGGATGAAGTCAAAGCCGCGAATAAGTACAACAGCTGGACACCAAGACTGCTGAAGGCAGCCTACAACTACAACTACTCCATGCACGATGCAGGTGCTTTTGCGCACAATAGCACCTATATCCTCCAGGCGTTATACGACAGCCTGGCCGACATCGGTGGAGACACGTCTGGTATGACGAGACCATAAGCGCACGTGGAAATGAGCAACCCGTGAACAAAAGCGTTCCAGTTTCAAACAAGGGATGTGCAGCATGAGATGGTGGCGAAATCAAGGGCTTAACTTCAAGGTCGCCGTGGGCGACCTGACACTCTACCAGTCCCTGGCCTCCGGCGTCTTGCAGATCGGCGACGGCGGTCTTGCAGGCAAGATCCTGCTCGACAGCGAGAACCTGGACCCCCTGGCCGGCTTGAACATCGATGGGCTCAGCTTTTCGCAGGATACGCGATTTGACCTCCTGATCAACACCTCGAAAAAAGAAGTGGACATCCTTCTGCCCGACTACTTTGATGTGTTCACCGCCTTTGAACTGGAGAATGTCGACTACTTAGACGAAAGTGGCCATGTGGTTAACTACTCAGACGGAGACGTGCTGCCCAAAGGCGGCATTGTGCTTCCGGATCAGATGACCACCCTTGTTTCCACCGGAGATCCGACTGATCCTGATTATCACCTTTTCATCCCCAAGAATCAGACCGTCCCGCCACAGCCGGTTCCAGATGCGCATCCGGAGATTTCAGGCGAAAGCTACATCCTGATTCATGCCGACGGCACCCTCGCCCTTCCGGGGATCCTTCTGCAGGGAACCTTTGATTTCAAGGCGAGCGGCACAGAAGCCATGCTGATCATGAACGCCGATTTTGAAATCGGCGCAGCAGGCCTCACGCTTCTGGAGCTCGAAGCTGCGGGTATCCTGAGAATCAACGGCGACGGGATTGCCGGCAAGATCAACCTGAGGCAGGTGGGCGACAATCTGCTGCAAGGCCTGAACATCGCAGGACTCAACTTCGACGTGAACACCAGGTTCGACCTGTTGATCAACACGACTCTCAAAGAAGCCGCGATTCTAATGCCTGAAAAATTTGACGTGTTCGACGCCTTTGGTTTGTCGGACACAGTGGACTATTCCCAAGGGGTGCTGCTCCCGGATAAGATCACCAAACTGCAGTCTTCGCCGCGTGGGCCTCCCGGGGAATTTGACTACTATCTGATTGTCCCGAAAAACGCCGTGCTTCCCGGCGAGCCGCAACCTGATCCCAACTCTCAGGGCGAGTTCTACATCCTGGTGCATGCGGAAGGGAAGCTGGAGCTGCCCGGAGCGATTCTCCAAGGCAGTTTCAATCTCTTTGCAGACGAATCCAATGTGCTGATGGTGGTGGCCGGCCGGCTGCTGGTCGGCTTCGAGTCGCTGGAACTGCTGGACCTGGTGGCCGGAGGCGCTTTCCAGATCGACAACACGGGCTTTGCAGGCAAACTGCAATTGTCCCTGGACGAGGACCTTCAGGCTATACCCTTTGGCGAGCTCTTCAAGGGCATCGGCGAAAGCCTCGGGTTTGACACCGGTGTTCAGTTTGACCTGATCGTCAACACCACCAGCCTGGACAAGGACATCCTGCTGCCTGACACCTTCGACCCCTTCACGGCCTTTGCCGTGTCCGCGGCCAATCAAGCCCTCCTCGAAAGCGTCGGCCCGGGTGATCAGCCGAAATGGATCTGGCTGTCGGACCAGATCACCAAGCTCCAGTCCCAGTACGATCCTGTTTCGGACAAGGCCGAGTACCACCTGATCATCCCCAGGACCCCTGAGATCTCACCGGATCCAAACCAGGCCGGCGAGTTCTACATCCTGGTCCATGCAGTCGGCAAGCTGGCTTTCCCGGGCTTTGCGCTGGACGGCGGGTTTGACCTGTTCATGGACCAGCACAGTGCGATCATGGACATCCACGCCGTGATGACTGTGCAAAATTTCCTGGCGCTGAATGCCGTGGGCATTGTGCAGATCGACGACACAGGGGTGGCCGGCAAAGTCCGTCTGGAGATGATCGACTCCAACCCGCCCCTGTCTTCTTTGCCGGGCTTGGGTCCTGGATTCGGTCTGGATGCGGAATTCGACCTCATCGTCAACACGACCAAGCAATACAAAGAGATCGTCTTCCCTGAGCGCTTCAACCACCTGGCATCCTTCGGTCTCACGGCCGAGGAAACGGCGAAGCTTGAGACTTACGGCTCTGTGGTGCTGAAGGACGAGCTGACGCGGCTCAAGCGGGTGCTCAATGACGGTGAATGGGAATACCACCTGATCGTCAACAACACGCCCAACAAGGACACGCCGCCTCCGGTCGATGTCCCGACACCCAATGATTCGGGCGAGTTCTACTTCCTGGTCTATGCCAACGGCAACCTGCTCCTCCCAGGGGCCAAGCTGATCGGCAGCTTCTACCTGCTGAACCAGGAGACGCAAAC
>Ga0208980_10002166_pt1 | contig 11895 bp, 4 predicted proteins | sample WetSurMetagenome_3_FD_187993 | JGI IMG/M metagenome (GOLD analysis project Ga0208980, IMG submission 187993) | Wetland microbial communities from Twitchell Island in the Sacramento Delta, sample from surface sediment Aug2011 Site A1 Bulk (version 2) | ecosystem: Environmental > Aquatic > Marine...
AGTAATTTACAAGCCTTTGTTTTACCCCTCTGACGCCCCCACAGGGGAGAACCAAACAAAGGCTTAATGAATTTAATATATATGATTGTTAAGAAAAACTCAATTAAAAAACGTCTTGAAAGTCCCCTTGCCTGCCTGCCGGCAGGCAGGGGGGATTTAGGGGTATAAACTTAAATAATATGAAATATAACATTCTGATTGCCCTTCGCAACATCAAGAAAAACAAAATAAATTCTCTTATTACAGTTATTGGTCTGTCCGTTGCTTCTGCATGTATTTTACTAATTTATTTATATGTTTCTCAGGAGCTTGGTTACAACAGTTTTCATGAAAACAGAAACAGGATTTTCAGGGTCAATTATTTTATTGGACATGCGGATGGAACAAAAATCTCGTCAATTTATCTCGATCAAAAGCTATCGGAAATAATAAAAAATAAAATACCGCAGGTCTTAAAGTGCACAGCTTTTCGCAATGCTCATAATCCGGTGATGAAATTTGAAAATAGGGATTATGAAGCAAACATATATATAACTGAAAATGACTTCTTTAAAATGTTTTCTTATAAGCTTATTATTGGGAATAAAGCTGAAATATTTGATAATCCTGATGAAATAGTCATCACTGCTGGTCTGGCTGACAAATTAACAGCCAAAGACTCCTGCACCAGAGATGAACTTATTGGAAAGTCTGTTTTCTTTATGAAAACTGGTGAGCAGCCCTTTATTATTTCAGGAATAATGGAGGATGTTCCTAAGAACTCGAGTATAAAGTTTGATGCCTTGATTCCCTATAAATATGAAAATGCCTTTAACTCCTCGAGCAATATGTTTGGAAATTCTTCAATATTTTATGAAGTAAACGAGATTGAAAATGCCCATTTAGCTGAAGAACAGATCATTATCGCGCTCCGGGAGCATTACACTAACCTGATAAACGAACAAAAGAGTCGTAATATCCTGATCAACAGTGATGAGGCTTTTACTCCGTTTTCTTTACCAATTACTGAAACCTATCTGAGTAAAGTAAATACCGATTACGAATTGAAAAATAATATGACCAGCTTATATATTCTATCTGTTATTGGAGCTCTGATACTTATAATTGCCTGCAGTAATTTCGTACTGCTCTCATTGGGCCAGTCATATAATAAAGAACGGGAAGTAGGCATAAGAAAGACAATGGGAGCCGGGAAAAAAGAGATATTCAACCTCTTTTTTACAGAAAGTACCATTATTACTACATCAGCTGTTCTCATTGGAGCTGAACTGTGTTTTCTTTTTTTCCCGGTCTTTAATAATATTTCACAGAATGGAATCTATACCGAATTAATTAATCTGCCACATGTATTTGTATTTGTGATTGTCTGCGTATTATTTATCGTGATTGCTACAAGCATTTTTCCGATTTTGAAACTGATGGGGATTCAGCCCAACCGGCCAGTCAAAATTCAGGACAAAGGAAAAAGGATCAATATCACAGGTATTTTTGTTACCATTCAATATGGGCTTTCTATTGTTCTAATTATCCTGACCATATCGATAGTTCGCCAGACTAATTACATGAAACACGAAGACCTGGGATTTTCATCGCAAAATATTGTTTATTTTCCTATTTATCAAATAGCTAACAGCGACAGGCTTGCTTTACGTGACCGGTTAAAAGGCTACCCCGGGATTATTGACCTGACACTTACTGACAGGGATTTCATTGATGGAAGAGGAAATAACCGTATAAAAAATAACCAGGGGGAATATGTCCTGACTAGAATCCTGAATGTGGACAAAAATTATATCCCCACTCTGAATTTAAAAATCATCCAGGGGGAAAACTTTACTGATCCGATTCAGGAAAATCAGTCAGTCATAGTTAATGAAAAGTTGCTGGCACATCTTGGATTTGATAATAATGTTGTTGGCCAGATAATTCAAATGGATGGCAGGAATCTAAGAATTTCCGGTGTTGTTAAGGATTTCCATTATGACTCTATGAAAGAAGAAATCGAACCTTTAATGTTAGTATTAAGAACATATTCCGGAGACAGAGGCAATTTCCTTTTCATTAAATACCAGCCTGAACAATTAGTTAAAGTAATTTCATATATCAGGGAGACATGGAAAGATATAGCACCCGGAAAAGAACTGGATTTGAAATTCTGGGATGAACAACTGAGTCAAAGATACAAAGCGGAAGAAAAATGGAGCAGTATTATCGGGTACGCTTCACTCGTTGCAATAATTATATCCTCACTGGGATTATTCGGTTTGACATTACTGGTAATAAACAGGCGTGTAAAGGAAATCGGTATCCGACGAATTAATGGAGCGAGTGTATCGGAAGTAATGTTCATGCTTAACAGAGCCTTTTTAATATGGGTAGCAATTTCTTTTATTGTTGCCTGCCCTATAGCATTATATGTGATGCGTAAATGGCTTGAGAACTTCCCCTACAGAATAGTACTGAGTTGGTGGATTTTTGCACTGGCAGGAATAATTGCCTGTGGAATTGCATTATTGACAGTGAGCTGGCAGACATGGAGAGCAGCATCGAGAAATCCGGTGGAAGCTCTCCGTTACGAGTAGAAAAACAATTTAAATATTATAATGAGAATTAAACAGATCTTCAGAAGTATATTTAGAGACCGGTTGAATACATCGGTAGTAATAGTCAGTCTTGCTGTTGGCATAGCCAGTTTTAACCTGGTTATTATGTTCGTCAGTCGTGAGTTGGGTACCGACGGTTTTCAGGAAAATGCAGATCAGATTTATGCATTAAAATGTGACGATCCATGGATTCCGGGTAAACAGATTTACTATTGCAAGTTTGGCTCTGCGGAATATATGAAAGCCAATTTTCCTCAGGTAGAGGATTTTTGCCGGATAACCAATTCTGGTTCTCAAAAGATAATTGTCAATAATGAAAGTTACTATGATCAACCTGCTATAATTGCTGCTTCTGCCAATTTTTTCAGTTTTTTTTCATATAAATTACTCACCGGCAATCCTGCCACAGCGTTAGAGGCTAAAAACAACATTGTTATATCTGATGACCTGGCAAAAAAATATTTTGGACCGGATGAAGCTTTAGGCAAGGTTATCGAAATTGTTAACCGGGATAAAACTGACAAAATGGTTGTGTCAGGGTTATTCAAAAAACCGACTGATAATTCCCAGCTGGTTTTCGATATGGTTCGCGTTATAGGAGAATCAGACAGTCGTTGTTACATCAGGCTTGCCAGACAATCTAAAAAAGATGAAGTGGAAAAACTCTTTTTGGAGAAAAAAGGATCTATACCTATTATTAATGTCGGGACACCCGGACCATATTTTCTCGAGTCTCTCCGGGAAGCTTATTTTGACACGGTACGAGGCTCGTCTGTTGAAGCCAGCCGTAACATTACAGATCTGTGGATTGCGCTGGTCATTGGAATAATGATACTTGGCATCGCAACATTTAATTATCTGGGTATACTATCAAACAAATTCCTGCTAAAGCTTAAGGAATTTAAGATTCGGCATATAAATGGAGGTTCAAAATCAAGTATAATACACAGTTTTATGCTTGAGAATTCAATCTTAATTGGTTTTTCCTATCTGGCAAGCATCTACATAATGTTTGAGTTAATTCCGTTTTTCAACGGGTTGACTGGCAGCAATATCACAGGCAGGTTTATCTTTCAAAAGGAGCAAATTGTTATCCTTTTTGGTGTTGTAGCATTTATATCGATGATTACACTTCTTTTTGTCTCATACCTTTTAAATGCGGAGGCAAAAAATAACTTTCTAAGGGCAGATCAAACCAGGCAGATAAGGAGTGTCCAGATACCCGTTCTGAATATTTTTCAGATTGCCAGTTCCATTGCTCTGATCATCTGCTCAATTATTATTATCAAACAAATGAAATTCATTTCAAATAAACCAATAGGTCTTGACAAAACCGTAATAGAAGTAAAACTCCCGGGTCAGTATTCTGATAAAGCAGCAGTTTTCAAGGAAGAGTTAGTTAAAAACAACTCAATCAATAGTATCTCTGTTGTAGGTGCATCACCGGTACTCGAACATTTTTTAGTTCTATTGAAATATCAGCAGGATGGAGTTGAAAAACAATATACTACGTCAGGGTTCAGCGGTGATGAAAACTATCTCAAAGTTTTGGGAATACAGCTTATTGAGGGGGATAGCTTCTCCGGGATTCTGTCAGGGAACAGTAAGAAATGCCTTATTAACCAGTCATTTGCACGGCTTTTCCCGGGCCAGGATTTAATCGGCAAAGGAATGCCCGGAATGGAAGATATGATCATAACCGGGATTGTAAGCGATTTCCATTATTCCAGTTTAAAGTCATGGGTAGAACCTGCGTTCATTTCATTTAGCAAAAATGGATCTCATCTTTTAGTTAAAGCGTCTGATAACCAGGCAGTTCAGGCCAGAAAAATAATTACTCAGGTCTGGCAGGAATTGATTCCGGATTTTCCAGTCAGCATTGAATCGGTCGGAGATCGCTATGAATGGTTTCACAGGGAAAATAAGAACTATATGAAACTAATCGCTTCCTGTTCTTTTATAAGTCTGTTTCTTTCGATGATCGGACTGTTCACCATTTCATTTCAAAGAACCCGCACCCGCACCAAAGAGATCGGCATCCGCAAGATAAACGGCGCCAGCGTTGTTGAAATACTGGCTATTCTGAATAAAGAATTTGGTATATGGATTCTTCTGGCTATTTTTTTTGCAGTTCCGGTTGCCTGGTATGCAATGAATAAATGGCTGCAAAACTATGCTTACAAAACAGAAATAAGCTGGTGGGTATTTGCATTAGCAGGGATAATTACACTTTGCGTAACATTATTAACTGTCAGCTGGCAAAGCTGGCGGGCTGCAACAAGAAATCCGGTAGAGGCACTCCGCTACGAATAAAAAAACTGAATCTCAATTAATTTGAAAAACTGAAAATGATAAATAAAAACATTCGCCTGGCATTCAGGAATATCCTGAAAAACAAAGGAGTAAGCAGTATTAATATCCTTGGTCTGGCAATCGGGATGATGGCAGTTTTGCTTATTTTCCAGTATATCAGCTTCGAAAAAAGCTATGATAAGTTCTTCGATAATGCAGATCGTTTGAAAAGACTTGTCTTTTACAGATATTACCAGACAGGTCTCGATAAAAGCGTTGGTAACAATTACTATATCGGACAGATTGCTGCAGAAAAAATTCCTGATATTGAGAAAATTTGCCGGTGCAAGAGGGAGACCCAGTTAATTCAGGCCGGGGAGCAGCTTTTCAAAGAGGAACGGACATTATGGACTGACAGTTCATATTTTGACATGTTCTCTCATGAGATCATCGCCGGAGATAAAACCGTGTTCCTAAGAAGAGCTGATGTTGCAGTAATCACGGAATCGACAGCAAGAAAATACTTCGGAAACGATAACCCGGTCGGGAAAATCATATATACAGTAAATCCCGGAAAAAATCCTGTGACTATACAGGGAGTCATCAGGGATGTTCCGGAAAATTCACATCTGAAATTCGACATTGCAATCTCATTATGGCCAGCCGCTAACAAATCATATTGCTACTCCTGCAATAACACGAATACCTACTTTCTGATAAGCAAAGGAGCTGATCCTGTAAAAATTGCCGGAAAAATAACTGACCTTGCAAAAGAGAACTTTGCTTCAAGAGATGTCAAGATTGATTATCCGATAGAGTTTCATCTTCAATCCGTTACAGATATCCATCTGCATTCAAATTATCGTTTTGAGTTTGAAGCTAATGGGAACAGCAAGTACCTGACAATTCTTCTGGCAATAGCTCTTCTGATTCTTCTCAGTGCCGGATTTAATTATTTCAATCTCTATTCATCAGTTACCGGAAAAAGAATAAACTCAATCGGGATCAGAATAATAAACGGAGCATCAGGCAGAGATATAATATCCGAATTTATAACCGAAGCACTGCTGACCGGAATTATAAGCCTTACCCTTGCCTTCATTCTGCTTTTTCTTCTCTTCCCCTTCTTCAAAGATCTGCTGGGGCTTGAGTTTTCAATGAACTCAATGCTCAACGTGCGAACCTGGTTCCTCCCTTCATCTTTCCTGCTTTTGCTGAGTCTGATAGCGGGTCTTTTACTGGGATTGAAGATCTTCAATGTAACACCTGTTACATTTATCAGAGGTGATTTTAAGATTACCGGAAAGAAACAATCCAGAAGCATTCTTCTGGCAGGTCAGTTTATTATTGCCATTGTCCTGATCGGATGTACCATAGGAGCCTTGAAACAAATAAGGTATATGCAGAAAGATGCATTTACAATGAATATTGATCAGACTCTGGTAGTAAAACGACCTGCATCAAAGGAATTCAATAATGTCCAGAAATCATTCCAGGAGGCCCTGCTTAAATATCCCGGGATCACAGAAATAACTTTTTCGACAATTTCTCCGGGAGAGAAGAACAGCTGGGTGAAAGGAGGGATTGCACTCAAAGGAAAAGAAAAGCTTGGGTATCAGTTTTTCCAGACAGATGTATCACCAAATTTCTTTGAGTTTTTTAATGTAAAACTGCTGGCAGGCAGAAAATTTTTCAGCGATGAAAATAACTGGCTGGGAGGCCCTAAGCATGTGATACTTAACAAGGAAGCAGCTCTTGCATTCGGAGAGAAAGACCTTAATAATATAATCGGGCAGACTCTCTGGGATTCAGACCTGAAGGAGGAGATGGGTGAAATAGTCGGAATTATTGACGGTTATTTCCAGAATTCGCTCGATCAGGAAATTAAACCTACCATCTTCAATTGCGATCAGGTTGGATATTTTATTTTCATCCGGATCAAAAACGCAAATGTAAAGGAAGTTGTGGATAAGGTAACAACAGAATTTAAGAGTTATTTCAAGGATCAATACTTTGAATATTATTTCCTCGATGATTTCTTTAATTCTCAGTACAAGTCTCATATTCAGCTGTTCAGGTGTTTTATCTTATTCAGCCTGATGGCTGTTGTAATTACGTGTCTCTCCCTGTTTGCACTTGTAATGACTGCAACAGTTTCAAGGACAAAAGAGATAGGCATTCGTAAATTAAACGGAGCAAAAGTCTCAGAAATACTTTACCTGCTGAACAGAGATTTTATTCTTCTCGTAACTTTATCATATGCTGTTGCAGTACCGGTTATATGGTATGCAATGCACAAATGGATGCAGAGTTTTGCCTACAGGACAGATCTCACCATGTGGCTGTTTGCCATGGCAGGGATTATAGCATTTGGTATTGCCTTATTAACTGTCAGCTGGCAAAGCTGGAGGGCTGCAACGAGAAATCCGGTCGAAGCTCTCCGATACGAATAGCAAAGACGAAAGACAAAAGTAAAAGGAAAACGATAAAAGTGAATTACTTATGATCAAGAATTACCTGAAAACAGCCCTGCGGTTCCTCAAACACAATAAGGTGTTTGCAGTTATCAATATGATGAGCCTTTCCATCGCACTGGCAGCTTCCTTCATCATACTTCTTTTTGTGATAAACGAGCTGAGTTATGACAAATTCAACAGGAACAGAAAAGAGGTTTACAGGGTTCTGAATTATTACAAAGATTTTAAAAGGACGATGGCAGGGACACCCTACATTCTGCCAAAAGCTTTGAAAGAAGAATTCCCCCAGGTAGAAAGTGCCGTCAGGGCAAGATATCTCAGAGGGCTCAGACTTAAACTCAAAGAAGAGACAATTGTCGTTCCTGATGCCATGGCAACTGATTCTGAAATCTTTAAAATTTTCTCAATTAGACTAATTAGAGGAGTTCCGGCAGAAAATATTCTCGATGAACTTAATTCCATTGTCCTTTCAAGTGATATGGCGGAAAAATTTTTCCCCGGGGTGGATCCGGTCGGAAAAGAGATCATTGGTTTTATAAATAATGAGGAACATATGTTGGTTGTGAAAGGTGTTTTTGAGAATATCCCGCTTAACTCCACCTTCCAGACTTCTTGTCTTTTAAATAGTAAGTGGACAATTGATCCGATTAATAAAACATTTAAAGTCACAAACACTGAAACAAGTTGGGATAAAGATTTCTGGACTACCTGGATAAAGCTCACAAAAGGCAGCAGCCCTGCAGAACTTGAAAAACAATTCAGGGCTTTTGAAAAAAAGAATATCAGTGAAGACCCGCGTAATCAGTTCTCTCTTCAGAATCTGTCAGATGTTTATCTGAAATCCCAGGATATTGCAAATACTGGAATAAGCGGCAATATGGCGAATGTAAAACTCTTTTCGGCAATTGCTTTTCTGATAGTACTGGTAGCGGCAATTAATTATATAATCCTGTCAACAGCAGTATCATCCGACAGAGGGAAAGAGATCGGGATCAGAAAAACTTTCGGTGCATTCAATAATAGCATTCGGAGACAGCTTTTAGGCGAGTCAGTGTCTCTGGCCATATTGGTTCTTCCTGTATCACTTATAATGATGGGGATAGCTATGCCATATGCAGGCAAGCTGTTTCAGACAAAACTTACTATTATCGATTCAAATATCCTTGTTTATATATCTGTTTACCTGACTGTGACTATGGTAATAGGCATTGTATCAGGTATCTATACTTCTTCTTATCTGTCTCGGCTTAAAATAATAGGCATCCTGAAAAGTGCTACAGGCACAGGAAAGAAGAGACAGTACCTGCGTTCTCTCCTTATCGTTATTCAGCTCGTTATCTTCTGTTCTTTTGTCTCAGCAACTCTTATTATCCGTTCCCAGTATCAGTATGCATTGAAAAAGGATAACGGATACTTTACAAAAGACATCCTAATTATTGAACTTGGCCGCGATTTTAAAGGCTACTCTGCATATATCAACAGTATTAAATCAAGTCCAAATGTGATTTCTGCTGCAGGTGTTATGGACGGACTTCCCATGGAGGGTTCTATGTCATCGATGTATCCTCATTTCCAGGACAAAGAGAAGAAAGTCGAAGTTGAAGGACTTGCTGTTGACTATAATTTCATATCGACTATGGGCATTAAGATTCTTGAGGGACGTGAATTCTCCCAGGATTTCGGAAGTGATCTCACCACTTCATGCATGATCAATGAAAAAGCAGTCAAAAATCTGGGAATTGCTGATCCTATCGGTAAAACTATCGGGGGAAGCACAATAATCGGAGTCGTAAAAGATTTTAACCTCCATTCTTTACATTCAGACATCCCGCCTCTCAGCATACACATGACAGACAAGTACATTCAGCAGGTTGTCGTGCATTACAAGCCCGGCACAATTGACAATGTTCTTCCATTCCTTGAGTCGGAGTGGAAAAAGGAAGTTACCGACAGACCTTTCAGATATTCAACAATTGAAGATACCATTAAAAGAATATACTCAGCAGAAAAGAATCTCAGTACTATCGTAACGATTTTTGCCATTTTTACACTTCTGATTGCGGCATCAGGGTTATTCGGGCTGATCCTTTTTGTTGCAAGGTCAAGAACCAGGGAGATAGGAGTCAGAAAGGTCTTTGGGAGCTCAGAAAAATCAATAGTAGTATTTTTCCTGTGGAATAATTTTATACTTGTACTGATTGCAGGGATAATATCAATACCGCTAACGCTTTACTTCATGATCAGGTGGTTGAACAACTTTGCTTTCAAGGTGAATATCAGCTGGTGGATCTTCTTTATTGGCTTTTCTATTGCCGCAGTAGTTGTCATGCTGACTGTCTTCTTCCACTCATATAAGGCATCACGGATAAACCCTGTAAACGCATTACGATATGAATAAGAAACCACTTAAATCCTCTATCCGGGGGACTGTTAGATTTGCCAATCCCCTCATTTAGATAGGTTATGAGTTAGAAAAGAGGATTTAACAAACGGATATTAAAAATTATGTATAAATGATAATAAACTTCAGACTTATCATAAGAAACCTGGTTCATTCCAAAACCAATACTCTTCTGAATATAATTGGACTTGCTATTGGCTTTGCCTGTTCCTTTGCAGTCATTATCTGGATAAAAAACGAATTTAGTTACGACAAGTATTTGCCCGAAGCTGACAGGACTTACAGGCTCACATTTGAAACCAGTACGCCAGGGAATACTCTTCATTTTGCCCGTTGTTGGGAGAAGTGGATTTCGCAGATACCTTCGTCGTTCCCACAGATAGAAGAACTGGTACGATTGGAGCCTTATCGCCATACTGCACTGAAGGCGGGTGAAAACAGGTTTTACTCCGACAGGGTTTTTGCAACCGATTCGAACTTTTTCAAGGTTTTTAGTATTGAATTATTATCTGGCGATGCGGAGACAATACTAAATGAACCCTACTCAGCAGTTATTTCATCCTCAGTTGCCATTAAGTGTTTTGGTAAAACTTATGCCATTGGTCAGACTATTTTTATGTCAGGTGAATACGATACAAAAATGGTTCCCTTCACTGTAAAAGGGATTATGAAGGATACTCCTAACAATTCTCATATCCATTTCGATGTAATTACTTCATTTGCTAAACCACAGGAAGCACCCTCATGGGCATACGTTTACCTACTTCTTAAACCGAATGTCCGGCCTGAAGAAGTCATCGCAGAATTGCCTCCTTTTATTAAAAAAGTGGAACCAAGCAATAATCAGAGAGTTTTTACACCCTATCTTCAGAAAATAACCGATATCCACTTGCTTTCAAACAAGGACAGGGAGGTCGAACCAAACGGAAATATGTCAGGCATTTATCTTTTTGCAGTAATTGCGTTGGTTCTGCTCCTTGTTTCGTGGGTAAACTTTTACAACCTCAACAAGGCAAGGATGCTGACACTTCAAAAGCAGATCCAGATCCAGCGTATTATGGGTTCTGAAAAGTGGCTCGTTATTTCACAGTCAGTAACTGAATCATCTTTATGCGTTGCAGTGGCTCTATTGCTGGCCTTTATCCTACTGGATTCGTCGGGACAGCTTGCAAACTCAATATCAGGAAATAACATAATCTCATCCGGATTTCCTTATTTAAAAAATATCTGGCTGTTTGTAATTGGCATCTCACTCTTTTCTGTATCAGCAGGAAGCCTGCCGGTTATTCTCCATTCCATAAGAAGCCGAAGATCTGTACCCGGGTTTAAAGAAATGCCTCAAAATACCGGATCAAGACTCACTTCGTACGGAATTCTGATGACTGTGCAATTTTGTTTATCCATTATTCTGATGGTAGCTGCGATTACAATATATCAGCAGAAGGAATTTATCTTTTCAGGGAGCCTGGGTAAAATGAGTTCCGATATCCTGGTACTTAAGAAACTAAACTGGGAAATCCGGTTCAAATACAATGCGTTTCGTGACAGAGCATTGCAAAATCCTTTTATTAAAAGTGTGACAGCATCGATGGAAGAGCCAACAGGAGAGACAGTCGATGCATTGCAGGTCGAATCGTCGGCAATTGACGAAAGCCATAAAGACAAGCCTTTATATGTTTTATCCGTGGAAGACAATTTCATGGAATTCTTTGGTCTTCCTCTGGTAGCCGGACGTAACTTTCCAAAATTCAATGCTGACAGGAAAGGGGAAGATTATATTTTGAATGAGACTGCAGTAAAATACCTTGGCTGGAATCCACAGGAAGCCATTGGACGACCGTTAAAAATTAAGTTTGATTCGCCGGATATTTTTTATGGAGGAACAATAATTGGTGTAGTGAAGGATTTTAACTTCACAACTCTGAAAAAGGAGATAAAACCATATGTATTGTTTCAGAAACCCATATTCTACATTTGTTTTCTTGTACAGGTTGATTCCTTACATAGAGAGGAAGCGATAATGAGCCTGAAAGAAATCTGGGAACAGGAATTACCGGATTACCCTTTCCAGTATGAGTTCATAAGTGATGTTTATAAGTCAGCCTATCAGAAAGAACTTACC
>Ga0208980_10002167_pt1 | contig 11894 bp, 9 predicted proteins | sample WetSurMetagenome_3_FD_187993 | JGI IMG/M metagenome (GOLD analysis project Ga0208980, IMG submission 187993) | Wetland microbial communities from Twitchell Island in the Sacramento Delta, sample from surface sediment Aug2011 Site A1 Bulk (version 2) | ecosystem: Environmental > Aquatic > Marine...
AAAGACTAAAATTGATCATTTTAGTTTTTATTGTTAAAACCTTTGATTTTAACATATTATATTGATGTTGATTAACTTTCTTTTGGTAGTCGATACTACTTGTTCTCATGTAACCGCTGTTTTTAATATGGTACAAGTCGGAAATGATCAACATTTTAAAATTTCAATCCAAGTCCCAACTTTCCATAAATATTTCATAAGCATCTTTTGAGCTTTTTATTTGTGGTCTCTCTGATGCTTTAACTCTGGTGCCGTAAACGAGCTTTACTTCGCATATAATTAAAACTGATCGTCTCATGATTATAAGATTATGTTATGGGATAAAAAAAAGACCAACAGAAGGGTGTCATACCTTGAGTTGGTCTGAAAAAAAATATTATTTCGTAATAATTGCTTTCTAACAGCTTATAATAGAATTATAGAGTAGTTTTATGCAAAAACCGTGACTCTGCTTTTCATAGCATTGTCTGTGTTAGCTGCTATGTTTTATTTTTATAATCTCTTTCTCTATTTCTCTTGTAACAAGCTCAATCGCTCTCTTATAATATTTATACTTTGTTTCTTGATCTAGGATGTCCCATTTTTCCTTCATTGGAAGACTATGATATACTTTAATCTTATCATAGGGGGGATTCCAATATATTCTATATTCACTTGTTATTTCGCTGTTTGTCAATAATTTATTGTTATTGAAATGTTTTTCGCAAGTTGAAGGGCTGAGATTGAAGATAAAATCGATATTGCTTCTTATTTCGATATCGACGTTGGTTAAAAAGTCCTCAGATACTATAACTTTTATTCTTCCAAAATCTTCGTCAATTTTTTCAACTCTAAAATGCTTTTCATTGAAGTAGTTATTCAAATAATTACAAAACAGCTCTTCTTTTGATTTTTACAATATGAACGATTTGAAAGTATTTGATTTACTTTTCTTTTCATGCTTTGCACTTTGTATAATTACGAGTACCTCCTCAATAACGTCATCATAGATAACATCTTTATCAAATTCCCTTTCTATGAATACTCCAAATTCTTTATTTCGTTTTTCGAAAATTCAAATAGATTCATAGAAGTGATTAGCATGCTAAATTCGTTGAAATAGCACTTAGCATGCAGGTTCTCATGAAAATATATAGAGAGGTTATCAAGGTTATTAAGGAATGTTTTCTCTTCTTTACTAAGTCCTGATTTTCCATATATGAGAGTTATTTCTTTACCTTTTCTATTTGCTTCAGCTAAAATTGTCTTTTATGTTGGGTGATAATTTTATATATGGAGTCACGAGAATAATTTCACGATACGCAGTCTTTATTATTTGAAGTATTTGATAAGAAATCTAGATTGTGGTTAGGAATTTTGCCATAGTAGTGAGGTTTAATATTTTGTAATATAAGTATTTAGCAGGATCCCCATAGCACCTAATCCGGCAATAAAGTTAGTAAGCGAAACCCGACGCAAGCAACGGGCACCTGTCCCGGTACCTTAGCCAGAAAACTGTCACGGGGCAAGGAGGGTATGGCATGCGTTTTTGCAGTCCAGGTACAAAGTTGATTGAGCATTAAGAGTGTCGCGGTACAAATTTGATTCGAGCGATATACTAGTCAACGGTTGCAGATTAGATGCTTTACACTGGCGCGGTCCGGATTTATCACCTTTTACAAATCTGTCTTGGGTGCAGGAGAATTAGCAGAAAGTGTTACAAATAAATGACCTTAATTGTCTATACTATTAAAAGGATTCCTTATAATTTTTATTAAGAAATATTATGCTTTTTGTTTAGAGAGGAAATATTTTCAAGAAACCTACTTGAGTACTTTGCACGTCTTTTTTTAATATAAGATCTTGTCTTAATCATGCAAAAAAAAGTGATTAATATACCTGCCAAAAAAAGAAGGACATCAGCTTTTGCAGCTGGAGTTATTTTCCAAAAACTGTTAATAAATTCTTTTAAACTTTGAAGAATTCTAAAACCAGAGAATAGTATCATAATAATATAAGTTGAATAAAAAACCCATAATACATACCTTTCCTGTCGTTTAGATTCTCTTAATTTAGTGGCTTGGTACTTTTTGTGCAGATGATTTTCCCATCCTAATCCATTAATTCTTGGTTCAATTTGAGTTCTAATATAGTCTGCAATGTCATCGATTCGAATATCACTATGAGACCATAATCCAGCTAAAACTGTACCTAGAATTGGGTAAAAAATGAAACCTTCAGTTTTGCCAAAAGTTAGAATAATCCCAGCTAAGAATATTGTATAGTATATCATTTTATTTCTTATCTCAAATCTATTTAGGACTTCATTTCTAAGGTAGTTCAATTCATTTAATATAGCATTTCCATTTCTTTTAACAGGGGTATTGGTTTTATATTCATTTAATATTTCATTATGATGAAAGGCTAGATTATATTTCAGAGCATCCTCAAGTAGAACCCAAATAGCTTCAGCTACTTCCTCATTGCTTTTTAAAAGAATCCCGCTTGAAATACCTACGAATATTAGCGGAACAGAATGAATTTGCTCTTCTGGAATTATTTCATCAAAATAATTGTAAAATTCTGGGGAAAAATCTAAATCCGTTTCTTCTTTAACCTCTCTAATTATTGCATCTTCTGCGCTTTCATTTTTCTCAATATGACCACCTGGGAGGCACCAATAGTCTTTATAGGGAGCGACCTTGCGTTTTGTTAATAAAATATATTCTTTATCTCCTTTATATTTATAAATTATAGCTACAACTGTAGTTATTGGTGCTTGTTGTTGTGAATTCATAATGATTAATTACTGTTATGTAATTGTGCTAATAGCTCGTGAACAAAGTAAGTGGGTGTTGTTGATTTAACATTGGCATCCGTTGCGATTATTGAAGATAAATTCACGTCAGTCGCAATAGTAATTGCCCAACTCCCCTCTGCCCTCTTGCTTTTGCCATTGCCTGACTTTCAATATACACAAATCAACACAAGTTAAACAATACTTGAGGAATTGGGGATCAAAAAGAGGATATATATTTTACAGGAATATATGAGATATAACATTGAATAGACAGGAATGCAACATAAGTAAAGGATAAACTTATTCCCAAAGTCCTAACTATTAGTTTCATAATTGAAACATTTATAAATGCAAATAGGATAAATTGCAATTAGAAACTTACTATTTAATGAGCTCTTTTTAAGTAATTTAAAGCAACCTTCTTGTTTGTCAAACGTATACAATAGTAGGACATATATCGTGTCAGCTTAGTCCGGATTAGTGGCGCAGTTTGGTCCGGAATAAACCCTATAACAATTTATAAAACACGTCAATGAACACATTGAAAACACATTTTAGGATGAATGGCCTTCCATATACTCTATTGAAACGGAATGAAGTATTAGCATTGTACGGAATAGGAGGTACCTATACCGATGAGATTCTACACTGGGAGGTATCTAAAATATATATTCGGAAAGATAAATATGGGATACGAGAATCATTACCAACCAATGAAAAGTTTGGTAGAGATCTTAGTAGATGCTTTGGGAATAAAGAAGTCGCCTTAAGATACTTTGATGAGTTAACATCAATCTTAAACCAGGGTAAGGGGGTACCAAAAGTTGTGACAGGGGTACAAGAAGTTGTTGAGGTAATGTCCTAGTATTACAAGAGTATCAATACATTCCCCTGTATCAACAAATGAGCATATATGCTGAATGATAATTTGGTGTTTTGGGAAGGTGAATAACAGTAATTATTATTTAAATGAACCCAACGCAGGAGTAATTTGACCTCATATTCCAGACTACTTTATGTGAGATACTTCACCTAAAAGTAATGACTAATCCCGTCTCCAATTCTCAGATAAGGTATATAGAATGATAATATTAGAACATATTGAATAAATAAGTGTTAAGTAAGACCTCTAAATTATATTGTGTCGCATTTTCTTGTTATTAAGCAATATACGGCATTTTCTTTTATAGGACTAGAATACTAATAAAAGGAAGATCGATGGTCTACAGGGCTAGAAATAACTTCTACAACGATTCTATATGTTTTATCTATTTAACATACAGCCTTGTACACTCTTTTACCAAGTTTGGAGGTTAAGAGGGTTTAGTTAGTAGATAATATGATTCCCAAAAGACTTTTATTAAACATCTTTTTCAGGGTTTGCTGGTACTCTAACGGTCCTATATAATTAAGGAAAGGTATAAAAGAGTTCATACGATTTTATTAATTTGATTGTTGAAAATCATGAAAAACATTTATTTAAGTCTATTCTGCTGTTTACTGATCCTTACTATCGGATCATTAACAGCAAATGGGCAAATCAAGAATTATTGCCTAGGTGAATGGAATTTTATATGCCCCGATGCCTTGGATGGATTTGATACTGCAATAATAAAAATAACAAATGATTCTGTTTATACTGAATATCCAGGTCTGCGGTATACCTTCTCCTCAAAGAGGGCAGAGTATATAAATGATACTTTACGCTTCTATGTTGAAATTAATGGTCTACAGATTATTTGTGAAATTAGGCCGGAAGATGGAAATATTCTATCTGGTAACTTGGTAACAAATTATGTTTCATTTCCCATAATTCTGATTAAAGAAGGCAAGCGTTAAAAAAATTAATCAACCAATTTACAGCAAATTTATTATGTTCATATACTGTGTATTACATATTTATCGAAGTTTAACATTTCGACTAGTACATTGATTTAAAGTATTTTGAGACACTCGATATCAAAGTAATAGGCAGATATGTAAGCTTACCCAATATTCGGTAAAGTGGAGTAAGGTTATTGTATGACTAAAGCAAGGCTTATGAAATAACCCTAAGGACTTAAACTTGCTGTGTCATGAAACCTGCATTTACTTGAACTTTTAAAACCTATTGGAATCAGTACAAATGCAGGTTCAATCAGACCTTTGAAAATAAATTACTTTCTGATTAAATATTGCTTTATGCAAACCCACGTTTTGCTGTATAAAATTGGATGCCGCAGGCGAGCACTAATTAATTTGTGAGGGTTGCGATTTAGGTTGCATATCAATTCCCTAAGGATTACTGCAATGCAATATAAAGAGAGCAACCTGAAAACCTATTTCCCTTTTTGTTCAACTTACATCATACCTTTAATGCATCGCAGTGTAATTATTTAAAATTGTATTGTATTCCAATATATGGACTAAATTTTGGAGAGCCACTGTATTTCAAATCGTTATCTATATCTGCTGTACCTAGTACTTTGTCTCCAACTTTCAGCTTATCTAATTCCTTTGTCCAAGTCATTGCTAAACCTCCAGTAATTCTTAATCTGGTCTTTGCATTATTACTGAATCTTAGTCCACCTCCAACAAGAAATGAGGGAATTCCAGAATTTATTCCAACGCCAGTTTGAATTAATGGATGAATAGAATTATTTGGGCTAAAAAGATTCCAGTTTATCATTGTTGAAATATTAATATTCTCAACTTTATTATTAGTAGGAGAAGCAACATATTGTTGTCCAGTAGAGTCTGATGTTGTTCCATAAGTATTGTAATTAAAAAAAGTGTATACTATTCCTACGGATACCTCTGGAACAAATTTTTGGAATTTTCTTATCTTAACTGTTCTTTTCAAAAGATCCTTAGATTCAATATTGACTATTTCCCCTTTTTCCGAAATTTCGTAGCCGCTTTCTTTGATTATAATTGTATAGTTAGATATTTTGCCTTCTGATGATGGGATTTCATCCAATTTAATGCACCACCGTAATCCATCTTCACCACCACCAATGCTTGCTGTTTGTTGAGCTTTTTCAACAAGATTGAATGAAGTTTGTAGGTTTTTCAGCCTTCTTTTCTGCTCCTCTATTGTTATTGCAAATTCTTTTAGAATCGCATTAAAAATATATTTGGTTGTGAATGAATCTGGGTAATTGCAAGTATAGTTTTCAATGTCTTTTGAAAACTCAATCATCAATTTATCAGATTCTTTAAAATGATTTTCAATTTCAACTATACTCATTTTAGTTTTAATTAATGAATCTCTAGTATTTGTTTCGTCTACAAAATCAAGTCCCTTAAGTCCCTTAAATATTTCATTGATTCTGATCTTTTTATCATCTATTAATTTGGTTTGAATTGATTCAACTTTTTTTTGTAAAGTATTAAACATTTCACATTCTACTGTAATTAGTTCTTGAGTTACTCCGCTATCAGAAGGTTTTGTTATAGGAGCTGGTATTGTCTTGGTAGCGACAACAGTTCCAAGAAAATCGATTATAGATTGCATTGCAGTTGCAGCTGCTTCATTAATAGGATCAATCACAATTTTGTTTTCAGTGCTGGAACTGTAGTTAAGTGGATTTATTGGTTTTAAATAGACATTAATTCCACTCTTGGATGCAAGAAAAATTGTAGAATCACCTAAAGTTATGAAGTCAGCCGGATTAGATGAGTCTTGAAGGCTTTTTGCTAATGCATACTTTAACAATTTACCATCAAATTGGAAAAATATCTTTTCACCAGACTTAACTTGAATTCCATTTTCCAAAACATCACTTACTTTTTGAGCAAATAATGTCTGGCAAAAAAGGTTAATTGCCAATAAAAAGATCGAAATTTTCAACAAAGTTTCCATTTTACCTTAGTATAATAAATAATTCTCAAAAGATAATTTCTGTACATTCTGTATTGAAATATTTAAAGTTTCAGATTTAAACTTCAATATATCAAGGAATTAATATTAATCCAAAATAGAATCGCCATTACCATTATTGAAAAGGAATAGAAATATTTGCATTGACTTTATTAAAGTTATGAGACGATTACTATACAAGTCAAGTTTATTTTGCAAATAAATAATCCGATTATCCAAATTGTATACGTTTTTGTTGGATGAACAAAATATCTACTATTATTATCTATCCTAATTATGGAAGGCTGAAGGACTAACATGATGAAAGCTTCATTCTAGAGAAGGTGATGTATAATTAATGTAGTATTCAATAATATTATGAATATGAAGATTTTAAGGATAGATATATAATATGGCTGTTTACTTTAGAAGTGATAGAAATTCTATTTATCCAAGGGAATCTTAGCGCTGACTAAACTAAAAAGAATAAGAATAATTGAAGCTATTGCTCCGTCATAAAAACTTGGGGCAATCGTTCCTAATAACGATTCACCAGTTGTTACATAAGCCCATACTACAAAACCGACTGTAGAAATTATTATGTGTTTAATCTTTGGTTTACCTTTTGTAGCAACTTTGTTTAAATACCAGGGTGTTAATCCTAAGCAAGCAGCAAGTATAACCCAATAAGAAATACTTTGAACTTGTTGATTTTTTATAGCACTAACAAGTCCAATCATGGTCAAGTACCCTGCAATTATCTCACTAGGAATTAATAACGCAACTTTAGTAAGATATTCGCTAAATCCACCTGTAGGAGGCACCTCAGCTTGAGGCTCATCACTTACAACTTTTGGTTTTTCGTAATAAAGTCGTTCCATTTTACTTTGTTTTAAGATAGATTAAGAAGCATTTAGGGAATTTGGTTTAACTGTTATTTCAAGCTTCAATCAAACATTGCCTGATCAAAGTAAGAGATATGTGCTTTTATCTTTATTCTTAATTTAAAATACTCATCCAAGTCCCCTTATTACGAGGACATTGTGAATGTGTAGGCATTATGAATCGTTATTAGTACTCAGTTCATTTTCATGGGTTTTTGAGAATTCAGTAAAGTGCAGATAAACTTCAATAACATTTACTTTTAGACTTTAACGATGTCGAAGATGATGAAGTAATATTAAGAGCATATATAAAAAGCAATATTTTCCCTTATCACTTCTAGAAGACCTCAACATTGGAAGGCTTTATTGACCTGAAAGTATTGTAGGCAAGGTCCTATTATCTTTTTATCCATCTCGATAGAATAATTATCTACACCTCCTAAATAAGGTATTCCCTTATTTAATAATCCCTTCGCCTTCCAAGAACCTGTTTCAGGCAATCGGGACCTTTACTTCAACATATCGATACCCTGGTGCCCAGAAACAAATCATCAAGGCTAGCCTGGGGAAAACAGGTCTTGGTAATGGAATCGGGACCAAACCCGTTAATGGAATTGTAATATGGTTTGAGGTGAGTTCCATTCTCTTTAACATTTTGGCACCATACCAGATGGTTATTATTGCACCATTCGGACAAGTGGATAATCGGATATCGAGAGCTCTTCTGATGATCCTTGTTCTAATGGTGATTACCCGAGGATTCTCTTTCCATAGCTCCAGTGACGGGTCGCCTATTACATGATAGATTTCAAAATGATCTTTAACACCGTCTTCATCTGAACTGTAAACCAGCGGCAGGTAGGATTTGCCATAATTAAGTATGTCTCCGAGACGGTTGTTTTTTACCGGATAACTGGCATTTCCACCTGGGAAAGTGGGAATGACTCCCCCGAAAATGGCATCGTATATAGCCTTTATAAGATCATTGTTACGATACGTTCCTGAGTCCCTGGTAGCGGCAATGAGTGAAGGCGCTGATCCTCTCATTCTAAGATTCTCTTCGGCCCAGCATTCGGTTGGCTCAGGATAGTCAAAGGCACCAGTTTCACAATTGATACTATAAAAGATTGTTGGCATATTTCCAGTGACCTTATTTAAATCTGTTTTCTTAAAGGTCGGTCTATACCATCCGTCCCAATTGCCATGATCACGGTGGCCGATGTATAACTTCCCCTCTGTTGTAGCATCAATAAGCATTTTGGTTGCTGTTGCATCGTTGACAATAGCATTCTTCACTTCATTTGGTATAACTGTTCCATCCTGATAGAGTTGAGGAGTAGGATCATTGCTAACATATATTCTCTCTGCATCATATCCAAGAGCCAGCATCTGGGAACGCAAATACTCTATCGTTGTTAAATAGCCTGCAGTGTCTTTATGGCCGCTTCCCTGAAAGTAGGCCGCAAATGCCATACGGTTGTAATAGTTTGGGTCAGCTGGTGGAGTCTTTTCATAGGAGATGATCTGGTCAACCACTGCCTGGGCTTTGGAGTCACCAGTTGGAGGCGCACCTTCTATATCAGGTCGAACAGGAATACGACCTATGGATAGCCACGGATAAAATAGTTTGGCATTAGGTCTTGACGGATCAGGCGTATCTTTATCAAACTGTGTCGAGTAGTAGTAATCGGTAGCAGTATGTTTGTCTCCTGGAGGAAGAAATCCAATTGCACCAAACGAAGAGTTGAAGTCTCCTTGGGTTACAATCATATCCTGATCGCCGAAAAGCAGGACATAACGCAGGCGGGTGAACAATATACGTCTTCGACCCCTGATATAGGTCTTTAGCCTGGCCACATCGTTTCCTATTTCATCAATACAAACAGTTTCTGTAATGAGCCCACGGTGGTTTTTCCAGTCCGCAAGCCTCAGCGCTGCTTTTTCAAATACCTTGGCATATACTATTAGTAACGAAGGACCTGTAGCCCTGAAAACCACAGGAGGTATTTTTGTACCAACTCTCTCTGCAATTTTTTGTCCGGGATTCAGTAATAAGTTGCCGAATCCCTCATTATCAGGGAGGGAGCCAGTGCTAGGCTTTGTCTTATCACTTGCTTTTTCCTTAAGATCGATGGTAATGGTGATGTTTCCGTAACCAGTAATTTTTTTCTTTACAGGATTATACTGTAGAGGTGTCACATGAATCAGTAAAGCGGTATATTGATCTACCAAGAAAGGTCCTGTTACTTTGAATATCTCTTCCGGATAAAGTATGTCTTTGCCATAGAATTCTTTATCATATTCAAATTCATGCTTCTGTTCCTGATGGTCAGACATTTGGGTCTGGGCTGGTGAAACTAAGACATTTTCAAACGTGACTGGCTTGCTTTTTCTAACGGACACTTTAAAATTAGAATTGTGGGGGATTTGGACATAACGTCCGAAAGAAGGTAATAATGGTTTCCCACTTTCAGTAAAAAATCCAGTCGATTGAATGTAGATCTGTTTCAGTTCCATCGTTTCTCCGGCAACCTCGTGCTCGTCATCAACCAGGTAAAAGCCGGGGAAGGCATAGGTGATCTTGATTGATCCCCTTGATTCCTTGATTTCCACTACTGGTTCTTCAGTGTGTATCTCAAGGTCGAATCCTTCTGGAAGGTTCTTTGGATTGAGTGATTTAAATTCTCTCATGGTTCAAATATTTAAGGCGAGTTAAACAAGTACACCATAAGCTTCTGTGAAAGCAGCCATTGCATACTTCATTGAGGCATAAGCATACCCTTTATCGCCCCAACCTGTTCCCCAGCTGTTCCTTATAATAAAACGATCTTGTGTATATCCAACCATAGCTACTGCATGACCTCCTCTAATTGTATCTGGGTAATATGTATCTAGCTTACCTTGAGTATTTGTTGCATTATCCCAAGTTTTATCAACTCCTAAACGAGTGAGAATTGGTCCCTTTGTTGCGATCCAATTTTTCCAAATTACTGTAACAGGGATCGGCGCTGGGACTAATCTTAAGCTATAATAACTTGATATTTTTAAATTTGAAGCTTGAGCATAGAAACTTTCTGTACTTAAGTGAGAAAGTACTATTGGAAGAAATGGCAATAAGTTTTCAAGAACCACACCATATTTTCTGGCAACATCTAGTGCCGCTTTTAAACTTGTTCCGGAGCCCTCAATAAACGTTGTTGCTGGATTCACAAATTCATCAATTTCTTTTGATGCCATCCAAACATATCGAACTGATAAGCGTTGGTTTTTAGATATTTTATTCGCATTTACTAAATACCAACGAACAACCGAATCTGTAGTTGCCCATCCAACACAAGATCCAGTACCATCCTGGTCTCCAATCTTCCACCAAGTATCATCACGCAAATCCTTGGTAGGGGGAATAGCCGCAGAAGAATCAAATAATTCTGCTTCTTCTGCATTCTGAAATAACCAATCATTTTCTTGGTTCCGAGAAGGATCACAGTTTAGAATCCATGGATACTTCTCATTTTTCTTTGTTTCAGTTTGTTTTTTCATAGAATTTTGAATTCTAAAATTTGGATAACAGTGTCTTCTATCTATATTAAAAATTCATTTTGCACAGAATGTATATTAAAAGACTAAATAATAGGAAGCATTATCCTATAAATAAAGAATTGTTATGCAATTGCTTAATACTTCACTAATGCAATTTCGGATTTCAGGCTTATTTTGATATAAAAATTATCCGAAAAGATCTCCAGAAAAAGGAATTATTAGGAATTATTAGGAATTCTGAGGAGTACCTAATTTTCTGTATATAATTGCCTGTCTTTTTGGTGTAATTAATCCTCGCTTAACTTTAATTCTCTCTTCCTTGAGCCATTTATTAAGCGTCTTGGTACAAATTCCGTATTCGTCAGCAATCTGTTGCCTCGATTTAGCGTATTTTAAATTGGAATTCATCAGAAAGTCTTTTAAAGACCAACATTGACTTTAACAAATTTATTAAACAACTGAATACAAGTCAAATTTATTTTTACCACATGTTTTTTCTCCAATGACCTCGTGCCAGCAGTTTACCGGTAGCTGGGATGGTATAATCATTGAAGCCTTGTTATGACGGTCCTCCACGATCTCCATCAGTACAGAACGGTTTTGACTATCGATTGGTACAAGTCCGAAATCATCGATGTTAAGCAAGTCCTGGCGTTCGATTTTTGATATTTCTCCCAGATAAGATCCATCGGTCTTACCCATCTTTAACCTTGAAAAGAGTTTGACAAAATTAGCATAATAGACCTTGAACCCAATGGTGCAGGCCTGATGTCCAAGAGCTGTGGTCAGATAGCTTTTTCCTATCCCGGTACTGCCTGTGATAATGATGTTCTCATGTTTTCTTATAAAG
>Ga0208980_10002169_pt1 | contig 11893 bp, 13 predicted proteins | sample WetSurMetagenome_3_FD_187993 | JGI IMG/M metagenome (GOLD analysis project Ga0208980, IMG submission 187993) | Wetland microbial communities from Twitchell Island in the Sacramento Delta, sample from surface sediment Aug2011 Site A1 Bulk (version 2) | ecosystem: Environmental > Aquatic > Marine...
GCAATCGTGGCATCCTGCACGGTGTATAGGCGGGTGCCGCGTTCGGTATATTTTCTCTCGGTCAGCTCGGGGTGCGTGCAAAACACCAATGCCACGGGTGCTTTGGCGATGTAATCCTGGGCCAGGGCAGCACAGGAAAGCCCATCCCGCTTTTTAAAATCTATGACGGCGTAGATTTCATACGCCTGCAGGTTACCGGCTGAGGGAGCCAGGTTGGCGATCTCCAGGATCTGCTGCAGCTTTTCCGGCTCCACTGGTTGGTCTGTGAAGGTGCGGATTGAGTGCCGATTCCTGATCACGTCGGTAAATTCCATTAAATATTGCTCCTCACCACCAAGGGTTCGCTTTGGTGCTATATTGTAACTTAAGTATAGGGAAATTAAAAAATGGAGAGGATCTTGAAATCATTCCAAGACGCCAGTCAGTCGTTTTTTAAAGGGGGATATAGTTTTAGAATAGGTCTCACTATACGATAATAATGGGTTTTGATACCATTTTCTATCACGCAACTATTAGACCATCCCGATATATCCACCTCATCCATTTAAAACCAGGCGGGTGAGCACAGCACGATGGTCGGAGTGAGCCCCCGCTAAGCCATCCAAATGGCGGGTCTCCAATACTTTCCAGGTAGACTTGCCCGGGCGCAGGAAGATGTAATCCAAGCGAGAGCGTCTGACAACGCTACCCCAGGGAGCAAGCAGCTCGTGGGTGGTCCCATCGGCATGGGGGTGCAGGTGACGGAAGGTATCCAACCAGGTTGAGCGCAGGTGAGTGAGGGGTGGGGAATTTTCATCGCGGTTAAAATCACCCCCAATCACAGCGGGCGACCTTCCCATAATCGAATTGATCCAGGTGAATAAGTGGGCAAGCTGGTCAGCATTCTGGCGCTTGAGCAGGCCCAGATGGACAGAAATGGCAGCGAAGGAGCCGGACGGAGCCAGAACTTTTGCCCCCATCGCCAGGCGGTGGACGAATATATTAGCCGATGAGCCCAACTGCTGGAGGTACAGGTTTTGAATGGGGAACCGGCTGAGGACAGCCAACCCTTCCTCGAAGCCGATGCCTGCTTCGTGGCCATTGGCGCGCGAGTAGGCGGAGGCCATGCCAAGGCGCTCAGAAAGCCATGTGTCGACATGAAAGTCTGAGCGATGCGATACTTCCTGCAGTAGGACGATATCGGCATTTTCAGCTTTAACCATGCTGGCAAAACTCTCCAGCCGCTCGTTACACTGGCGAAATTTGGGCCAATCATGCCACAAATTGGCACTGACAACAGTGATTGGCTGGTTTTTGGGATGATGGATGATACGCGGAAGCCGTTGTACGGATAGGCGACCGACTGGCTCAGCAACTGCTTTTACTTTGCGAGCAAGCGGGTGAAAATGCCGTAAGACCGGCAGTTTCAATAAGCGACGTATGCGAGGTTGTATACCCATAAAAAAAGAGGCACTCCTCGCAGGGTGTGCCTCGACGAACACTTCCTGTGTAATTGGCATGTAAACTCCAGCCGATGAAATTTCTAAAATCCGGCTGATTATAACGTAGAAAGACTTTTTTAAAAATTATTGTTTCCTAATGAAACTGAAAGCTTTTCCCATACCCTCAAGGAAACCCGGCACCACCACTTTAGGGAATTTCGGCCAGGTGAGGATAACGGCAGCCAAAATGAGCACAATGATCAAAATACCCAACCCTGTGGCACCCTTTAGAGTGGTCACGATGAACCAGAAATAGATGGGTGCCTGGAAAAGCATCCCGGGGGCGGGAATAACTCCATACTTGAAAAAAAATAATGCCCAGGCTAACAGGTAGATCACACCCACCCACCAGCTGACATACCCTGCCCCAAGCATGTAAACCAACAAACCGACAGAGACGGTCATATCGACTTGCAGGTCGTGATCTCCGATCCAGGTATGGTAGTAGATACGGCTGCGACGGGCAATTGGACCATCCACCATATCACCGCACCAATCGGCGATCATCAACCATGCTGCCAGAGGCAATGCGTCTTTACCAACGAGCAAGCCGAGTCCGGCAAGTACGAAAGCCAACAGTCCACGGCTAAAGGTGATCAAATCCGCAACCTGTTTTGCGACCAGCATAGCACTCCCTGCCAACCCGATTTGAAAAATATCAGGTTTGTTATTTATACTTTATCAGAAAAGCGTGCTGATTTCAAGTACCTTTTCACTGATTCAGCCTTATTGGTGTTTCCGCAAAGAAGTCAATAACTTGTTGGTCGATAAGCTTTCCCAAATACCAGGCCTCAAGGATTATTGGTTGATTATAGTTAGTGTCATTAAAATCGAGAGAAAACTTAGTCAGTCCATTTTCATTGGTTAAATATTCATAACCATCAACCTTAATCACTCCTGAATGGATTGGATTTCCTTGTGAATCAGTTAAGATCACATCAAATTCCCGTTTTACCTGAGCATTTTTCCATTGAAGGTTGGTCCGAATACTGTCATCTATTTTTAAGCTCCCTGATATCGTGAAATTATTGCTCTTAGAATGGTATTCTACTCCTCCAATTATTTCACCAGCATTCGACCAAGAACCATTTTCAAAAATGATCGTTCCTGAGAATTCTCTTGGTATTAATTCGACGATATGAGAATTGACGAGTTTTATGGTGGATGATCCACTCGGTTGAAGGAAAAGATAATTTGAATCTGTAATTGTCACGTTGGCATCAATAATTGTGAACGGCCACTCACCTTCAACCACAATATTCTCAAGGACGATGTCACGATATATCAGATTGGAAGGCTCGCCTATTTTGAGGTTTTCGAATTTAGCAGTATCATTCCGAACTTCAATAAATACTTTCCGTAGCTCAGAATCAGAAAGCCTGACATGCGCATCTGGGTCAAGGAAGAATATCCAGCCCCGCTCGTAAGGCCCATGCTCGAGTTCACCCGTAAAATCGTCTTTTAGAATCGTGACTTTGTCTAAAGTAAGATCGTAATTTGCGTCTGGTATCATATCTTGGACTTTCCAATTTTCAAAATATGTCCCAGATTTAAGATCAGAAGCATTGAGATGAGCCCCAGCAGGAACACTTAATCCCAATGCTCCGATTGTAGAGTTCGTTACCGTGGTATTTCCACCCGTTACCTGAAGTAATCCACCTATCTCATAGATCATTTCTGAATTCTCCATCATCAACGTGGCTCCATCAGACATATCAAAATAATGGATCGATGTAGGAGAATCGATCATGCTCGTAGTGCCGTGGTTGATAACGCACGCGAGCCCCCCACTCTCTGGTCCCGGGTAAATGAGAGAATTATCAATGATCAGGGTTGCATTCGGATCGACAAATATATAGACATGAATCGTGGGTGTTCTGCCGCGTTCCATCCTGAGTTCAGAATTCGTAATAACGAGCGTTGCAGAATCACGAACATATATATTTCCTTTTTGAATGACTTTTGTAGCCTCAATATTCTTTACCTCAGTTCCTTCGATCACCCAATCCCCTTCATGCATAGTCCATTCGACAGGACATATTTTTGTAGAGGCAGTAAGACAGCCTGAATCACGAAGATTGTATTGATATGCGTTGGTTACACCCATCTCAGGAACAGAAAATTGAAGCACCCCGCAACAGGGAAAATCAACATGATCCAACCCGGTTACCCATGGCAATGTTCCAATAATAAGACCATCTGGAGGTTGTTCGAGAGGCGCATTGGGGCGTACAACGATCGCACTAGGTTCTTCCTCCATTGGGATTTCAATTCCATCTATAAATGTCGTCCATGGCGACCATGATTTTGGCCATGGGCTGATATCGATATTAATGACATGGTTAGCAGAATCCCAATTCATGCCGGTAATATTGGGGGGTGATGATAATGTTGATGTTGAAGTATGGGTGGGGATAGGTGAATTAATTGTGGCAATTGGCAGGTCATTGGTGGGTGTAAGTGAATTTTTTGAAGAATTTTCTGGCACGCAGGATGAAAGGACGAAAGTAAAGGCAAAAATGATAAAGGTGTGGATACGTATCGTTTTCATTTCAACCTTCCGTTAGTGAAAAAAAGTTTTTGGCATAGCTTCTTTTGATTTTAAATATGGATAATTTATTATAGATTATTGAATTGCGAATCAGGGTTGTCGCAAATCTGCTAACCCCATTATAGGCTTTCTTCCATAAAAAAAATAAATGATCTGAAAAATTAAAAAAAATAATAAGTGAGAGGCAGTATCTCCTTTGATAATGCTATTGGTGTGCAACCTCACAAAGTCTCTATTTATAGTAAGGAAGAAATCGCCTGGTTAATCTTGAAAGCGCGTCAAGATGTCTCGCTGCACATCAACAACGAAGTATTTGTAAAACCTGCTCTGTATGGTACATACGCATCCGATTGCTGCACATGACGGGGGAAGGATCACATACTTTTATTATTCTGAGATAGAATTCAGAAAAATATTTGCCGGATAGATTATGCTATCTCAGAACGATGACTTATTAAATTCGGAATCGATTACGCTGCCGGATGGCACACACATCACCATCCGCCCCATTCGCCCGCAGGATGCCGATGAACTTCAGGCTGCCTTCCAGCGTTCTTCGATGCATAGTATTTACCTTCGCTTCCTTTCATTCAAAAAAGAACTCACCGATGAGGAAGCCCGAACTCTATCCACCCTGGACTACACCACCCGGATGGCCTTTGTGGCAGTATGTGAGGAAAACGGGCAAGATATCGTGGTGGGAGTGGCTCGTTATGCTTTGATTGATGAGGAAGATTGGAATATTGCCGAGTCTGCGGTGATTGTGACGGACGATTACCAGGGACATGGTATCGGTAAGCTGCTTCTATGGCGTCTGGTAAACTACGCCCGGGCCAAAGGTATCCGCTTCCTGCGCGGTAACCTGCAAATCGGTAATGACCGTATGTTGGACCTGGTTAAGCGGAGCGGTCTTCCCCACGAACAGTGCTATGTGGATGGGATATGGCAAGTGACTATCGACCTCCAATTATCCAACGAAAAAACATGACTACCTGGGAATCAACCTCACCTATTGAGCTGGCATTAGCTTTTGATGCAGAGCAGGCTTCCCTGACCACCCACAATACCAAAAGTGAACGGGCCCTCCGATTGAAGTATTCTATTCTATTGCGCCAGGCTCCTGCTGAGTATGTGCTGAATTTTGCACGACAGCTGCTGTTCACCCACGGTCATCGTTGGCAGGCATATGAAATAATCGCAGCCCACAAGCAGGCATTCCAGAGTCTCCGCATGGATGAACTAGAGCAGCTCGGGCAGGGCATCAACAGCTGGTGGACGACGGATTCGTTCGCGCGAACCCTATCTGGCCCTGCCTGGCGGGATGGGTTGGTCCCTGATGCGTTGGTCATCAGGTGGGCGGGTTCATCCGATTTATGGTGGCGGAGGGCAGCGCTGGTGAGCACGGTGGCGTTCAACATCCGCTCGCAGGGAGGCAAGGGAGACGTGTTGAGGACACTAGCTATTTGCAGGCTGCTGGTGTCTGACCACGAGGACATGGTGGTCAAGGCGATGTCGTGGGCGCTTCGGGAGCTGGTATATTTTGACTCTGAAGCGGTGGAGTGGTTCATGCAGGAACATGAAAGAACCCTGGCAGGTAGAGTGAAGCGCGAGGTGGGCAACAAGCTTCGCACGGGGTTGAAGAACCCACGAAGGAGGAAGTAGGATTCAATTAGCCTGAGCTACCGATGCAATATTGGTGGAGATTGCTTCGACCTGCAGAGAGCGCAGGTCTCGCAACGACAGAGTTTTACCCACCCCTGGTGGTTTCCATCTCATCTTTGACGGCTTTGTAGAGCGTTTCAGCCTTGAGCTCACTCAGCGTGTAGCAAGGAGCTTCCAGGTGATCCGCCAGGGATTGCGCCAGACCCTGGTCAAAGGCGGTGTGCTCCATGTTGACCACCACACAGTGAATGGCATCCGCGGCAATCTGGTCAGCCAGGCGATGGGCTTCATCCTGAGGCGGCATGGAGGTCATAGAGACGTTGCCCGCACCATCCGTGAGCAGGATGACCAGAGGCTGAACATCTGGGTGCAGGATGCGTTCGCGCTGTAAGGTCTGGTGAGCCATGTATAAGCCTGCGGAGAGTGGTGTTTTTCCTCCAACAGGGATATCTGCCAGAGCCCGCTGGGCCAGCATGACCGAGTTGGTGGGTGGCAGCACCATGGTCGCCCGGTCCTTTTGGAACACGATCAGACCCACCCGGTCGCGGCGCTGGTAGGCATCGGTAAGTAACGAGAGGATGGCTCCTTTCGTAGCTGACATGCGCTCGGCGACAGCCATGGACCAGGAGGCATCCACCACGAACAGCACAAAATTGGCGGTCTTTTTCACGCGAACCTTACGTTGGAAATCGCTGGGGCGGATGGCAAAGGCAACCCGTTTACGTTGTTCCGTACGCTCCTTTTGGAAAGGTGCGGCAGCTCGAATTGTGGCATCGAAAGCCAGGTCGTCAGCTTTGCCATTCGCCGGGCGTGCCTGGATATAGCGACCGCGTTTGCGGTCAGTATGGGTACGCGATCGACGTCCGGCGCGCTTGCGATACAACTGATCTAAATTCGTATTCAGATTACGTGGTCGGAAGGATTCGCCAACCTTTACTTTTTCTCCCCCATCCCACCAGTAAGCGTTACCTACGTCAAAAACGCTCTGGCGGGCAGGCTCACTCTGGTTCTGACTCCGTTGGTCTTCCTCCGAGGTGAGGTTTAGGTCTTTTTTTTTTATCAAAGTGTGGAGTATGATCTTCGTCCTCCGCCACTGGTTCTGGCTCTCCTGCGCTGGCTGTTGAACCCTGCAGCTGTTCGATGCGTTCCTGAAGCTCTTCTTCAGAGACCACCGATTGTTGGAATGGTCCCTGCCTGATGCGGTGGGGTAATGCCAATTCTGCAGCCAGGGCAATATCGCGATCTGTGATGGATTTTCGCCCTTCGAAGGCAGCCTGGGAGCGGGCAGTTTTAAGGATCACCAGGTCGGCTCGGTGACCTTCGACGTTGAGTGAGGCGGTCAGGGCGGCAATGGAGAGTAAATCGCGGCTGGTATAGGTGACTTGATCCACCAACAAACGAGCCAGCTCAATCTGGTGTGAAAGCTCTTTTTCTTTGTCCAACCATCGCTGGCGGAATTTCTCGGGGTCTTCTTCGAAAGCCAGGTTGCGTTCCATAATCAATACGCGCTCGCGTGCTTCGCGTATGCCGTAAATCTCTGCTGAGTGGGCAAAGCGGTCCAGTAATTGTGGGCGTAAATCCCCTTCCTCGGGGTTCATTGTCCCCACCAGGATAAAGCGGGCTGGGTGGGCAAACGAAATACCCTCGCGCTCGACCACGTTCACTCCCATGGCGGCTGAGTCCAGCAACAGGTCGACCACGTGATCGTCGAGCAAGTTGACCTCGTCGATGTATAGCAAACCGCGGTTGGCAGCGGCGAGCACGCCTGGCTCAAATATGCGCTCACCCCTCTGGATGGCGACTTCGATATCCAATGTTCCAACGACACGATCTTCTGTGGCGCTGATGGGCAAATCAATAAAGGCAATGCGACGCTTTACTACTTTTAATTCAACGCCTTCGGCTTTGCGCTCTTTAACCCAATCTGACCAGGTGAGAGGAGCGTGCGGGTCATCGTTGAAGGGTGAATCGGCATAGACTTCAATTTCGGGAAGCAGGGCTGCCATGGCACGTGCGGCGGTGGATTTGCCAGTGCCGCGCTCGCCGCGGATGAGAACGCCACCGATGCGCTGATCTACTGCATTCAAGACCAGCGAGCGCTTCATGCGTTCCTGACCAACGATTGCTGTGAAGGGATAGACGGGTCGCATTAAATTCCTTGGGGTATGTCAAATATCCAGCAAGCGACAATTATACTACTACGATGGTAATATCCATGTACATAATTTCCAGTGGAAGTTCTGGCCTGTTCCTTCGCCCTTATTTTTCCCCAATGGATAATTCTTCGATTTCCATCCAGACTGGTTCAGGGCTGGGTAATATTCCATATCTCAATCTTCCCCTGGGAGGCAATGAGGCATATCGGTTATCAACCCAAATCACCAGGCTGAGCGGTCCGCGGGGGCATATTTCGGTTTGCAGGATATTCGTACCATCCAGGCTGAACCGGATATAGCCGATATCCCATTCCATTACATACTCATGCCATTCTGTTACATCAGTATGGATAAGGGAGGCATCCTGTTGTACAGCACGACGAAGCAGCTTGCGTGCCACCTCAGCCGTTCGCGGAAGCAGGGTCAACAAGAGGATGGGCGAAGCAAAAGCCAGACCTGCGGTAGGAACTTTTTTAGCTCTGAAGGTGGCTGCCAGGAAACCGTTAGCGGGAAGGTCATCCCTGAAGGAGAGGTAATTTTGGGGAGAGGCGTGGAAGAACCAGGCGGCTTCTGGTAATGCCGGCAAGCGGGGCACCAGCTGCTTGTAGGCAATCAAGAAATTAAAGGGATCGTTCCATAAGCCAAAGCCCCATGTACCAGGGATCCATGGAGAAGAAACCCGCGCCTGCAACCTCAACCTGAGTGGAGGTCGCCAGGGAAAATCCCGGCGTTGTAAACCCCCATGGTCATCCAGCTGCGCCAGGCGATAGCCATGTTTGGCATTGGCTGGAATTTCCAGGCGCCAACCCGCCTCCCCTATCTTTGATACAATACCCGTAGGTGACCTGGTGATATTTACTTTAAGATTTCCGGGTGTCATTATAAAATTATCATACCACTTCCTTATATCAGGTCCATAATATCTCTGGAATTGGTCATTGTTTGCCAATGATATAATTCATCATCATTGGAGGTTGCATGGAAATCACCTGGTATGGTTTGTCATGTTTTCGTCTGACTGAACGTAATCTGGCGACAGTAGTCACTGATCCATTCGATAGCCAGATATCTGGTTATGAGCCATTAAAACTTCGTGCGGATATCGTCACGGTCAGTCATGAAGCGCCTGGGCACAACCATACACCAGCGGTAAAGGGATATTCACGTCTGATTAACACGCCGGGTGAATTTGAGATTGGTGGTGTATTTATCACCGGCATCCAGACTGACGGATATGGGAAGCACAATTCGGATGAGCCACGTAATACCCTGTATGTTTTTGATTATGAAGGGGTAACGGTGGCGCATCTAGGAGACTTACGGCGAGTGCCCAGCCAAACCGAGATTGAGGCATTGGGTACCGTTCACATTGCCCTGGTGCCTGTGGGAGGCGGTGGCGGTCTAAATGCTGCCAAGGCAGCCGAGGTGGTCAGCCTACTGGAACCTGGATTTGTCATCCCGATGCATTATGGGACTGCATCCTGTAACATTAAGCTGGCACCACTCGGTAAATTCCTCAAAGAAATGGGATTAGGGGATATCGAACCTCAGGCATCCCTAAAAGTGACGAAAAGCATAATCCCTGATGAAACTCGAGTGGTAGTACTGGAACACCAGCATTGATACTATGGGAGTAATATTGTGACCGTCAAGCTAATCATGACCTGGGATATCACCCCTGGCAGAGAACAGGAATACTTTGAATTTGTGGTGCGCGAGTTCATCCCGCAAGTACAGCAACTGGGGATGGAGCTTAAAGATGCATGGCTCACCATGTATGGCAATCAACCGCAGATCATGGCTTCAGCCCAGATGGAAGACCTGCCAAGCATGCAGGGAATCCTGGACTCAAAAGAATGGCAGGGGCTTGTCAACCGCCTGATGGACTTCGTCGAAAATTATCAATTTAAGATTGTCCCCGCTCGGGCAGGTTTCCAGATGTGAGACAGAGTATCCATAGGGGTGGATTGCGTTTGTATTCAATTGAGCAAATCCTACACCATTATATTCCAGCGTAGAGGTATATGACGAACATGGTATTACTCTGGCAGATTTTTATCCTTTTCACCCGTGTGGCAATGTTTTCATGGGGAGGTGGTCCTGCTTCACTTGCCCTGATGCAACGTGAGACCACCGCTGCCACCTGGACTCCACCAGGGCAGAGCGAACATGTTCCATGGATCACTTCTGATGAATTTGCAGATGCCGTAGCATTAGGAAATGCCATCCCCGGGCCAATTGCTCCGCAAGTTTCCGCTTATGTAGGCTACAAGCTGGCAGGTGTTCCGGGTGCCATTTCTGCTGCGGTCGGGACAGTGATCCCCACAACTGTCCTAATGCTCATCCTGGTGGTACTCTTTTTTGGGGTCAAGAATAGCCCTGCAGTAAAATCCATGCTCCAGGGAGTCAGACCTGTAGTAATCGGGCTGTTATTATGGACAGCTTACGATATGGCAATGTCGGTCTTCGGGGTCAAGAAACTGGGGTGGGGCCAGGCGCTAGCCCAAGGTTGGGATAAACTTCTCATTGTGTTTGGGGCATTCGCGTTATTGACCTTCACCAAGGTCAATCCAGCCCTCATCATCCTTGGCGCTGCCATCCTTGGCTTGATCTTTTATCGCTGAGGCTCTCCCAGTGGTCTCCCTTACCTGAATAATAGGATTAATCACCCTGAAATACGATCCATTTTCCACCAGTTTACTCCGCTGGTATGCAAAACATGCGCGCTCACTCCCCTGGCGGGATAATCCTGACCCATACGCCATCTGGGTTTCCGAGGTGATGCTCCAGCAGACACGCGTTGAGACAGTGATCCCTTACTTTGAGCGCTGGATGCTGCGGTTTCCATCCATAAGTGTATTAGCTGAAAGCTCGCTACAGGATGTATTGGTGGTCTGGGAAGGGCTTGGATATTATGGTCGGGCGCGCAACCTGCACAAAGCCGCCCAATTGGTAATCGAGGAGTATAGCGGTGTGCTACCTGGCGATGTACGGTTATTGCGTAAATTACCCGGAATAGGGCGCTATACTGCAGGTGCCATCACTTCAATTGCATTTGGCTGCAATGAGCCAACCTTGGATGGCAACATCCGGCGAGTTCTGGCGCGTTACTTCAATGTAAGCGAGGAAGCGCGTTCCACTGCTGGAGAAAATAAACTGTGGAAACTTGCCACCCAACATCTACCGGCTGGGCAGGCAGGTGATTTCAACCAGGCACTCATGGACCTGGGAGCCAGCATCTGTTCCCCAAAATCACCGGATTGCGAGCACTGTCCGCTTAATACTACCTGCCAGGCGAAGTACCTTGGAATACAGGAGCAACGCCCGGTGAAATTTCCCAAGCCTGCTATCCCACACGTTACAGTGACTGCGGCAGTGATACGCAGGGGTGGCAAGGTGCTAATTGCCCGCCGGCCGGCCCAGGGATTGCTTGGGGGCATGTGGGAATTCCCGGGTGGCAAACAGAAAGATGAAGAAGACCTGCGTGCCTGCCTTCAACGGGAGATTGATGAAGAGCTTGGAGTGGAGATCATCGTTGGAGCGCAGATTGGTAAATATCAGCATGCCTACACCCATTTTCGAGTCACACTGTATGCCTTTTGGTGTACATTACAGCGTGGGGAGCCGAGTCCGATCCAGGTTGAGCAGGTGAGATGGGTCTTCCCGAATGAATTATCACAGTATCCGATGGGGAAAATTGATCGGCAGATTTCACAAATTCTGGTATCATCAACTTCCTTATGATCGACCCATTGTTCGTAGATGCTCATCAAGACCTGGCCTGGAACATGCTCACCTTTGGGCGGGACTATACCCATTCGGTAGCTGAAACCCGAAAACAGGAAGTAGATACCTTTGCCCCACAAGTCAACGGTGATACCCTGCTTGGCTGGCCGGATTATCAGAACGGAAAGGTTGGGGTGGTATTTTCCACGCTCTATGCAGCGCCTGCCCGGCTCAAGCTGGGTGAGTGGGACCAGCAGTGTTATGCTACCGACAAGGAAGCTCATATGCTTTACAGCCGGCAATTGGATGCATATATA
>Ga0208980_10002170_pt1 | contig 11889 bp, 8 predicted proteins | sample WetSurMetagenome_3_FD_187993 | JGI IMG/M metagenome (GOLD analysis project Ga0208980, IMG submission 187993) | Wetland microbial communities from Twitchell Island in the Sacramento Delta, sample from surface sediment Aug2011 Site A1 Bulk (version 2) | ecosystem: Environmental > Aquatic > Marine...
GAGATTCCTCTATTGGCTTTGAAGGCCGTAGGCCTTGTATATAGTAACGTCGGGCAAAGCCCGGCGTTTTAACATCATCAAATATCTAAAGCCCCGTAGCGGGCGCAATAGAAACAGATTTATTCACTTCGAAAAACTCTTCATGATCTGCTCACACGATCAACTGGAACAATATTCAGGATTCTATTACGCCCACTACGGGGCTTAAAAGGAATATGTCTTTATGAGCAGGGCGCTGCCCTGCCTTATATCTTATGCCCCTGACGGGGCTAATCAAAAAACAAATTCCGCTGGTTCAGGACAGTTTATGGTTTATCCTGAATGTAAAATGTGTATAAAGATTAGCTTCAAAAGGAGGGGAAACTTTTCCTTATTTCCTCATTTAAATTAGAACCCTTAGGTTGACGGCTATAAGGGCAGCGGGTTTAAAAATGAACTTTTTAAACATTCTTAAGTTTTCGAACCTCCCTAAACGAGAACTATTGTCCCGGATAAATAAAAAACTCTATTTTTGATTTTCCCGATTAACAAGGATTACGGATCAGGAAAATTCGACATACCATTGATATTAAAAATAAGAGATGAAAAAAGCTTTAATACTTTTAATCCAGCTGCTTCTCATTGCCGGTACATTTACCCTGCAGGCGCAGAAGAAGCTTTTTACCGCAAGTGACTATCTTAACCGTGATTTATATCCCAAATCTATAACCAGTCTTTCATGGAGGGGAAATTTGAATGTCTTTACTTATGTCGAAGGAGAAAAGCTTATCCAAAAGACAGCCTTAAACCCGGTCATCGCCGATACCATCCTGACTCTTTCAAGGCTGAATGCAAAGCTTAAGAATCTCAAGCAGGACGAGCTGAAGCGCTTCCCGGTTCAGAAATGGCTTGACAATGGACGGTTTTATTTCAAAGATCAGGGAAAAATCTTCCTGTATAGCTTTGGTGATTCTTCACTGATTATAGCAAATGAATTTGATAAAAATGGGGAAAATGTTACTCTCTCTGAAAAGAAGCTGAATGTTGCTTACACAATTCAGAACAACCTGTTTGCAGCCGTGAATGGTAAACAAATCCAGGTTACTGTTGATAAGGACAGTGATATTGTATCTGGTCAGATACCCTCCAGAAACGAATTTGGAATCGATGCTGGTTCCTATTGGTCACCTGACGGGAAACTGCTGGCATTTTATAGAATTGATCAGAGAGAAGTGGCCGGCTATCCTCTTGTTGATATTTATGACAGGATAGCAAAAGCTGCTCCCATTAAGTATCCGATGGCAGGTATGAAGAGCCAGAAGGTCGAACTGGGAATATTTAATACTTACCTGAACGAAATAGTATACCTTCAGACAGGCGGACCGGAAAACCAGTATATCACTTCAGTGACCTGGGACCCCTCGTCAAGATTCATCTATGCCGGAATCCTTAACCGTGCACAGGACCATTTCATTCTCAATAAATATGATGCCGGCAGCGGCATGCTGCTAAAAACCTTGTTAGAAGAGACAAATGATCGTTATGTAGAACCTTTGCACGGATTGTTTTTCCCCGATAATGAGGGGTCAACGTTTATCTGGCAAAGCCGCCGTGACGGATGGAACCATCTCTACCAGTACGATACCGACGGCAACCTCCTGAAGCAGATTACCCGCGGAGAATGGGAGGTGACCTCCCTGCTGAATTTCGATCCGCACGCAAATACTGTTTTTTATGAATCCACAAAAGAGAGTCCTCTTGAGCGACATTTCTACAGGACTGAAATAAAATCCGGCAAGACAGAACGTCTAACAGCAGGCGCGGGAGTGCACGATGTTCTGGCTGGAAAAGGGATGGAATACTTTATCGATATTTTCAGCAGTCCTGAAATGGCCCGTGCCTATAGCATCATAGATCAGAGAGGCAATAAAATTTATTCATTGAAGGAGGATGCCAATCCCTGGAAGGATTTTAAACTGGGGGAGATGTCCATTTTCAGTATAAAGGCTGAGGATAGCCATACAGATCTCTATTGCCGCCTAATAAAACCGGTCGATTTCGACCCCTCAAAAAAATATCCGGTTTTAATTTATGTATACGGGGGCCCTCATGCCCAGATGATAAATAGATCCTGGACCGGAGGGGCTGGTTTCTGGCTGAATTTGATGGCGCAGCAGGGCTACGTTGTCTTTACTCTTGATAACAGGGGCTCATCTGACAGGGGATTTGAATTTGAGAGCATCATCCACCGGCAGCTGGGCGAGAAGGAAATGGCCGACCAGATGTCCGGATTACGATATCTCAAATCGTTGAATTATGTCGACACTTCGCGTATCGGTGTGGATGGCTGGAGTTATGGCGGCTTTATGACTATTTCTCTGATGGTCCGTAATCCGGGTGTCTTCAGGGTGGCCTGTGCGGGTGGTCCTGTAATCGACTGGAAATGGTATGAGGTAATGTATGGAGAGCGGTACATGGATACTCCCATGGAGAATCCTGAAGGTTATGAAAAGGCCTCGCTTATTAACTATGCAGGAAACCTCAGCGGCAAGCTATTGATAATACATGGTACAAACGATAACACGGTAGTCTGGCAGAACAGCCTGACGTTTATAGATGAATGTATTAAGCAGGGAAAACAGGTCGATTATTTTGTCTATCCCGGTGCGGAGCATAACATGGCCGGAAAAGCCAGGGTACATCTTTTCAATAAGATAACAGGCTATTTCAACGACTATTTGAGGTAAGGTTTTGGCTTTGCCCTTTCATACTGCACCGGCCAGGGGATATCTTCTCCCAAGGACTGAGCTGCGTGGAGCGGAAAATATGGATCCCTTAAGGAAGCTCTGCCAATAATAATCAGGTCGGCCTGGCCCCCGGACAAAATGTCTTCTGCCTGCTGAGGCTCGGTGATTAATCCGACGGCACCAGTCAATATGTTGGCTTCATTTCTTATGCGTTCCGCAAATGGTACCTGGAATCCGGGTGCAAAAGGGATCTTCGCATGGAGAACATTACCACCCGATGAGCAGTCGATCAGATCAACGCCATTCAATCTGAGGATCGATGAGAGATGAACTGCTTCGTCGGCGGTCCATCCCCCTTCCATCCAGTCGGTAACTGAAATCCGTACGAAAAGCGGAAGGTTTTGAGACCACACAGTTTGAACGGATTTGATGATTTCCATGAGAAGCCTTATCCTGTTTTCAAAACTTCCTCCGTAACTGTCAGTCCTTTGGTTGCTTAGGGGCGAAAGGAACTCATGTATAAGATAGCCGTGAGCCGCATGGATTTCTATCACCTTGTATCCGGCTTCAAGCGCACGCAGGGCAGCATCTTTGAAATCGGCCTTTAGCTTGTCAATGCCGGCTGAATCAAGGGCGGCAGGAGCGATATCCTCTTGGTAGAAAGGAAGAGCAGATGGAGCAACTGTTTGCCATCCGCCATCCTTTTCTGAGATCTGTCTTCCTCCCTTCAATGGAATGGCGCAGCTGGCTTTTCTGCCAGCGTGGGCGAGCTGAATTCCGGGAACAGCCCCATGCAGGATAATGAAGGATGTAATGCCTTTAAGATTTTCAATCTGCTCATCAAGGTAAAGGCCTAAATCTCCCGGGGATATCCGTCCTTCGGGTGAAACTGCTGTTGCCTCCTGTATAACCAGTCCCGCCCCTCCTGCAGCCCTGCTACCCAAATGGACGAGGTGCCAGCTGTTCGCAAACCCGTCGGTGGCAGAATACTGGCACATAGGTGATATGGTAATACGGTTTCGGAATACTATATCCTTCACTTCAAGAGGAGAGAAAAGCTTTGACATATCTGAGAAGACTGTTTACTCTTTAGATAATTCTCTGAATAATTATCTGGCAAAGATAATAAGATTATCAATGATCAGCCCGGGACCCTTCTGTCCGAATACCTGAGGCCTTATTTTCAGGATGATCTTAAAGCGCCTGTAAACAAAGATCGGGTGATAATTGTTTATAGTCTTTAATGGGAAATCTAACGAATAGTTCTATTTATTAACTTAAATGTATGAATTATGAAAAAAGTTGATGTACTATTACTTTGTATGCTGCTTATGGCAGTGGTTTTGCCGGGTGCAGTTTTCTCACAGTCTGCTTCTGATTACAAGTCCAGGATAATGATGGCTGACAAGGAATTTGCCAAAAACATGCTTGACGGTGGTATGGAGAAAAATCTTCATATGTATGCTGCTGATGCCATATCAATGCCAAACTTTGCCCCTATGGCAGAAGGTATTGAAGCTATAACAAAAGCAACTGCTGAGGATGCTAAAAAAGGCGCGAAATACAATTCGTTTGAGCTTACCGCACTTAAAATTATCCCAAGCGGCAACCAGATAACTGAAATCGGAACTTACAAGTTGAATGTCACCGTGCCGGGAATGGATAAGCCGATAGACGACCATGGCAAGTATCTTAACATCTGGGAAAAGCAAAAGGACGGATCCCTGAAGATCAAGATAGAAACATGGAACTCTGATGTGGATCCAATGGAGATGATGAAAACCACAAGTCAGAAATAGTCAAAAATCACGAATTGCTGGTATTTACCGCATTAGACTTAACTGTACTTGCTGATCCATCCGTTTAAATTCACTGTTTGAACGGGTGGATTTTTTTGGCATACAGTAAGTACCTTAATAATTTTCCTCCCTTACCTGCATAAATGCCTTAGGGTGCAAACAGGCAGGGCACATCTCCAGTGCTTTCTCCGATTCATAAACGTAGCCGCAATTGAGGCATTTCCACCATACCTTCCCATCTTTCACAAAAACCTTGTCTTCCGAAATGTTCTGCAAGAGCTTCAGGTACCTTCGTTCGTGCTCAGCTTCGACCCGTGCAATCATTTTATAGGCTGCAGCAACTTCAGGAAATCCTTCTTCTTTTGCAATTTCTGCAAAATGGGGATAGATCTTTGTCCACTCTTCGTTTTCTCCTTCGGCAGCAGCTTTAAGATTCTCCTTAGTTGTACCGATAATTCCTGCAGGATAACCGGCATTAATCTCTCTCATGCCGCCTTCAAGGAATTTGAAGAATCTTTTGGCATGTTCCTTTTCCTGGTTGGATGTTTCCATAAAGATGGCTGCAATTTGTTCGTAGCCCTCTTTTTTTGCCACACTTGCGAAAAATTCATATCGGTTTCTTGCCTGTGATTCACCTGCGAATGATTTCAGCAGGTTTTCTTCTGTCTTTGTTCCTTTTAATGATTTGGTCATAAAAATAGTTTTAAAGGTTATTGCAGTTCCTCAAATTCCGATTTCTCAGATCCGCATACAGGGCAGATCCAGTTATCAGGTAAATCCTTGAATTTCACAGGTTCCACCGACTCATCGTAGATGTAACCGCAGACCATACATCTGAATTTTTTCGAATTCCTGACCTCCAGTTCTGCCTCGATTCTGGCCTTATCAATATAGGTGGGTGCGTTTTTCGGCACAATGCCTTTTTTGACATTTCTGTAGTAAGAATAGGTCAATGGTTCTGATGCATCGTCGATGATGTGGCTGTTCAGTAATTCACCGATAAAGATCAGGTGTGTTCCCGCATCAAATGTCTGAACCAGCTTGCATTCGAAATATGCCACACATTCATCCAGCACTATTGGTACGCCGGTGTTCTCGTATGTTACCGTTGTGCCGGCCATTTTATCAAGATCCTTACCGCTCCTGTATCCGAACTTGCCGAATATTTCCGGAGAGGCAGACCGGGCAAGCGCTGAGAATGCGAATGCTCCTGTTTTCTTTATGAATTCTGATGTGTAGTTATTTTTATTGCAGCATACAGCAAAATTCGGAGGTTCTGCTGTAACCTGGAAAACAGTATTAGCTATGAATCCGTTGCCTTTGCTTTTGTCTCCGGAACTTACAATATATAATCCGTACGATATTTTGTATAGAGATTGAAGATTTATCATAACCTGACACAGATAAATTTCTGATAATTACGTCAAAACCTAAATTTAGGAATAATATAGTAAATATGGAATACTTATTTACCTGGTGCGGAGGCCAGCATAAAATATTTGGCAAGGTCATATATCATTTTGGCCGTCACCTCAATTTGCTGCTGGGCTTCCTTCCAGTTTCTCTCCTCTATTGCTTCCCTTATGCCGGGCATGGTCTTTACTCCATAGCCCGTATAAAATCCGGGCGCATACAGGGTATGCTTATACCAGGGCCTTCGGGGCAGCCCGGCATCATTTAACAATTGCCTTTCAGCCATGAAAATTGACCGGTTAAATTCTTCGCTTATATTGTCGTATTTCAGGTTTTTCTGATAACAAGCATTTAAGCTGTCAACGCTGCACTTCAGTTGCTTTACAGCATTCTGCAGCGGCGAGAAATCCAGAAATGGTACTTCGGGCTTAATTGCCGGAAGCACATAACCTTTTGTGGGATCTTCTCCAATTTTATAGCTTCCGGATCTGATCAGCATATTCTCGAATTCGGTAGTTTCACGCTTGCCTTCTGAAAGCGAGATGAGCTCCCTGGTATACTCCCCGACAGCATTGAGCAAATGTGAAAAATCAAAGGGCAGCCCGTCAGCATTTGCCATCCTCAGAACTGCGTGGCCTGCTGTCTGAGCGAGTGTTACGCCATACTGAAATCCCGGATCCTTAAATCTTTCGTATAAGCTGTAAGAATCATAAATAGAGTGGTATTCACCTCCGGGATCCTCTCCACCATAGCCCATATTAAGAGAAGGAATTCCTGCGTGCTGAATAAATGAAGAATAGTCGGACCCGGAACCGAGTGCATATAATTTCTTCTCTTTTTCATCCCATATCCTCTTTTTTGCTTCTGTACCAGAAGCTGATATGGCCTCCATGGCTCGTCTTCTTTCAAAGACAGTCACTCCGGTCTGCGGATCAATTACCTGTTTTGAAATCTGATCAATAAAAGGCTCCAGTGCATGTGACCCTTCAACATAAAGGAAGCCGCGGCCGTTGGCGTCGGAATTTATATAAACCACAGCCTTTTCTTTAAGTTCTTTTTCATGTTCCTCCACCCATTCGGTTGAGCCAAGAAGGCCTGGTTCCTCACCGTCCCAGGCACAATATATTATGGTTCTTGCTGGACTCCAGCCGTTTTTCACCATCATTCCGAGCGATTTTGCCTCTTCCAGCATTGCGGCCAGCCCGCTCGCCGGATCACCTGCGCCATTCACCCATGCATCCATATGGTTACCGCGGATAACCCATTCATCAGGGAATACAGAACCTCTGATTTTTGCTATTACATCGTAGCAGGGAACAATATCCCAGTTGAATGCTACTTTCAGATGGACTCTGGCTTTACCCGGCCCGATATGATAGGCGAAAGGCAATCCGCCATGCCAGTCAGGGGGTGCATCAGCACCATCAAGTGCTTCGAGAAGGGGTGAGGCGTCATGATAGCTGATCGGGAGCACAGGTATCTTCAGGAGGCTTGGTGCCTCATGGCGCTCAAGCCTTTTTGAATCTTTTGCAGCACCGGTACCTGGGGTAAGCGGATCACCGGGGTAAGCTGCCATGTCAACGACCGACCCTCTCTGAACCCCATATTCATTCCTGAAAGGGCCCCTGGGATAAACATCCCCGAAAAAATATCCGTCATCCGCCGGGTCGCTGTAGATCAGGCAGCCTGCAGCCCCATGCTCCTGCGCAACTTTTGGCTTTATGCCTCTCCAGCTCCTGCCATATTTGGCGATCACGATCTTACCCTTCACATCAATACCCATTTTATCGAGCACCTCATAATCCTCAGGGAGTCCGTAATTTACAAATACAAGGTCGGCTGTTACATCCCCGTCGGCACTATAGGCATTATAAGTGGCCAGCTGTCCCTCCTGGCCGGAAGTTGCATCTTCCTTCAGGGCAGGTTCTTTTAAGATCGCTTTATAAATGGCTGGCGAAGTCATTTCCAGTAACCTTGTCTTCGGTGTGGGGAACAGCACATAAAATGTTTCGATTTTTGCATCCCAGCCCCATTTGGTGAACTGGCCTAAAACATATTCAGCGCATTCCTTTTCTGCGGGAGAGCTTATATGATGGGGCTTTGCGGAGAGAATTTTAATTGTCTCACCTATGCTGGACTTGTTTAAATTCTTATCAAAGGCAGATTCGAGATCCCTTTCCTTATCACTGTTTTTTTCATAAAAGCCAATAATTCTTTCTGTTTGTGCTCTGGAAGATTGCACTGCAAAAATCATCAGCAGGGAAATCAGGAATATCTTCATATTTGAAAATTTAGTTTTTAAAATTAATAAATGAAATGAATTGTCTTTCAATTATCCCCATTAAATAAAAAGGCAGTCCGGGTTATAGCCCAAACTGCCTTAGGTTAAATATCCTCCCTTCCCCTGGAGGCTATTTAACAATATTTATTTTATTGCAATGGCTGCACTTGAAGGTCCGGTGAGTGGCATCAAAGATATATTTTTGAACCCGGCTTCCCTGGTCCACTCGGTAAAATCAGCAGCCGTATAATCATATCCTTCCGGGGTTTCTATCAGCATATTGAGAGACATCAGTAACCCGAATGCATTTTCGCGCCTTTCATCATCAATAATATTTTCAATAGCAATGAAGGCCCCTCCCTCAGGCAAGGCATCATAAGCCTTTTTGATAAGCATTTTCTTATCTCTTGTGCCCCAGTCATGCAGTATATTCCCCATGGTAATTATATCTGCCTTAGGAAATGAATCTTTGAAAAAATCTCCAGTATGTATTTTTACCCTGGAGGCCAGACCCATTTTGCTAATATTTTCGAGCGCAATGGGAGCTACCGGCGCGAGATCAAAAGATGTGCATTTCATATGCGGATTTTTTGATGCTACCTGGGCTGACAGCATGGCCCCTGCTCCGCCAATGTCGCACGATGTATTGTAACGTGAGAAATCAAATTCAGTGGCAAATTTTATAAAGTTCCCGGCCTGAATGCCGCTCATCGCATTCACAAATTCCCTTGTTTTGTCGGCATTGGCATAGATCTCTTCAAACAGCGGAGTATTGCCTGTTCTGACTTCGTTTTGCGGTTTTCCTGTTCTCAGCCCTTCCTCAAGAAATCCCCAGAACTGATAAAGCCTGTTATTGGCCATTTCAAGCATTCCTCCAATGTATGACATTTTGTTCTTATCGAGGAACAGGTCACTGTCAGGAGAATTGGAATATACAGCAGTACTTTTATTTCCGGTCTTCTGAAGGAATCCGAAGGCAACAAGAGTATCAAGAAAGTCATAAAGACCTCTTTCATTCATGCATATCTCATATTTAATTTCCTTTGCAGTCAAAGGCCGGGCGGCCAGATGAGTAAATAGCTCCAGCTTCACGGCTGTCAAAAGGGTCTTTGAAGCCATAAACCCCATCCCGATTTGCATAATATGAGAAGCATCAACTTCTTTTGCCTCTTGAACCTTAATACCAGTCTGTGTTTTCATAATTATTGAAATTTAGTTTAGTATAATTAAACAGCAATTGAAAATCCAAGTAGCAATGCCTGCTTTATTGAAGAGAATTATCAGCCGGCCTATTTTATTTAGAATAATTCTAAATAAACAATTGCAATGATTAAAGGTTCACTTTGATTTCAGCTCATATATTGTTAATATTGTTTTCTATTGACAAAGAAAAGGTTGGCCTTAGGAGATACTAATGCACAAAAAGCCTCACATCCTTTTGACCGGAGCCTCCGGAACTGTTGGACTGGAATTATTAAATCAGCTTTACCCGGAAAGGGAAAGGTTTGAAATAACTTTATTCGATCTGGGTTTGGAGAGGAATAGAAAGATTTTATCGAAATTCACAAGGGGAATTGAAGTAGTTTATGGTGATATCGTAAATTTCAGTGAAATCGGAAAAGTTTGCAGTGGAAAGGATTTTGTAATTCATTTGTGTGCAATTATTCCCCCGCTTGCCGATAAAGATCCTGAGCTGGCATACAAAGTCAATGTGACCGGTACCGAAAACCTTATTAAAAATCTTGAACTGTATTCTCCTGATGCCTTTTTAATATACAGCTCCTCGATTTCTGTTTACGGAGACAGGCTTAAAGACCCCTGGATATCTGTTAATGACCGCCTGGTCCCTAGTGAAGGTGATGAATATGCCAGGACAAAAATCGAGGCAGAAAAAATAATTACCCGAAGCAGGCTTGACTGGAGTATTTTCAGGCTCACCGCCATAATGGGTAAGCATAAGGTCTCGGAATTGATGTTTCACATGCCGCTATCAACAATGCTCGAAATCGCTACTCCTGAGGATACCGGCAGAGCCCTTATTATTGCCCTGGATAACAGAGAGAGAATTTCAAAAAAAATATTTAACCTGGGAGGCGGCGAGGATTGCCGGACTACTTATCAGGAATTCCTGTCACGATCATTTTCTGTGCTTGGATTGGGAAAGCTCAGTTTTCCCGGCAAGGCTTTTGCTGAAAGGAATTTTCATTGCGGCTTCTTTGTCGATGGAGATGACCTGGAAAATATTTTGCATTTCAGAATGGATAGTCTTGACAGCTATTATAAAAAGCTGGAAAAATCGACAAAATGCACTAAAAAGTTTCTGACTGTCATGCTGAGGGGATTAATAAACAAAGTTCTTCTGATAAGGTCTGAACCATATCGTGCGTTTATCAGGGATGACAAATTAATGAAAGCGCACTTTTTCAATGATCTGTAATCTGCAGTTGAATTATTATTAATCTTGTTGGTTAAACTGTAATTTTATCGGAGCATCTTCAGAGATATTTTATGGTATCATATAACCATGAACATTACAATTAAAGCAAAATCAGATGGATAAGAGGACTTTTCTTAAAAGTGCAACGCTTGCAGGTATCGGAGGCGTGCTGAGCCTTGACGGCCTTGCGGAACTGTTTAAAAGTGTTTCTGCTGTGCCGGCAAAAGATCTGGCTGTGGATGAGGATTTCTGGACCACAATCCGCAAAGGCTACAGGCTGAAGCCCGACTTCATCAATCTTGAAAACGGCTATTATAATTTTGTTCCTGAACAGGTTCTGGAAAAGTTTATTGAGCATGTACGGGAGATAAATTTTCAGGCATCATATTACATGCGCACAGTTCAGTTTGACAATAAAAAGGCTATGGCTGCGAAGCTGGCCGTGATTGCCGGCTGCCCTGCCGATGAACTGATAATTACAAGGAATACTACAGAGTCGCTTGATTTGATTATTGGCGGCCTCGACTGGAAACCAGGTGATGAGGCTGTAATGGCAGAGCAGGATTACCCGGCTATGCTTGAGATGTTTAAGCAGGTTTCAAGACGATATGGAATGGTCAACAAAGTCGTATCGGTTCCTAATCATCCTGCCTCAGACGATGAGATAGTGAATCTGTATGCTTCAGCTATTACAGATAAAACAAAGCTTCTGATGGTATGCCATATGATCAATATCACAGGACAGATACTGCCCGTCAGGAAGATCTGTGATATGGCCCATGCAAAGGGAGTGCAGGTAATGGTCGATGGTGCCCACTCCTTTGCACATTTTAAGTTCACCATACCTGAGCTGGATTGCGATTATTTCGGGAGCAGCCTTCACAAATGGCTTAGTGTTCCGCTTGGATCAGGGTTATTGTATGTTAAAAAAGAACATATAGGTAAAGTATGGCCACTGCTTGCTGAAGGAGACAGGAAGCCTGAGGATATATCAAGACTCAACCACATAGGGACCCATCCCGTGCATACCGATCTGGCCATTGCCGATGCGATAGATTTCTATAATATCATCGGTGTTGAGAGAAAGGAAGCAAGGTTAAGATTCCTGCAGACTTACTGGACCTCAAAAGTGAGAGACCTCCCTCATGTTATAATGAATACTCCATCTGACCCTGCCCGATGCTGCGGTATAGGAAATGTCGGTATAAAGGGCATGAAACCAGGCGATCTGGG
>Ga0208980_10002171_pt1 | contig 11881 bp, 14 predicted proteins | sample WetSurMetagenome_3_FD_187993 | JGI IMG/M metagenome (GOLD analysis project Ga0208980, IMG submission 187993) | Wetland microbial communities from Twitchell Island in the Sacramento Delta, sample from surface sediment Aug2011 Site A1 Bulk (version 2) | ecosystem: Environmental > Aquatic > Marine...
CAGGATACGGCCGCAGCCGTCACAACGTTCACTGTCGCTTGTCAAGCTTCTGGTATGGGAGTTCATACGCCATCCTTGAGGGCATCGTTGTTTTCCTTGGCCGCGCTGGACAGGGAGCACCCGGGGAAATAGCCGACGTCTCTGGTCACTGTATGCATGAAACTATGCCGCCCTTTGTTGCCGAAAAATCCGGCGGATCTGGTCGATAGCCCCGATGCGGGTCGGCAGAAGAGACGCAATTCTTCATGGAAAGCAATTCAGCAAGAACGATGCCAAAATCCGGTCAAACAGCAGTTAGACCGTCACTGTCATCGAATTAGGCACATGTGCCTGTTTAGCCGGCGATACCATGCCTGGCTGGCAGCAACGCCTGGTTAATTCCAAAACGGAAAAGGCGCCTTCCAAAATGGAAAATAACGGCACCTTTGATGGCTTCGGGAAAAGGCCAATTTCGGTATCACGCTTCGCCGGGCAGGCGCGGCGGTTCACTGCGCCGATTCTCATCACGCCGCCAGGTTCAAGCGCCTTGAGCCTGGCCTTTTTTTTGCATGGCTATCGCTATTAATTAAATTGACAGCCTTAGTCCCAGCAAAGTATAAGCGGCCTATAATGCTGGCTCCTGTTCCAACCACCCAATAACAGAAAGGAGTTCGCCATGAGCGTAACGCCCGAGACTCTCGAGCACGTGACGGTAGTGTCGCCGCAGGATGCTTTTCGAATCCAGTCCGAAGGGGGCCTCCTTGTGGCCGCCTTCACCCATATGACTGACTGGAGCATGCGACGCGCCCGCGGTTCAGTCCACATCACCATGGATGTTCCCAAGGATCACAAAAAAGCGGATTTCGATCTGTCGCTGGCCGAGTTCGATGTCGCGGCCCTGCCCAAACAGAAGGACGTCCCGATCATCTTTTACTGTGCCGACGATCTCTGATGGAAGTCTTATCACGCCGCCAGGTTGGCGGTTAAGAACGGCTACACCAAAATCTACTGGATGCGCACCGGGATGAAGGGCTGGATGGACGCTTTCCTGGCCATCGAGACCGATTCCAAGCTTCTTCAAGATGTCATGCTGGCGAACAAGAGCAAGCCTTCGAGCTGGGTGATCGGAATCGAGAAGGCCAAAACCTTGAGAAATCCGGTTTTTATCGATTTTCGCGCGGAGGCGGATTTCGCGAAAAGCCATGTGGACAAGGCCATCAACATTCCCTACGAAAGCCTATGGTCCTTTGCCAACCTTGAAAAGCTTAATAAGAGCAAAGAGCTGGTTGTCATCCACAACGACCCGATGATCGCCGGTATTATCGCGCTTTCCTTCCGGCTGCTCGAGTACAAGACGTTCATTCTCAAGTAGCGGGAGCCCTAATTGATTTCATGTTTTTAGTGTATTCATAATATCGCGGTATGCACAGAACCGATGATCAGGCGAATGCCGCTAAGGCCGATGCAGTGAGTCCTGAGCATCAACCATCAGAAGGGAGGAATTGACAATGGGGCATTACATGTACAGCAACACGAAGGAAGTTACTCCGTACGCACGCATGGCGGCGGCCCTCAATGGGGAGAAGACTGACCGGGTGCCGGTTCACATTTATCCCAGGTGGGCGGCTCTGGAATACATCGGAGTCACCTTCAAGCAGGCCTGGGACAATCCGGACCTGTATGTCAAAGCACAGGTTCTGGGCCAGGAGCGGTTTCAATACGATTGTGTCATCGACTACGACATGATGGGACCGGTCGAAGAGGCAATGGGCGCCAAGCTCAAGTATCCGGACGACGATGTCCCCCAAATCGCCGAACCGCTGATCAAGAGCAAGGAAGACATGAAAAAGGTCAAGTGGAAACTTGATCCGCGCAAGGACGGCAATCTGCCCAAGGTGCTCCATGTGGTCCGCGAACTCAAGCGGGAACTGATCAAACGCGGAAACGGAACCCAGCAGGTGCCGATCATGACCTGGGGAAGCTGCCCCTCCCGCACCGCCGCCTGTCTGACCGGTTTCAAAGAATGGTTCCTGATCGTGGCCAAGCAACCGGACTGGGCCGTGGAGTTGATGGAAATGGCTCTCGACGGCTGGCTGCAGCTCGTCAAGGCAGCCTGGGAAGAAGGTGTGGACTGCGTGTGGGTCAATGACCCGGTCTCTTCCCGCGACTGCATCTCCCGCGATCACTACGAGAAGCTGACCCAGCCCTACGAGCGCAAGTTCATCGAGGCGATTCGCCGGGAGACCGGCATGAAGATCATCATGCATCCGTGCGGCAACTGGCATGACCGGTTGGATCTGGTGTACGAGAACCAGGCCGACGGCTATTTCCTGGGACCCATGGACATCGATCTGTGTGTCAGCAAGGCCAAGGAGACCATTGCCAAGGGAACCGTTCCTTTCCTGAAGTGCCTCAACGGCAACATCGGCGCCGCCACCAAGTCGACCTTCGACGGTACCAAGGAAGTGCCTTACGGAACGACCTTGAAGAAGGGGACGCCCGAGCAGATCGAGGCAGAGAGCAAGTACGTAATCAAAGCGATCGAAGACGCGGATCTGCGGTGCATGCTCGGCCCGAACTGCTGGGACACCAAGGGCACTCCATTCGTGAACCGGGACGCCATCGTCTACGCGGCCAGAAAGTTCGGACATTACTAGAAAGCTGCGAGCTTTTCCCTTGCCACCCCGGCCCTTGTCTTTATGAAGGGGCCGGGAAGAGCAGTGACGATCCCTTTCCGGTCCACCGAAAGAGTCGATCCACCCGATACACGAAATAACAACCGAGGAGGATTAGATATTATGTCTTATCTTGAGGATATCAGCAAAGCCGTCTTCGATGGCGACGAGGCTAAAACCGCAGAACTGGTTCAGAAGGCCATCAAAGACGGCAAATCCCCCCAGGAAATACTGGACAAGGGTCTAGTTCAGGGGCTGCGCGACTGCGGTGCTGGCTTCGAAAAGGGGCAAAAATTCATTCCCGAAATGCTCATGTCGTCCGAGTGCATGAAGGTGGCTATGAAGGTCATCAAGCCGCTGCTAGTGGTCGGGAAGGCCGACACCGAAGGCTCTGGACGGGTCATTCTGGCCACGGTCGAGGGCGATGTGCACGACATCGGTCTGGAACTCGTCGCCACCATGCTGGAAACAGCAGGCTTCAAAGTCAAATTCATGGGCGCGGATGTTCCGACCAGCGACATCATTGCCGCTGTTAAGGCTGAAAAGCCGCAACTTCTTGGGCTTTCGGCGCTGCTGTCCAACACCATGGACGTCATGCCGGTAATTCTGAGCCTTCTAAAAAAGGAAGGCCTCCGGGATTCGGTGAAAGTGATGATCGGCGGGGCACCGGTGAAGCAGGACTTCTGCGACGAGATCGGCGCCGACGGTTGGGCCTACGATGCATCCAGCGCCGTGCCGAAAGCAAAACAGCTGCGGGCGCAACTGGGCTAATCGTTCAGCCTGAGAAGGTAGGGGCAGGGGCATTAGGCAGTACCCTGTCAAAACCCAAAACCAACCTCAAGGAGAACAAGCGATGGAAAAAAAAGATGAATTGGGCAAATTGATAACCGATTTTGAATCGGGCAGAATGGACCGTCGAACGTTCATCAAGCGGGCCGTGATGATGGGCCTAACCCTCTCGAGTATCGGAGTTTTCCTGTCTTCAAAGAATCTCTCGTTCAACGAGGCATTGGCACAGACCCCTGCAGCCGGCAAGCCGGTGAACATTACGGTCGGCTTTTTCCCCACTTGGATTGGCGGGTTTTCTTGCGTCGTCGTAAAGCATCTCGACCTCTGGAAGAAGTACCTACCGGCAGGCAGCAAGGTCGACTGGGACATCCAGACCGCCGGACCCCCCATGGCCGCCAACATGATGGCCGGCAAGACCCAAATCGGTTACATGGGGGATACGCCGGGCATAGTCTCTAGCTTTAAACGCAGTGTCGCGGACCTGCGGATGGTTGCCATCAACATGTGGTCGGACACGGGTCAGATGTGCTCCGAAATGTTTGTCCCTATGGACGCCCCTAACTTCAAGAGCGTGGCGGAAGCCGTCCAGTGGCTTAACGGTAAGAAAGTTGCCGTAGCGGCAAAGGGCGGCTGCGCGGATCGGTTCTTTCAGACCTTTCTTAAAAAAACCGGCGTCAAGCCTGAATCGGTGCAGCTCCTCGATCCCACGATCATCAAGACCACCCTTCAGGCCAAGAAGGTGGATGCTGTCGCTGTTTTTCAGCCGCACGCCGCCCAGATCATGGAAGAAGGGATCGGCAAGATGATGTTCACCGGCTCCACCTGGGGCATGAATGATGGCAGTGTGATCGTCATGCGCAAGGACTTCATCGACCAGAACAAGGAAGCTGCGATAGGCTGGCTCAAAGCCGAAGTGGAAGGCGCTCTTTTTATGCTGAAGAATCCGGTCAAAACGGCTGAGTTCGTGGCCAAGGAACTGCCGGGCTTCAGCGTAAAGACAATCTGGATGTCGATGTACGGCCAATACCCGCCCAACACCGGCTCTCAGGAGACCAACCTCATTCTGCAGGAGGCTTTCAACGACAAGGTCGTGGCCTACATGAACGATGCCTGTCAATTTCTGCATTCGATCGGTTCCGTACCCGAGGAAAAACCCCTGCCGGGCGCCATCTACCCCGACCTGATCGACGCGGCATTGAAGGAAATGAACCTTAAAGCGCCCCTGGGAGCAATCAAGGGCTTGGCCTTGACCGAATTCAAAGCATGATCAGCGCAGTCATGGCCGAAGGGGCCCTGGATGGCCTTGCGCTGTAACACACTCCCGGTATTCGCATCGACATAAAGCCGGTGCGAATACCGGCATTTTGTATACACGTCGAGGAGACGTCCTTATGTCCGGTAAGACACAAACCGCTTTTCATCAGAGCCCGCTTTTTAGGGCCATAGTGGGGATCGTATTGTTCCTGATTCTGTGGCAGCTGTTGACCGCCGTTCTTCAGTTGCCACGTTTTAAATTGCTGCCCAACCCCATTTCGGTCGCCAAGGAATTGTTCAGCTTTCATCCCATTTCCGGGCGATCCATCTTCACGGCTGGCTATTATGTGGACATTGCCTATAGCGTTGCTCGGGTCATGGCCGCCTTTTCCATGGCCACGGTGCTGGGCGTCTTGCTCGGCCTCATCATGGGCTGGAGCCGTATTTTCTATGAGTTCACCTTCCCGCTTGTGGAGATCTTTCGACCCATGCCGCCGATCAGTTGGATCCCGCTGGCCGTCCTCATACTGCCGGGGATTGAGGTGCCGGTGGTATATGTGACTTTCATTGCGGCATTTTTCGCGACGGTCTTGAATACACTTCTGGGTGTGCTCTCCATCGACAAGAACTACTTCCTCGCAGCACGCTGTCTCGGGTCGAAGCCGTTTGATATCTTCCGAAACGTGGTCGTGCCCGGCGCACTGCCCTTCATTTTCACCGGCCTGCAGATCGGCATGGGCATTGCCTGGCTGTCTCTGGTCGCCGGCGAGATCATTGCGGGCCAGATGGGTCTCGGTTATTCCATTTATGAGGGCTATTCCCTGTTCCAGTATGACCAGGTGGTTTATTACATGTTCACGCTGGGCGTTCTGGGGTATATCAGCAGCGCGGGCATCCGGGCGGTCGGACGCAGGTTGATGGCCTGGGAAGCCAGAAGGAGGGGTGCCAATGAGTGACCCAACAAAGACGCCGGGTGCGATCAGCATCCGGCACGTCGACAAGGTGTACGACCCCGAAGGGGTGCATGTCGAGGCGATGCGCGACTGCACTTTCGACATTAGCGCCGGCGAGTTCGCGATCGTGGTCGGACCCTCCGGCTGCGGCAAGACCACTTTGCTCAACGCCATCGCCGGGTTCGACACCATCACGGGCGGAGAGATCTACCTGGATGGCGAACTGATCTCTTCCACCCGCCACCAGATCAAGCCCAACGTCGACCGGATGGTGGTGTTTCAAAATGGCGCGCTGTTCCCGTGGAAAACCGTGATCGAAAACATCACCTACGGTCCGCTGGTGCAGGGCAAGATGAACAAGGCGGAGGCGTATGCCAGGGCGCGCGAAATGCTGGATCTGGTCTGCCTCAATGGGATGGAAAACAAATACCCGGAAGAGCTCTCCTCGGGCGTGCAGCGCCGGGTGGAGATCCTCCGCGCGCTGATCAACCAACCCAGGGTGGTCATGCTGGACGAGCCGTTCCGGGGGCTCGACGCGGTCGCCAAGACCGTGATGCACGAGTTCCTGATGCAGCTCTTCTGCGCCACCCGCCGCACCATGTTTTTCATCACCCATGACCTGGACGAAGCGATCTTCCTCGGACACAAGGTCGTCATCTTGACCACCCGGCCTGCGATGGTCAAAAAAGTCGTGACGGTCGAACTGCCCTGGCCCCGAGAACACAAGGTCATGAACTCGAAGGATTACCTGGATCTCAAGGGTGAAGTGCTGGAAGCGGTTCACGAGGAAGCCAGAAAGGCCTTCGAGGCCGGTGAACGAGAAATGGCATGAGGCGCAATAATTGAAAACGGAGGTCCAAACCGTGTCCCAATCCATGAACGGCGAACGGCGGCCGGCGAAATCAGACCGACTGAAAAAAATATTCGATAAGTTCTTCAACATCGAGACCCTGCGGGGCGTCTCCACCGTGGCGGTGTTTTGCGGCCTGTGGCAACTGGTCGTTTACTACGAGGTTCCATATCTGATGTACTTGCCTCGCCCGCTTGACGTGGCAAAGAAGGCTATATCGTCCGCTGCCGCGGCTGATTATTGGGTCGACTGGGTCCTGAGCCTCCTGCGCATCTTTATTGGTTTCATTGCAGCCCAGGTGGTTGGCATTCCATTAGGCTTGGCGATGGGGATCAGCAGGACCTTCAAAGAGTTTACCTTCCCTATCTTCGAAATTCTCCGGCCGATTCCGCCCATCGCGTGGATACCGATCGCCATCCTGTTCTGGCCCACCCGGGAGCTGTCGATCTATTTCCTGGTTTTCATCGGAGCCTTTTATATCCAGGTCATCAACGTCATCCAAGGTGTGTCCAATATATCGCTCAACCAGAAATTGGCTGCGTACTCACTAGGCGCTAAACCCAAGGACATCTTCTGGCGGATATTGCTGCCGGGTTCCCTGCCCTCTATTGTAACCGGCATGACGGTCGGCATGGGAGTCGCATGGAACGTCCTTATCGCCGCTGAGATGATTGCCGCTCAAGGCGGCCTCGGGAGAACCACGTGGGAGTCATATACCAATCACAACATACCCTTCATTGTTGTGGGAATGGTCAGCATCGGTCTGGCGGGTTCCCTCTGCAGCGTGTTGCTGCGCTGGCTGGGTAACCGTGCCATGCCGTGGACAAAGAAGTTTTGAAAGGAGACCCCAGATGACAAGCAGCGCCAGTACCGGCGGCACGCACATCAGCAGAGACTTCGGTGAGGTGCGTTTTACGGGTGTGAGCAAGACCTATGAAAAAGAGGGCGAAGAGAAGCTGACCGCCCTGGAAGGCCTCGACCTCCTACTGCAAAAAAGGAAAACAACCGTTCTCATGGGTCCTACCGGGTGCGGCAAGAGCGTTCTGATTAACCTGATTGCCGGCTATGAACAGCCTACGACCGGAACCGTTTACATGGACGGCGAGCCGGTCCGGGAACCGGGATCCGATCGCCTGGTTGTTTTTCAAGAGAGTGCCCTCTTCCCCTGGATGACCGTCAATTCGAACGTGGCGTTCGGCTGCCAGGTGAAAGGGATGGCCGAAGCGGAGATGAAGGAAAAAACGGACCATATCCTCAATGTGGTCGGTCTTGCCGAATTCCGGGACAAGTACCCCTCCCAGCTTTCAGGCGGGATGCAGCGCCGGGCCGAGCTCGCCCGGGCGTTGATCAACGAGCCCAAAATCATGCTCATGGATGAACCCTTCCGGGGTCTGGACGCCATGACCCGGCAACTGATGCAGGAGTTCTACGTTCAGCTCTATGAAAAGGAAGGCCATACAAACCTGTTCGTCACCCATGAAATCGACGAGGGGATCTTCTTGGCCGACCAACTGGTGATCATGACTTTCCAGCCCGGCAAAATCAAGGAAGAGATCGAGATCGACCTGCCGAGGCCGCGCGAATTCAAAGTTATGGCCACGCCCCGGTTTATGGAACTCCGGGCGCATGCCCTCGATTTGCTTTTCGAAGAGGCTTCCAAGGCCTTGGCCGCCGGCAGGAAATCTGCCTTCGACCTTGTGGGCGCCCTGGCGTCATCCAAGGATTCCTGCCAAGTCCCCATGTAGTGGCGGCTGGTCTTCTTCGCGACATGGCCCAGAAAGACCTCGGCATGGAGCGGACCATCCCACCCGATGTGCGGGTGATAGCTTGCCAGACCATGGCGCCGGAGTTGGCGGCTCTGGGAGTTGCGCCTGACCGGATGCGGCTCCTCGACCAGGGGCTGCATCGCTATCCGCAGGAACTCCGGCAGGAGCTGGCGCGCACCCTGGAAGAGCTGGAATCCCAGGCAGCCGTCAACCGCGTGGTGCTGGTCTATGGGTACTGTGGGGGCGGTCTGGAAGGTCTTTCCCCCCGCAGGGCCAACGTGGTCCTGCCGTTAGTGCATGATTGCATTCCGCTGCTCCGGGGTCGAGCCCCTGAAGCCCCAACCGCCGATGCCGGCGGTATCTTCTATTTGAGTCCGGGCTGGATCGAGCATGGCCGCACCCCGTACACGGAGTTCCTTTACACCCGCGAACGTTTCGGCCACGATGACGCCATGTGGACCGCCAAGGAGATGCTTAAAAGCTATCGCGAGGTGGTCCTGGTCGAAACACCGGCCGGACTCAGCAGGGCCCACCGCCGCCACGCCCGTACGATGGCGCGGCTTTTCGGCCTTGCTTACCGGGAAGAGCGAGGAGACCGCCGTTTACTGGAAGATCTCCTGACTGCCCGCAGCCGGCCCAATATCCTGCATCTGAACCCGGGAGAGGTGTTTACGATTGAATGTCTTCGCCGAACAACCTGAGTTCCATGCCACCTCTTTCTGCAGAAGCTGCCATCGACTTTCTTTACCTCCCGATTGGAACTAAACCCAACCGATCCGTTCTCAGAGGGAAGGCTGCTGTCTGGATGAAACCCCTGGCGCGGACATATCATTGGTGCAATTTTGACGCTTCATCACATATCCCAAGTTTAGAGTAAAATAAGGAGGGCAAGAGATGCGCACAGACGGTCAAGGCCACATCCGGCTCCAAGTCGGCTTTTATCCCGACTGGTTTCACAAACAATACGGCATCTCTTTCGGCAAACAATACTACTTCGATCCCGAGACACGTATTGAGGCGAGAATGGCCATTGACAAGGCGCTGTATGAAAGGTTCGGGGATGTCGGCCTCGGCAACCCGAACCCGAGGCCGACCCCCCTCATCACCGCCGGGATGGTCACCCTCCCAGCGGTTTTCGGCTGCGAAATCGTATACGAAGATGAGGCGCTCCCGTGGGCCTTGCCGCTGAACCTATCCGAGGACGCGGTAATGAAACTTGAAGTCCCTGACATCTTCAACTCCTGGCCCATGAACGAATGGATCAAACAGATCGACTACCTGAAGGCGACGTACGGAAAGGTGGTCGGCGATATAAATACCACGGGGGTGCAGAACCTGGCGCTCAAGATTCGGGGCGATCAACTTTACATTGACTATTTCGAAAACCCGGAGCTCTGCCATCACCTGTTTGGAATCTGTACCGAATGCGTACGGCAGCTTTTTGAATTCAATTTCAAGGCGACCGGCACTGGTTCCATGGACGTGACCCCCATGGCCGACCCCAGGCTCGCCACCCTTGTCAACTGCACGATCGAGCAGATATCAAATAACAGCTACGAGGAATTGCTGCTCGAATACGACAACCGTATCGCCGACGCCTTCCAGTCCGTGGGGCTGGGTATTCATCACTGCGGCTCGGTAAACGAAGTGTTGTCAGGCTACGCCAAAGTTCGCCACCTGAAGTTCGTCGAGATCGGTTTCGGGTCGAATGTCCGACGCTGCCGTGAGGTGTTGGGGCCTGAAGTGGCGGTGAATGCCCGCATCAGCCCGGTATTGATGAAAAACGGAACGACAGCAGAGGTGGCGGCCGAGGTGCGCAGTCTCATCGACGGAGGGGCCCCACTGCACAATTTTTCGATCGATGCGGTCGGCCTCACTGACGGAACTCCGGATGAAAACGTCAAGGTGGCACGCAGAACTGCGGCCGAGTTCGGAAAAACAGGAAAGAACTGATGGAAACGATACTGAAGAGCAAACAGCGGCGCGTTGCCATCGGTCCTGAACACCCGCTGGTCATCATCGGAGAAAGGATCAACCCGACCGGCAGGAAGAAACTGGCCCGCGCCCTGGAAGAAGGCAATCTCAAAATGGTCCAGGAGGAAGCCCTCAGACAGGTTCAGGAAGGGGCACAGGTGCTGGACGTGAATGTGGGCGTCTCGGGGATCGACGAGCCCCGCCTGCTGAGCGAAGCCGTGCAGGCCGTCTGTGAAGTGGTCGATGTTCCTCTGTGCATCGATTCCGCACTCACCAAGGCGCTCGCAGCGGCCCTGAGGGCCTATGACGGCAAGGCCTTGGTGAATTCCGTGAACGGCGAGGAGCGCAAACTCAAGGAGGTGCTGCCTCTCGTTAAAAATTTCGGCGCTGCCGTTGTGGGGTTGACCATGGACGATGCCGGAATCCCCCGCAATGCCGAGCGGCGCTTGGAGATCGCCCGCAGCATCGTGGCAGCGGCCCAAAAGGAGGGCATCCCGATTGAGGATGTGATCATCGATCCGTTGGCCATGGCCATCAGCACTGACCATCTGGCTGCCATAGAGACCCTGAAAGCCATAAAACTCATACGCGACGAACTGGGCGTCAATCAGACCCTGGGCGCCAGCAACATCTCCTTTGGCCTGCCCGACCGGTCAGCCATTAACGCGATCTTCACCGCACTGGCGGTCGCTAACGGTGTCACCTGCCCAATTCTCGACCCCACCGTGTGGGATATCAGGCGGGCGGCGCTTCTAACCGATCTGCTTTTGGGCAAAGATGAATGGTGCATGAATTTCATATCCGTGTACCGGGAAAAATTTCCGACCGTCTGACATTATTTTCGATTTCAGAAAGGAGTCGAACGTGGTGAACCTCGACGCATTGAAAGAGGCTGTGATCAAAGGCAGAAGGAAAGACGCTATCGAATTGACGCAGCAGGCCATCCAGGAGGGGTACGATCCGGAGCTGATCATTAATCAATATCTCATCAGCGGGCTCAACATGGTGGGAGACAAGTTTCAGAGGCGGGAAATCTTCATCCCGGAAATGATGATCTCCGCCAAGACCATGCAGTCCTGTGTCGATCTGCTGAAACCCCTGATTACCAAAGAAGCCGGCCTCAACCTTGGGGTCATCGTGATCGGCACCGTCTTTGGAGATCTTCACGATATCGGCAAAAACCTGGTCAAACTCCTGCTGGAAAGCTCGGGCTTCAAAGTGGTGGATATCGGCGAGAACGTACCGGTCGCAAAATTCGTGGAGCAAGCCAGTGCGCAAAATGCCGGCGTCGTCGGATTGTCCTCCCTGCTGACAACCGGCGACCTCTATGTGGAAGAGACGGTCAAGGCGATCAGGGCCAGCGACATCGGCGCAAAGGTCAAGATCATTTGCGGTGGCGCCGCCCTCACGCCCAAGTTCGTGGAAGAGAAATGCGGAGCAGATGCCTATGCCAAGGATGCAGCGGACGGTGTGAACAAGATCAAGAAGCTTCTGGGCATCGCCACCTAAAATCCCAGCCATGCCGGAGTGCAACAGCGATGACCGTCGTGGGGATCGTGCGGTGCTGCTCTCCGTGGATCCTCAAACGTTGACAGCCCTGAGAAACAAGCAGTCTCGGGTTTTACCCTGAAAGGGGAAGAT
>Ga0208980_10002172_pt1 | contig 11880 bp, 17 predicted proteins | sample WetSurMetagenome_3_FD_187993 | JGI IMG/M metagenome (GOLD analysis project Ga0208980, IMG submission 187993) | Wetland microbial communities from Twitchell Island in the Sacramento Delta, sample from surface sediment Aug2011 Site A1 Bulk (version 2) | ecosystem: Environmental > Aquatic > Marine...
CAAAATGTCGGCCCCTCCTAAGGTCAGCCCTCCTAAGGTCGGCGCATCAAGATCGTCACGAGGACGGGACCAGCACTTTTCGAGGCTGCGCTACGGAGGACGAGGCGCAGCGGCTGATCGCCGCGGTCGAGCAGGAGCTCGAGCTCGAGCAGCCGATCACGGTCGGGGAGGCGCTTCGGCGGTACGAGCGCGCCCTCCTCGAGCGCGGCCGCAAGTCGGGCGGCGTGGCCACGACGATCCATCGGCTGCGGACGCTCTACCCGGACGACATGCGCCGGCTGTGCGCCGTCGGGCCGGAGCAGGCTCGCGCGGCCTACGAGGCGCTCGTCGCCAAGGTGCGGACCGACACGCACCGGAACGCCCTCGGCGAGGCGCGCACCTTCGGCCGGCACGCGATCGATCAGGGATGGCTGCGCGCCAACCCATGGGCCGCGGTCAAGGCGCAGGGCAAGCGGACGAAGGGAAAGGAGCAGCTCAGGCTCGACAAGGCGCGCCGCTGGCTCGACAAGGCGCTCGAGCTCGCCGACCAGGGCGACACCGGAGCGGTGGCCGCCGCGGTCACGTACCTCTGCGCCCTCAGGGCCTCCGAGACGATCGCCTGCACGGGCCGCGACCTCGACGACTGCGGGCGCGTGCTGCACGTGCGCGGCAAGACCGGGGCGGGACGGGTGATGGTGCCCGACCTGCTGCAGCCGTACTTGAAGGTGCTGGCGAAAAGCGCGGGCCCCGCCGGCCGGCTGTGGCCCCGCTCCCGCTACTGGCTGCGCGACCAGGTGCGGCGCGTCTGCCGCCTGGCCGGGGTGCAGATCGTCTGCGCCCAGGCGATGCGCGGCGGGCACGCCTCCGCCGGCGCCGAGCTCTCGGCCCTGCCCCAGGAGCTGGCGGACAGCCTCCGGCACCGCGGCGGGCCGGCCGTGACCCTGGCCCACTACGCCAAGCCGGAGGCCGTGGCGGCAGGGGCCCAGCAGCGGCTGCTCCGGGTGCTGGCAGGCGGGCGGCGATGAGCTTGCACACCGCCTGCACACCGGACATGGAAAGGGCCCACCGGCTGTCACCGATGTGCCCTGCTAACTACCCGTAACTCTGTGCGAATTGGGAGACTCGAACTCCCAAGGGCGTCACGGCGTCTTCCCATGCGCGCCACCCTCGCACTCGAGGTGCATCCGCAGCGTGTACGGTTTGTCGCCGGCCTCGGCGTACCCGTAGAGCCGCACGTACCGCGAGCCGGCCGGGATCGTGCGGATCCGCGCCCGGCAATTGAACGCGCCGCAGTTGTAGTCGCGGCGCGCGACGGGGGTCTTGCGGGAGATGGTCACGCGTACTCCTTTCCGGTCTGCGCTCTCCGGTGCTTCTCCGCCTTCTCGTCGTCGGTCATACTCACCCCTCCGTCCCGGGCTCGCGGCCAGCCAGCGCCCGCTCGGCCTCGGCTGCCTCGCGATGCCTCGGGGAGAACCGCGCCCAGGCGAGCTCGCCGCGGTATGTCAGGCACGCCAGGCAGTAGCGGACGCGGCCGCCCTCGACCGGCGCGCCGCACCCGGCGCACATCTCCTGGGTCTCGCGGGTGCGGAGCTCGGCGCGCGCTGCCGCGGCCTGGGCCCGCTCTGCGGCCTCCCTGGCCTCCCCTGCGCCCCGGCGGGCGCGGTCGATGGCGTCGGTGCCAGCGGCCAGCCTAGGGGCGCGGAGGTTCATCGTTGCGCGGGTCGTGCTAGGGTTCGCCAAGGTCGTGCTCCTCTCATCCAGGGGTTCGACTCAGGGCCCGTCGGCGGTTGCCTCCGTCGGCGGGCCCGCTTCGTGTCAGGCGAGGCAGACCAGGTGCTGCGGCACTCCGCAGAGCACGAGGGCCGCCGCGCGGTCCGCCGCGGTCATGGCGGCGCGGTTGTCGCGCGGGTAGAGCGCGATGACGCCGCGCGCGCTGAGGCTGCGCAGGGCATCCTCGGCCTCCTCGCGGCCGAGCTCGACCGCGCGGTGGAGTTCGGCGAGGGCGACGAGCCCGCCGTCCTGGTCTAGCGACCGGAGGGCGCGGAGGATCTCGAGATCGTTCGTCGTCGTCATGGACAGATCATAAGACATCTAGCGCTAGACGTCAAGTGGCCCGTCGTCTTTTTTCGCTGCACCGTCGGTGACGGGGCGCTGGTAGCGGGGGCACCCGCAGGAACATGGCTTGGCCGTGCTGCGCCCGTGGGCGCGGTAGGAATGCCCGCAGGCCGTGCAGGGCAGCGCCCGCGCGAGCCCCGTGGCTCGAGAGGCGGCGGCCTTCCTCGGCGACCGCATTGCGCCCAGGAGGGCGGCGGCGGCCGAGCGATCGCGTTTGGTGCTCACTGCTGCCCCATGACGTCGGTCTCGGTCGTCGTCACGCCACACACTCGCTCTCCGAGCCGTCGTCGTGCTCGACGACCTGCACGATGATGGTGGCGCACGTCTGGCGCTCGGCGGCCGCGCGTGCCCATTCCCGCCACGGGGCGGAGTCGAGCACCGTGCCGTCATCGGACCTGACCTCGTAGCGCGTCGTCTCGTATCGCTGTGTCATCATGACCAGATGATGCGTCGCCTAGCGATTGGTGTCAATGGCTAGAGCCGGACAAAATGGAAACTGGCGCTGAGGTAGCAGCACTCGCTGTCGCGGACGATCTCGGCCGGGAACGCCTCGACGAGGTCGCAGCGGCTGAGGTTTAGACGGCCCGCGCGCTGCTCCGCGACGATGCGCGCCTTGATCTCCGCGGCGGTGCCGGGCAGCGACTGGATGATCCAGGAGATGAAGACCTTGCTGCCGAACCGGTGGCTGGCAGGGGCCGCGGCCGCGGCCGCGAGCACCGAGGAGGCGAAGTCAGCCGAGACGGCGGGGGCCGCCGCCTTGGCGCCTAGGAGAGCCTGGAGCCTGCGGCACTCGGCGATGAGCTGGGCCTTGGTCATGGTCTCGAGCGCCGTCGTCGTCTTCATGACCAGAAGATACGACGCCAAGCGCTAGACGTCAAGCGGCAAGGTGATCTTTTTTTTTGGTCTGCCTCCTTCGGCGACGCGCGCAACGGCGGGCGCGTGCCCGATCACGCGACAGGTCGCGCGGCGCAGCGCTGAGGAGACGCGCTCGAGCAGGGACGCGCGGCCCACGTAGGCGGAGATGGGGCGCAGGACCGGACCCGTCACGCGATATCCTCGCTCCACCCCTCCTCTCCGGGCACCTTGTCGCTGTCCGGGCGCGACCAGAAGAGCTCGACCACATCGGCGACGGCGACGAGCCCGGCGAAGGGCAGCGCGCGCAGACGATCGACGAGGTCGCGGCCCCGCGCGCGCACGCGCGCGAGCACCGCGCCGTCGTCGGGTGTCGGCGTCGACCGGCTGAGCTCGGCGACGCGAGCCCGGGTGACGGGCTCCTCCTCACCCTCGGCGAGCAGCCACTTTGCGGCGAGGTCGTTCCCGACGATGGCGTCGGAGACCTCGAGCGGGATCGCGGCGATCGCGATCTCGCCCTCCTCGCCGCCGGTCGCGAGCCACAGGCCATTGCACGCGTCGCAGATCAGCCGCCACTCGGCGGGGCTGAGCTGCGGCCGAGCGCGCCGGCACATGAGCCGGTAGCGACCCACGATCGTCTCGAGGGAGCGCTGGTGGATCTCGACGCGAGCGGCAACGGCTGCTGCGTCCCTGAGGTAGTCCTGCCGCGCGCCGTCGGGCGGCTCGTCGGTGAGGTGGACGCGCTGGATCGCCGCGTCGATCGTGGAGAGCTGCTCCTCGGACAGGCGAACACTGATCTGGGTCGATGCCATGGGTGGTACCTCCTTCGGCCCTGTGGCCGTGGTGCCTCGCCGCCGGGCTCGCACCGGCGCTGGGCGCCCCTCCGGGCGCGAGGGGGTCGTGCTAGGGCCTGCACTCTCGGAGCCGCGCGGGGTCTGAGACGTACCGGTAGCGTCCGGGGGCGCAGCCAGGCGTGTACCCGGCGCGGCCGACGGCACGCGCGTTCTCCTCGTCGCCGGCAACGTACCAGGAGCTCCGGCCGCGGCCTATCTTGGTGACCTCGACGAGGTATCTACCGGTGGATCGTCACGGTGTCCTCCTCTAGACGTCGTACTCGGCTCGCTCAGTGCCACGTGCCTCGCCGCCATCCTCCTTCGGCTCGGGGCACGGGATCCACTCGTCCACGGACGGGTGGTAATCGCCGCCGGGGTCGTAGCTCTGCTCCGCGAGCAGGGCCGCGGATTCCTCCAAAGCCGCCAGCCTCCGGCGAGATGGGCGACGGTGCCGGCATGGGCGGCGATAACCTCGTCGAGATCCAGTATCATCTCGCCCCCGGCAGCCTCGAGCGCCGCAGCGAAGGTACCCTCGTCCATGCCGGTCCCGTCAAGGCCAAGGTCATCCTCGGCGTCGGCGGAGGCCGCGTCTATCCACGCTCGCTTGTCGCCGGCGCCGAACGCGGCGATCGCCGCGTCCTCGGTCTCCGCCTCGATCCGCACCGAGATGGGTCCGCCGGCGTCGCAGACGGCGTAGTAGGTCATCTCGGCGACGTGGGCGCTGCCGACGTACTTCGATCCGGCGTCCGCCCACTCATCGCGCGTGGGCTTGCGACCAAAGGCCTTGACCGTTGCGTCGGTGATCGAATCGCAGTCGGCTTCCGTGAGTTCAAGAGCATCCTTCGTCCCGTCGTATCCGGCGCGCACCCACCCCTCGTAGCATTGATGCTTCTCGGCCCGGATGACGTCGACGATCGTGACCTCACACACCCGGAGTTCCTCGACGTCGCACCCGAGGGAGCGCGCGAGCCGCGGGAGCTCGGCCTCCGCCTCCTCGCGGCTGGGGAGGTAGTTGCTCGGGCCCTGCTCCCCCGCCGCCGCCGACCACTGACCGTCCACCAACGCCTCGAAACCAAACCGCGTCGTCGTCATCTTCGTCGTCATCGTCGTCTCTCCTTGTGTGATACCAATCTAGCGCGCGCTGGTACCGGTGTCAAGCGCCGCGGCACCAAAATCGATACGCCTGATGTCGAATCTTGCAAGTTGATGGAATGTATGGGGTATCAGGACGGATGGGAGGGTGCGTCGCGGCGGCCGCCGGGTACGGTCCTGGTACGGTTTTGCCGCAAAAGACCTGATAAACCGGCATCGGGGAACATCCTACCAAGGCCGGCCTCGGGAATCCTCCAGCGCCGGCCGACCTTCGCGGCGCCTGGGATGCGCCCCTGCGCGCAGAGCTGCACGACGGTCCTCACGGGGACGCGCAGGATCGCGGCGGCGTCGTCTGGGGTGAGCAGGCAAAGCGTCATTTCCCCTGCCCCTTCCTGCGAGCGATGGTCACGGTGCCCTTGATCACGTCGCCGCGCTTCCTGCGCCGAAGCCGCGCGACAGTCTCGCGGTGGGCGGCGAGGTGCGCGATGCAGAACCGGCGCGAGGTCGGCGCGAGGGTCCCGCCGCACTGGACGCAGCCACCGGCCGACCGCATGCGCTCCCTCCGCCGCTGGGCGGAGACGCGGCGCTCCTCGGAGCACTTTGCGCAGGACGAGCGTCCTGGGCGCGGGCACCGGCCGCACCGGCACAGTCCCGCCGCCCGGCGCTCGCCGAAGACCTCCGTGCGGTCGGCCACGATGTCGTCGGTGCAGTCGCCGCACACGTACTTGCCGCCGGACGGGGCGCCGCACTTCACACATAGCCCGGCGGCGCGGCGCCGCTGCACGAAGCGCTGCCGGGCCGCGCGCACCGGGCCCGGGTTGCTGGCGCGTGCCGCCCGGTCGCGCTCACGGCGCGCCTGGCGCCGCTTCTCGCGCTCCTTCCGCCTCCTCGTGCTATCGGCAGAAGCCGCGTTGATCGCGATTCGGTGCGGCTCGCAGTAGGCGCGGCCCGGAGCGGACGGCGCTCCGCATTGGACGCACAGGCCGGCCGCGCGCCGCTCCGCCGTCGTGCGCTTGCGGTAGGCGCGCTGATAGGCGAGGTGCTCGTCGCAGAGCCGCCGGCCGGGCTCGGCGGCCGCACCGCAGGCCCCGCACAGACCCGCCGCCCGGAAGACGCGCGCTCGCTCGCGGAGTTGATCGGGCGTCACTCGCGCACCGCCGGAAGCGGGTCGCGGTCATGGATCGGGCGCCAGCCGGCCCGGACCGCTGGCACCCGTGGTGCTATTTCTTCCCCTTCGTGATCTTCACCTTTGCTCCAGACCCTCCGCTCGAGGATGGGGTGCTTCCACTGTTCTTCCCTCCGCCGTCGCTGATTGCCATTTGGATCTCCTTTCATGGGACGTACTGCTCGATGTCGGGGCGCACCAGCAGCAGGCGCCGCCAGTGGCTCGGATATAGGCGGCGCATAGTAACCATTGCGCCGTGCTGCGCTGATACGTAGGCCGGAGCGAACAGCCAGTCGACCCTGAGCGTGGCAGGATCAAGGCCGAGTTCATCGACTGCCCGTTGGTAATAGGGATGGATCGGTAGGCCGCGAGACACGAGGAACGCCCAGACGTCCGTGGCGCTCCACCAGACGATTGGCAGGACCGTCCACTTCTCGTCGATGACGTTCCTGTAGATGGGACCTCGTGCCATTGCGTTGGCGCGCCGGCCCTTGCTTTCGTCGCGTCGAAGCCCGATGAATGCACCGTCGAGCTTCGTTTCATAGCAGTACTGTACCAGCAAGTTGCCGGCGGCGCACTGCCTGCCCAGCACGGAGCGCAGGGGCTCTGCTGAGATGTCTCCAGCTGGCACTCTTGCCAACAAGTCCCAGGCGTCCTCTTGCGGCTCCACGACGTCCAGCGGAGGGAACCTATCGAGCATCTGCACGGTTCGCTCACACACCTCCATCGACTCTGGGAGATTCAGGCTGCAGTGAGCGTGCACCACTGCGTGAGGCGCAATTCCGGCCTCGTTGAGCAGTCCGGACATGGCCACGCTGTCCTTCCCACCAGACAGCGACACGTATAGACGCCCACGCGTCGCACCATCCCTGGCTATTGCCATGGCACGCCGCACCCGTTCTCGGAACGATGGCATCTCGGCATGCGCCGACCATGTCTTGACCCACAGGTCCCAGTTCATGGGACCGCGCAGAGCTCTTCCCGAGCCCTCTCCCAGTACGGGTAGGTCAGCGTCCGGTACGCGAGCGCTGGCTGGTCGAGCCCAGGCCAGTCGGTAGGCAGCGGGCGAAGCGCCCGGCCATCACGCACCACGGGGAATCCTGGCCACGCCTCGCACGGATCGACGCGCCACTCGCGCACGCGCCCCAGACCGACCGCGCGGCGCTTGCCTAGGTGGCTCACGTGCGGTAGCAGGTCCCCTATCTCCTCGCGGTCTCCGACGCACCACCACGTGATCAGATCGTCCCTTAGGTGGCCGGTCTCCATCGGGATGCGGTAGTTTTTCGACGGTCCACCCGACAGGAGGATCCGCCGAAGCTTCGGCTCCCCGATTGCCTGCGCCTCGGGGAGAGGGAACCTCCGGTTAACGAAGCGCCGCTCGAACATCTCGAACTCCGCCTCACCGAGTGAGGCGAGGTGAAAACGTCCGCCCGGCTCGCGCTGGACCGGGATCTCGATCCGGAGCAGAGCGCCCGGCATCGGTGGCGGCAGGGCTTCGCGGCGCGCTACGGCGGCCGCCAGAAGACCGTCGATGGCTATCGGACCATCGGGTAGCGCGATCGCCCCGAAGAGCCTGGCGGTGACCTGGAGCTGCTCCATGGCTAGGCGTCCACCGCCGAGAGAAACTCGCGGAGCCGGTCTCGTCGCTCGAGGACGTGCGCGCGGAAGGCCGCCCCCACGGCTCGGGTCAGCGAGGTGACCTCGGGCTCGGCGCGCTCCGCCGGACGGGTGAGAGCCACCTTGCGCGCGGTCACGCACCTGATGGAGCCGTGCCCCGTGCCCCGCTTGCCGCCGACCCGGGCGTTGGCGAGGTAGCAGGCTACCGTCGTGTTGAAGGTGTCCAGGTCGAGCTCCGAATAGCACGTGGCCTCGATCGACCACAGGAACAGCGACCCCTGCGCCACGCGCTCGAACCGCCGGGGGAGCATCGTGGACTTCGCCTTCTCCGACCCTGATGCGTCGCCGTCGTCGTGCGCGGACTCGGAGGCGAGGAGTCGTGACTGAATCGCCTCGGCGGCCCCGGCCGAGAGGAGCTTTCGCTTGCCCGGGTCCAGGACGGGATCCATGCGCACGCGCTGCACCTCCTCAAGGTACGCGCGGCAGCTATCGATGCTGACGCCGCTCTCCTCGAGCCACTCGGAGACCCATGCCGGTACGAATGCGGAACTCTCCACGCAGATAAGGACCGCGTCATCGACGATGAGCCGACCCGGTATGGCGCGGTTGTTGGCGCACCCGCCGAAAAGGGCGAGCGTCGGCATGACGTCGACCATCTGGCGGTACTGGTCCAGCTTCACCGACGACGCGTCACCGCGCCCCGTGAGCATCCCGCCGGCGAACAGGAGACGTAGTGCCGCCTCGCTAAGCTGCGCGTCGTCCAGCAGTCCCGCGGAGTCGAGCAGGGCATAGGACGATGCCTCGCGGAGACCGTGACGAAGCGTGTCTCCGGTGACGATGGGAACGTCGGCAAGGGTCCCGTCGGACTGGCGGATCTTGCGGCGCATAGCGATGGCGGAGTTGCCGAACACCTCGCTGTGGTGGGCGATCGGCGTCGTGGCCTCGACAATCATCTCGTAGCGAACGGTCTCCATCTACTGCTCCCTCTTCATTGGGTAGATCTCGTCGAGTTCGGCTATCTCAGCCGCCTCGTTTTCGTCCATGAGTGCGCGGCGCTTCTCGGCCTCGTGTCGAGCCAACGCCATCAGGTAGCTGTGCTCACGCTCCACGAGCGCGAGGAGCGCGCTTCGGCCGCGCCGCTCGGGACCGACCTCCTCCACCAGCAGGCGGAGTGAGCGCGAAGACCGCGTGCTCGGAGATCCCAGGCGCATCCCCTGGCGTAGGCGCGTGATCATCTCCTCCGGCCCCTCCGACACCCGCGCTGCCGCCCTCAGACGGTCGTGGATCTGGTCCCAGTGCCTGAGCGGGCTCCCCCCCGCCCGGAGATACTCCTGCCGCACGTGCAGAATGACTTCTACGAGACGGTTTCTTACGTCCTGAAGTTCCACCGGATTCTTCCTTCCGCCGAGCAAACTCGGCCTCGACTTTCTCCTCGTCGCGCTGCGCCAGCCACAAGGCCAGGTCGAACCAAGCCGACCTCCGCAGGCCGGAGCGCTCCTCCTCGAACCGCGACACATCAGCGCCGCAGTGACGCCAGCTCAGATACCCATAATCCCCCGCTGCGATCTCCTCCTTGGTCACTCCCTTGCTCAGCAGCGCGGTCATGTCGTCCACCAGGGAAACGTCGCCAAGCGCGACGAGCTGCTCGTCGAAGAGCACGCGCCCGCGCCCCGGTCCACCGGGATTGATCGGGGTCCACGGGATAACGTGCTTCTGCCCGCTGTCCGCGATCGCTGCCATCCATGGCCCGGCGTGGCGGCGCGCCAGAAACTCCCTGATGAGCGGCTTCTCGCCCTTGCTCGCGGCGATGTGGACGAGGCGACCGTCGGGACCGCGCTCGACGAGGTGCGAGAAGTTGCGGAAGTTAGGCGGCGCCTTGTCTACGACGTTGCCGGCCTTGTCGACCTTCGTGCCCGTGGCCGGCTTGCCAGGGACGGGTGAGGAGCGCGCGCAGACGAAGATGCACGCCTCGCAGACGACAAGGCTCTCGGGGGCCCTAACCTTGTTCTGGCCCGTGAACAGCGACCCCTGCCACGACTCGCGGTCCATGCCGCGGAGCGTGCTCGCGGCGCACATCCAGCACCGAGCCTCTCCGACGTCGACGCATCCCTCGACCGGAGGGCGGCCCGACACCTCATAGATCCACGCGGACGCCGACTCGATCATGCCTTCTCCTCCGACACGGCGATGCGTCCAAATCCGATCGACACGCGTCCGCCGATGCCAATCCGCGATCCGACCTCGAAGAGCCAGCGCATGGGTGCGTTCACCTCCACGATCACGTGCCCAACCCATCCGTGGATCGTGCCCCAGTGCCCACCTGCGTCGACGCGCTCGGGGAACGTCTCGCGCGAGACTATCTCGCAGCGCAGATCGTCAGGATCCACCGACACGCCGATCCTGCGCGCCAGATCGGCGGCGGAACTCCGCAGGTGGCTAGCCTCCGGGCACGTCCTGTACACCCCCATGCTGCGCGTGGACACTGGAGTAATGGCGTCGATGCGCACTCGTTGCCTGCCGCGTCGCTGCACGACGGGTGACTTGAGGCGCATCGGAAGACCGATGATAAGACGACGCGGGCCGTTGAACAGGTTCACCTCATGCGCGCGCCCCGCTAGGGTGGTGGCCTTGTCCGAGGCTAGCCAGATCCACCAGTGCTGCCCATAGGGGAACACCGACAGCGCCGCCCTCTGCTCGTGCGGCTCTCCGATGAGGTGGCACACCGTTCCGTGCACCGCTCGAAGGTTGCGCAGCGCCAGCGGCCACTTCCCAGGAGGGTCGATGGACAGGCACGACACCACTCCGGGAAGGAATGGCCAGAACGGCGGCTGTCCGATGAGCCACGGTTGCCGGCGCTTAGTGCCACGGTGCTCCACGGCCCAAGCCGCGCACCGCTCGCGCGTCCTGCGCACGTATTCTGGGTTGGCCCGCTTTCTCCGGTCGTAGGCTGCGCGGGCCTCTGCGTTCCAGGTCATCGACCTGCCTCCTGAGTGAGCAGCGACAGGCTCACGCGGCCTCCGTGTCCGGGTCCTCGTACAGTTCCGGCATCGGCGGCCGCTCGACCAGGCCGAACTCGTGCCAGTCACCGGAGCGCAGGCACGCGTGGCACACGCGCAGCAGGCGATTCGGATGAGTTCCCCTCGTGCTGCGGCAAAGCCATGCGCCCGGCGCCCCGCAGTTGATGCATGCGCGCACCTTCCCGGCCTCGGCGTAGGTCACTGTTCGCCCTCCAGCCGCACGCCATCCGCCTCAAGCTGGCGATCGCACGCCGCCTTCGCCTCATCGCAGGTTGCAAAGTGGACCTGCTCGTAGCTCGACTCGATGAGGGTGCCGCCGACGCGAGCGGTCCACGCGTTGCCGCGCCGCCGCACCTCGGCGATTGGCCGTCCCTCCCATCCGATGCGCACGGCGCGGGTCGGATTCCCGCTGCGCATGTCCCTCACCTCCCAGGGACCGGCGAGCGTTGGCAGGTTGTCCAGGAGGTGCCGGATCGTGCCGGTGTCCATCGAGCGCAGGGCAAGATTCCACGCGTCGCCCTCGAGATCCGTTCCGCCTCCGAGAGAGCGGTGGGACAGATCGGCTGCCTCGACAAGCGCCCGTGTCGCTGCGGCGATCAGGTCGGCAATGCGTTCCTGGTCGGTCATCGCTTGCCATCCGTCGGAACGGCGGAGGGGAGGATCTCGAGGATCACGTCTCTCCTCCAGCGCCTTGCGGAGCAGCCGCGACAACGGCGTTCGACCGCGGCTCGTAGCAGTCGCAGGTCCGGGCGAGATCGCAGTCGGAGCGCATGCGGTCGTGGACACCCTCGAGATCTGGGACCCACGCCGGGACCTGGGCGCAGCACTGGCCGTGGATCCGCTCCTCCTTGGAGTGAGCGATCCAGTGCACGCACGAGCCGCAAGTCACGGCTGCACCTTCGCGGCGGCCACGGCGGCGGCCACGGCATCCCACGGGACCATCGAGCGCACGAGATCGGCGAGGAGCCGGAGGTGCGCGGAGCGGGCGGCGTCGGCGGCGGCGTCGGCGTCGGCGGCGGCGTAGGCGGCGTCGGCGGCGGCGTAGGCGGCGGCGGCGGCGGCGGCGTCGGCGGAGGCGGCGGCGTCGGCGTAGGCGACGGCGGCGGCGGCGGCGGCGGCGGCGTAGGCGACGGCGGCGTCGGCGGCGTCGGCGTCGGCGGCGTCGGCGGCGTAGGCGGCGTCGTAGGCGGCGGCGGCGGCGGCGGCGTCG
>Ga0208980_10002173_pt1 | contig 11878 bp, 9 predicted proteins | sample WetSurMetagenome_3_FD_187993 | JGI IMG/M metagenome (GOLD analysis project Ga0208980, IMG submission 187993) | Wetland microbial communities from Twitchell Island in the Sacramento Delta, sample from surface sediment Aug2011 Site A1 Bulk (version 2) | ecosystem: Environmental > Aquatic > Marine...
GTTTGTTGTTCGTGATGTGGAACATACCCTATATGGTAGCTCTTATCCACCCGATACGTTATCGCATCTCGCTCTATGAAGCTACAGCAATGCAAGCCATCGGTCTGCTGGGAGAATCGCTAATTTTGATAAGCCTGTCTCCCGTTCATATTATTTTACAAACTGGCTTGAGGCGTTTTATCGTTTTCGATTATTTCGGATTGTTGCTATTGCTGCTGGCGGTCTTGTTTGTTCACCGTGCTGTTATGCGTGGACCTTCGGATAGAATTATATAGATATTTATTCAATATGAGCCAGCTACAATCAATGGATAATATTCAAAGGCTGAACAGACTCACTAAATTTGAGTTGTTGCTTGATAGTAAATAAAACCAACTTCGCTGTATAACCCCCTAATATGGTAGGTGGGAGTATCTCTACCCCCACCAGTACCTGGCGGAGAGAGAGGGATTTGAACCCTCGTTCCCTTGCGGGAAACACGCTCTCCAGGCGTGCGCGCTAGGCCAGACTACGCGATCTCTCCGAGAAAAAATCGCTGCGGTTTTCTCTCCACAGCGAAGCGCATTATAACATAAATGCTATAAGCGCCTTATCCATTGATGGATTTATTTCTCTAAGCAGATAAAACCAGCCTAAGCACTTAACTCAAAAACATAGAGTGACATATCCCAGCTTCGTTGAAACCCCGCTTTTTCCAGGCATTCAAGGATCGCTGCATGGTTCGGTGCCACCCACCCAGCTGATTGATATCCAATGCTTCCCATCAACCTGCGATAGTCATGCAAAAAATCACCCAGGTCATCTACTGCGCAACCGGCTAGCTGGATCCCAGGCTCTTGCCTGTCATCTTCGTGATCCTCCCAAATAGAAAGCAAACCCAGTCCCCCTTTCCACCACCACGCATGCCCCTCATGGATTGCTTTTTGGATATGCTTGAGCTGTGGGTCGGCATATACCCACCCCAAATTGATCAATCCCCACGAAAGTTGGTGGATTGGATTATTTATGATGAAATCCATCGCAATTGGAACATCATCAATATTAAGTGGTGTAAATTGACTTTCTCCTTCCATCAAACAAGGAGCTCGATGGGGGATGAATTCCGCAATCCGCGTAAAACCAGATCGTTCACACATATGATGGACTTTTACATTATACGAGCCGGTTGTCAGGCGGATGATACCCTTCCCTAGGCGATGCCACGTCTCCAGCACGTATTCATGGATATGGGCTGCAACACCCATACCTTGCACATCCGGATGGACGCGTAATCCTTCCATGTACCATTCATCCTCAGCGAATTTAGTCAGTTTAAAGATTCCCACCACTCGCCCACCCTTTTCTGCCACACCAAATAAACCATCTGGGTCAGCCAGCCAATCTTCCCATACCATAGGAATGTAATCACCCCCATCCCAGATATGCGAACAAAGCTCGAAAACCTCCTCTTTGTCTTTTTGGAGTGCCGGCCTGCAGACGAAGGTATCCATATGATTGAAATCTATCATCTTCAATCTCTTTATCTATTCAGGGAATAATCCTGGCATAGCTGTTGGTGCATATAACCTGACCATTTCATCCGAAACCCCATTCTCCCGGCATATTTCCGCATAAAGATCCGCGCTGGGGCGTTTATGTCTTGCCTGGGTTTCAATATCCAGCTCCCAAAGTCCAAAGCGTTGCGTCCAGCCGCGTTCCCATTCAAAATTATCCACCAGAGTCCAATGAAAATATCCTTTGATCGGCCAGTTGAAGTTAACCGCTCTCCACATCTGGTGGATGTGTTCCACTATATATCTTGGGCGAATTTTGTCATCCGAATCGTCAAATCCGTTCTCGGTGACGATCATGGGTACATTATATTTTAATCCCCATTTCAACGCTTCAAACATCCCCAGGGGTTCATTTGCCAGGAACCCGGTGGTGCTCAACTCTGCGCCCGGATGAAAAAATCGCCGGCTGAATAATTCATTCTTTTTAAACAAGTGAAAGCTTACATAATCTCGCGTATAGTAATCAATTCCAAGGAAATCTTGAGTCCCTTTTGCTTCTGGAATATACTGTCTGCTTGTCAAGAATTTGACTACCCCATCCTTTGCTGCAGAAGGAAATATATCATTGAAGCTCATCAAAACCCTGGTTACCAAGCGATCCAAAGGAAACCAGCTTTTAGCAGGTTGTAAACTACGATAATAATTCGCCATTCCAACCTGTGCTTGAGGCTGGATTTGGTGGATCGCATGATAGGCAGCTGCATGAGCACGTAAAATATTGACCATGACTGAATATGTCAGCCGTATATCTTTCTTTCCTGGTGGAAACATTCCAAGTAAAAAACCCAGGGTAGCATATCCATTCGGTTCATTAAACGTACACCACAGATTGACATAATCTTTTAATGCGTGCACCACTTTACGCACATACTTTTCAAAATATCCGCCAGCAGACTCATTCTCCCAACCTCCATTTTCCACAAACCATTGTGGATCCGAATAATGGTGCAGCGTGATAAGTGGTGTCATATTTAATTCCACCAACCCTCGCACCATCTCAACATAGCGGTTTAGAGCATCTTCATCCCAACGGTCAGGCTTCGGTTGGATTCTGCTCCACTCAACCGACATACGGTGGGCATTCTGATACCCTTCTGCGGCTCGGTGAAAATCCTCCCGCCAACGACCATTCCACCAATCACTAGCCAATCCGGCTTTATCTCCATGAATGATCTTTCCTGGTTCCTGTTCCCAGGCATACCAGTTGCTATTGATATTATTTCCTTCCACCTGATAAGCTGCGGTTGCGGTTCCCCATAAAAAACCACGTGGAAAATGGAATGTCGCCTTAACCATGAATTCTCCTTATTATTAAGTTCCAAATCTCAATTTTAGCTGTTTGAGGCTATCTGTGCAAACATTCTTATTATTCATAGTATATGCTACAACTATTAATATGGTATGCTATGGATATCGTCTATGGAGGTGCTGATATGACCGAAGCATTCATCATTTCCGCTGTACGTACACCTGTTGGGCTCGGAAAACCTACTGGAGCTCTCGCTTCCTTATCACCTGTAGCCTTAACTTCTTTAGTACTAACAGAGGCTGTCAAACGGGCAGGGATCGAGCCAGGCCAGGTGGATGATGTAGTCTGGGGATGTGTTACACCCATTGGGGATCAAGGTGCCAACCTCGCCCGTTTGAGTGTCTTAAAGGCTGGATTTCCAATGCACATACCTGCGGTTACCCTTAGCCGCATGTGCGGCTCAGGTCAACAGGCGATCCATTTTGCAGCCCAAGCCATCCTGGCTGGTGATATGGACGTTGTCATCGCTGGTGGTACTGAAATGATGTCACACCAACCGCTGGGAGCTGATTATCCAAAAGAGTGGCCGGATGGTATTCCCTACAAATTAGTACATCAAGGCATCAGCGCAGAAATGATGGCTGAAAAATATCAGCTCACACGGGAGGCTCTGGATGATTATGCCTACGGATCCCATCTACGCGCTATGCAAGCAATTCAAAATGGCTATTTCGAGAGCCAAATACTCCCAGTTACTTTATCGGATGGAAGAGTGATTAAAATCGATGAGGGGGTTCGTATGCCACCCAACCGTGACAAGATGGCTTCACTTAAGCCTGTATTCAAACCGGATGGGGTGATTACAGCAGCCAATGCCAGTCAGATCAGCGATGGATCGGCAGCATTAGTTTTAGCATCTGCCAAGGCTGTTGGTGCGTATAACCTCACCCCAATTGCAAGAATTGTCACTCGCTACGTGACCGGTTCAGATCCGGTAATCATGCTGGATGGCCCCATCCCTGCCACCCGTGAAGTCTTGAGACGTGCCGGCTTATCCATGGATCAGATTGACATCATCGAAATTAACGAGGCTTTTGCTTCGGTTGTTTTAGGATGGATCAAGGATATTAAACCAGACATTTCTAGAGTCAATCCAAACGGTGGTGCAATTGCCCATGGACATCCGTTAGGTGCCACCGGTGCCATCCTGATGACCAAGCTGGTTCATGAACTTCATAGAATACATGGAACTTATGGATTACAAACGATGTGTATTGGCCATGGAATGGCAACCGCATCTATTATTGAACGGATCTAACTTGGAAAAAGAACCCATAAATTATGATCCATAGCATTTATCTCTCACTCGGCAGCAACCTCGGAGACCGCCTCGTCAATCTCCGGACTGCAATTTCTGCGTTACCGCCTAAAGTCCAACCAATTTCCCAGTCATCAGTCTATGAGACAGATCCCTGGGGATATCCTGACCAACCCACCTTTTTAAATCTCGTGATAAAAGCTGATACCGCTCTCGACCCTTATTCGGTACTCACACATATTAAAGCGATCGAACTATCCATGGGACGCAAGGAGACTTTTCGCTTCGGCCCTCGCCTGATAGACATGGATATCTTGTTCTTTGATGACATAATTCTGGATTCACCACAGTTGACTATCCCTCATCCCCGGCTTGCAGAACGTGCCTTTGTGCTTGTGCCAATGGCAGAAATTGCACCTGACCTGACCCATCCGGTTCTTGGCAAAACGATTCAACAGCTTAGGTCTTCGGTTGATCCGACCAGTTTAAAATTATTTCAAACCCCAATATCCTGATTTGGAGCCAGTTCATGCCAATCATTGTAAAATCCGGTACCATTATTACTGCATCTGAAACCTTCCAGGCTGATATTTTGATCAGCGGTGAGCACATTGAAGCTATCGCCAAAGATTTGGATATCAGTGGGGCAGAGATTATCGATGCCTCAGGTAAACTTGTGATGCCCGGTGGTGTGGATCCACACACTCACTTCGACCTGCCTATGTTCGGTACAGTGTCTTCTGATGATCACTATACCGGACATAAAGCGGCCGCTTTCGGTGGCACAACCACAGTGCTGGATTTCGTTCCTCTGGACGAAGACTCAATATCAGAAAGTATCGATCAGTGGCATGAAAAGGCGAATCCTAATGCAGCCATCGATTTCGGTTTTCATATGAATATCAGCCACTTTAACCGGAAAGTTGCCGACGAAATCGCCCAATTACCCCAACATGGGATTACATCTGTGAAAGTCTTTACCGCCTATAACAATCGGTTACGGCTCCAAGATGGAGAAATCTTTCAGGTCCTACGACTGGCAAATAAAAGTAATTTACTCACCATGTTGCATGCTGAGGATGGTGATGTTATTGATATTCTGATTGATGATGCATTGGTAAATGGACATACTTCGCCGGAATGGCATGCCCTCACTCGACCAGCTTGGGGAGCAGTGGAAGCTGTATCGCGTGGGTCGGCACTGTCTGCACAAGCGGATGCGCCTCTTTACATTGTCCATATGAATGTCGCCGGAGAAGTAGACCAGCTGCAATATGCCCGTCAGCATGGTTTGCATGTGATGGGTGAAACCTGCCCTCAGTACCTGTTTTTTTCAATGGACTTGCTTAAGCGTGAAGATGGTGCAAAATGGGTTTGCTCTCCGCCTTTAAGAACTCCTGCAGATCACACCCGTTTATGGCAGGGTTTGGCGGATGGCACTTTACAAACCATCGGTACAGACCATTGTCCATTTTTCTACGACGGGAGCAAACCAATAACATATGAAGGCCGTTCTATTGCCATACCGGGAAAGGAATTGGGCAAAGATGATTTCACTAAAATCCCAAATGGATTGCCGGGTGTTGGTGATCGCCTTCCCATCTTATGGACATATGCTGTTCGTTCAGGCAGACTAACTCCAAACCAGTTTGTCGCTCTGACAAGCACAAATCCTGCAAAAATCTTTGGTTTATATCCCCGTAAAGGTTCAATATTGCCAGGTGCACATGCGGATATTGTCATTTGGGATCCAAATCGTCGATTACGTTATGGGGTTGCTCATTCCCACCACCGCACTGACTACAATTTATTTGAAAATTGGGAATTAGTAGGCTTTCCAGAGAAAGTATTTTTGCGTGGAACCCTGATTGTTGATGGCGACCAATGGTATGGAAAAGCGGGAATGGGAAAGTATTTAGATAGAAACCCTGGAACGATCTTATAAGCGCCTCAACAGGGTCATATGCTCATCCTGCTGACGATATTTCTCCTGTTATTCATCCCGTTTGCCATGTTGATCATTCGCATGGTTCGGCCAAAATTCAGTATTCAAGGATTTTCGGCTGTTTTAGCAGTCCTGGCTGGATGCCTGATGGTATTGCTTGCCCGGCAAGGTATCCCTGGAACGATTACACTGCTACACTGGCAACCTGCGTTCTTCTTTCCTGATTCTCCCTCATTGCTAATTGATAATATTTCATGGTACTTTGCATTTGGGGTAATTACCCTGGCATTATCGTCAATTGTTACTTCCATTGCACATTTAGGTCAGAGTATTACGAATAATCGCAGTTTAGGTGAAAACAAAATTGAGGTTGAAGAAATCCAGGAACAAACTGAGAAGAAAACATCACCAACCAAGCCAATACCTGTCATTGATAAAAAATCCACATCCAATTGGCAATCGTGGGCAGGAATTCTAATCATCACGAGTCTGGGTCTGGTAGCAGTCACCGCTGGGAATATGCTTACCCTATTATTAGCATGGGCTGCATTGGATATACTTGAGCTGTTTTTATTACTGGGTCTAGATTTACAAAGTAAATCGCGTGAACGTGCCATCCTTTCATTTTCATTACGGGTGGGAGGGATCGGGATGGTATTGGTGGCAGGGATTGACGCCTGGTCCTATGGCGTCTCACTAGCTTTTAATAGCATCGATCAAATCACCAGCATCTACCTTATTTTAGCTGTCTGTCTGCGATTGGTTGTTTTACCTCTCCAGCATCAAATTATCCTACAGCATTCCAAAATTCGAGGGTTCAATACGATATTCCACGGCGTTCCTGTAGCTGCAAGTCTCATTTTGGTGGTCAGATTAGCAAATTTTGGCATTAATGGACCAATGAGCCCATTCCTTCTAGGTTTTATTGCCCTGGTTGGCCTATATACAGGCTTTCGGTGGATGAGATCTGAAGATGAATTGATAGGTTTGCCATATTGGATGCTTGGAATTGCCTCCCTGGCAATTGCTTCCGCCATCTTAAATCTTCCTGCTGCGAGTATCGCCTGGAGCATTGCATGCCTGCTTTCTGGAGGATTGATATTTTCCTTTTTTATACATCACAAGAATCTTATTCCAATAGCTTTCCTGGGATTCGTCTGTTTCTCCACACTTCCTTTTAGCCCAACCTGGTTGGGAACAGGTCTTTTCACAGTAGCTGGCACATCGCCCAGCATAGTCACACCATTTCTTTCTTACCTGTTCTCTGTTGCTTTTTTCCTTACATTTTCACTTTTCCTGGCTGGCTTCATCCGAAATATATTAAGAGGCATCATCCCCTATGAGGAGCAACTGGAAGTTCATACAGAACGGTGGGTCTGGTTCTTATTCCCTATCGGATTGATCTTCATATTAGCTGCTCATTTTCTCATTGGCGTTATGCTTTATCCAGAATTGAGCAATATTCCTATCTCAGGGTGGATCATAGGTGCGATTGCAACTATTATTTCGGTGATCATCTGGTATTTACACATGCGTTATGTCCAAGCGAACGTACGAAGGATTCAGATACCTTCACCATCATTTATTACTAAATTCTTATCACTAGAATGGTTATTTCAATTTTTCGGTAGTATTTATCATTCTCTAGCGAGGTTCATTGATCTCATGTCCACCATATTGGAGGGTGATGGAGGGATCTTATGGGCATTTGTCCTTTTTGCTCTGATTTTCGTTTTCTTGCTAAGGTGAAATCCGCGAATGGTTCCTGATTTGCTGGTTCTGAGTGCTGTCTTTTTAGTCAGCCTGACATCAATTTTTATTCTTGTAAGCTCCGATTGGCGCCACTGTATTGCAGCTTTGGCATTGCAATACACAGGCGTATTTATTTTGGTATATATTTCCTGGCCCGTTGAAATGGCAATTGTAAAAATGGTGGCTGGTTGGATGGCTGGGGCAATCCTTGGGACGGCAATGTACAGTGGATCGGATATATGGAAAAAGCCCGAACATTCTCTTAAATTTGGCCCTATATTCAGGATATTGTCTGCGATTATTATCGCTTTGGCTGTAACCTCTCTGGTTCTAAGCTCGGAAAATTGGTTGTTGCAGATCAGTATGCCGATCAAATGGGGTAGCTTCATTCTGATTAGTATTGGACTGTTACAGCTTAGCCTTTCATCGCACCCACTGAGGGTGATCATCGGTTTGCTCACAGCATTATCAGGCTTTGAAATACTTTATGCAGCGATCGAAGTCTCGTTATTGGTAACAGGATTATTGGCTGGCGTTAACCTTGGGCTTGCGCTTGTAGGTGCCTACTTGTTGCTTGCACCCACGATGGAGAGCTCCCAATGAGTTCACCAATCATCTGGATTGTCATCCCCATAATTCTCGGGGTAATTTTATTTTTCTTAAGACCCTTCTACCGTCTCACAGTCATAACAGGCACGGGCATCATGCTTTTATTGACCTTAATTGCCTGGGCACTTCCCATCAATGAGGTTATTCAAATCGGTCCCTGGTCTTTTACCATTAACGATACACTCCTGGTCTTAGGTCGACGGTTCGTGCTAGACAATACTGATCGATCCTTATTAATAACAATATATCTCCTAACAAGTTTCTGGTTTGCAGTGGTATTCGTAGCCCAATCGGGCCGGATGTTTATACCCTTAGGCATGGTACTCGTTGCAATATTAACTGCTGCCCTGGCAGTGGAGCCGTTCCTTTATGCTGCTCTATTGCTTGAATTAGCTGCCCTGATATGCATTCCAATCCTTGTTCAACCAGGTAAAATGACTGGAAAGGGTGTATTACGTTTTCTCATTTTCCAATCATTAGGTATGCCATTTATACTATTTTCAGGGTGGTTACTTCTTGGGGTCGAGGCCAGTCCGGAAGAATTAACTCTTGTGACGCGTGCAACACTTGCTCTTGCATTCGGTTTTATTTTTTTATTAGCAATTTTCCCGTTTCACACCTGGATTCCGATGTTGGCAGAGGAAAACCATCCTTATGTTGTTGCTTTCGTATTAGTCGTTCTGCCATGGATGGTCACATTATTCGGTCTTGGATTTCTTGAGCGTTATACGTGGCTACGGAACTCGGAAGCCAATATCAATTTGCTGAGATTAAGTGGTAGCATGATGGTTTTTGTTGGAGGGAGCTGGTCAGTATTTCAACGCCATTTGGGTCGAATAATGGGTTATGCCTGTATGACTGGGATTGGAACATCTTTACTATCAATAACCATCCCATCGGGTGTGCCGCTTTTCTTCATGATGCTGCTTCCATATACTCTAGCAATCGGTCTTTGGGCACTCGGTCTATCATCTTTTTATAATACGAAATCCCTACCCGATCATGAGACTTTACTATTCCACTCAATGAGCGGAATTGCTCGACGAATGCCATTATCTTCCCTCGCCATTATCTTAGGATGTTTTTCAGTAGCCGGAATGCCCCTTCTGGCAGGTTTTCCCGTTCATATACCTCTATGGAGAGGGTTGGCAATGCTCTCACCGATTGTTACTGTTTTTACACTTATTGGGAGCTTTGGATTATTTGTCAGCGGTATACGAACGATGGCAGTCTTAACCATGGGGCAAAGCGAAGAAAAATGGAGCTTTCAAGAGAATCAAGGCGCGATCTTTTTTCTGTCTATTGGATTGATCTTATTACTGCTGGTGGGTTTAATCCCACAATGGTTCCTTCCCCTGTTTTCTGATGTGGCTAAAGTTTTTCCACACCTGATTACCTGGCAAGTGCCATAAAGCGTCCTCATGCTATAATCTCCATAACTGATTTTCTGTATGCGCGGGAATGATTATTTCATTTACACATAATATTAGGAGCCTTCATGGATATTGAACAGCTGCAAAAACGTATTCAATGGATTGAAGAAGACCGCCGTAAAGAGAAAGATGCCTTAGCCCTTCTTGAAAATAAAATCACTGGACTGGAAGGTGGCATAGCGGCTTTGTTACAACAAGGCAAAGATTTAAGCAGCGAAATCACCCGCTTATCTGCCATTATTATCCGAATGGATCAATATGACCAGGCTCTGATCAAGGCTCGGGTGGAGAATAAACAGGCTGTCGATGACCTGGATAAGGGCATCAAGATCCGTCTGGACGAATCAGAAAAATTCCGTCAGTCTGAAGCCAGAACCTTTGAAAATAATATTCTAGATTTACAGAAACAACTTGAAACAATCCCAAAATTGGAAAAAAACATCCAGGCTCGTGTTGATATTGAGATCGCAATCCGGCGTTCATTGGACGAGCTTCGAAACAATATTGATTCAGTTCGAATTGAAGAGGAAGAATATACACGTACAATCCGATTGCTTGAAGACGGACGTCGCCAGGATGCAAAACGGATTGTTGACTTGCAAGGTGAAGCGAATGCTCTCAGAAAACGCATGGATGATCAAAGAGGCCAGACAGAGCTTATCAACACAAACCTGCATAAATTGGAAACACGAATGAATGAGCTCGTTACTGTTGAAGGCGAACGTCGCGATGTGATAAATAGTTTTCTAGACAAGCAATCCACCGCCCAGGTCGATAGAGATCGTCTGTGGAAGGAATGGCAGTCGAGATTTGACACGATTGAAAAACAAGCTGTAGATATCGAATCCCAATTAATCAGTCTCGATACAACTCATCGTGAAGTAAAACGCACCCAAAAGGTTCTGGAGGAATTAACTCAACGTGTTGAACGTCGGATCAGCGAAATCACTGAAATACAAAGGCTTTCAGAAGACCGATTCCGGCAGGATTGGGTTTCATTCAAAGGTGATGACCAGAAACGGTGGACAAATTACACCCTGACCCAAGAGGAACAGCGTAATGAAGCTACTCGTCAGTATGATAAACTCGCCGATCAAACCACTCACCTTGAAGATGGATTACAGGAAATGAACGACATGCTTCAACAAGCAAACGGGCTGGTAGAAAAACGCCTGCAAGCAATCCTGGCAATGGCTCATGATTGGGTCACCACTTACGAACGTACCATGGGGCATAGTCGTTAACGCGTATGCATGTTATTGGTACTGCTGGTCACGTTGACCACGGCAAATCGACGCTTGTTCAAGCGTTGACAGGCACACATCCCGACCGCCTTAAAGAAGAGCGCGAGCGGGAAATGACCATAGATTTGGGTTTTGCCTGGCTGATACTACCATCTGGGGAAGAAGTGGGCATTGTCGATGTGCCTGGACACCGTGATTTCATCGAAAACATGCTCGCTGGTATTGGTGGCATTGATGCCGCATTGTTCGTCATCGCTGCTGATGAAGGGATAATGCCTCAAACCAGAGAACACTTAGCAATTTTGGATATCCTGCAAGTACAGGGTGGTGTCATCGCACTTACAAAAATAGACCTGGTTAATGATTTAGACTGGCTCGACCTGGTGGAAGAAGATGTTCAAACGGTTTTAAAGAATACAGTTCTTGAAAATGCACCCATCATTCGTGTGTCAGCGCGCACTCGGAATGGAATTCCTGAATTATTGAATGCTTTAAGTGACTGCATGGCAGACCGGCCTCCCAGGCCCGACCTTGGACGTCCGCGTCTGCCAGTAGATCGAGTCTTCACAATGTCTGGTTTTGGGACGGTTATAACAGGCACACTCAGTGATGGCAGTTTTCATACAGGCGACGAAGTGGAAATTCTCCCTTCCGGACTGCATTCTCGCATCCGAGGTTTGCAGACCCACAAGAGAAAGGAGGATACTGCTATCCCTGGTAGCCGAACTGCAGTCAACATATCCGGGATTAATGTCGATCAGGTAAAGCGGGGGGA
>Ga0208980_10002174_pt1 | contig 11876 bp, 11 predicted proteins | sample WetSurMetagenome_3_FD_187993 | JGI IMG/M metagenome (GOLD analysis project Ga0208980, IMG submission 187993) | Wetland microbial communities from Twitchell Island in the Sacramento Delta, sample from surface sediment Aug2011 Site A1 Bulk (version 2) | ecosystem: Environmental > Aquatic > Marine...
GGCGATCAATACCTTGTCCCAGTTCTGCAGCAGCGCCGGCCCCCAGCCGAGCTGGTTCGCGCCAAAGACCGTCCGCGCCATGTCGTAGGTGGTCCATGCCAGCAGGCCGATCACGAACGGGCGCACGCCCTGGATCATGGCTTTGACCGCCGGCAGATCCTTTAGGCTGAAGAAAAAAATGACCACAACCAGCATCAGGATGGTCGTCGGCAGGACCGTCCCGGCGACTGCGGAAATAGCGCCGGCGGTGCCGGCTAGCTTGTACCCGACAAAGGCCGAGACCTGCGGCGCCAAGGGACCCGGCAGGGCATTCCCCAAAGCCATGCCGTCGGCGAATTCGTCGGGCTCGCCCACGCGCCCGAACGGAATGGCTGCGGCCTGCTTCTTCAATTCTTCTTCCGGCGTAGTGCCGTTGGCTTTAGCGCGCGCGGCCATCAATTCTTCTACCCGCTCGGTGCGCGTCCAGCCGGGGGCGATGGCGTTGACGCGAATCCCTTGCGGGCCGAGTTCGTTCGACAGCGTTTTCAACAGGCCGATCACGGCCATGCGCACCGAGTTCGACAGCAGCAAATTATCGACCGGCTGCTTCACCGACAACGAGGTGATCGCCACGATCGATCCGCGTTGGGGCGGATCATTTTTCAGCAGGTGGGGCAGGGCCGCGTAACACAACCGCACGACGCTCATCAAGCTCAACTGCACGGCGGCGTCCCATTGTTCGATCTTGAGATCGAGGAACTTGCCGGCCGCCGGGCCACCGGCGTTGGTCACGAGAATATCGAGCCGCCCCCACCGATCGATGGTGCTCTGCACCATGCGTTCGACGTCTTCCGGTTTCGTCACATCGCCGACGATAGGTAAGATTTCAGCGCCGGTCTCTTTCGTCAATGCTTGTGCCAGCGCCGCAAGTTTCTCGCCATTGCGCGCGGTAATTGCCACGCGCGCGCCTTCTTCGGCGAAGCGCCGCGCCGAGGCCGCGCCCAGTCCGCGCGAGGCGGCGGTGACCAGCACTACTTTGTCTTTCAAGCGTAAATCCATGCTATCCTCCGAGTTACGAGGTGGGTTTCTCAGCAACGACTTCCGCAGCGGCCAGATCGCAATACTCGAACCTGAGCTGCATCTGCCCGATGCCGATCACATCACCGTGGCTGACAATCAACGGTGTATCGACGGGCATGTCGTTGAGCAGCGTGCCATTGCGGCTGTCGCGATCTTCCAGCCACCACTGGCCGTTGCGCCACGTCACCAGCGCGTGTTCGCCTGACGCGTAGGGATCGCTGATGACGATGGAGTTGTTATCCGAGCGGCCCATCGTCGTGAAGGGCGTCAGCGTCAACAGCATGCCCTCGCTGAAACCGTTGTGTCCGTGCAACACGCGCAGCTGGCCGGGTCGCTCGCGAACGGCAGGCGTGATCTGGTGACGCGCCGCCGATCGCACATCGCGCCAGAGCAGGAAGAACAGCGTGCCCAGAAAGACGTAGAGCAGGGCGCTGAAGAGCAAGCGGACGAGCAGGATTACGACATCCATGTTACTTGCTCAATGGCAGTGTGTCATCCATCTTCACAGGCGGCTGCGGAGGCGTGGGCGTGTCTTCACCGAAGATGATCTGCGCTCCAGCGAGCGAGATCACATCACCGGCGTTGAGCACCACTTCGGAGACAGGCTGATTGTTGACCAGTGTGCCGCCACTGGAGCCGGTATCGTACAACACATAGCGCCCTTGTCGCAGGCGCAGTTGCGCGTGGTGGCGCGAGGCACGCGGATCGTCGATCACGACATCGTTGTCCAGCGCCCGCCCGATTGTGATTACGGGCTTGGACAGCGTCACGTGGCGGCGGCCTTCCAGGATCAAGAAGCTCTGCACGTGCGAGGCATCGCCGGCCTGGCGCAGTGCGTTGACCTGCTCGATGGCGATCTCAGCGGTTTGCCCGATGGGGGCAGTGGTCTGTGGTACGTACTGCGCGGCGACGGACACTTGCTTGCGCGGGATGCGATCGTCCGATCGGATTTCCACGATCGGCTGATCGGGCATGCGCAGATCGGCGCGCGCCGCCAGCTCGATCAATGAACGGGCGAGATCGATCGGGAGTTCCGGTTGAGATTCGCGCAGCGCATCGTAATCCCCCGGGTTGAGATAGACCCAGTACAGGTTGGGCGCAAAGTGTTCACCATTTTCCGCGGTGAACTGTTCGTCTTCCATCGCACGCGCTAGTGCGCCGGCCACTTCCATCGGCTGCACGCGTCCGCCGAACATGCGCCCGAAGGTGCCCTCGATCCATTGCTCTGCTTTCGATTCAAACTTCGCCAACTTTCCCACGAGGTCCTCGCTTATCTAATCGTTACCGCGATTATACAGCGAAGTCGAATCGAGACGCAATCAACCGCAGGGCGTCTTGGCTTGAGCAGCTTCCCTTACACAAGAAATCACCACCGCCGGATTGAATTGAAGCGGGCCAGCGCTGCGGCTGATTTATGCCTTCAACGCGCGCCAGAGGCGATCGATACTGAACAGCGCGAGGAGCACTAACAACGCGATGATGATTAACGGGACCTGCACTTGGATCGTTCGACCCACAAGGACGATCAACAAGCCGAGGCCCAGTGCCAACGCCAGACTGCGATAATGTCTGTTCTGGAACAGGACGCGCGTTGCAGCTGATGAAATCGGATTATCGGACAGGTTGTGATCGAACAGCACTAGATCCCAACTCGCTAACGCAAAGGTTGCGCTCAGGATCATCAGCAGCGCCGGAGCGCCAGCTAACAACCCGGCGGCACTCCACGCCATTGAGATGACCAACGCGGCTAACGGTAATGGGGTGGATGGCCTAGAGCTGGCCAACCACCAGGCTAACCCGATGCTTGCACCAGTCAACGCAACAAGGCCCCAGCCGTACATGGCATATCCGGCCGCCAGGCATAGCGTGCACATGAGCAGACACGCCAGACGAATAGTTCTCGGCAAAAGCATCGATTTTCCCCTAACTTTCCCGTCGAAGGCGGGTGGGCCTGAGTGCAGTGCGCACCAAGGGAGCCAGAGGCTGACTGACCTGCCAATCGATAACGGGAATCCACAGTTGCGTGATCTGATTGATTTCCGTTTGGCGTTCCAGGCGCGTGAGGCGGATGGCCAACTGACTGTCGCGGTCGGCCGGTAGAATCGGTCGGGCATAAGCCAGTGGGTCAGGACTAATCAGCAGCACCTGATAGCCGTAGGCGCGCAGCCGACGGAAGAATTGCCAGTCACCCGACAGGAGCGGGCTGATCACCACAATCAGCGAGTGGCTGGCAAACATGCGAATCGGTAAAAAGTTGAGACTGTTGAGGCTGCTATCCGATTCGGGCGTAATGCGTGCCAGAGTATGAAGAATCCGATTGAGCTGCAGCTTGCCATAGCCCGGAAACACGCTGGCGTAGCGCCGCTGATAGACGAGCAGACTGACGCGATTGCCCTGCCGCAAAAACATCTCGGCCAGCGAGGCAGTTGCCCGCGCCGCATGTTCAAACAGACTGTCCTCGCCGAGCTGTAGATTGGTTTTCTGGCGGGCATCCAGGATGAGACCAATATCGGCGATTTCTTCCTGCTCGAATTCTTTGGTAAAGAACTGATGCGGATGGCGGGCCGTCAAGCGCCAATCCAGACGACGTAGTGGATCACCGGGCTGATATTCGCGCACGCCCCAAAAATCCGTTCCGCTTCCGCCAAAGCGGGCCGGGATTGAACCGGCCGAATGCAAAGTGCGCTGAGAGCGCAGGGGAAAGGGCCGAAACTTGTTGAGTTCAGGATGGACTTGAATCTTGGCTTCGGCTGGCAAATCGAGCTCGGTTTCGATCAGGCCGAAAGAATCACTTAGCCTGGCGCGGATGGTCTTCCACGCGAAATTCCCGCGCTCTGACTGAAAGGTGTATTTGAAGACGGCACTTTCGCCAGACTGTACCAGCGCCGTTTGTGTCGTTTGACCATCTTTGATCGTCATGCCGAATTGCAGCGGATCAGACAGAACCAGTCGAACCAAGTCCGTTCCTTGATTAGTGATCTCGACGCTGACGTCCATGGTGGCAAGCGTGTTGGTCGTGTTTTTTTCAACCGATCGGGTGGCGCTTAGCTTCACCTTCCGTGTGGCTGGCGACTGTAGAAAGCCCATTCCCAAATAAGCGCAGCACAGCAACGCCAGCCAGATCAAGTCGGCATGGGTGGTGACTAATGCCGCCAGCAGCAGGCTAAAGATAATGACCAGCAGGATCACAACTTTATTCATGGGCACCTTGGATGACGGGCACACGGACCAAAGACAGCACTTGATCGATTACGGCGTTTTCGGTCTTGTTCGATCCCCACAAGTTGGGATCTAAAACCAACCGATGGGCCAGAGCCGGTCGGGCGAAGAGCTTGATATCATCGGGCACCACGAAGTCGCGGCCTTGAATAGCGGCCCAGGCGCGCGCCAGCTTGAGCAGAGCCAGCGATCCGCGCGGGCTTGCTCCGACCACAACTTGCTGATGACGTCGGGTACTGGCTGCCAGCTCGACCATGTAACGCCGCACGTCAGGGTCGATGTAAACTTCTTCGACGGCGGCGCGCATAGCCAGAAAGACATCTGGTGTGATCACCGCTTGCAGCGCTACGCTGTCTTGCTTGCGCTCGGCTCGCCGTTTCAGTATCTCCTCTTCCTCTTCGGGCCGCGGATAGCCGATCGAGAGTTTCACCATGAACCGATCGAGTTGGGCCTCGGGCAGCGGAAAGGTTCCTTCATACTCAATCGGATTTTGCGTGGCGATGACGATGAAGGGATTGGGCAGAGCGAGGCTTTCACCTTCCAGCGTGACTTGATATTCCTGCATCGCTTCCAGCAGAGCCGATTGGGTCTTGGGTGAAGCCCGATTGATCTCGTCGGCTAAAACGATGTTGGTGAACAGCGGCCCTTTGCGTAACTGAAACGAATTCTTATTGCTGTCAAACACGTAACCGCCGGTGATGTCACCCGGCAGCAGATCCGGGGTGAACTGGATACGATTGAAGCCCAGTCCCAGCGCAGAAGCAAAACTATTCGCAATCAAAGTTTTGGCCAGGCCCGGATAATCTTCCAGCAGAATGTGGCCGCCCGAAGAGAGGAAGGCCGCCATCATCTGCGTCAGCACCTGCCGTTTTCCGACGATGGCCTTTTCAACTTCCTGGATAATCTGAGCCGAGAGAGTAGCAACTTGTTCAATCGTGACGGATGTCGAAACGTGGGGTGTCATCTTCATTCTCCATGACCGCTTCCATAAATTTGAGCACTTGCTCAAGCATTTGGTAATATTCAGCCTTTTCGCGGCCGGTCCAGCGGCGAATTTGCCTGCGGGGCATATCACGCCAGCGGCGTAACGCCTGTTTGATGGAACGCTTGGCGCCGAAAGGTTGGGCCGGAAACAAAAATGCGTAAACGGGTTCGGGCAGCGGTATCTGGCGTTGCTCCAAAGCGCCATAGACTTCATAGGGCATGGCATGAAACTGTTTCGAAGCATAGATCGCGGTCAGCATGTTTATCAGGTTGCGTTTCAGGCCGTCCGCTTGATCGACTTCAAACTCGGTTAAGCGGATCGAAGTCCACCAATAGTTGATTTGTTCCAAGGCGGCATTGGAGTCTGGTGATTGAGTCTGCTCAAACGTGTTCGGCACTTGGAATAGGCGATACAGGCGGATGAGGGCATAGAGCAGCACGGCAAAGACCAGCGCGAACCAATAAATTCGTTGGTCAATACTCTGCACTATGCGCCAGCCCAACAACAGTACCAGGGCAATCGGTTTGACGAAGTTGTCCTGGACGAAGGCCGGAAATGAAAAACTGATCAGCAAAAACGGACCCAGGATCAGGGCGATGATCAAGACTGCGCGTCGGGAAATCTTCACGAGAGTTCAGGTTTCCTTTCACGGCTGAAGTGCACGATCGTGTTCAAACACTCGAAAGCGGTTTGTTCTTCTGCGAGAGTGAATTGCCGTAAGCTATAGCGGGCCGCTTCAAAGAGTTGAGTCAGTTGATGAACCGGCTCACGCGGGAGACCTTTCGCTTCCAACAAGCGCTCAAACTCGCGCAGCGTCATGCTATTCTCCAACTCGATCCCTTGTTCCTTTTGCAACGCCGCACTCATCTGCTGATAACACTGCACGATCACATTCCTAAAGTCCAAACCCTGCAACAGAGCCTGCAGGGCGTATTCCGCTTCGACAGTTACCGGATCGCCCGCGCGCCGATCTTGAGTTCGCCGTTTACTAAACCAAACTCCCGACACAACGAGCATGATGCCTAAACCAATCCAGACCAGCCAGACGAGAAATGCAGGTGGCGAGCCTAATGGTGGTCCTTCTGCCAGTTTAAGTTCCGGTGGAAGGACTTCGGCAGCCGGCGCTCCGGGCGTGATGGGTAAATTGGCGAAAGCAAACAGGATGACGATGGTGAGCGCCACCAGCAGGGCAATGCGCAGCGCCGGGCCAATAAATTCTTTCCAGGGGACGCCTTTGAGGAACTTGTAAATGCAATAAACCGCGACGATGATGCCGACCACTTCCAGCAGCGCTTTGAAAAACGTGTTCAAAGAGATCGTCACGTCCGGCTGGCTATCGGTTGGAGTCGGCATTGTGCCTCCTTCCCATTTGGGAAGCGGAATGCCGGGTTTGAGTTCGAGGTAAGGTAAGGTCGCTGCGATCAAGACCATGAGGCTGGCGACCAACAGCAGAAAAATTAAACCCTTGCGCTTGGCGTCGTCTGACATGTTTCACTCACTGCGTTGCTGGCGCTTTCAGGCAGTATTTTACTCCTTTCTGCCAATTTCAAGACAGGCTGGAAGTGAAGTGCAAAGCCGTACCTCAATATTACGGAGTGGTAAGAATGGTGAAGCGCCGGGGTGATTTTCCAACTTCACCAGCGCTTCGACAAGCAATGCCGAATCAGGTAGAATGCCCGGTGGAGGTGCGTATGACACGCGAAGAAGTCCGTTTGACTTCACTCGCTTCTTGTGCGGGTTGAGCCAGCAAAATCGGGCCATCCGATCTGGCGCAGGTGCTGCGTCCACTGCAAAATATTTTCGATGCGCGCAACTTCCCGCAAGTCCTGGTAGGGCTTGACGGGCCGGACGATGCCGCCGTCTATCAGTTGAACGACGAGCAGGCCATCGTCAGCACGATCGATTTCTTTCCCCCCGTCGTGGATGATCCGTACACGTTCGGATCGATTGCGGCTGCCAATGCCATGAGCGATGTGTATGCGATGGGCGGCGAAGTATTGTTTGCCTTGAATTTGGCGGCGTTCCCCGATGATCTCGATCGCGCGATTTTGTCCGAGATTTTGCGCGGCGGCGCTGAGAAAGTGCGCGAGGCCGGCGCCATTATCGTGGGCGGCCATACGGTCAGCGACAAAGAACCGAAGTACGGATTGGCTGTCACGGGCCTGGTGCATCCGGCGCACATTCTCGCGAAAGGCGGTGCGCAGCCGGGCGATTTACTGGTGCTGACCAAGCCATTAGGTGTCGGTTTGATCACGACCGCACTGAAACGCGAACAGGCTACTCCGGCGCACGTTGAGGCCGCTGTGCAGAGCATGAGCATACTCAATCGACATGCTTCGCACTTGGCACACGTCTTTCAAGCACATGCCTGCACCGACATTACCGGCTTCGGTATTCTAGGTCACGGCCTGGAGATGACCAGCGCCTCGAACGTGATGTTCCGCCTGCACTTCGCGGACATTCCGTTGCTGCCTGGCGCGCTGCGCTATGCCGAGCAAGAAATATTCCCCGGTGGCTTGCAGCGCAATCGGGATTTTGTACTGCCGCACGTCCGCTTTGCCGATCGGATAACGGCAGCCCAACGGGCGATCTTGTTCGATCCGGAAACCTCGGGCGGCTTACTGATCGCGCTCGAGCCGGCGCAAGCCCGATCGTACATCGTGCAGGCTGAAATCGACGGCATTGATGCGCGCCTCATCGGCGAAGTGGCGGACGGTTCCGGTATCAGCGTGGAATAGAGTATTGGACACAGATTACACAGATTCACACGAAGTAATCCGTGAAATCTGTGTATATCCGTGTCCGATTCTTTTGGAGTACGCATGACTGATCGACGCGTAGTGATTACAGGGATTGGCGCACTAACGGCGTTGGGCCTCACGTGCGCTGAGACGTGGGACGGTTTGCTACAAGCCCGATCGGGTATCGGCCCAATCACGTTATTTGATGCGAGCGATCTACCGGTGCGCGTGGCCGGCGAGATCAAAAACTTTGACGCCACGCACTACAGCGATCGCAAGCAAGTACGGCGCACCTCGCGCACCACGCATCTGGCGATTGCCGCGGCGACGATGGCCTTGCAGGATGCGCAACTAGACGTGACAAAGATCGATCCTTATCGTGTCGGCGTAAGTTTGGGCGCAGGTGTCGCCGGTCTCGATAAAACCGTCGAGGGTGTCATGTCCATCGCCGCTGGGGGCACGCGCGTGAATCCGCTGGGCGTGGTGAGTTCGTTGGCGAACATGCCCGCGGCATTGACAGCGGCGCAGTTCAACTTGCAAGGGCCGAATGCTACTGTTGTTACCGCCTGTGCTTCGGGCGTACAGAGCATCGGCGAAGGGGCGGAGATGATCCGCCGGGGTTGGGCGGATGTGATGCTGGCGGGCGGCAGTGACGCGCCGATTTTGCGTATCGGCATCCTGGGCTTCAACGCGATGGGCGCACTGGCGCAGCGCAACGATGCGACGGCCTGCCGTCCCTTCGATGCGACGCGCGATGGTACGACGCTGGGCGAGGGTAGTGCGGTATTGATCCTGGAAGAACTCTCGCATGCTCAACGGCGCGGCGTACGCATGTACGCCGAAGTGCTGGGCCACGCCATCAACCTCGATACCAACAACATCGTCGAGCCGGATATGACGGGACAGAGCGCAGCGAATACCATGCGATCTGCGATTAACCGATCGGGTTTGCGGCCCGACGAAATTTCTTACATCCACGCGCATGGCACGGCGACCCAAGCGAACGACATCGCCGAGACACGCGGGATCAAGATCGTGTTTGGAGAGAAAGCACCGCCGGTGAGTTCGATCAAGTCGATGATGGGGCACACGTTGGGGGCCGCCGGAGCGATCGGGGTGGCGGTGAGCGCGCAGGCCATCGCCAGCGGTTGGATCCCGCCGACGACGAATTACGCGACCCCTGATCCTGAATGCGATCTCGATGTTGTGCCCAACGAGGCGCGGCAGGTGGAGGTGAGCGCGGTGTTGATCAACGCCTTTGGCTTTGGCGGGCAGAATGCGTGTATCGTGATCAGAAAGACTTCCGAAGCTTAAGAAACTTCGGAAGTCTTTCACCTGGTGGAGATGGCGAGAATCGAACTCGCGTCCGAAAAGGGTGACGCCGAATGCCTACAAGCTTAGTCGCTGTTTGAGTGTCGTCGATCGGCCGCGCAGCGACGCGTGGACTCGATCAACCAGCCGATGGTCTTTGGCCCACCTTATCGGCGTTAAGTGGGCCGCACGCCGGCATTGTGACGCCGGGTCCTCGACCTGCCGGCACGAGATCGAGGCCGACGGATCATCCGTAGATGATCATGCGCTTAGCCCAAGCTTATGCAGCGAGGGGCATAGCGGCATAGGAAGTGCGGTTGGCACTTAAAGGTTGCTCCATTGTTAACGGGGCTAGAGCGCCCCGGCTTGCCACTCGACATCGACCGCTCCCCGTCGAAGCCAGTGCATCCCCAGGTGACGGTATTATACCACTTCCCGTATCTTCCTACGATCATACCTCATTTCTGCTATTGTCGATTCTGTGGGTTATGTGGAACGTTATGACATCGATCACCCATCCTTGAAATATGTAATCGTTTTCATATCAAATTGGACTTGACAAGAGACCTGAATCCATGTTATAACATTCGCGTAAACGTTTACATTGCCGTAATTACCCGCAATAGAAACGCTGTGGCGAAAAAATTCTTCGCCATTTATTTCACAGAATGATGCAAACGTTTACACTAATTGTTCAGTTTTCTAACCACTTCTGTCGTTGTTTGGGTCTGCCAAGTTCTGCTGCACCTGGAGTAAAGTGTGGCTCGCACCAGTCGTTCTTCCGGAAATGTGACCATCATTGATGTGGCACAAGAGGCGGGAGTCTCCTATGCGACGGTGTCACGTGTGCTCAACAACGATTCCCACGTCAAACCCGATACTCGTGAACGGGTCATCCGCTCCATTACTCGTCTTGGGTACACCGTAAATCAACAGGCGCGCATGTTGGCCGGGGGTCGCGCGCACGTGATTGGCCTGCTTGTGCCCGATTTGGGGACGGGCTACATCGGTGAAATCATGCGGGGTGTGGATGAGGCGCTGGCGGCTGCCCAGTACGACTTGATGCTGTACACCACTCATCGCCGCAAGACCAAAGAATCCGCGTATGTGGCTTCGCTGACGCAAGGCATGACCGATGGACTGCTGCTGGTGTTGCCGCGCGATCCGGGAGAATTCATCTTAACATTGCGGCAGCGGCATTTCCCCTACGTGCTGATCGATCATCAAGGTATCGGCGAAGTGGAATCCTCGGTGGGCGCGACGAATTATCAGGGCGGCTACGATGCGACGAAATATTTGCTTGAGTTGGGCCACCACCGCATCGGGTTCATCACCGGCACGATGGATTTGGGCTGCTCCCGCGATCGGTTAGCAGGCTATCAAATCGCCCTCAGCGATCACGGCTTAGGCGCCGATCCACAGTTGATTCAGGAAGGGGATTTTCTCCAACCGAGCGGATTTACGGCGGCTCAGGCGCTGCTCGATCTGCCTGAACTCCCAACGGCGATTTTCGCGTCGAACGATGTGATGGCCTTTGGCGTGATGGAAGCCGTACGCGATCGGGGCTGGCGCATTCCCGAAGATATTTCAATCATCGGTTTTGACGACATCCCGCAGGCGGTACAGGTCAGTCCGCAGTTGACCACGGTGCAGCAACCGCTGGCGGAGATGGGCCGTGAAGCAGCGCGGCGGTTATTGGGGTTGATGCAGGAGCCCGATCGGCCGTACGCGCACGTGGAGTTACGGACGCAGTTAATGGTACGTGCCTCAACGCGAGCACTCACAGAGCAGGCCGGCTAACCCGTTACGATCGCGCCGACCTGCGCTGGCCGCCTGTGGCACACCGCTGGATAATCAAAAGGAGGCCTATCGCACTTCAATGATATACAGTTACTCGCTCAATGTTTGACCGTTTGTCCAACCCATCAACTTTTCAAAACTCTCAAGAAGGAGAAGCGACAATGAATACCCGCCGTTTGTTTAGTGTGTTAGCTATGCTCGTCGTGATTGCGATGTTGATGTCTGCTTGCGCGCCCGCTGCGGCTCCTGCCACGCAGGCCCCCGCGCCGGTCGTCAAGGCGACCGAGGCCCCCAAGGCAACGGAAGCTCCCAAAGCAACGGAAGCTCCCAAGGCAACCGAAGCCCCTAAGGCGACCGAAGTCCCTGCGGCTGCCCCTGTAACCGTCAAGTGGTGGCACATTTCCACGGCCGATGAGCATAAGGCTCTCTGGCAGAAGATGGCCGATGAATATATGGCCGCGCATCCGAATGTGAAGGTTGAAATCACGGTTCTGGAGAATGAAGCCTTCAAGTCCAAGTTGACTACGGTCATGCAGTCTGGTGAACCGCCCGACATCTTCCAGAGCTGGGGTGGCGGCGTGATGAACGAATATGCCAAGGCGGACTTGCTCCGCGACATCACCCCTGAGCTCGATGCCGATGGTGGCGCGTGGCGCAACACGATCGCCCCGGGTGCACTGGGTGTGTATTCGTACAAGGACAAGAACTACGGCGTGCCATGGGATATGGGCATGATCGGCTTCTGGTATAACAAGGCCCTC
>Ga0208980_10002175_pt1 | contig 11875 bp, 9 predicted proteins | sample WetSurMetagenome_3_FD_187993 | JGI IMG/M metagenome (GOLD analysis project Ga0208980, IMG submission 187993) | Wetland microbial communities from Twitchell Island in the Sacramento Delta, sample from surface sediment Aug2011 Site A1 Bulk (version 2) | ecosystem: Environmental > Aquatic > Marine...
TCCCACTCCCCCCATAACAAAAATAAAAAGAAATACTTTAAAAGAATCAGCGAATCTGATGAGGAGCGCGGATAGGGCCAGGAGAAAAAAACCCGTTATCACCAGTCGTTTGGGAGATATTCGATCAGAGAATACTCCAAAAGGAATAACCACCAGGAGGGGAAAAAACGAAAACAAAGAGATCAAAAAGCTAATTTGAAAATGGTTAAACCCTAATGACTCCAGATGCAAGGGTATATATGCCAGGATCAGCCACAGGCATTGCATATAGCCAAAATATATGAAGGTTGGAAGAAAATAGCGGAGGATCATGATGGGTAAGGCAAAAAATCTAAAAAAAGGCTTTCATTTCCTGACAGGCATCCTCAGGTTTAATAATGGAGAGAGATTCGTCATGAAATAGTCCCGTGAAGTTAATGTCGCTGGTATTCATCGGCGGAATAACAAAACGAGGGGTTATTCGGGCATGTGTCCAAAAATAATCTTTGTCTTTTAACCCGGAAAAAATGGTCAGGTTAAAACTAATAAGGTTATTTTTATCTAAGTAATGAAAGATTTTTTGAAGACCCCGAGCAAAGTCACGAAACGCGGAAGGACTGATATCCAATAAGCAGAGGTTTCCAACAAAAATACTCATGATATCAAACATCATACCCTTAGGAGCAAAATAGAGAAGCCAGGAAACCTCGCCGGTTTCCCCCAAATACCTTTGTTCGAGCCTTTTTTCCTCCGTAATCAAATCTGCCCAGTAATTTACCTGGAATTTTTTCCAGAATCGCTTTCCCCGTTTCAAGATCAGGCCATGATAATCCGACGGATCCCGGTCCGCCATCAGATGGAGGTGAGGATGGATCAAGCTTGCCCCCGAAGGGGGCATATAATTCCAATTTATGGAAAAGTATTTGTTTTTGGCATTTTTTTTATAAACTCTTTTAAAAAAACTTTGCGCGGCCAAGAATCCATTGGCTAAAATTTCTTCGGAAAACTGCGTAAGCCCCACGAAGTGGTCTTTGGAAAAAATTGCCACCGCATTATTTTGACCATAAGGCATAAAATTTGGCAACACTACTGCCTCCCGGAGTATGATTCTGCCTTCAGGAATTAAACTGGGAGCAAATTTAGGGGTCATTTTCTCAAGGTTCGCCTCACAAAAAGGGCACGGATACCCCAGGGACATATCAACCATTTTTTTCACATCAGGTGATGCGGGCACTTTAAATTTTAAGTTCATAATGCGAGCCCTTCTCCGGGTGAGCGGGTCGAATCGAAACTCAAAATTCAAGAGCTTTTCATTAAAACCCTGGGTATGGTCGAGAATCTTTATTTCTCTTAAAGTTTTTTTAAAACGAACCGCCATAATTTCCTCTTGCGTGTCATTTCGTTAGCATCAAAAGGTTTTCAGTATATAGAAATTTCTTCTTTTTGCAAAGATAATTTCGCTTCCAAAATGCTTTAAACTGCATGGGATAAACAGCAAATATTGGCGATCGGCAACCATTATGCGCTTTTCCTATTCCCTTTATTGACCGTATGGTTTTCCTTACAATATTTTTCCCCTTCCCTTCACAAGAAAACGTTTTAATCAAATAAGAAAGTAAAATTTTGAAGTTTCCCTGCTCAATAAAATCATAAAAAAAATTCATAGTATTAAACCATGTGCATTTCCTTGAAAAACCAAAGGTAATACGTTATAACATGCTCATGAAACAGTATTTATTGAAAGACATCCCCCCGTTGGTAAAAAAATCTTTTCAGATTGACTACGCAAAGGAGCTTAACCCCGCTCAGTTAGAAGCAGCAACAATTCTGGAAGGTCCGGTCTTGGTCATTGCCGGAGCCGGGAGCGGCAAAACCCGCACGTTAGTATACCGGGTAGCCCGCCTGGTTGAGGCGGGTATCCCTCCGGAAAATATTCTTCTCCTTACCTTTACCCGCAAGGCTTCCCAGGAGATGCTCCGCCGTGCCAGCATGATGATTGATGACCGGTGCGAACGCGTATACGGAGGAACTTTTCATGCGGTGGCCAACTCGCTACTGAGACGATACGCCCCGCTGATTGGGTATGCATCAGCCTTCACGATTTTGGACCGCTCGGATGCTGAGGATATCATAAACCTTCTGAGAACCCAAATGGGCTTGAGTGAAAAAAGCCGCCGGTTTCCCCGGAAAAACACCATTGCTGAAATCTTCAGCAAGTCAGTCAATAAAATGGAGCCTATCTCGCACATTATGGAACAAGAATATTTTCATTTTTACGAAGAGTTAAAAGAGTTATTGACCCTTCAAGGGCTTTATAAAAAATATAAAGAGCAAAACCAGCTCATGGATTACGATGACCTCCTCGTAAACTTTCGCACCCTCCTGGAAAATCATCCGGAAGTTCGCAGCGAAATTTCCCGAAGGTTCCGTTTCCTCATGGTAGACGAGTACCAGGATACCAACCGCCTGCAGTCCGAGATTATCCAGTTTATAGCTTCCGAGCATAACAATGTCATGGTGGTGGGAGATGATTCTCAAAGTATTTATTCCTTTCGTGGCGCTAATTTCCGGAACATTATGGACTTTCCAAAACGTTTTTCAGGAACTCGTATTATCACCCTCGAAGAAAACTATCGCTCCACCCAACCCATCCTTGATCTGACCAATGAAATCATTATTAACGCCAAGGAAAAGTACACCAAGCATCTCTTTACCAGAAAAACCAAGGGCGCGCGCCCCATACTTATCGCCGCGGAAAATGAAAACTACCAGTCCCGCTTTATTTGCCAAAAGGTGCTGGAAATAAGAGAGGAGGGTGTTCCCCTCAATGAGATCGCTATTCTGTGCCGGGCCGCCTTCCACACGTTCGATTTGGAGATTGAACTGGCCCGACGCAACATACCCTATGTCAAATTCGGTGGATTCAAATTTATTGAAACCACGCATGTGAAAGATGTCCTGGCCCATCTTCGACTCCTCATCAACCCGAGAGATGCGATCAGCTGGCAGCGAGTTCTTATGCTGGTAGGAAAAATCGGTCCTCGCACCAGCCATAATATCATTGAGTGGATCATAAAAAACCGCAAGGGACCTGAAGACCTCACGAGTTACCCTGAAAAGGCAAAATTTACCGAAGGGATCAGGCAGCTCCACGAGCTTTTAACCACGTTAACGCGGAAGGGACTCACCATCCCCGACCAGATCAACCTCACCTGTCGCTATTATGAACCAATCCTTAAAAATAAATACGATGACTACCCCAGGCGCCTCAAGGATTTGGAACACCTCCAGAACATCACTGCCCGTTACTCTTCCCTTGAACATTTCCTCAGTGATCTTGCCCTGGAGCCGCCGAATGAAAGCGTGGCCGGAGTTGCCGCGCCAGATTCTGATGATGAGCGACTGGTGCTTTCCACGATCCATTCAGCCAAAGGATTAGAGTGGAATACGGTTTTTATCATCTGGGCTTTGGAAGGAAAATTTCCCTCAAGCTACGCTTTTAACAGTGAAGAAGAAATGGAGGAGGAACGGAGGCTCATGTATGTTGCAGCCACCCGGGCAAAGGAAAACCTTTTTATCACCTACCCGGTAAACATCTATGACCGAGTAAGCGGGAAAGTCTTTTCCAAACCCTCCCGTTTTGTTCGAGAGATTCCTACCGATTTTTTTGAGAGTTGGTCGCTCACAGAGGAAATTGATTATTCATATTAAAAGGAGGACGATTCCACTATGAAAGGGAAAAAAATTAGTTTTATTGGGGGAGGTAATATGGCGGAAGCAATGCTGCGAGGGATTCTCAAAAAGAAAATTATTGCCCCCAAACAGCTCCTCGTTTCTGAACCGAGAGAGGAAAGAACCCAGTTTCTTTCCCAAAAATATCGTATTCACGTAACTTCGGATAACAAAGCGGCAGTCCGCTTTGGGGAAATCATTATTTTGGCAGTAAAGCCTCAGATTATTAAAGGGGTCTTGCAGGAAATTGCCGGCACGGTTACTTCAAAGCACGTGATCATTTCTATTGCTGCCGGAATCACCATTGCTTTTATTGCTTCCCAGACAGGAAAAGATAAACGAATTGTTCGGGCGATGCCCAATACCCCGTGCCAGATTGGTGAGGGTGCAATCGCTCTTTGCGGAGGAGGCAAAGCAACCCCAAATGATATTCGGGTTGCCCGCGAGCTTTTCGCGGCTGTCGGCACTACGGTGATGATCCCTGAAGCGCACATGGACGCAGTTACTGGTTTGAGCGGGAGTGGGCCAGCCTATATATTTTTAATCATTGAAGCCCTAACTGATGGGGGCGTGAAGATGGGACTGCCCCGGGATGTGGCCCAATCTCTGGTGCTCCAGACTATTATTGGAGCAGGACGGATGGTTTTAGAAACCGGAGATCAACCCAGCACGTTAAAGGACTTAGTCACGTCGCCGGGAGGAACAACAATCGCGGGTCTCCATGTTTTAGAGGAGAAAGGGATAAGAGGCGCCTTAATCAACGCGGTCTTGGCAGCTTCTGAACGCTCCCGCGAACTATCCCAGTCCCTCAAACCCTGAATGCTTAATATTATTTTTCTTCATCTTGCGCCATAAGGTGGAACGGTGCACACCGAGTTCCTCTGCTACCCGTTCTATATTACCTCCGTATTGTTTTAACGTTTCTTCAATCAGTTCTTTTTCAAAGCTGTCAACCAATTCCTCCAGTTTCTTGCCTTTTACCGTCTGGCGAGGAAACCGGTCAGTGAGATAGTCGGGAAGATGTTTTGGGGCAATGTAATTTTCCCGACAGAGGATAAAGGCGTGTTCAATAATATTTTCCAGCTCCCGAACATTGCCTGGGTACCCATGGTTTAACAGGAGCTTCATGGCCGGAGTGCTAATCCCATTTATTTTTCCCTCCACCGTCTGATTAAAACTATCCATAAAATGCTCAATCAAAAGAGGGATGTCTTCCTTCCGTTCTCGCAGAGGTGAAATATTGAGCGTGATAACATTCAGGCGGTAGTAAAGGTCTTCGCGAAAGTCTCCACTTTGCACTAAAACACGAAGATTTCGGTTGCTGGCAGCAATAATGCGGACATTGGCCTTCTCGGTTTGCACGCTTCCGAGTGGCTCATATTCTTTTTTTTCTAAGACCCGTAAAAGCTTTACTTGGATATTTTTTGAAATCTCGCCAATCTCATCAAGGAAGATGGTTCCTCCTTCCGCTAACTGAAAACGGCCCGGCTTGTCTTTTTTGGCATCTGTAAACGCCCCCCGTTTATAACCAAAAAGCTCTGACTCTAAGAGTGTCTCGGGCAAGGCACCGCAATTGACCTTGATAAAAGGCTTATCCTTGCGGGGGCTTAATTCATGGAGGGCATTAGCAAAAAGCTCTTTCCCCGTTCCGCTCTCACCCTGGATAAGTACGGTTGCGTCACTGGCCGCAATATCGGTGAGATCATCCAATGTTTCTAATATTTTTTTATTTCTGCTTACAATCTTATGATACGTATATTTTTCCCGAATCTCTTTGCGAAGAGCCTTGAGAAAAGAGATATCCCGGAAGCTCTCCATCCCACCGATGACTTTTCCTTCTTTATCTTTTACAACTGAGGTGGTTATCCTAACGGGAATAGGAAGATCATTTTTTCTTTGAATCGTCATCTCCAGGTTCACCGCATCCATCCCTGTGGCCATGGTTTCTTTTAAGGGACAATGCTCTTTACAAATCTCGGAGCGAAGAATCTCATGGCAGGGCTTTCCCAGCACTTCTTGTTCGCTATAGCCGGTGAGCTTTTCGAGAGGCTCATTAAAAAAAATAATTTTATTATCATTATCAACTACAAAAAAGGGAAGCGCTAATCCCCTTATGATGCTATAAATAGTCTCTTTGTCTTTTACGGGACTCATATATACTCTCCCGGGTAGTAAATTTGCAACTAATTTACCATTTAACTTTCAAACGATTAATCTTTTGTTTTAATATATTAGCAAGTTTGTTTTGATAATGCAACTTTTTTATATTCTCCCCCTGATCGAAATTAAGGTGGACAATTTAATCCTAACAAATTAAAATCATTTCTTTTTCATCAGAAAAACGCGAACAGTCTGTTAAAGGGAACCCTAAAGCTTTTGGTGCCATGCTTATAATCCCTCTTTCCGGAAAAATCAGCAAAAAAAATCTTCCCCTCATTACCATTGCCATTATTGTAATTAATACCCTCGTGTATTTTATCATCCAAGGAGGAGATGCAAAAAAACATCAAGAGGCGTTTGAATACTACCTCAAATCTGGGTTAGCCAAGATCGAGGTCACGCGCTATATAGCATATGCGAAGCTTAAGGAGGGGGATAAAGATAGTGTCGGAACTAAAGAATCAAATGACGTGGACGAAAAAACTATTGAAGGATATCTTCCTCGCATGATGAAGGATGATGATTTTATGCGCACGTTGCGCCATGATGAGATTATCACGCCTCAGGATGAAGAGTATGCGGAATGGAAAAAACTTAGAGCCAAGCATGAAGAATTGCTATCACAGGCAGTTTCCTGGCGCTATGGATTCGTACCCGAACACCCGCGTATTCTTAACATTTTTACCTCGATGTTTTTACATGGCAGCTTTATGCATCTCCTCGGAAACATGATCTTTCTTTGGTTGTCAGGATGCATACTCGAATTAGGCTGCGGCAGAATTTTTTATTTGGCGCTTTACCTGCTCAGTGGTATTTGCGCTGACGGGTTGTTCTCTGTGGCCTATATGAAAAGCTCTGTCCCCCTCATAGGCGCATCAGGTGCGATCGCTGGGCTTATGGGTGCCCTTACCGTGCTATACGGAAAAAGAAAAATTAAAATCTTTTATTCCTTAGGATTTTATTTTAACTACACCAAGGTCCCAGCTATTATTCTCCTTCCTCTTTGGATTGGAAATGAGGTCTTTCAATTATTTTTTGGAGGTGTCAGCAATGTCGCTTATGTGGCCCATATTGGCGGCCTTGTCGGCGGCGCGTTGTTAGGTTATGGAAATCGGAGATTTCTCGGGTGCGTGGATGAGAAGGCTTTTGAGGAGGATCCTAAAGAAAAAATACCTGGCCTGCTTGAAAATGCCTATCAATTAACGTCAAAACTCGATACCCATAAAGCCAGACCCCTGGTGGAGGAGATATTAGAAATAGAACCACATAACCAAAAAGCCTTACTTCTGCTTTTTAACATTGATAAGTTAGATCCGCAACACGAGCGTTTGCACAAAACAGCAACCATGCTCGTTACCCTTCTTACCCGCACCAGTGAAGATCATCACCTCTTATGTGATATTTTTAAACAGTACTGCCAAATTGCCAAGCCACCCCGGTTCACTCCCAGCCTCCTTTTCTCTATCGCCTTTGCCTTCTGCGATTCCGGATACCTGCAAGAAGCCGAGCAGATCATGGCCTCGCTTTTCCGCAATCAGCCAAACCACCCCAAGCTCCCTGCTGCTCTGCTTAAATTGGCGCGCGCCTATTTGAAAAAGGGGTTGTCGGACAAAGGGAAAAAGTTCCTTCAGATTATTTCTGAAGAATATCCTGAAGCAAACGAATCAAAGATCGCGAAGGATTTACTGGACTCATCTCGATAGTTGGAGGCCATACGGAAAATTTTTGTCCACATCTTTTTTACAACTCAAATATGATGAAGCCGTCAAATATATTTTTTCGCTTTCCACTCTTCGTTTTTTCAATTGAAACTAACCTTACCCCCCCAGCGTCATTTTCCGTGACTAATTCACGCTTATCCTTTTTAGATAATCCTCCGCATGGCTGACAATGTCGTGCGCAGGATACTTCTTTATCAGTATAGCGAGCACCTCAGCCGCCTTTTGAGAAGCATTGAGCTTTTCATGCATGATGTTTGCTGCCAAAAAATATGCTTTGGGAACTAAGGGACTCTTGGGATTTGCTCTAATGAAACGGTTTAAGGCGGTTACCGCACCCCGATGGTTTCTCCCTTTATCCAGGATCGTTGCTATCTTATAAAGATTAAGGGGGTTAGGAGTAAAATTTGAGTCTTTAGCCACACATTCTGAATAAACCTGGCAAACTTTTTCTGCTTGATTTTCCTGAACCAGGATATCCAAATACACCCTGCAGTGCTCCAATAATTCCGGAGTTAACTGTTTTAACTTAAGAAGTTTATAATAGCGCTCCGCCAGATCTATGTCGGTAATCGCGCCCTGAGTTTCATTTTTTATAAATGTGATTGCTTCATCAAGCTGTCCATCCTGAATAAGGATATCAACCTTCCGGAGAGGAGTACTCGCCATCCCTTCTTCGGGTGATTTTTTTTCTGAAGGCACATAATCCTCAAGATAAACTTCCCACCCTACTTCTTCATGATATTGGAGCAAAACATAGCCCATCAAATGATAGGAAATCAGAGTGTAAATGTTTCCGGCTAATGAAAAAAGAAAGATGTGCAGACCTTTAGGCAAAAGCACTATTATATACTGCGCCAAAGCTATAGGCGCACCGAGTAAAAAAACCAGAAAAAGGTACATCAGCAGATACCCCCACCCGATTCTCCAGGCCATGCGAGCAAATATCCACGGATTACACGCGCTGATAAGACTCTCCGTAACCACCAAAACCGTAATCATTGCCGGAAGTAAAAGGAGCGCAAAACCAAGAAACAAAAACGCCATTAAAATTCCGGCCACTTTTGCAATCATCCCAAAGGCAAAAAATAGCGCAAAATAAAGCCCAAATTGTTTAAACACAATAAAAGAATCGGAGGTTAAGGTCTCAGGGGTTATCTCCGGCGGTATAAGTCGTCCTGAAGCGGTTTCTTTGAGGGCGGCGTAAGAATATTTCACGAGCATTCCCCACATTATTCCTCTCATCAATAAACTGAAAAATCCTCCTCCCCAAAAAAAAGAGCTGGCCAACGTAAGCACAATAATGAGGATTAAAGACCGAAGGTGAAAAGGGTAGAGGAAAATTTTAGGGAGTCTTTTCCAGAAAGGTTCAATCACATTCCCCAACGCAAGTTGTTTTACGCGGGCGTTACACTTGGGACAAACATGGTAAGCCTGCGTTGCGCCATACGCCTGAGAAACATTTTTGGCAATGCAACTTTCACAATAATAAACATTACAGGTGGGACACATCCAAAGCGCTGGTTTGGTTGGGTGATAATTGCAATAAACTTTCATGGTAAACGCCCCTTCCTCCTTAGACACGTGATGTTAACATCATGCCCATTAAACGTTACCCCCGGTGGAGTAATAGGTTAAACGATGGGCAACCAAAATAAAAACTTACCTCCGCTTTGGAGAGAATGCGTGTGGCGAAATTGTTACCGCCTACCAACCTTATGGTGTTTGCTCGGTATTCGTTGCTATTTCGGAGTTATCGTTGGTGCCCCAAGTCCAATCCAATCGCGGTAAAGGCAGGCAGTTGCGTACATATAGATAGGAAAAGTGAAGATCACCCCTATGCCGACTAATAAAACCCCTGCAACACCCACCAGTGACGCGATCACATAAAAAGGAATTATAGCAGACCATCTTTCTTTAAAAAGGTTTACGCTTTCTTTGATCGCATCAATAAAGGAAAGACGTTTTTCCCAAATCAAAGGAAATACAAAAATAAAAGGCGCGCCCACCAGTAAGCTCAAAATAACACCAAAAAAAGGAACACGACCAACAATGAAAGTTACTGCAAAAATGATAACCCATGCTAAAAGAGCATCCCAGAGAACATCAAAGCCTTTGAACAGGTCGCTGGTGGTAGTCTGCTGCCCTTTCATTCGCTGAAAAATTATATAATAAAAGCCGCAGAGCAAAGACCCCACGATAAGAATACCGATTACCGTAAGGCACACACCAAAAATGATTAACGCAGGCAAGGTATACCCGATAACATCCGATTTTACGGCCTCAAACCCCTCCTTTAACCAATCTCCGATTTTGACCTCTTTCATAAATTTTCCTTTTTTAAATTATTTTTTTCAAAGTAGATACCCAAGCTCCTCCAAAGTCCTTGTTTCCTATTTTGCTTTGGAAATCAAGGTTAGGTTAATGTTTGAAAATAATAGCTATTCAACCTCTTACACCAGCAAAAGTCAAACAAAAACCAGGGCAATGGTTTAAAAACTCGCTGATTTTTTCTTCTTTGAGGTTATCGCAGAGATAAGGTATAGTAAACCCCGTTAGAAGGATTTCACACGGGCATTTACCCCGTATGAAAAAGTGTAAAAATTTTTAGGTTTACCCCGTGCTTCTTCACTCCGTTAGATATTTGATGATTTAACAGGGCAAGCAGGGTATTTCTAACGGGGTAAATCAAAAAAGTTTCTACTTTGAACAAATAAAAACCCTATATGTGAAAAGTTACTATGATCAAGAAAACAAAACTCCTGAAACTAAATAATCCGATTCTCGTCGCTGCCTGGCCCGGAATGGGAAATGTCGCCCTCAAGGCAGTACATTACCTCCGGGAGGAATTAAACGCCCAGGAATATCAGAAGATCGAACCCCAAGATTTTTTCCACATCCCCATGATTTCTATACGCAACGGGTTAATAGAAAGCATTAGATTGCCGGAAAGTAAATTTTATTTTTGGAAAAACAAAGACGGTAAAAATGATCTTCTTATTTTTTTAAGTGAAGCTCAGCCCATTGCCGGGAAAGAAATTCGATTTTCACACCTTATTTTAGACATTGCAAAGCACGCTGGGGTAAAAAAAATTTTTACCTTTGCGGCCCTGTCATCCACGATTGACCATCGGGTTAAGCCAGGAGTCTGGGGAATCGCCACTTCCTTGGGGATGCTCAAGTTGCTTCAAAAGCTCAACATTCATATTCTCCATGATGGACACATTGGAGGGCTAAACGGCGTATTTTTGGGAATCGCACAAGAAGCACATTTTGAAGGAGCGTGCCTTTTAGGTGAAATCCCCTTCTACGCTACCCAAATCGAAAACCCTAACGCTTCCTGGGCAGTGCTTGAAGTCTTCACCCAACTTTTTAAGCTTTCGCTCGATTTTTCCAAACTTTCCACGCTCACCCGCTATATGGAAAAAGAAATTGATAATTATCTTACCCAAATCAAGGAAAAATTCTCTTCTCAGGAACTTCCTGAACAAGAAAAAGATAAAGGGCCTCAATATATTCATTAAAAAGGAACGACTTATGGAAAAAGAACTGTTGCGATTGATCTATGAAAAAGGGTTTAAGTTCAGTGAAGAAGCAACCTTCAAACTTGCCTCCGGAAAAATGAGCAGCTATTACATTGACTGCCGGGTAGTTACCAGCCTCGCGAAAGCCAAATACCTTATCTCCCAACTCATGTTCAAAAAAATCGTTGACCTTAATGTCGCTGCTATTGGTGGGCCTGAGGCAGGCGCCATCCCGATTGCTGATGCGGTTTCATACGCCAGTTATCTGCACGGCAAAGAAATAAAATCATTCTGGATCAGGAAAGAAGCTAAAGGCCATGGTCTTAAAAAATGGATTGAGGGTGATGTAAAAGAAGGAGACAGAGTCGTCATTGTTGATGATGTTATCACTACCGGCACGTCAACCATTGACGCTATGAGAAGAGCACGAGAAGGAGGACTTATTGTTGTAAAAGCCATGGTACTGGTAGACCGGGAGGAAGAAGAAGGCAAACAGAATATTGAAAGGGAAGGGGTTAAGGTAGAAGCACTGTTTACGGTTAGTGATCTCATGCGATTTCATAAGGAAGGATGAGCCAAGCCTTATCATAAATACTTGTATGGCTTTTGTTCCACGCTATCTCGCGTTATACGAATCGGGTGAACTGGGAAACAAAATCAAACAGTTACTGTTGTTTCTCGAGTCATGCACTCTCTGCCCTCGAGAATGCAAAGTAAACCGCTTGAAGGGGGAGGTTGGGGTCTGTGGAGCAGGAAGCGCCA
>Ga0208980_10002176_pt1 | contig 11872 bp, 9 predicted proteins | sample WetSurMetagenome_3_FD_187993 | JGI IMG/M metagenome (GOLD analysis project Ga0208980, IMG submission 187993) | Wetland microbial communities from Twitchell Island in the Sacramento Delta, sample from surface sediment Aug2011 Site A1 Bulk (version 2) | ecosystem: Environmental > Aquatic > Marine...
AGCTGCGCTCGTCATTTATTGTCTCCAAGCCATGTAAACAGATTACCTTACCTGCCCGTTCGATTTTTTCAAGAGGTCGCGCAATTGATCCAATTTATCCAGGTTCTCCGTCACCTCCTGCTGATTTCTATTGGCAATCTCCAATAAGAGCGCATTGATGATCGTCATCGGGACAACCAAAGAATGAAACGCTGAAACAGGGCCGCGCTTTGCAGAAAGGACGATATCCACCTTGTCACCCACAATAGAACCCAGGGTATCCGTTAGCAGGATCGCCGGGCAGTTCACCTCCCTCGTGTAATCCAGAACGATCTGCAACGTGGGATTCACATCGAAAAAGCCAATCGCAAAAAGCAGGTCTTTTTTCGTCATCAGGAGCAACGGTTCAAGCGTCTCCCGCCCTGCAACGGTGAGTGGGATCACCTGTTTCCCAAAACGGGTTAACCGTTGGTGAAGAAGATGGACAAGTGATATGGAGGGGCCGGTACCAAAAACAAAAAGATGCTCGCATTCGATCATGCGAGCGACTGCCTTCTTTATCTGATCGCGGTCAACAGTTTGGAGAGCTTCGGTCAGGTAATCAATTTCGGATACCGTTACCTTTTCAAAAATATCACCACCTTCTCGAAGTTCATCCAACCGGCTGCGCAGCCTGGCAGAGTGGCCCACGCGGCGGCGAAAGTTTTCCTGAAGGGCTTCCCGCATGCCAGGGTAACTTTCATATCCAAGTTTTCGAGCGAACCGCACAACAGTAGCCTCACTGAGTCCAAGGCGGTTCGCTAACTCCCCACCCGAAAGGAACGCCGCCTCATCCTGGTTCTTTAAAAGATAAGAGGCGATCTGTTTTTCGCCCTTGGTTAGCTGGGGGTAGGAGTTGCTGATGACCTGGTTAAAATCCTGGGCGATCATATTATCTCCATTTAGGTCTTAAATCGGTTTTTCTCTAAACTTTCAAAATAAATTATTATGAAACTTATCTTTCATTTGAAACATAATACAACATTAATATTTGAAATGCAAGTGATTTACCATACCTTCTTTTAATAATTAATGGGATTCTATCCGCTGCAAATGTTGTAATAATTTTTTCACGAGGCAATTTCGTTCTTAACCTCCTCGTCGCCATTAAATTCCCAAAGTTGAGGGTATTTTTTATGCACTGCCCAGGCAGCAACCACGCATCCGATTCCGCCGGAGATGATCGCGAAGGGTACGCTGAAAATCTGGGCAACCAGCCCGGATTCCACCTCACCCAACTGCGGGCCTCCCTTGAAAAATATCTGTGTGATGCTCATCATCCTGCCCCGCATGACGTCCGGTGTCTGTAATTGGCGCACTGTGTTACGGATGATGGTACTGAGTCCATCAAACACTCCGATAAGGATCAAAGCAAACATGGTGATCCAAAAAGAGGTTGAGACGCCGAATAGAATCGTCGAGAACCCCATGGCAACTAGGGAAAGTACGATTATTTTTCCCTGCCGTTGAATATCGCGCTTCTGGGATAAATACAGTGCTACCAGTAAGGTGCCGATGGATTGCCCCGCGGATAACCAGCCATATTGGATCGGCCCCACGTGCAGGATATCCGTGGCGACAAAAGGCAATAGGGTATTCGCCGAGGAGAAAAAGGCTGCAAAAAAATCCATAAGCATGGCGGAGAGGATGATCGGGGATTTAAGAATAAAGTCGATTCCCGCCTGGATATCCGTTAGCGCACTCTTTGGCTCCATGGGTTGTTTTTCAATTTCTGTCTCCACGTGCCCCATTGCGATCAACGCGATGATGACTGCAAAAAATGAGATCGCATTCAGCCAATAAGCCCACTCGATCCCGAGAATAACGATAACAAATCCGGCTAATGAAGGGCCGACGATTCCGCCGACCTTGGTGGCGATGGAGGAAACGCTATAAGCGCTGGGCAGGTCTTCCTTCGGAACGAGGGCGGGGATCAGCGCCTGCCGGGCAGGAATATCAAACGTAACCGCCACGGACTGGATCACAACCAATCCAAACAGCATCCACAGCGATACAATTCCCGCCGCGGTGGCGAACCCTAAAATTAAAGCTGCGACTGCTTGCGCGAACTGGGTCAGGATTGTCACCTTGCGCCGGTTGTAATGGTCCGCAACCACTCCGGCAAGCAATGAAAGCATCAACAGGGGTAGAAAACGGGCAATGCCAATGGCACTGATCGAAAGCGGCTTGTCGGTAAGCGTGCGCACCTGCCAGTATAGTGACCAGAGCTGCATCTGCGAACCGGTAAAGGAAATTAAATGGCCGATCCAATACATGAGGAACTTTTTGGATTTAAGAGCCGGAGGCACAACCATTTAATGTTCTTCCGGGATTGCTTTGATTTGGATATTTCCAGGTTGCTAACTTAATAGATCCCGTATTTCAGCAGAAACCCATAATGCCGCCCCAGTGGTATCCACGACCATCTCGGAAACTGCCATCAAAGGACGGTAGATCTCATCCGCTCGCAGGAATTGAGTTTTGAAGTACCTGTTTAAAAAGTACGCCGGGTCGTATTTCTTCCGGTAATCAATATCCCGCTTCCATTTGCGCTTCAAACGGATAGGATCATCGGTCAAATACACCACTTTAATCCCGATCAGCCGGGATATCTCATCGATGTGGAAGGGGAAGTTACCTTCCATGAAGATTATATCCGCTGGCTCAACTTCAATTGAACTACAGCCGGGTTTTAGGTTCCCTCGCAGATCGTGGCTGGATGTTCCATAAACGAAATCATAACGGGGGATCTGGATTTTATTCCCTTTTAGAATTTCTTCGAGGCTATTTATGAAAATATCAAAATGGGTGGATTCCTTCCCCATAGGTTTATCCTCCCGGATCTCCCGGTCCAGCAGGAAATTATCCACTTCGATGGAGGTTATTTTTTGACCCTTCTTGTGGAATTCGGCGAGTAACCGTTCGGTGATCTCGGTTTTCCCCGCTGCAGTGGGACCAGCAAGCGTGATGAGGATGGGTGTCCCTTTCGCTTCGATCACTCTTTGAATGCATTCGATAAAAGCATGATCGATTTCTTCGTTTGCCTTCATGAAATCCAGGTAACCAACCCCCTGGTAACGATCAAGCTGCCTTTGTTTCTGTTTAAAAATTTGGTATGGTTTTCCTCTAAGATGGGTCAGAACATCCTGGGTGAAATAAGTGTTTCGTGGGACGAAGAAAAAGCCTCTGACGTCAAAATAAAAAAGATTCTTGACCCATTCCACTGAATACTGATTGCTGGCCAAACCCGCAAAAAGTACCTGGTTGAGGTGAAAGATCTTTCGGTCAAGCACGATCCGGTCGCCTATCTTCGGTTTGTGCTCGATGCTCTCATAAAACCTACGGTCTTCTACCATTTGCTCAATTTCAAAATTTGGGATCAAAACGATGCTTTCCCAGCCCTGGTCCGGGAAATAATTTTCCAGTGCATAACGAAATTCATAAAATGCGAGGTCGTCCACGCCAGGCTGGATCATTCTGAGTTCTCTGAAGAGAGCGGCGGTAAAATCTTCCGTGCTGTTCAGCCGGTTGGTTCCAATCATCGGCGATCCTTTCAATTACTATCGAGGCTTTTCTTAACCTCGGGTGTGGCCCAGAAGGCAGAACCTGTGGTATCCACTGCAATATCGCAGGTTAGCAGTTGCGGCAGGTAAGCCACCTGCGCCATGATGAACTGATCCTTAAAAAATCGGTTGCGGAAATAATTCAAATCGTACTTCTTTCTTAAATCCATATCCCTCCTCCATTTTCGCTTCAGGCGAATAGGGTCATCTGTTAGGTAAACCACCTTGATTCCTATCAGCGGGGCGATCTCATCGATCAGGAATGGGAAATTACCTTCAATGAATATTATTTCCGCAGGCGAAATATCAATGGGTACTCCCCCTGGCTTGAGCTTTCCATCGAGGCTGTGGCTGGAGGTTCCATCGATAAAGTTATACCGTGGAGTGGTGACTTGTTTTCCTGCACGGATATCCATCAAAGCTTGTTTGAACAGCTCCAAATGAAGTGCTTCCTTCCCCTCGGAGTGGATACCCTTTTCCTCGCGTTCATCTCTATCGGTGAGGAAATTATCAATTTCTATTGAGGTGACTTTGAATCCTTCCCTGGTAAATACTTCCTTAAGCCTGTCAACGATCTCGGTTTTTCCAGCTGCGGTTTGTCCAGCGATCGCAAAGATCAAGGGTACCCCGCGAAATCTGGTTAATTTCATGGCACTCTGAATAAAGAGATTATCAACCTCCAGGTTGGATAATTTAAAATCCCGGTAACCAAGTTCCTGCCTGGTGTCAAATTTCTTCTGTTTCCGGTCAAATTGTCGGTACGGTTTTCCGCCCAGGTGCCCGATTATCTCCGCCGTGAAATAGTCCGTTCGATGGTAAAACATAAAACTGCGGGGATCAAAATAAAAATGCTTGTCGACCCAATCCTCAGAATAGCAACCTAAGGCAAGCCCGGCAAAGAGCTTTTGCTGGAAGGTAACGACGATCTCGTCCAAACCGATCCTGCCGTTGACGATTGGTTTGATATTGATTCCTTTATAAAATTCCTTGCTGGTTACCATGGCCTCTAAGGTTGAGGGAGACTCAAGGGTTACAGAATCCCATCCTCTTTCAGGAACGAACTCATTAATTCCGTATTTAAACTCGTAAAACTCCAACTCAGCGATGGTCGGTTGAAATCTCTTCATTTTCGAAAAAAGTATTTCGGATACTTTGTCTGAATCTCGTAATAAATCCATTGGATTCATATTGCGCGTAAAACCGTCCTTCCATTCAAGTTGGTAATGGCAGAGCTCATACCACTCGGCATTTTCGTCCGGTCCCTGAGACCATCAGATCGAATGCCCGTTTGGTTTTCTCATAATTTCCATCCCGATCAAGGGCGATTCCCCTCCCAACACCTGAGGCTATCCTCCCGGCACCGATTTTCCCTATCTCGATCTGCAGCTTTTTAAGCAACTCCGGGGCACTGCCAGGGTCGGTGCTCCTGCCGTCAAAGATCAAATGCAGGAAAACCTTCTCCAGCCCGTGGTTCTTCGCCATTTTCAAGATCGCCAGGGGATATTCGATCGAACCGTGCGAGCTTTTTTCGGTGAGCAGCCCGATCAGGTGCAGAGAGCTGCCTCTTGAACGGATCGAATCGATGGTCCCGCAGATAACCTCGTTGGTGAAAAACGACCCATCCAGCATTGCCCGGTCCAGGCGGACATCATCCTGAGATACGATCCTCCCGGATCCGAGATTGATGTGCCCAGCCTCGGAATTTCCAGCCTTTCCAGGTTCCAAGCCCACCGCCTCACCGGCAGCCCGCAACCGCGACCAGGGATTATCCTTCAATAATCCATTCCAGACAGGTGTATCCGCCAGGAAAATGGGGTTGGTTTCATCCTGTGCTCCAATCCCCCACCCGTCCAGGATAATGAGGAGCACTTTTCTTTTTCCACCCCAGTCCACATCCGTAACCAGGTTGGCGCCTTCCATCACTTCGGGTTTGTCCACACCTATCGCGGATAGAACGGTCGGGGCGACATCAGCCAGGACGCCATCCCTCAAAATTGGTTTTTCCTTCCTGGAGGGGTCGATGACAATAAATGCCACTTCATTTGCAGTATGGGAAACATGCGGATTGCCATCTTCGTTCAGCATCTGCTCCAAATTCCCATGGTCGGCAGTGACCATGGTTACATAGCCGGATCTTTGTGCCGCTGCGAGGACCCTCCCAAGCGTTTCATCAATGATTTCCGCGCAGCGGATTTTGGCTTCCCGGTTTGCTGTATGTCCGATCACATCACCGTTTGCAAAATTGGTCACGATAAGATCGTATCCCTGGCTAATCCCTTGGATCACACGCTCCTCCACATCGGGGAGGCTAAGGCCGGGCACCTGGTCAAACGGGATGCCCTTTGGAGAAGGTACGCGAAAATCATCCTCTCCCCTGAAGGGTTCGCTTGTGCCTCCATTGAAAAAGAATGTGACATGCGCGAATTTTTCAGACTCCGAGGTTCTGAGTTGACGCAAGCCTGCCCTGGATACTGCTTCACCGAGGGTTCCCTTGATCCTGGAGGGAGCAAAAGCAACTGGAAGGTCTTTAAATTTTTCGTGATACAGGGTGAGGATGACGAATTCGATCGGGAAAAATTCTGGGCGTGGAAAATGAGGAAATGCCGGATCTGAAAATGCTTCTGTTAATTGAATTTCTCGCTCACCCCTCCGGCAGCAAAATATCGCCGCATCACCTGGGTGAATCCGCCCGATCGGCAATCCATTTTCTTCAACAACCACCAGCGGTTCAAAGGAGTAATCGGTCTGTCCTTCAACATACATTCTGCGAACGGTTTCGATAAGGTCCGGTTCCAATCCTGGAGATGGTTGCTCGGCCATGCAAGCTTCCTTCAAAGCCTTACTTATTTACGCCTGGAAAAATATCCAGAAGATCGCTTAATTCCTGGATGATCAAATCTGGCGTCACATTACCGGAGGGAGGTTCCTTTTTCAGGGTTTCCGGTTCAAGCAGAACGATGGACATGCCATATCCCGCCGCCTGAGTACCTTCAACATCCCGAACCAAATTATCCCCGATGTAAACGCACTTTGCCGGTTCCACGCCAATCCTGCGCGAGGCTTCCCAGTAAATTTCGGGATTTGGTTTACGAATACCAAGCTTGGATGAGAGCACAACCGTCTTGAAATAACCGGTCAGGTGATCTTCCTCAAGCCAATCCGGGATCTCGGTTTCAGTAATTGTATTCGCGATAATTCCCAATAAGTATCCCCTGCGGTCCAATTCGGTTATGACCTGGGTGACATCCGGTCGGGGGACTCGCTTGCCATCGCAATCCCGCCAGAGCCGGGTCAGTTTACTGGAGAACGGAGCTATTCTTTCCGCGGGAAAATCAGGAAGCATCCATTGTGTCCACATTTCTTTCTCTGAAGCTTCTATCAATTCCTCCTTCGCGCGCTTTCGAAGAACCTGGTAGCGTTTCTCCAGGAATTGAAAGAATTCTTCCGGCTCCATTTGCGTACCGGTGAAATCCACCAGTTGCTGTTTGGCATCTGCCATAAACTTCTCGTCTTTTATGACTATCCTCAGCGTATTCCCCACGTCCAGCAAGATCGCTTCAATATTTAGAGCCTTTTCCTTGGGATCCATCCCGCCTCCAGTATATTTTTCTGTCATAATTTTTTTTTCTGCAATTATTCTTTCATTTGAGTATCGTACAACAATTTCCGTAGTTTTGCAAGAGAAATTTCAAAATTGTATTGACTTTTTATTTTATTCTGGGTAAACTATTGATGCACACGTGTGCATCAATATGGCAACCACCATCAAAGACATCGCACGAAAAACCGGGTTCACCCATTCAACCGTATCGCGCGCCTTGAATGGGAGCAGCCTCATCTCTGAGGAAACCATTTCGAAAGTTACCAGGGCTGCCAGAGAAATGGGGTACCATCCCAGCGCGGCCGCACGCAGTTTAAAAACCAATCAGACGCGCGCGTTGGGCGTGGTTGTCCGCAATATAGACGACCCCTTCTTCAGCGAGGTGCTGCAGGGAGTCGAGGATATCGCCAGGCAGCGCGGATATAGCATATTCATTTCGTCCTCAATGAATGACCCAGACCGGGAGCAGTCGATAGTGGAATCGATGCGGGAACACCGCGTAGACGGCATCATCATCTGCTCCACATCCTTCAGCGCTTCCCAATCCAGGCACTTGCAGGATTACGACGTGCCGATCGTGGTGGTCAACAACCAGGCTTCAGAAGATTACCGGTACGCGATCTCGCATGATGACGTGGAGGGCAGCAGGCAGATCACCCGCCACCTGATCGAGCTTGGGCACCAACATATCGCATATCTTGGCAATTCCATTTCTGGCCGGACCAACCTGGAGAGGCTCTCAGGTTTTCAGGAAGAAATGGCTGCGCATGGAATTACCGTCCCGCCGGAAAATCTCATTATGGTTCCAGGCGGTGAACCCGCAACGGGATCTTTAGGCGCGGAGAAATTCCTCGCACTTGCCAACCAACCGAGTGGTCTGGTGTGCTTTAACGACATGATGGCGATCGGTGTCCTCAGAAAATTTCAAGAGGTGGGGATTCGCGTTCCTGAAGATTGCTCGGTGACCGGTTTTGACAATATTTCATTCTCGGAGTTTTCGAATCCGCCTTTAACCACGTTTGACCAACCAAAACACTTTATCGGCGCTGAGGCAGCGGGGTTGGTTCTGGAGTTGTTACAGCAAAAGCATGAAGGTAACGGCCACGAACCTGTGAACAGACTATTAAAAGGCAATCTTCTTGTACGGCAATCCACCGCATCACCTCAAAAGCGAGGGGGCATTGAGAAATGACTGGATCTGGCTATAAACTCGCTGGACTCAACTTTGACTTCTTTGAAAGTTCACTGACCGAAAAGGACGGTGTCGAATTCGGGCTTTGCCGCACGCCAAGGGGTAAAAAATTGGTCACCCTGCGGAAAAGCGAAAATGCGGTCCTGCCTTCGTTTGAGGGCGAGTTTTCAGAAACGGCGGTTGGTGATCTGCATATCTGCGCGCTGAATCCAACCAACGCCAGGGAACTTCGTTCCTGGCTGGATTGGCTCATACCCCGCCCGTTGGGAACTGCCGCATCGGCAGGAATGGGAGACCGGATTGGTCTTGCCACTCCAGGGCACGTCCGCGCCGTGAAATCCACCCGGACCGTTCAGCCGATCTTCGCCCAACAATCCATCCGGGAAATGTCCCGAACCGACCGCACCCCACAGCAGGTGATGGACGATGCCACCTGGGGTGTTTTCCAGGAGGGTTGGCAGGGAGGTGTGGGTGCGGATGCTGATCATCTGAAGACACCTGAGGATATCGATTATTGCCTTGCATCAGGGTATACCTTCTTCACGATCGATCCCGGCGCTTATGTCAATTACGGTGCTGAACTGGCTGACTCTGGCATTTTGACTGAAATTGCCTCCCAACTCCCCAAAGATGTTCAACCACAAAAAACCGGGCTACTGGGAATGAGGTTCGAGGTAGAAGGAAATCGGATCGAATTCAATGAAAATGCCCTGCTCAGAGCCTGCGTTAAGTATGGAAAGGTGGTGGACCATGTTGCCGGGATGTACCGGCACCTTGTATCAGTGGCAGGCAACCATCCATACGAATTGGAGGTATCGGTGGATGAAACCGATCAACCTACCACGCTGCTGGAGCATTTTTACATCGCCAGCGAGTTAAATCGATTGGGCGTGCAATGGGTGAGCCTGGCTCCGCGGTATGTTGGCAGTTTTGAAAAAGGCGTCGACTATATCGGTGATTTGAAGCTTTTTGAAGCAGAATTTTCCGGCCACGCCGCCATCGCCCGCCATTTCGGCGGTTACAAGCTCAGCCTTCATTCTGGTTCGGATAAATTCAGTATTTACCCCATAGTCAACCGGCTGGCAAATGGTCGCGTCCACTTGAAAACCGCGGGGACAAGTTACCTGGAGGCGTTGCGGACCGTAGCAGATGTCGATCCCGGATTATTCCTGGGAATCTACCAATTCGCCAGGGATCACTATGAAGCAGACCGGGTGAGTTACCATGTCTCTGCCGAGCTTAGCCGCGCGCCATTACCCGGGGATGTAATAGAACCACCCCGCTTGTTGGATCAATTCGATGCCCGGGAGATATTGCATGTCACTTTTGGTTCTGTTCTGACCAGCAAACGCGAGAACGGATACCCCGTTTTCTATCAAGATCTGATGAGCTGTCTCGAGGCCAATTCAGAAGCGTACGCCGCGAACCTGGAAAAGCACTTTATAAAACATCTGCAATTCTTCGGGAAGGAGAATTGACGGATCGCGGAAAAGGACCCGATATGAATCATTCAACCCCCGAAGATATGTTCGACATTACCGGCAAGGTGGCAGTCGTCACCGGCGGTGCGGGAATCCTTTGCGGGAACATGTGCCGCTTTCTCGCTGAAAGAGGTGGTAAAGTAGCCATCCTGGACCAGAACCTTGCTGCGGCGCAACATTTGGCTGACGAAATCAGGTCGGAGGGCGGAGAATCCGTTGGGATAGCGTGTAATGTGCTGGAAAAGAATAGTATTGAGGAAGCAGTCGAATCGGTACATTCAAAATTTGAGCATGTGGATATCCTGATCAATGGGGCTGGAGGGAATCGCCCACAGGCTACTACCAACTCGGATCAATCCTTCTTCGATCTTCCTGCCGATGCCCTCCGCTGGGTATTTGACCTAAATCTGATGGGGACGATCCTTCCCAGCCAGGTAATCGCCCGAGGAATGGCATCCAGGAAACAAGGCGTGATATTAAATATATCCTCCATGAATGCTTTTCGTCCGCTCACACGGATCGCGGCTTATTCGGCTGCCAAAGCAGGGGTAAGCAATTTCACCCTGTGGCTGGCGGTGCATCTCGCCCAGGAATACAGCCCGGCGATACGCGTGAATGCCATCGCGCCCGGATTTTTCATTGGTCAGCAGAATAAACGACTATTACTCAATGAGGACGGATCCCTCACACCCCGCGGTCAGGCAATTCTTTCACATACACCTATGGGTAGGTTTGGTGACCCGGAGGACCTATTAGGGACGCTCCTCTGGCTGATTTCCCCGGCGTCTCAATTCATCACCGGAATCGTTGTCCCTGTGGATGGCGGTTTTTCGGCATATAGCGGAGTCTGACAGTATGTCAATCGGGCAAAGCGGTATGGCGGGGTACTTAACCAGCGAAGAGATCCGGCAAATTGTTGTCTCCGCGATAGATACATTACCTATCCAAGGGAAAAAGGTTCTGGTGATCATCCCGGATTCCACCCGCAGTATGCCGATGCCAATGATGTTCGATCTCCTTCTGGAAAGCCTGGCCGGCACTGCCAGCAGGCTTGATTTCCTGATAGCTTTGGGAACCCATTCGCCCATGTCGGATGAGCAGCTTGCCAAGCTGCTTGGAAGAGAAGTGCGCGAAGGTCGGATTGGCGACCATCTCATAATGAATCACCGCTGGCAAGATTCCTCCGTCTTCGCGACCATCGGCACTATCCCTGCGGAAGAGATCCAAGTCCTCTCGGAAGGATTGCTTTCAAAGGAAGTCCCAGTTGCTTTGAATAAAATCATTTTTGAATATGATCACCTCATCATCTGCGGACCGGTCTTTCCCCACGAGGTGGTCGGCTTCTCGGGTGGAAACAAGTATTTCTTTCCCGGCATCGCTGGCACGGAAATAATTAACTTCACCCACTGGTTGGGGGCTTTGATGACCAGCAGCCGGATCATCGGTTCAGGGTATACCCCGGTCCGGGCAGTGATCGACCGGGCTGCCGGTATGATCGATCGACCGAAATCCTGCTTCAGCCTGGTGGTCGATCACGACGGGGTTTATGGGATATTTTTTGGAAGCCCGGAGGAAGCCTGGCAGGCAGCAGCTGAGCTCTCTGCACAGAAACATATCCTTTATCTCGACAAGCCTTTTAAAAGGGTGCTTTCGGTCATGCCGCGGATGTACGATGACCTCTGGACAGCGGCTAAAGGGATGTATAAGCTGGAACCGGTTGTGGCGAATGGAGGGGAGGTTGTTATCTATGCGCCGCATATCACCGAAGTTAGTTACAGCCACGGAAAGAGCCTGGATGAAATTGGATACCACTGCCGCGATTATTTCTTGAAGCAATGGGATAAATTCGGCAAATATCCAGGTGGCGTGCTCGCGCATTCCACCCACCTTAAAGGGCTGGGAAGTTACGATGCTGAGACCGGTGTGGAAACGCCCAGGATAAAGGTCACTCTGGCAACAGGTATCCCGGAGGAACGCTGTAAGCGGATCAACCTGGATTATCTCGACCCGGCAACAG
>Ga0208980_10002177_pt1 | contig 11869 bp, 6 predicted proteins | sample WetSurMetagenome_3_FD_187993 | JGI IMG/M metagenome (GOLD analysis project Ga0208980, IMG submission 187993) | Wetland microbial communities from Twitchell Island in the Sacramento Delta, sample from surface sediment Aug2011 Site A1 Bulk (version 2) | ecosystem: Environmental > Aquatic > Marine...
GCGTCCTTAAAGGATTTAACTCTTGATCCGAGCGCATCTGCCCTGTTTATTACCAGCAATTGCTCTTTATTGAATCCTACATCCTTGTTCAGCATATATTTTATCTGCCTGTACATGACCATTGTACCAATAATCAACAGAATAGATATAGTGAACTGAAAAACTACAAGGACTCTTCTGAGTCTCCCGTTTTTCATACTGTTCTTTACGTTACCCTTAAGTACCTCATACGGGTTGAATGAGGAAAGAAAGAATGCAGGATAACTGCCTGCCAGTATACCTACAAGAACCGAAAACAATATCAGAACAGGGATGGTATACCATGTGATAAACAGATTTAAAGCCAGGTGTGATCCGAGCAGATTATTGAAATAGGGAATAGATAATTTAATAAATATAAGTGCTATGATCAATGCAACAAATGAGAGAATGAAAGATTCGGTAAGGAATTGTGTTATTAATGCCCCCCGGGATGAACCACCAATCTTTTTGATACCGACCTCTTTTGCCCTTCTTGAAGCCTGGGCAGTTGCTAGATTCATAAAATTTATGGCTGCGATCATAACAATAAGGACTGCTATACTTCCAAATATCTTCAGATACTTGGGATCAATGGCCGGCTTAAATTGCTGCTGAACTGAAGGATCGATATGGACTTCTCTCAGATTCTGCAGAAAAAACCTGTACTTGTTTCCCTTTGCAGCAAAATCAGTTATAGAAACCCCCATGTATTTCTGGAGCTCCGGCCCAACATATTTTACTATCATTTCAGGTAATTTAGCATCAACTGACTTATAGCTTGAATTTGGCTTTAAAAGGAGATACGTGCTGAAACTATTGCTCAGCCAGGTTGGATTCTTAGAACCCGGATTGGTCATGAACGAAGTAATAATATCCGCTGCAAAATGGGAGTTTTCAGGTACATCAGCCATCACTCCTGAAATGGTGTAGAGCAGAGTATCTGTCCCAATCTTAATTGTTTTATCGATCGGGTTTTCTTTCCCGAAAATCTTTTTTGCAATCGTCTCTGAAAGCACAGCTTTCCGTGGAGCATTCAGAAGATTTCCGGGGTCGCCTTTTATGACCGGTATCGAATAAAAATTAAAAAATGAAGAATCTGCTTCAATAATATTATCCTCTGTGAAAGTTTGCTTGTTATATTCAACTGAGGTCGGCCCAATTCCGTTCATCCTGAGAAAATCTTCCACCTCAGGAACTTCCTTTAACATTGTCGGGCCTATAACTGCTGCAGAATAAGCTACAGTAACTTCCTGTCCTCCGATTTTTCCATTGAGGACCATCCTGTATATTCTATCCTTTTTAACATTAAACTTGTCAAAACTCAACTCATTTATTACGAAGAGTGCAATAAGAAGGCTGCAGGCAATTCCTATTGAGAGGCCCAGAATATTAATAATAATATATGAGCGTTGTCTTTTAAAAGATCTGATGCTATGCTTGATAAGATTGCTGAACATACTTAAGTTGTATAAAAAGTTAATAAACGCGTACTAAATCTGTTAAGAAATACCGATATTATATTATCCCGATTTTCTACCTTAAAAGACTGACAAAAAATAAGGAAGTTGCACAAAGTACTGTTATTCTACTTTAAGAGCCTCAGCAGGATTAATACCTGTTGCCTTATATGCCTGAAAACTAACGGTGAACAGAGCTATAAGGATTGCACCGATCGCTATTCCTGCAAATACTCCAAAGGTTATGTCTATCCTGTATGCGAACTGTTTCAGAAGGTTTTTGATAATAATCCAGCCTACAGGTATTGCAATTATTATTGAAATCAGTACCGGATAAAGAAATTCCCGGGCCAATGTGTACATCACAATAAATGAGTCCGCTCCCATGACTTTTCGGATTCCAACTTCATTTGTACGGCGCTGAGCAGAGTAGGATGATAATCCATAAAGCCCGAGGCAGGCTATTATTACAGCCAGAATGGTAAAATATTTAAGAAGCCCCGAGAGCCGGATCTGAGCCCTGAACAACCTGTCATAATCCTGATCAATGAAAGTATAATCTAACGGATATTCCGGTACAATCCCTTTCCATGCTTTTTCTACCGCTTTAAGTGATTCCGGAATATTGCCGGGGGTTAACCTGATCAGTATACAGCGCAGATAGCTGACCGGGGCCAATGCGAAAGCCATCGGTTCAATTACCTGATCTGCACCTTTAAAATGAAAATTTTTCAAAACCCCTACAATTGTACCGTTAAGGCCCATGAATCTGAAGTTCTTGCCTACCGGATCACCAATGCCCATAAGTTTGACTACTTCTTCATTTATAAGAAAATTGCCGGTAGTGTCTTTTGCCATATCAGCCTGAAAGTCTCTTGAAAAATCACGTCCCGACACCAGCTCCATCTTCATCGTTTTTAAATAATCATAGTCAATTCCATTGGTGCCAATCAGGACTTGCTTCTCCGGATCCTTTCCATCCCAGCTTGCTCCACCCGAGTTGCTTCCCATTGATGTCGGGTTCCACATTGAAGCTGTAACACCCTGGATCAAAGTTTCTTTTTCGAGCTCAAGCTTCAACGGGTAATATTTCTGCTTCATAGCCTCGGGCATTGGAATACATATCAGGTTGTTTTTGTTATATCCCAGTTCCTTATTCTGAAGATACTTTAGCTGCAGATACATGAAAGTTGCAGATACTGCAATAAGTATTGAAAGTGTGAACTGTATCACTACCAGAACTTGTCTCAACCTTCCCTTGCCTTTGCCGGAAACAGACTCACCTTTCAAAACTGCAGCCGGTTCAAACGAGGACAGATAAAAAGCAGGATATATTCCTGAAACAAGTCCTGCAATTATGCCGACCAGAATAATATTCAGTATAAATTTAAACTGCAGCAGATCTTCAAGCCTGAAATTTTTGCCGGATATATTATTGAAGATTCCCAGGGATAGTCCGACAAGAACCAGTGCCAGGATCATTGCTATCGCAACTAATAATAGTGACTCAAGCATAAACTGAATTATCATTGACATCCTGTCAGCACCGGCTACTTTCTTTATTCCTATTTCTTTCCCTCGTCCTGCTGCTTTTGCAGTCGAAAGATTGATAAAATTTATACAGGCAATCAGGAGAACGAATATTGATATCAGGGTAAAAATTGTTACCACAATAACCGGACCTCTGGTTTCTGTAAAACCAAACTGGCCATATAAATGAATATCCAATAAAGGGAAAAGGCTGAATTTGGTAGTAGTCTGAGGATTGTGCTCAACTACTATATCGGTAAGCTTTTTATTAACCGAGTTAATATTTGCTCCCGGCTTTAACTGTATAAATGTGAAAATAGAATTATTACCCCATGAATTATCAGCTGCGCCAATCTCCTTCATATATGAGTATGGTATTACTGCACTGAAAGTGAACATAGTGTTGCCAGGAATTTCTCTGAATACTCCGGTTACAGTAAATTGAGCCTTGTTTTCGACAGTGAGTGTTTTTCCCACAGGGTTATCCTTACCAAAGTATTTAGACGCGAGCTTCTGGGTAAGTATAATGGAATGCGGGGAGTTTAAAGCTGTCGCCGGGTCTCCCATACTCAGAGGGAAAGTGAAAACATTCAGGAGGCTTGAATCCACAGCGGCAACTGAGGATTCAAAGAAAACTTTATCCTCATATTTGAATAATACACGTGGAAGCCACAGATTTATTCTAACCTGATCCTCTATTTCCGGAATCTTTTCTTTCCAGACTGGTCCTGATGGGACAGGTGTAACTGTTACATGATAACGTGCACCGGAATAGAACTGGTCTTCTTCAACACGATAAATACTTTTAGCATTGCTATTAAATTTTTCGAAACTATATTCATCCTGAACCCAAAGGAGAATAAGCAATGAGGCAGCCAGACCTACTGCAAGTCCGGTTACATTTATAAACGTAAAACCTGTATGCTTCGAAATATTCCGGATAGCAATTTTGAAGAAGTTTTGAATCATGGCTAAAAAATTATGTGCAGTTTAAAGACGAATTTAGTCTTTATGTGCTGCACATAACTTATTAACAGAATTTAAACTTTGTCCTATTTCAGTGGCTTCAGCTCAGTTATTTTTTCTTTCGGTAACAGAGAAGCCGTTTCTTTTTTTACTACCAGCTCTTTTGCGAGCGTAAATGAACTATTAAGTTTTATATCTTTTGAAGATGCCCCAATCTTTACATCATAATTCCCGGCTTCGGCAATCCAGGAAGAAGTGGCCGGATCAAATGAAGAAAGACGGCGGCTGTCAATAACAAATGAAAGAGTCTGGGATTCTCCTGGTTGAAGGAGTTTTGTTTTTGCAAATCCTTTCAGTTCAATAACAGGTTTATCAAGTTTGGCGGAAGGCGCAGTAAGATAGAGTTCAGCTACCTCTTTCCCGGCCAGATTTCCATTGTTCTTTATATCCACTGTCACTGTAATGCTTCCCGTGAACTTTGCTGAACTAAGTTTAAGATTGCTGTAAATGAAATTTGAATAGGATAATCCAAAGCCAAATTCATAAGAAGGATTGACTTTAAAAGTTTCATAATAACGGTAACCGACATAAATTCCTTCATTATATGTATCAGTTGCAGGGACAGATCTCATAAAAGAACTCATAGGTCCCTGACCAGCCGGCTTTTCTGCCTGTAATTCTTTCCCCGGGAATGTTTTCGAAGATGGAACATCTTCATATCTTGCCGGAAAGGTAATAGCCAGTTTGCCAGACGGATTTACTTTCCCGCTTAGAATATCGACGATAGAATTTCCAGCTTCCTGGCCTCCCTGCCATGCAAGAAGAATTGCATCTGGCAAATCTTTCCAGCTGGATGTTTCTACTACCCCTCCAACATTAAGGACAACAACAGCAATTTTCCCTTTTGCCCTGAAGGCAGTTGTCACATTTTTTATAAGTTGCTCCTCATAATCAGTAAGCAGAAAATCACCTTTCACATTCATGCGGTCTGCTCCTTCACCGGCATTCCTTCCAATCGTTACTACAGCCGCATCGCACAAACCTGCCATGCCGGTTATAATATCAGCGTTCAGGTTCAGTTCTTCAACTGGCTTTGATCCCATAATCGCCATGAATCCGGTCAGTTTTGGACGGCCCGATTTTGTTAAATTAAGGTAGTTTGAATAAAGATTATGAAGATCTTCATTCTGAGTGTATCCGGCATTCTGCAAGCCATCGGACAGGGAAACACTATAAGCTTTATTTACAAAACCGCTTCCGGTCCCGCCAACAATAATGTCATAAGAAGTATTTCCAAATGCAGCAATTTTTTTAGTCTCATTCCCGAACGGAAGAGCCTTGTTCTCATTTTTCAAAAGGATCATCCCTTCAGCAGCTGCCTGACGGGTCACTCCGGCATGGGCTTTTAGGTCAGGGGCATTTGAATATTTATATGCTTTAAACCGTGGACTTTCCAGGATGGTATTAAGGATCTTTTCTACATTTCTGTCGAGCAATGCTATGTCAAGTTTGCCTTCCTTCACAGCTGTTATTATAGCTTTAGTCTGATCTGGAGTACCGGGCATCAGAAGATCATTACCTGCAATCATCTGGGCTACAGGATCTTTGCCGCCGAACCAATCAGTCATTACTAAACCTTTGAAACCCCAGTCTTTTCTTAATATGCTGGTAAGCAAGTCTGAACTCTGCGAAGCATATGTGCCATTTATAAGATTATATGATGACATAACTGTCCATGGCTGTGATTCCTGTACAGCTATTCTGAAACCTTCAAGGTAAATCTCACGCAATGCGCGCTCGCTAACAATAACGTTCAATGCACTCCTGTTGGTCTCGGCATTATTCGCAGCAAAATGTTTTACTGATGTACCTACTCCCTCGGCCTCGACTCCGCTTACCATCGCCGAAGCCATTTTCCCTGTTACATATGGATCTTCCGAATAGTATTCGAAGTTTCTTCCGCATAAAGGATTTCGCTGAATATTCATGCCCGGGCCAAGTAAAATATCAGCGCCGTATTCTTTTAATTCGTTTCCCATCGATTGTCCGACTTTGGCGACCAGATCAACATCCCATGAAGAAGCAAGAAGTGTAGCAATTGGAAATGCCGTGCAATAATATGTGTTTTTATCATCAGGCCTTGTTGGATCTATTCTGACTCCTGCCGGTCCATCACTCAACACCATCGGTGAAATTCCCAGGCGGGGAAGCGCATATGAGGTACCGGCAGCTCCTGAAACCAGAGCCTTTGTATCACCCACCACAGGACCTGTGGAAGGATTAGCAGGCGGATTTCCGGCAGGCCTGGCAGAAGAAGACGGAGGAGGTCCGCCAGGAATTTTCATTCCCGTTCCAACTACAAGTGCAGCTTTTTCTTCCAGTGTCATCGCTGCAATGACCTTTTTCACAGGATCCTTGCCAAGTTTTGGTGCATTTCCAGTCTGGCATAAGCCTGAGACAAGTAAGGATGCCAGGAGAATTGAAGCAATTAGAATTCTTTTCATAAGTGTAAATTATGTTTATAATAAATATTGATATTCCAACTCTGATAATGCAAAGGTATACTAAAGCTTTACAGTTATTAAAAGGCATAAAGCTTTTTTATCAGGTCATTTAAAACCTGATCTGAAAATAAATGTACCAGGTGTTACCTTTAAGTGAAAATTAAGTCGAAGTACAGAGGAATTTTACCGATAGAAAGGAGGTTTCCAAATACGGGAAGACAATTAGTTTTACAACTTTATTTTCAATTTGGATCCGTTGATAATTTTCACACTACTGACCTGTTCCCCGTCACAATTGACACTTACTTTTATTTTATCCCCTGCCCTTTCTACTTTTATGTCAATTTTCTTGGCACCAAATGCAACAATATTCCTCAGCGACATTTCATTCCACAAAGACGGCAATTCCGGAGTAATCTCAAAAGAATTCAATCCTGTGGGACGGAATCCGAATATGCCTTCGGTTATGACACGACAATATAGGGCGCTCTCTGCCGACAGATGTCGCTGGTTCCCTTCTGGCCATGCTTCCACTGCATAAGGGACATGTTCCCCAAGTAATCTCTTGTTTGAATAATATGTCAGAAAGTTCAGCCCTTTTTCGACTGCACCTGCGGCAAAAGCACCTCTGAGACCGTAGAGAGTCGAACGATCCCAGAATGTTGATGAACCAGCCTCAGTGAGTAATCCCTGGTCTGTCCAAAGCTCCCTGGAAAACAACGCATCTAAAGTCCCGGGAGCCCTGTCAAATATACCGACTGTAAGCGGGATGCATATCCATGAACGTAAAACCTGATTTCCTTCATAATAACGGTAAGTGTCAAAACCGGCTACCCTGGCTCCAAAATACTTTTCAATATTTGTTTTCATGTTACCAGCCATCTTTTTGTATTGCACCATCAGCCCGGGTGATTTGCCAAGGTCAGTCCCTAGATAAACAGCTGAATTCAATGCATCGTAGAACAATGATGAAGTGCACAGGTTTGCTTTACCAGAAGGAAACCGCCCTTCAAGTTCATCGCTGTCGGAGGTAACAACTCCTTCTTTATTAATTTTGCGTTTACAATATTCTATGCACCATTCAATGAGAGGCCACAGTTCCTCCGCAGATTTCCGGTCGCCAAGCGCCAGGGCAAACCGTCCGGCACCGTAGGCAATCATTGCCTGATCGCCCCTGTCACCGGCTCCGTTCCAGAATCCTGTTCCTTCTGCGATTACAGAACTGGGAATGGGTTTATATTCCAGATTCATATACTTCGAAAACCACCTCCAAGAGACCATTCCTGCCGAAATAGCAGAGGAATAACCTGTATAAGCGAAGAAGGGGTTCGCATATTCAGCCTGATCGTTAGCCCATATAGCAGCATAATAACTACCTCCTCCGGGGCTATGTACTAATCCGCCTTTTGTTTCGAATAAGCTTTCCATTGCCCGGATCTTTGCAAAACTGAACATACGGTTCAGGACTGGATCAGGAGAGACAAACGTAAGATTATTAAACATTAGGTTCACAAATTCCTGACGTTGTGAGAATTCCTCATTTACATCAATCATCATCTGAGTATCAGAGACCTTTAGCCCTGTAAATAAAACCGCAAATGTAAGCTGTTCATCCGGCTTAAGTTTGTAAATGCCTGCACCTGATGTTTTAGCTTTAATCTCATAAATATCATATACACTATTTTCACGGTGGGTGCGGCTGATCTTTTCAAAGTCCTCCACATCAACAATGATATCTTTTTCAGAACTATTTATAATGGTATATTTTTCGACAGCCAGAGGCTTATCGGTTGATGGAAAAAACTCCCTGGTAATATTGATATTATTGTTCAGAGTACCATAAGTTTTCAATATGCCACGAAGTGAAAACCGGTTGATATGCTCAGTCACCTGTCTGTTATTTACTTTAATAACAGGCTCTGATTCAGATGCAAAGCTATAAATAAGACTTGCATGAGTATCATTTGGAATTGTCCTTAGCATCGGAAAGACAAGTTGTTTTGCCAGAATCAGTTTTCCATCCCCATCGACTCCGTAGGTGACAATTACCGAAATAAACTTACCGCTCATCTCAATATTATCTTTGTGTGCATCACCAGTCTTCACAATCCACGAAATGCTGCCATCAGTCTCCATGACCCAGCGATTCTGACCCTGTAATTTATTACCTGAGATCAATACAAGCAGCAGGATGATTACTTTTCTTTGCATTTCAATTTTCCCGGATTATATTCCAGACATATCAATCTATAAATTAAATTTCGCCTGTTATTTATTTCACAACCGCAAGCCAGGCTTTAGCCATAAGCTGAGCTCCTGCGAGTGTCGGATGAACGCCATCTCCCGTCCAGTAAACGCCCGGGGCCTGTTTAATTGCTTCATCAAAGATCCTCTGATATGGAATAAAAACTGCTCCGAACTTTTCGGCAATCTCTTTTGCGGCTTTCTGATACCCGTAGAATTCGGGGTACCACTTCTCATCCACAGCTTTTACTCCCGGAACAGCAAAAGGTTCGCAAATTATCAGTTTTACCTCAGGGAGAGTCTTCTTTGTCCTCTCAAGAAGGGCAATATAATCGCTCCTGTAGATCTCCACGGTACCATTATACTGTCCATTCAGCTTATGCCAGATATCGTTAACTCCTATCAGTATGCTAAGAATATCCGGTTTGATTTCGAGACAATCCTTATCCCAGCGCTCGGCCAGTTGAAAAACTTTATTTCCTGATATGCCTTTATTATAAATTTTCAGGTTAAGCGATGCGTATTTCTCCAACAGTGATGCAGCTGCCAGTAAAGGATACCCATTTCCGAGAACTCTTGAATTATTGTAAGACATGTCCTCCCTGATTCTTCCTGAATCTGTAATTGAATCACCCTGAAAAAGAATTACATCGTCCTTTAGCAGTTCATTTTTTTTAACTCCGGCGGGAGGCATTGAAGCTGAAAGTATTTCCGGAATACTGGCTGCCATTAATCCCCCCAAAGCAGCTTTTCTGATGAAATTGCGCCTGTTGTTACTTTTACTTGCCATCTCTTATCAATTTTGAAATTTATTTTACTGTGAAGATCTTCTCCAATGATCTGACAATGATTTTTGTATTCAATATTTAAGTTTATAAATTTACTTTTTTTTAGCATATAATTTTAATTACAATTCTGCGTTTATTTAATGAGAGTCTATTTCAAATAATACTTAATCAAATGAACATTATAAAAACAATACAATTCAGATGCATTTTGATGGTATTTATCCTGGCTGTAACAACAATTAAAATACATGGCCAGGTTACGATGCCCGATGTACTGTTAAAGAATCCCCTGAAAGAACAATTGAATTATATTGAGGAACACACCAGAATATATGAAGATTACAGGGCAATCAGAGAGGATATGTTTCAGAAGGTTAAGAATAATACTACAGATACTCTCTCCTACCTGAAAAACAAAATATCCGGTCTGAATAGTACAACATCAGTGTTAAATCAGACTATCGATTCCCTAAGGACCGGTATTGAATCAACAAAATCAAGACTTCAAGAAATGACCCGGACGAAAGACAGCATGAATTTGCTTGGTCTGGAAATAAATAAATCTGCCTATAATAAAATCATGTGGATAATTCTGTCGGGACTGGTGGTTTTATTATTTATTGGTTTTATTGTTTTCAAGAGAAATCTGTCTGTCATTACGAGTACCAAAAAAGAGATCACTGAACTTAAAAACGAGTTTGAAGTCTATCGTAAAACCTCCCGTGAAGCCCGTGAAAAATTGACTATGGACCACTTCAATGAGATCAAGAGACTTAAATCCGGAGGGTAAATTCCGGGAGGGGAGTTGAAAAAGGTATAAATTATGGCGTTTTTCCTTTGTGTAACTTTTGGCTTATCCACCCCTGCAGTCTGGCGCCTCTCTAAAATTGCCCACCGGGCAATTTCTTATCGGTCGGCCCCCTTTGTGGTTCAATGAATTATGCTTTACCACAAAGGTGCTCAAAGGTATCACTAAGGTCCACAAAGGATTTTTCTACACCGCAAATACAATGGGTAAGGATCTATTTAAAATCAATTTTAAAACCTGTTACCTGCCACGAAGGAAGATTTGCTGGTTTCTTTATAATAAGTGATTCCGCTGTTTGTTTCCAGCTGATTTTTTCATTGCTCCCAAGCATAACAACCGAAGCGATAGCACTATCGGCCGGCTTCGATGATTTACCCAGAGATCTGATCAGGATATCTTCTTCGGGTTTGCCCAGACTATATGCATATAGCGTTTTGCCTTTAGTTGTAAAGCGGATGTCTTTAGAGCTAAACCCATAATTCTCGTCGAACCGGCCAAGTGTTTTTACCGGTTTATCTGCCGGCTTCTCTCCATATATTTTCCAGGGACGTGATCCATATATCCCTTCTCCGTTTGCAGAAGTCCAGATTCCTATCTCCTCGAGAATCTTCAGCATATCAGGTTCAAGATCTCCCTCAGGAGTTTGAACTACATTCAGCAGAAGATTGCCATTCTTACTTACAATATCCACGAGCATCTGTATCACTTCCGTGGAAGTTTTATACTTTTGTCCCGTCCTGTAATACCAGTCTCCGATTGATGTATCCGTTTGCCAGGGATACTGACTTACAGTATCTTTCACACCACGTTCAAGATCCTCTACCCACATCCCGCCCGATGGCTGTTTGCATGTATAAACAGCTTCAAGCTTTCCACTGTTCTTTGTTATGTTCTGGTTATAATAATGAGAAATAAGTGTACGACCTACATTTTCAAACGGCATTTTGCTGTCGGAATAAAGAAGGTCGGGCTGGTAATCATCAACAAGCTCCCTGATGCTTCTGTACCATTCCAGCTGAAAGGCAGGATTTTTAGTGAGCCAGTCTTTATCATCAGTTTCAGCCCTGGCATGGTAGAGATCCTGGTAATCAAGATTTGCACCATCATAGGGAACCCCTGCTTTCGGACCTTCCTTATCGGAACCATGGGCAGCCTGGAACCATGTAAAACTAGCCCCCAGATGTTCTGATACTCCGAATTTCAAACCCTGCTTTTTAGCAGCCTGCTGCCAGATTCCGACAATATCTTTTTTGGGACCCATTTTAACTGCATTCCAATTATTCAGTTTTGAATTCCAAAGAAAAAAATTATCATGATGTGTACCCATACTGACAAAATACCTGGCTCCGGCTTTTTTATACAGTTCCATGAGTTTATCAGGGTCCCACTTTTCTGCTTTCCAGAGAGGTATAATATCCTTGTAACCAAACTCGGAGGGATGTCCGTAATGTTCAATATGATACTTATATGCAGGATCCTTCTCCTCGTACATTCTTCTTGCATACCAGTCGCCCTGACGAGGTACTGCCTGCGGACCCCAGTGTGCCCATA
>Ga0208980_10002178_pt1 | contig 11868 bp, 9 predicted proteins | sample WetSurMetagenome_3_FD_187993 | JGI IMG/M metagenome (GOLD analysis project Ga0208980, IMG submission 187993) | Wetland microbial communities from Twitchell Island in the Sacramento Delta, sample from surface sediment Aug2011 Site A1 Bulk (version 2) | ecosystem: Environmental > Aquatic > Marine...
CAGAGCTGGTAAAGCCCTACCATGCTGCCGAAATATAAGGTCCCGGCTGTGACAGATACTCCAATCAGCCGGCCTTGATGAATTTCTTTTTCGGTGCTGTCGTTTCCCGGCAATGCCAGGAATCCTTCACTGCTCAAAGCAGGGGTCAGCCAATGCATCAAAACAAATATCGACAGGCCGGTGATCAGTTTGCTGTTCAAATCTTCCCGATTTACCTGATGCCCTGCCGGTCCAATGCCTGCTGATAGGCATTGGCATTTCGGTTATGTTCCGCAAGGGTGCGTGCAAAGGCAGAGTAGCCCGACATATCTGATTTGGCGCAGAAAAACATGTAATCATGCTTCCGGTAATCCAGCACGGCATCAATGGAGGCAATGGATGGAATGCAGATCGGCCCGGGTGGCAAACCAGTGTATTTGTATGTATTATAAGGGGACTCAACCTCTTTGTGGACATTCAGCACCCGTTTCAGCTCAAAATTCCCTAAGGCATATTTAAGTGTGGGATCTGCCTGCAACGGCCAGCCTTTCTTCAGCCGGTTGATATAGACCCCAGCTATAATGGGCTTGTCATCATTCTTTTCCGTTTCCTTTTCGACGATGGATGCCAGCGTTACCACTTCAGGGATGCTTAGTTTCAGGGCACGGGCTTTATCGATTCTGCTCCCTTCCCAGAATCGTTTATATTCCTTGTTCATCCTCATGGTGAATTCCCTGGCATCACTGGTCCACCACATCTCGTATGTATTCGGAATAAACATCGTTGAAATAGTCGAGGGGGTGAATCCCACGGTTTTTAGAAAATCCGGTTCATTCCATAACCTGACCAGGGACAGTGAATCAGCCTCAATTTGCAGGGCAATCTTCCCGGCAAGCTGCTCCTTCGTCCTGATGTTGTTAAATACGACATTCACAGGGACCTGGGCGCCCGAACGAAGCATATTGACGAGGAAATTATTGTTCATGGACGATCTTAGAACGTAATGTCCGGGTTTCACGTTTGCGGCGTAATTTTTCTTCTTTGACACCCATTCAAATGCCCTTTTGTTGATGATAAGTCCACTGGAATATAAAATGGTTTTTACATTGTCGAAAGTTGAGCCTGTAGGGATTAGTATAGAAACTTCATCGGCGGCGCCTGTATTAACATTCGGGCTGAATATGAAATTGTAATAACGGTAAGCAATAATGAGTGAGATGATGATCAGTATCCCCAGAATGGCAAGGATGATCCTATGGTACAAGGGTTTCCTTGTTTTTTCTTCAGTCAGCCTGCTCGTAATACCCATTAAATCAAAGATTGCCGTTTACATTCACCAACTGGTACATGCACTCGTCCTGCCATTGGTTAAAGATACGATTCCAGTCTTTTTTGATTCCGATCAGACGGAATCCCTTGCTTTCAAAAAGCCTGATGCTTTCCGGGTTGTCAGGCGAAATATTACAGTATACCTGACGCATTTGCAATGTAGTGAAGGCATAATGGATCAGCAGGTCAAGTGCTTCTGAGGCGTATCCTTTCCCCCTGAATTCTTTCAGGATCATGATGCCGATACCGGCCCGCAGGTGCGTGGGCTCAAAATCGAAAAGATCGATAGAGCCGATGGTCTTTATACCGTTTGATAAATCGTTCAGGTCAACCATCATCCTGAGCTGTTTGGAAGCATAAATATCCAGTGCCGAATCCATCACATACTGCTCCAGTGTGAACTTTGACAATGGAGTTATGGTATTTGACAGATGCCAGATTGACATATCATTTTCCCATCGGTATAATAATCCGACATCGTCAGGTTCAAGCGCCCTCAGACTGACCCGATTTCCAACCATAAACTTAAATTCTAAATTACAAATAACATAACCCAAACAAATTCAAAAAACAAAATTCAACACTTAACACTAAACATTTAACATTTAACATTTAACATTAAATATTCACTATTCCTTCAAAAACCCTTACGGCCGGCCCTTCCAGCCAGATATCGGTATATGGTCCGTCATTCGCCTGTGTGAAGCTGACCCTGAGTTCCCCTCCAGGGGTCCGGATTGGAATGGTTCCATCCCTCATGCCTGTCCTATGAGCAAATGCAAGGGCTGATGCCGTCACCCCGGTACCGCATGACAGGGTTTCATCTTCCACCCCTCTTTCGTAGGACCTTACAAAAAGGGATTGACCTGATTTCTCGACGAAATTCACGTTAACGCCGTCCGGCTCAAAGTCATGATGATATCGGATCGGCCGGGCAAGGCCGGGAATATCGAAATCGCGGATGTTTTCCGAAAATCTGACGAAATGCGGCGAACCTGTATCAATTACATAGTCATCCCCCCGAAAGTTTAATTCTTTAACATCATTCATCCTGATTTTTACTTGATAAGTGTCCCCGTCACGGCCAATGATCTTGCCAGGATGCGGCCCGTCGATGGCTATGAAACGGGCATCTTCCTCAATGAGTGACAAAAAGTCAGCAAATGCCATGATGCAACGCCCGCCGTTTCCGCACATCGTGCTTTCTTTGCCGTCAGAGTTAAAATAGATCATCTTGAAATCAAAATCTCTTGCTTTTTCTAAAATGATCAACCCATCCGCGCCAATCCCGAACCGGCGGTCGCAAAGTTTTGCAATAAGCCTGCTGCTTGTATCAAAATGGGCATCTCGTCCGTCTATCAGGATGAAATCATTGCCAGTGCCATGATACTTATGAAATTTCAGTTCCAATATTTTCTAATGAGGATTCAAAATTATATAAAAAAGAAGACGGCAATTCTTTGTGGTGCAAGCTTTCTTTTAACATAATTTAACACCGGAAAGGCACACTATTTGAGAAATTTGTATCGTTTTCCAATAATTATTTTTTGAACTATTTGTTAGATTAAATGTTTTAGAAGCATGAAAAGGTTAATTCAGATACTATCGGTGGTTGCTCTGTCAGTATTGATAGTTTGGGGAGTGAAAAGTATTTTATCCTCAGATGGTGATCAACAGTACATTCAAACTCAAGGTTCAGCCGATTCAAATGCCAAAATGATACCTGCCGGTTATTTGCCGGTTGCGCCGTTTGATGGCCCCGATTTCACAACAGCAGCTGATAAGACGGTCCACGGGGTTGTTCATATAAAGTCGCAGTTCCAGCGCAGGTCGAACTATTACGATGATTTTTTCGCCCCGTTCCGGGATTTCTTTGGATATCCATATGGAGGCAGCCCTGACCAGACATATACAGGGTTCGGATCAGGGGTAATCATCTCTGAAGACGGCTACATCGTTACCAATAATCATGTGGTGGAGGAAGCCAGTCATATAGATGTGACCCTGAACGACAAGCAGGAATTTGAGGCGACGATAGTAGGCACAGACCCTACGACGGACCTGGCTTTAATTAAGATTGATGCCAAAGGCCTTCCTTTTATTTCTTTCGGTAATTCCGATAATGTAAAGATCGGTGAATGGGTGCTCGCGGTTGGAAATCCTTTTAACCTTACTTCAACGGTCACTGCCGGTATTGTAAGTGCCAAAGCAAGGAATATTAATATCCTGGGAACAGAAGGGGCCATAGAGTCATTCATTCAGACGGATGCAGCCGTCAATCCGGGTAACAGCGGCGGGGCCCTGGTCAATATGAATGGAGAACTGATCGGGATCAACGCTGCCATCGCCAGCAATACCGGCTCATATACCGGTTATTCCTTCGCTATTCCTTCAAATCTTGTCAGAAAAGTAGTGGATGACCTGATCACATATGGAAATGTCCAGCGTGCTTACATTGGGGTGACCATACGTGAGGTCGATTCAAAGTTTTCCAAGGAAAAGGGACTGGATGTCGTAAATGGCGTATATATAGAATCTGTATCGGAATCGGGTGGAGCAAAATCAGCCGGTATCAGTGAAGGGGACGTGATCATCAGTGTGGATAACATGCCGGTGAAGACAAATGCGGAACTGCTGGAAATCATTGGCCAGCATAACCCGGGAGATTATGTGACTATTATGGTCGATAGGGATGGAAAGCATCAGCAATTTTCTGTGGAACTCCGCAACCAGGAGGGAAACACGGAAGTGGCCCAGAAATCGGATGACTTCTATTTATCCGACCTGGGGGCCACCCTTGAAAACCTGCCTGATAAAGACGCAAAAAATCTTGGCCTGTCATACGGACTAAAGGTGACTACTTTACAGGATGGCATGCTGAAGCGGGGGGGAGTGCAGGAAGGATTTATCATCCTGAACATTAATGGAATAAAAATTAAGAGCAAATCAGATGTGGAATATGCCCTGGGAAATATCACGAGTGGAGTGATCAGGATCGAAGGGGTTTATCCCAACGGCATGCGGATGAATTACGGTTTTATCCTTTAGCTGTTTATAAAAATTCTAAATAAGGCAAAATTTTTCGTAATTTTGCCCGTTTAAACTTGCAAAAGGCGGTTTTATTTCGTAAATTGCAGAATTAAGACGCGCTGAATTAAAGATCGAGAAATGAGACAATTAAAAATATCAAAATCCATTACTAACCGTGAAACCGCTTCGCTTGACAAGTATCTGCAGGATATTGGGAGGGAAGAGCTGATCACAGCAGAAGAAGAGGTTGAACTGGCCAGGCGTATAAAATCGGGGGATGATAAAGCCCTCGATAAGCTGGTCAAAGCCAACCTGCGTTTCGTGGTTTCGGTGGCAAAGCAATATCAGAACCAGGGCCTGAGCCTGCCCGACCTTATCAACGAAGGTAACCTTGGCCTTATCAAAGCTGCCCAGAGATTTGACGAAACCCGCGGTTTTAAGTTCATCTCTTATGCTGTTTGGTGGATCAGGCAGTCCATATTGCAAGCACTCGCTGAACAATCCAGGCTGGTAAGGCTGCCGTTGAACCAGGTAGGCTCTCTCAACAAAATCAAGAAAGCCACCTCAAGATTGGAACAGGAATTTGAACGTGCCCCGTCCGCAGATGAAATAGCCCAAAAGCTTGACATCCCTGAACATAAGCTCGATAAGGCTCTCCGGATCACTACCCGTTATATCTCAATGGATGCACCTATTGCAGAGGATGAGGAAACAAAGTTCCTTGATACATTCGTCTCAGATGATTCTCCAAAGACCGACAGCAACCTGATGCGCGAATCGCTGAACAAGGAAATACAGCGGTCGTTATCTACTCTTACAGAGAAAGAACGTGATGTTATTAACTTATACTATGGCATTGGCATGAACCATGGACTCACTCTTGATGAGATCGGGGCAAAATTCAACCTCACCAGGGAAAGGGTCAGGCAGATTAAGGAGAAAGCCATCCGGAGATTGAAGCATACTTCCAGAAGTAAGCTGCTAAAAGCCTACCTGGGAGAATAATTACATCAATAATAATCAGGTATACAGGGCTATAGCTCATTTATGAACTATGGCCTTTTTGTTTTTTTATTTTTGTTATTATTGCAAATTGATCGGTCAATAAAGTCTCATTAAAATCAATTCAAAAATGCCAGACCAGAATTTAACAAACAGTGGGATGCCAGATTATGAATTTCCACCGGAATTAGGCAATTGGATCACCGATGTGAAAGCCGGTTTTGAGTTTGTGAATTTAGTAGGACAACTCTATCATGATAGATCGATAGAGCTGATAATTTTCAGGAGCCAATTGATCGACAGGTCCTCCAGCGTGATACTTAAAAAGCATTTCCATTCCCTTTCAGTTATCGGTAAAGCACTTAAAATACAGTATTCAGTCCTGATAGCCAGGGAATTGCTTAAAATGGACCTGCCCCCTGCAAGAATTGATATTGGACGGCTGAATTTCGAGTGGACGGAGGAAGGTAAGAACTATGCTGATGTCAGGTCATTCCTCGATGATAAGCTGAAAGACCTTATAGGCAATAAGATGCCCTACCATAAACCCGTTGATGTTGTTGTCTACGGCTTTGGCCGTATCGGACGACTGGTTGCCAGGGAGTTGATCATCCAGGGCAATGGAACTCAGCTTAATGTAAAAGCCATAGTGACCCGTGGCAATTCCCCGGAAGAAATCAGGAAAAGGGCTTCTCTCTTTAAAAACGATTCCATCCATGGCCCGTTCCGCGGGGTTGTGGAAGAAGACCTGGAGAACAAATCCCTTATCATCAACGGAAATGTGGTGAAGATGATAGCGGCTAATTCACCCGAGGATATTGATTACGAAGCAGAAGGAATCCATGATGCCCTGCTGATCGACAGTACCGGCGTCTGGACAAAAAGGGAAGACCTTGCCAGGCACCTGAAAGCCAAAGGCATCATTAAAGTATTGCTGACAGCACCGGCCAAAGGTGATATTCCCAATATCGTTTACGGTGTCAACCATGATGATGGAACTGTCAATTTTGAAACAGAAAAGATCTATTCAGCCGCTTCCTGCACCACCAATGCCATCGTCCCTGTGCTTTACACCATCGAGGACAGGCTTGGTATTGACAAAGGCCACATTGAAACAATCCATGCCTATACCAACGACCAGAACCTCACAGACAACTATCATAGAAAACCGAGAAGGGGCCGGTCAGCGCCGATCAATATGGTCATCACGTCGACGGGAGCTGCTTCTGCTGCTGCGAAAGCTATCCCCTCATTGCAAGGCAAGCTGACTGCCAATGCTGTCAGGGTGCCGATCCCAAACGTGTCTCTGGCTATTCTTTCTTTGACTGTCAAAGAATCAACAACCACCGAAAAAGTGATCGAAATATTGCGGGATGCTGCCCTGCATGGCAGGCTGGTTGAACAGATCCGTTTCTCCGCCTCAACGGAAGCTGTCTCCACTGATTTCATCGGTGACAGCTGTGCCGGGGTTTTCGATGCACCGGCAACCCTTGTTTCTGCAGATGGAAAGACAATCGTGCTTTACGTTTGGTACGATAACGAATTTGGCTATACGATCCAGGTATTGCGCCTCGCCAAGCATATTGCCGGGGTCCAATGGTACACATATTATTGATCAATAAGTTCAATGACCATCATAATCCATGGCTAAAACCAGGTATATTTTCGTCACAGGAGGTGTTTCCTCTTCACTTGGAAAAGGGATCATTTCAGCATCCCTGGCAAAACTGTTGCAGAGCAGGGGATTTTCAGTAACGATCCAGAAACTGGATCCTTACATCAATGTTGATCCTGGCACACTGAATCCATACGAGCACGGAGAATGCTACGTCACCGAAGACGGCGCCGAGACCGACCTCGACCTTGGACATTATGAGCGTTTTCTGAATGTCCCGACGTCGCAGGCAAATAATGTCACCACCGGCAGGATTTACCAGACTGTCATCGAAAAGGAAAGAAGGGGAGACTACCTGGGCGAAACTGTACAGGTGATCCCTCATATTACGGATGAGATCAAGCGCAACATCCAGATCCTGGGGAATAAGTATGATTTTGATTTTGTGATTACAGAGATAGGCGGTACGGTCGGTGACATTGAATCGCTGCCCTACATCGAAGCTGTCAGGCAGATGAAATGGGAAATGCCCGGAAAATGCCTCTCCGTCCACTTGACCCTTGTCCCGTACCTGGCAGCAGCAGGGGAACTTAAAACCAAACCCACGCAGCATTCGGTCAAGACCTTACTCGAATCAGGGGTTCAGCCTGATATCATCGTTTGCCGCACGGAAAAACATCTCAACCAGAATATCCGGAATAAAATCGCATTATTCTGTAATGTCGAGTCAACTTCGGTCATCGAATCCATCGATGCCAGGACAATCTATGAAGTGCCCATCCTGATGCGCGACGAAAAGCTGGATGTGGAAGTGCTGAGGAAACTCAATCTATCAACTGACCGGCAGCCTGACCTCGGCCGGTGGGAGGAATTTGTATATCGTCTTAAAAATCCGAAGGAAGAAGTCCGCATAGCCCTTGTCGGAAAGTATGTAGAGTTGAAGGATGCCTACAAATCGATCCAGGAGTCACTGGTGCATGCTGGGGCTTCCAACGAATGCAAAGTCCACGTATCGACCATCCATTCGGAAAGCCTGAATGATGAAAACTGCATGGATAAACTGAAAGGATTTGACGGTATCCTTGTAGCGCCTGGATTTGGACACAGGGGGATAGAAGGCAAGATCAGCGCTATACGCTATGCCAGGGAAAACGGCATTCCTTTTTTTGGCATCTGCCTTGGAATGCAATGCGCAGTGGTCGAATTCGGCCGGAATGTGTTAGGGTTGGAAGGCGCCCATTCTACCGAAATGGATGCTGAGACACCCTATCCTGTGATTGATATGATGGAAGAGCAAAAGAAGATCACGAACAAAGGGGGCACCATGAGGCTCGGGGTTTATACCTGCCGGATAATCAAAGGAACCAGGGTCAGTGATATTTACCAGCAGGATGAGGTGTCGGAAAGGCACCGGCATCGTTATGAATTCAATAATTTTTACCTGAAAGATTATGAGGCGGCTGGCATGAAAGCAGCCGGCATCAACCCCACACAGGACCTGGTGGAAATCATGGAACTGGTTGACCATCCATGGTTCATCGGGGTTCAGTTCCACCCTGAATACAGAAGTACTGTGGTAAGTCCTCACCCACTATTTGTCGGATTTATTGGCGCTTCAATCAAGCACAAGCAACTCAGGCATATGACAGTTAGTCATTAGTTGTGAGAAATATCAGCGGCGCTCGTCAATTGCACTATATTTGCTGTCCCTTAACTCAAAATTTGGATATTGATTTTCGATGAAAGATAGAAATACAATCATTGGTTTCGTGCTCATTTTTGGTATCCTGATCGGGTACTATTTCCTCACTGCACCATCAAAAGAGGAACTTGCAGCCAGGAAACACAAGCAGGACTCAATTTTAATAGCCCAACATTTACGCGATTCATTGGGTTTAGCGGCCAAGATGAACGAAACAGATGTAAAGGAAGTCGTTGCAGATCAGGAAATAATTCCACCTGCAACGGGAGATGCCAGATCGGCTGATATAAATGTCCTCCGTGAGCAGTACGGCTCCTTTGCTCTCGCTGCAAAAGGGGAGAAACGGCAATTCTTCATGGAGAATGACCTTGTCAAAATCGGGCTTTCAACGCTTGGAGGAAAAATATCCTATGTCGAACTGAAGGGTTATAAGACCTATGATGGGAATCCGCTCATCCTGATCGACAGTGATACTAACCAGTTCGCCTTTACATTCTTTGCAGGAAACCGGACAATTAACACCTCTGGATTTTACTTTGAACCGGTATGGCTGGATGGTAGCCGGGACGGCGACACCATTAAGGTCACCGGGGATGAGCAGGCCCGTTTTGCTCTTCGGCTTTATACCTCGTCTGATTCCATATTCGACAAAGACCGGTACATCGAATACCTCTTCACTCTGAAAGGCAATAACTACATGGTAGATTTCGATGTGAATTTTAAGGGCCTTGACAAGACCATTGATGCCACGAGGGGATACATCGATTTTGAATGGGGCACAGACCTCAGGAAACAGGAGAAAAGGACCGATCAGTTCAATGGTTCTACCATCTATTATAAGTTATATGAAGATGATGTGAAATTCCTCTCGGAGAGTAAAGAGGACGAAAAATCATTGCGTGACCAGATCAAATGGGTGTCTTTTAAAGAGCAGTTCTTCTCCAGTGCCCTTGTCGCGGACAATTTCTTCGTTGACCCGGTAATGAAGGTTTCCACCGATAAAAATTCCACGAATCCGCTATATCTCCGGTCGCTTTACTATAAGATAGGAATTCCTTATACGGGGGCTAAGGAAGAATCAATCGGGATGTCCTTGTATTTGGGCCCGAACAAATATAACATCCTCCGGAAATATAAAATGGACCTGGAAAGGCAGATCCCGTTGGGCTGGAGCTTCTTCCTCATGCAGTGGATCAACAGGTATGCAGTGCTGCCGGTATTTAATTTCCTCGGAAGTTTCGGGTGGAATTACGGAATCGTCATCCTGGTGTTGACCATCTTACTCAAAATCGTATTGTTCCCGGTGGCTTACAAGACCTATCTTTCTTCGGCCAGGATGCGCTTACTGAAACCTGAAGTTGATGAAATCGGCCTGAAATACCCGAAAAAGGAAGATGCGATGAAAAAACAGCAGGCTACCATGGCTTTGTACAAAAAAGCAGGAGTCAATCCGATGTCTGGCTGTATCCCCATCCTGTTGCAAATGCCAATCCTGATCGCCATGTTCCGGTTCTTCCCGGCATCCATCGAGTTGCGGCAGCAGTCTTTCCTTTGGGCCAATGACCTGTCATCTTACGACTCCATTGCCAATCTGCCTTTCAATATTCCTTTTTACGGCGATCATGTGAGCCTCTTCACCCTGCTGATGACCATTTCCACTATCTTCTACACATACCTGAACAACAAGATGATGGGAACAGGCGGACAGCAGATGCCAGGCATGAAAACCATGATGTACCTGATGCCGATCATGTTCCTTGGCATTTTTAACAATTACTCCTCCGGATTAAGCTATTATTACCTGCTCGTTAACCTGATCACCTTTGCCCAGATGTATATTTTCCGCTGGTTTGTGGATGAAGATAAACTGCACCAGCAGATCCAGGAAAACAAACTGAAACCGGAAAAAAAGTCAGGCTTCCAGAAGCGGTTGGAAGATATGGCCAAGCAGCGTGGATATAATCCTAGCAAAAAGAAATAATTCCTTATTATCAGAAACTTTCGTGATGCCTGATCCCCGAAAGATTCTTGTCATACAAACTGCTTCCATAGGTGATGTCATCCTTGCAACACCACTGGTTGAGTCATTGGCGTTAAGCTATCCCCAGGCCCGGATCGATTTTCTTTTGAAAAAGGGAACCGAGTCATTGATGGAAAATCACCCGTTGATCCAGAAAATATGGATTTGGGATAAGAAGAAGTCCAAAACCAGGAATTTGTTCCGGATCATGAGATCTGTCAGGAAGGAAAAATTCGATATGGTCATCAATGCCCAGCGGTTTTTTTCATCAGGACTGATAACTGCCTGCTCCAATGCCGGAATCCGGTCAGGATTTGATAAAAATCCATTGTCATTCCTTTTTACCCACCGGAGCAGGCATAACATCGGACAAAAAGACATTCATGAGATAGACAGGAACCTATCGCTTATCTCCGGAATCGTGGGCAAAACTCAACGGATTGTCAGACTTTATCCCTCCAAAGGAGATTTTATGAAAGTGGACCGTTATAAAAGTTCTCCTTATATCTGTATAGCTCCGGCATCTTTATGGTATACGAAGCAGTATCCGGAAGAAAGATGGGTCGAATTGATTTCCGGCATCAATGCCGTTGACGTAATTTATCTTATTGGTTCTAAATCGGATCATGAACTTTGTGAACGGATCATCCATAAATCGGATCGGGGAGCGATTTATAACCTGGCTGGTGATCTGAGTTTCCTGGAATCTGCCGCCCTGATGAAAAATGCCAGGATGAACTTTGTCAATGATTCTGCACCGATGCACCTGGCCTCTGCGGTAAATGCACCGGTCACCACCATATTCTGTTCGACGGTCACTGATTTTGGGTTCGGGCCACTGTCCGTTGATTCGGCCGTCGTCGAAACCCATGAAAATCTGCCCTGCCGGCCCTGTGGCCTGCATGGTTACAACAAATGCCCGGAAAAACACTTTAAATGCGCAACGACTATTGATAACCATGAACTTTTAAAGCGTTCCTGATATGTTGGAAGAAATTAAAAAAGCTTTGGGATTTCTGAAAGCAGGAAAAGTCATCCTTTATCCCACCGACACCATCTGGGGAATAGGTTGCGACGCCACACTTCCTAAACCCGTTGACCGTATCTATAAAATCAAGCAGCGGTATGAAAGCAAAAGCATGATCGTATTACTTGATCAGCCTGAAAACCTGACCACGTATATAGAAAAGT
>Ga0208980_10002179_pt1 | contig 11866 bp, 10 predicted proteins | sample WetSurMetagenome_3_FD_187993 | JGI IMG/M metagenome (GOLD analysis project Ga0208980, IMG submission 187993) | Wetland microbial communities from Twitchell Island in the Sacramento Delta, sample from surface sediment Aug2011 Site A1 Bulk (version 2) | ecosystem: Environmental > Aquatic > Marine...
TTCAATCCACAGCCCATTCCTGTCCTTATCAATGATTACCAGGATGCCTTCATGCTGCCGGACTACTACTCTATGAGCACCCCCGAGGCATACGGAGAAGCCCATTTTAAATATACAACCCCATACCTGCTTCTGAAGCTCCTGCCCTTTCTGAGCAATACGCTTATACGGGAGAATCTGCTGCTGTCAACTATAGGATCGCGATATAGTCCAAATTACACCGAGGTAGGATACAGCCTCAGTGAAATCTTTTTCCTTGCAGAGGTTGGGGTGTATGTCGGGTTTGAAAATCTGGGCTACAAGAGCATCGGCGGAAAGCTGATCATCAGATTCAATTAGAAATATTTAACCACGAAGGACACTCTGTTACACGGAGTTTCACTGCTATATAAAGCCGTGCTACTCCGTGAAACCCCGTGCTACTCCGTGGTTAAGCAAATCGTATGGAGGCAAATCACGCAAAAGGTGGTTCTTCGTGTATATCGGCTTCATTATCAAAGCCTCCCCCGAGTTTACGGAAGTCATGATTCATCTTTGATCCCAGAATAATGCTTTGAGCGGATTCCTTGTTGTCGGCATAGTCAAGATCAAAATCATCGATATCCACAAACTGTGCTTTTTCCTCACGGAATCTAAGCCTCACATCGTCGACGGGACCGTTACGGTTCTTAGCCAGGATTATTTCAGCAATACCCTTGGTGGATGAACCATCTTCAAATGCAGGTATACCGAATTTTTCCTGTCGGTGTATAAAGACAACCATATCAGCATCCTGTTCTATTGCACCCGATTCCCTCAGGTCGGAAAGCAGCGGACGTTTGGTACCTCCCCGCATTTCCACTGACCGGTTAAGCTGTGACAGAGCCAGGATAGGTATGTCGAGCTCTTTGGCTATGCTCTTCAGCGATCGCGATATATTGCTCACTTCCTGTTCCCTGCTTCCGGCATTTTCCGGACCTGACATAAGCTGAAGGTAGTCAACAATAACTATATCAAGCTTATGCTGTGCCTTCAGCCTTCTGCATTTTGCCCTAAGCTCAAAAATGGAGATTGCCGGAGTATCATCTATATAAATCGGCGCCTGTACCAGCTTTTTAATTCTGTTGTCGAGCTGCTTCCACTCTTCCTCGTTTAGTCTTCCGTTTTTTATCTTATCGCCCGGGATATCTGTTTCTGCCACGATAAGCCTGTTAACAAGCTGAATAGACGACATCTCGCATGAGAATATTGCGACGCTCCTGCCATGGTCGACCGCCATATTCCTTGCCATCGAGAGGGCGAATGCCGTTTTCCCCATAGACGGACGCGCTGCTATGATAACAAGCTCAGCTTTCTGCCATCCTGATGTGAGACGGTCAAGCTTGGTAAATCCGGAGGGTGTCCCCACAAGAGCATCCTCGCGTTTTCCCGCTTCCTCGATTTCCCTTATTGCCTCCTTTATGACAATATTGATTGGCGCTACTTCCCTTTTAATATTTCCCTCTGCGATCTGGAAGAGGGCATTTTCTGAGAAATCCAGCAGCTCTGTTACGTCGTATGTATCATCAAATGACCTGTTTTGTATTTCGGTTGAGACCCTTATAAGCTCACGCTGTATATATTTCTGGGCAACTATTCTTGCATGGTAGTCGACATTCGCTGCCGAAACGACTTTGGAAGTCAGCTGGGTAAGATAAACAGGACCTCCGACACTGTCGAGCTCATTGTGAGCACGCAGCTCTTCTGTCACAGTATACAGATCCACCGGAAATTCCCTGGCGCTGAGATCAGAAATTGTCTTGAATATCTTCTGATGTGCCTCCTTATAGAAACTTTCAGGCTTGAGGAGATCAAGCGTCGTAATGACAGCCTCTTTTTCGAGCATAATTGCCCCGAGAACTGCCTCCTCCATATCGTTAGCCTGGGGCGGTACCTTTCCGAAATCCGGCAATGCCGTTATAGCTGGCCTGGGATTATTTCTCTGCTTTGCCATTAATATTATATACTGATTTACAATTAATTAAAAGATAAATAGAATTTGATACCACGGCGGTTTCAAAGGTATAAATTACCAAAGTGTTATAACAAAAACAGCTGATTTTTATTACAAACAGGAGATGTTAACAACTTGTTGAAAAGCTTAAAAAGAGATGTGTGGTTCAAAATTCAAATTGATATGGTATTTTTACGTTAAATGCGTCGGAATGATAGTATTTCCAAAAGCAAAGATCAATCTCGGGTTGCGCATAACTGAAAAGCGGGCCGACGGATATCACAACATTGAAACGCTGTTCTATCCTGTCGGCTTGTGCGATGCGCTGGAATTTGTTGTCTCGGAAAGTAACGGGACGAATGACAGCCTTACAGTTTCAGGCATACCTGTAAATATAGAGCCGGAGGAAAACATTGTCATGATTGCAGTTAACAGGTTAAGAGAGGCTAGTCACTTCCCGTTCCTTAGAATACATCTTCATAAAGCTATCCCGCATGGCGCCGGACTTGGAGGAGGATCATCCGATGCTGCATGCATGTTAAAATCCTTAAACAGGCATTTCCGTCTGGGACTCAGCAGCTCTGTCCTGAAATCCATTGCCCTTGAAACAGGCAGTGACTGCCCTTTCTTTATAGATGGCGATCCTTCATTCGCAACAGGAAGAGGTGAAATTCTACATCCTGTTGGTCCTGTTTTATCAGGTTATTATCTCGTTTTGCTCAACCCGGGGGTGGTAATAAATACATCAGATGCTTACAGGAATTGCAGGCCTGTGATGCCTTCCGCCAGCCTGATCCATCTGGCTGAATTAAAGATTGAGGAATGGAAAGAGCTTATTGTCAACGATTTTGAAGAATATGCCTTTAGCAGGTATCCCATCATTAAAGATATAAAGAATGGTCTGTACGAATATGGCGCCCTGTTCAGCTTAATGTCAGGCAGCGGATCGAGTGTTTACGGAATCTTCCAAAAAAAGCCTGAATTGCTGCCGCGGCATCTGAAAACTCTGATAATCTGGGAAGGAGCGATGTGAGCTACTCCTTCTCCAGTACTATGAGAAGTGTACCTTTTGAGACTTTCTCCCCAGCTTTTACAGCAATCGATTTTATTTTACCATCCGACGGGCTCTTAAGGCGGTTCTGCATTTTCATTGCATCAAGGATAAGCAGCAGGTCGCCTTTTTTTACATTCTGACCTACAGCCGCAAAGATTTCGACAATAGTGCCAGGGATAAAGCTTAAAATCAGATTCGGATCTGCAGGCTCATATTTAACCCTGTTTTTAAACTTCTTACTAATCCTGGTCCGGTATAAGCAGTTATTGATATTCAGGTATTCCATCTTTTCTTCTGTACTCATGATAGTCTCGGTTAATTAATCAGCTTCTGTTCATCAAAAAGGAGGAAGTCCATGCTTCTTGTGCGGCATTGGAACATCTTTGTGTTCTGATACTTCAATTGAGTGCAGGAGGAATTTTCTTGTTTCCGATGGCTCGATTACAGCATCAACGTAACCCCTGGAGGCGGCCACATAAGGATTCGCAAATTTTGCTTTATATTCTTCAACCTTCAGTTTTCTCATCTTGTCAGGATTTTCGGCAGAAGTGATCTCTTTTTTGAAAATAATATTTGCTGCACCTTCCGGTCCCATGACTGCTATCTCGGCCGACGGCCATGCAAATACGAAGTCGGCTCGCAGATGCCTTGAGCTCATTGCGATATAGCCTCCGCCATAAGCCTTTCTCAGAATAACCGTCAGTTTAGGCACAGTAGCCTCGCTGTACGAATAAAGCACTTTGGCTCCATGCCGGATAACGCCTGCATGCTCCTGGTCCACTCCCGGAAGATAGCCCGGAAGATCAACAAGAGTGATAATAGGTATATTGAAGGCATCGCAGTAGCGGATGAACCGGGCAGCCTTATCTGATGAATCAACATCCAGAACTCCGGCCATTTCGAGCGGCTGATTAGCCACAAAGCCTGTAGTGCGTCCGCCCATACGGCCAAAGCCTATCACAATATTTTTGGCATACAGCTCCATTATCTCAAAGAAATCCGAGTTATCGACAATGGCTTTGATAACATCCTTCACATCATAGGGGATAGTAGGATCTTCAGGAACTATATTGCTGATATTGTATTCCGGCAATGGTTCTGCAGATTCAAATGCCCGTGCTTTCTTTCCATTATTCCATGGAATGAAAGTTATGAGCTTTTTAATTTGCTCAAAGCACTCCTCTTCGCTCTTTGAAAAGAAATGGGCATTCCCGGTTACCTCACTATGGATCCTGGCGCCGCCAAGGTCTTCCATTGAGATCTCTTCTCCGAGAACGGTCTTTATTACCTCAGGACCGGTGATGAACATCTTAGAGATATTATCCACAACAAAGACGAAGTCAGTAAGGGCCGGGGAGTAGACAGCTCCTCCGGCACACGGTCCCAATATTACCGACAGCTGTGGAATAACGCCGCTTGATATTGTATTCCTGAAAAATATTTCACCGTAACCCGCCAGCGAATTTACTCCTTCCTGTATTCTGGCACCGCCTGAATCATTTATTCCGATAAGAGGCATTCTCATCTTAAGGGCATGATCCATTATCTTGGTAATCTTTCTCGAGTGCATCAATCCTAGCGAACCGCCGGCCACGGTAAAATCCTGGGCAAAAATTGCTACAGGAGCTCCGTATATTGTCCCGGTACCGATTACAACCCCATCGCTTGGAAGAGATTTCTTTTCCATATCAAAATCGCGGCCGACATGCTCTACAAACATGTCATATTCATTGAATGAATTCACATCAAGAAGCGACATGATACGCTCGCGGGCTGTTCTCTTGCCCATTGCCTTCTGTTTTTCAATAGCCTGTTCGCCTCCGCCAAGAAGCACCTTCTCGCGCTTCTTCTGCAGCTCCAGAATCTTTTTATTTACTGCCATATTATCATACTTTAATTTTAATGTAGAAATAATGTCATATTTTAATATCTCAATCAACCCCCTTCCCTCCCGATAGCTTCCCGATAGCTATCGGGAGGGACTTCCCCGGGGGAAGGAGTAAAAACCTCCCGCTTAGGCGGGATTAGAAAGGGGGTAAAAATCAACAAAGAGAATTAATATTTTTGTTACCATAATTCTGAAGTGTTACACTGCTGTCGGATGCCTGACCAATTATATATGTAAATATCTGAAATTTTATCTTTCCACAACAGCCAGAAAGGATTAAAGCCTCCTCCTGTAATAAATATTGCCCCGTTTATTATCATTTGATAATTTTGAATGTAAATTAAAGGATATATTTGGAGAGTAATATCTTGATTACTATTATGGGACATTTAAACTGGAAAGGTGAATGGATTCCTGATGAATCTCCGTTTGAAAGGGCAGGTGAATATTCCCTGAAGCAGGAACTAATTAAGGAACTTAAGGAGGTTGCCAGAAAATATGAGGGCAGAATCAAATATAAGATCATAGCGGAAGCTGCAAATGAAGTTGCGAGGAAATATGAATCTCTAGCCCTGACCCTTGGGCCTGATTATTAGTCTGGTTGACTGATTGTAAGTAAAATATTTCCATGTCCAGTTTATGAATATCATCACTTTGTTTCTGACTCCTATAATGCTGCGGAGATGGATGAACATCCAGACGAACCAGGCAAAGACGCCCTGGAATCTTATATAAGGCAGTTCAACCACTGCAAGGTTTTTTCCGACTGTGGCCATGGTTCCCAGGTCCTTGTATCTGAATTCCTTCAGCGGCTGATTATTCTTCATCCGCCTGAAGTTTGACGCCAGAAGCTTTGCCTGTTGTATCGCCACCTGCGCCACCTGGGGATGTCCGTTGGGATATTTATCCTCCAGCATTCTTGAAATGTCACCCAGTGCGAAAATATTCGCATATCCTTCCACTTTGCTGTACCTGTCCACATTTATGCGTCCCCCCTTTGAAAAACTATCGCTTCTCAGACCTTCTATAATGTTCCCTTTAATTCCGGCAGTCCAGATGATCATCCTTGTGTTTATGCTTTCTCCCGAGCTTAGAAAGACTGTCTTTTCATCACTTCCGGTAGCCAGGGTATCTGTAAATACCCGTACCCCCATATTTTCAAGAAATATTCTTGCTTTGTCAGACGATACCTGCGACATTGCGCTTAGCAGTCTGCTGCCGGCTTCTATCAGGAATATCTTTGCCCGTATATCCTTAAACTCCGGATAATCCTTCGGAAGAACATATTTATTCATTTCGGCAAGAGCCCCCGCTATTTCAACTCCCGACGGACCACCTCCGACAATCACAATGGTAAGGAGACTCTCCTGTTCCATAGAATCATTGGCAGTAAGGGCATTTTCAAAATTCAGGAGCAGCGAGTTTCTGAGATCAAGCACTTCCGCTATCGTCTTCATTCCCCGGGAATTCTCCTCCATCTGGGCTGATCCGAAAAATGAATTTGTCGCCCCATTGGCAAGCACCAGGTAATCGTAATCAACAACACCTGCAGTTGTAGCCAGTTGATTATTTCCGGCATCAACCATCTTTACCTCAGCTTTGCGGATATGGAAGTCATTGTAATCCTGGAAAATCCTGCGAAGCGGAAAGAGAATAGAACTCTCTTCCAGCCCGGCTGACGCAACCTGGTAGAATAGGGGAGGAAACTGGTGATAATTATGCTTATCGAGTATAACTACCTGATATCCCGAATTTTTTAGATTTCTGGCCAGGGTCAGTCCCGCAAACCCGCAACCGGCTATTACAATTCTTTTCTTATCTGAATCAGGAATATTTATCACTATCTGGTCCGAATTATTGATTTACTATAAACTTATACCTTCCTGTTATTTAAACCATCAGATTCTGTTTTTGTTTAACAGAATTTCTTTCATGATCAATCAATCATCATTTTATTCCAATCATACATCAACCAGCATATTGAGTGCCGACTTTATAATACTAGCGGCTGCAGAGTATTGATCTGCCAGATTCAGGATAAATGGCAATAATAAAATGATACTCCTGGTTTTAGGTTTCCTCGAATTTTATTATCTTGTATTCGATTGTGAAGGGTGAAAGTCGAGAATGTGCATTCTATACTCGTATTGGTCAATAAGTTGATAATTTTTGCTTATTTATCTTGCCTGTAGGGAGTTTCTGTCAGCTTGTCAAAATGCATTATACAAAACAAATGAAGGATTTTTGGGAAAATAAATTCAGGGAGGTAAAGACTACCTGGGGAATGGAACCTTCCGGCTCTGCCATAATTGCAAAGGATTTCTTTCAGGAGCGGCAAGTGCGGGATATATTAATTCCGGGGGTTGGCTATGGAAGGAATGCATCTTTGTTTATCCGCAACGGGTTCACTGTTACCGGGATCGAGATTTCCGACTATGCCATAAAGCTTGCCAGGGATGAATTTAAACTTGACTTTCCGATTTATAATGGATCTGTAACTGATATGCCTTTCGATAACAAGAAATATGAAGGGATATTCTGTTATGCCCTGGTCCATTTACTGAATAAGCCTGAAAGGAAAAAGTTCATAAATAATTGTTATAATCAGCTGCAACCAGGAGGGTGGATGATCTTTACTGTCATATCCAAAAAGTCAGGTATGTTTGGAACTGGCAGGTTATTAAGCGAAAGCAGATACGAAATCTCCAAAGGACTACGGGTATATTTTTATGACCCGGAATCGGCTGAGAGGGAATTTAAATATTTCAGGCTATCTGAATTGCATGAAATTGAGGAACCAATAAGGCATATGAAAAATGAACCGCCACTAAAATGTATCATGATAAAGTGCAGGAGGAGTTCCTGACAGACCTAATCAATCACGAAATCAGTGGGTTTAAAGAGAGTCTCCTATATGAATCATCTATCATTTAACCAATCAATAACTAAACAGGTGTAAGCTGAAAAACCAAAGAGTAGGCGTCATTCAAATTAAAAATGTCATGAGATCTAATCGTTTGATTATTATTGCTTTATTTATTGTAACCACTGTCAGTATAAATGCCCAGTTTTATATTGAAGGAAATTTAGGTTTTGGTCTTACCAGTAGTACCACTGATAACAACGGAACGTCTTCCAGGACAACTAATAACAGTTTCTATCTTGCACCTGGCATTGGAACGTTTTTATCTGAAAAAGTTTCATTGGGACTTTCACTGGATCTTTCATTTTCCGGTGGTACCTCCGGACCAGATCCGGATGCCAAAACAAAAGCAGCCTCAATTGGCGCAAGTCCTTATGTGCGTTATTATGCCTTAAGGTGGAATAAGCTTGCCGTTTACGGACAGGGGAATATCGGATTCCGCTTTTCCAATTCAAGTGAAACAATTGATGGCACTAAAACTGATGGACCAAAAGATTCGGATTACTATCTGAGTGTTTTTCCCGGACTTTCCTATGATGTGAGCGACAAACTGCAGCTGCAAACCTCACTGAATTTCCTGAGATTAGGCTATGTCTATTCTGTTTCCAAGGAGGGCTCATCTGAGGACAGGCATTCAAGTTTCTATGGCGGCGCAACCCTTGACAACATCATTTCATTCAGTGCTATTACCATTGGCGCAATCTATAAATTCTGATCCATATATAGCCTCGGTTCTCTCAGTTTAAGACTGAATGCTCGGAAGCATCATTCATTTTGATGCTGGCATAATAATTTTTTCGGACAGAACTGGTACAGCATATTATTTTAAAAGTTAAATTTCCGTTACCAGAAGACGAAATCAATCATTTGTAATATTTAAATTTTAAAATTCAATGAAGGAGAGAAGAATAGCAATGGCCGTAGTTTTTATTATTGTACTCACGGTCATTCCAAATAGCTTAAGTTCTCAAACAAATTTTATCTGGGGTAAACAATTCGGATCGGACAGGGAGGAGTATGTTCTCAACCATCTGATTGACACCAGCGGTAATATTTATATTGCGGGTAAGACCAGGGGGATTATGCATGGTCAGAACTTTGGTAAAAACGACGGTTTTATTACCCGGATAGACAGCCTGGGCAATACTATCTGGACAAGGCAATTCGGATCTGATGGCGATGAAGATGTCCAATGGTCTTCAATCGATAATTCCGGAAATATCTATATAACAGGTACAACAACCGGTAACCTGACTGGTAAAAATTCCGGCAGGGAAGACATTTTTATAATTAAGTATGATCCTGACGGAGAAAGCGAATGGATGAGACAGATCGGAACTGACAGCTCTGATATTGCCAAGGGCATCTATGCAGATCAAAAAGGGTACATTTATATTACAGGAATGACTGGAGGCAGGCTGGGACAAAAATCCTTTGGTAAAACAGATTGCTTCATTGCCAGATTGGATAATACAGGCAAATATATCTCAATCACTCAGTTTGGAACTCAGGGAGATGATTACTGCTATTCCATAACCGGTGGCCCTGATTCTGATTTATATGTTTGCGGTTCAACGTGGGGAGACCTTGCGGGTAAGAATAATGGATTTATTGACGGTTTTACAGGACATTTCACAGATAAAGGTGATCTGATCAGGTATAACCAGTTTGGGAGCAAGGGATTTGATATAGCTATGATCATTAAGGTTGATAAGGATAAAAATATATATATCGGAGGAACGACATCCGGAAATTTTGGCGGTCAGCAAATCGGCGAAGGAGATGGGTTTTTAATGAAAATGAGCGAAAATGGAGCTGTCGTCTGGAACAATCAATTTGGAACAATTCACAATGACGGAGTCAGATCCATTGATATTAATCCATGCAATTCAGATAATATCCTGGTAAGCGGCATTTTAAATCTTCCTCCGGGACAAGGTTTTGTCAGAATGTACGATAGTGCGGGTTCGTTGATATTTGAGAGGAATTTTACCGGAAGAGGTAATGGTCTTGGTACCTCGGGCAAGGATGCAGTCTTTGATAACAGAGGTAATTTTTATCATCTGGGTCTTACCGGGGCAAATCTTTTTGGGAAGCTCAGCGGTGAAGCTGATGTATATCTTGTCAAGTTTGAATTGGATAAAAGCTTCTCAAAACATTAATTTGTGCCCAGGGCATTATCATATGTATTGCTTTTAATATGGTGTTGTCGCTGCAATAAAAATTCCTAAGCGGTTAATCAGTTCGCAATTTATTATGAATCTACAAGAAATATCCTTGTTGCGACTTGCAAATCAACATATTACCGGATCAGGCTTTTTTACCGTCAAGGAAATAATAACATGGATGTGTGCAATACAGGGCCAGGATTTTAATATGTCAAAGTGGGCTTTGGGAATCAGACTTCATGATTCAACCGTAACAACGATCAATAAAGCTATTGATTCAGGAGAATTAGTCAGGACCCACCTGCTGAGACCTACATGGCATCTGGTCTCTTCGGATGATATCGGCTGGATGTTGAAGCTTACCGCACCTCAGATCAGATCAGCCGTGAAATACAGGGATAAGGAACTTGGCCTGACAAAGCCCATATTCCGAAAGAGCAATTCCATTTTAGAGCTATCATTAAGAAGTGGGATACACCTCACCAGGCAGGAATTGATTTCAAAGTTCACTGAAGCAAAAATTGATGTTGATAACAACAGGGCTTCACATCTCTTATTGCGTGCAGAAACTGAGGGCATAATTTGCAGCGGACGGCTAAAAGATAACAAGCCGACATATGCACTATTACCGGAATGGATTCAGAAAACAAAAAAGCTGGATCGTGACGAAGCATTAAGAGAGCTTGCTTTCCGGTACTTTTTAAGCCGGGGTCCGGCGACTCTGGAGGATTTCAACTGGTGGTCAGGCTTGTCAATGAAGGATTCGAAGCTGGCTTTGGAATTTGTCAAATCAGATCTTGTTTCTGAAGTGATTGAGGATAAGACCTACTGGTTTTCAAATCCCTCTGCTGTTCCGGATCAGTTTACAGATGAGGTCTATTTGCTGCCCGCTTACGATGAATTCCTTCTAAGTTACAAAGACAGAACAGCCTCCCTGCCAATTGCAAATCATAAACGAGCAGTATCTTCAAATGGGATTTTCTATCCTGTGATTGTCCGCAAGGGTAAGATTATCGGTACCTGGAAATATTCCATGGAAAAAAACATGGGGGTCGTGCAAACTAATCTTTTTTACGTTTCAGACCTTGAAAAAGCGATTGATTTTACTGAACCTTCATCAAGATTTACAGGATTTCTTTGCAATCCGGTCAGATAATAAAACTTAATACAAATGCCATGAAGACAAGAACCTGTCCCTATTGCAATTACAAGTATTCATTCAAGGACTATGCTGGAACTATTTTATTCAAGCTTATCTGGGATAAGTGGAATTGTAAAAGATGCTCCAACCTGATCACCTTCAATGCAGGAAGAAGGTTGATCCTGTCGCTGTGCTTTGGAGTCTGGGTCGTAATTATCCTGACCCTGCAGGATAGATTTATTATGTCGCCATTGCTGTGGATTCTGACAGTTCTGCTCTTTATAGCACAATCCATCATGATTTTCACTTTTGATACTTTTGAAAAAGCTTTTAGGGAATAACCGCCTTCAACCTTCAAGCATGAACTTATTCAGTTCTGTCACGTTGATTATGATTGATCATCAGGTTATGTACATCGGGCGATGTCAAAAGTAACTCTCTATATTGCCACTTCCATTGACGGGTATATTGCCAGGCCGGATGGAAGTCTTGACTGGCTCGATGCCATTCCAAACCCTGACAAGACGGATCATGGATACATGGAGCTTCTGGAAAATACATCCCATATAATTATGGGCAGAAAAACATATTCTGCACTCCTGGGCTTTGGAATTGAGTGGCCCTATTCCGGAAAAAAGACCTTTGTCGCATCAAATGACAAATCATTCCATCCGCAAACACCTGAGACAGAAAAGCTGGGCGGCGATTTAACCAGAGAAG
>Ga0208980_10002180_pt1 | contig 11864 bp, 8 predicted proteins | sample WetSurMetagenome_3_FD_187993 | JGI IMG/M metagenome (GOLD analysis project Ga0208980, IMG submission 187993) | Wetland microbial communities from Twitchell Island in the Sacramento Delta, sample from surface sediment Aug2011 Site A1 Bulk (version 2) | ecosystem: Environmental > Aquatic > Marine...
TGATGAGTTCATTGTGGGGGTGGATGAGCAAAGGGCTAAGGGCAAAGAGCATAGTGTTGAAGCATATCCGAATCCGTTTGAGGAGAGGTTCTATTTGAGTTTAAAAGACATGGGGGCATGGAGGCATGGAGGCATGTCAGGAAGTGAAATGAAGATACGGGTGATGGATCTAACGGGACGGATTATGCTGGAATATAATGGTAATGAAGATGTTATCGAGATAGATGGGTCCGGATGGAAGCCCGGAATATATATTATCATGGCCGAGTTGGGCGATGAGGTTTCAGCGGGAAAAGTGTTGAAAAAATAAAATGAACCGTTTTCAGCCGTTCCAGCTATTCCTGATCCTGCTGAGCGGGATCGTGCTGCTGCTCATCATAGGGCCGCTGGTTGGAATGTTTGTGGCCACTTCACCTGCGCAGTTTTTCGAATCTTCCCGTGATCCTGAAGTTCAGAGCAGCATTGGGCTGACCCTCTGGGTGTCCATGGCGGCAACGCTTTTTTTTGCCCTGGGCGGGATCCCGCTGGCATACCTCCTGGCAAGGAAGGATTTTGCAGCGAAAAGGCTTGTGTTGGGGATCATTGACCTTCCGATCGTAATCCCCCATTCAGCAGCAGGGATTGCAGTTTTAGGTGCGGTATCGAGGGACTCCTATGTCGGGCAGCTTGGCTCCATGATCGGGCTGGATTTTGTAGGGGCTCCGGCGGGCATTGCCCTGGCAATGGCTTTTGTCAGCATACCTTTCCTGATCAATGCGGCAAGAGATGGATTTTTGTCCGTTCCGGTCAGGCTGGAACAGGCCGCTTTAAACCTGGGGGCTTCACCAGCCAGGGTATTTTTCACTATCTCCCTGCCCCTGGCCTGGAGGAATATCGTTTCCGGCCTCATCCTGATGTTTGCCAGGGGAATGAGCGAATTTGGCGCTGTGGTGATTGTGGCTTACCACCCGATGATTGCCCCGGTGATGATCTGGGAAAGGTTCGGTTCATTCGGGTTAAACTATGCCCGGCCGGTAGCGGTCCTTTTCATCATTGTCAGCCTCGTATTCTTTATTATTTTAAGGTTACTGGCTCGTTCAAAGAAAGATGCTTGACATTCAACATATCGAAAAAGTTTACCAGGACTTCAGCCTGAAGGATATTTCATTCCAGGTGGAAGATGGGGATTACTTTGTCATCCTGGGGCCTTCCGGTGCAGGTAAAACCCAGATACTGGAAATCCTCGCGGGATTGATCCTGCCAGATGAAGGCAAGATCATGCTGGACGAGCGTGAGATTACCTTCAGAAAAATTCAGAAGCGGCCATTTGGTCTGGTTTTCCAGGACCTGGCCATTTTCCCGCACTTATCTGTCAGGGACAACATCCGGTATCCTTTACTTTCCAGGAGAACCGGGAGGAAAGAAATGGAGGAACTCACAGCAACCATCGCAGCATCCGCAGAGATAAGCCATCTGCTGGAACGAAGGCCATCGAGCCTTTCTGGCGGGGAACTGCAAAGGGTAGCACTGGCAAGGACCCTGATGCGCAAACCCAGGTATCTTTTGCTGGATGAGCCCCTGGCATCCCTGGATGTTTCGCTGCGGCAGGGCCTCCGTAGTTTATTAAAACGGCTTAACAGCGAGGGACAAACAATCATCCATGTCACCCATGATTATGAAGAGGCCATGGTTTTGGCCGGCAAAATAGCCGTGCTGGACCAGGGCCGGATCATACAGTCTGGGCCCGCCGACCATGTCTTTCATCACCCGGAATCGGAATTCATGGCAAGATTTACCGGTGTCAAGAATTACTTCCCGGCCAAGCTATACAGGGAGCAGGAAAGGCAATACGGTGAGCTGGCCAACGGCCAGCTCATACGGTTAAATACCACTGAGCCAGAAGGGAATGGATTTGTACTTGTCAGGGGAGAGGATATCTTCGTCACCCTGGAAAAGCTTCCGACCAGTGCTACTAACCAGTTTTCGGGAACTATTACTGCTATCAACCCTTCTCCTTTCGGATTTGAAGTGCTGGTGGATACCGGCACCCTTTTCTATGTGAACATTACCCGCGAGTCCCTTCAGACTCTGGCTTTAAGGACAGGTAAGGAAGTCCTGATAAGCTTTAAGGCTTCGAATGCAAGGTTTGTGAGAGTTTAAAGTTTTGCTCCCACCGTCAGTAAAATACTGTGTGCCCGGCTGTTATTGAGAACCGGTTCAGGCACAAAATTATCTGATCTGTAGAAGTAATAATCTTCCTCACTTTTACTGAAGGAATAAGCAAAGTCCATGAAGAACCAATCCTGGCGCAGCCCGATCCCGCCTGAGACACCCCAGCGGCTTCCGTCATTGATGTTATTGTCGAAAGGAGAGGTGAAATATTTGCCGCCTGCACGGAAGCTGAAAATGCTGTATCGCCATTCAGTTCCCACGCGGAAATTATGCCCGATGGTATAGCTGTTGCTGATCGCCTGGTTTTCTTCCATAAAATTATAGTCAGGTGCATCCAGCTTAGGGGAAGCATAATCGGCAAATTCATATTCAACGCCTATTGCACCGACATTGCCGATGATAAAACCCAGGCTGCCTTCGAGCCTGTAAGGGGTATGCAGGGAATAATCATAAGTTCCTGAAGGAGAGGTTTCCACATAACGGTAATTTCCATCGATATCTGGGGTAGTAAACTCGGAGACCATCGTAGTCTGCCAGTAGTCGGTCATATTATTATACCAGGATGGTGTATGGAAAGAAGCCCCCAACCTGAGCCAGTCGGACGCTCTGTAAATGATCCCGAACTTCATGTTAAATCCGCTTCCCCTGGTTTCAAGGTCATCAATCTTCTGGAAATAGCTAAGCTCTGAATTCTGGATCTGGGATTCTTCATAAACCGAAGATTCATAATACCTGATAAATGGAATGCCGAAAGTCATCCCGAGATAAAGCCTGTCATTGTAATTGGCTCCGAACGTGAAAACATATTCATTCATGGAACCATGGGTATCGATGGATTTTGTCTGAAACTTATTTCCGGCAGGTACCGGGGAGACATACTGGTCATCCACCAGGGGATTCTGCAGATCCAGCAAATAGGTCCACCATGCCAGGTTCAGGTCAAATGCATAATCGCCCCATGGATCGTCCTCAATATCTGAGAAAGGGATGCCATCAGCATATTCCACATAGGTATCCAGGAGGGAATTGGATGGGTTGAAACCGGCCATATCGTAACGATAGTTGAAATCATTCAGCCTGTTCATGCCGGTAGCAAAGGAGAACGACCTCCAACCGGGCTTATTAGGGTCGGTTTTAGATGGTCCTGCCAGAACCATACCCACATCGCCAAGGTAAAACATGGAATGGCTGTCCTGAAGCATAGTGCCATTATAGGTGGATTCAACGGAGCCGATATGAACTGCCGGGGTGATCGTGAATTCGGAGGTTTTATAAAGCCCGATTCCTGCGGGGTTGGTGCTGGTGGTGGTGAAGTCGGCGCCAAGGGCTCCGAAAGCACCGCCAAGACCTATATAGCGGGCTGTTCCGCCAATGTCAATCCTGGAATATCGCAGGGCATCTACAGAGTTTTGGGACAGTGATTGCCACGCGGCCGTCAGGATGAGAGCCGAAATGATCAAAAGCCTTTTCATGATTTCAAGAGATTTTAGGATTACCTTCTGCCTCCGGATGTTCCGCCGCCACCTCTGCTCCCGCCGCCACCGCCGCTGCTTCCGCCACTGGAGTGGGATCCGCCGCCGCCGTAGCTTCCACCACTGGAGCGGGCGCCGCTGCTTCCGGAGCTGGAGGAAGGCGAGCTGTACGACCTCGAAGGGGCGGAATAGCTGCGACTTCCGGAGTTGGAAGGTGAGGAATAAGTATTATGTTCAGAAGATCTTGAAGGGGTTGCATACTTCTGGGAAGGGGCAGTCACCTTGGTGGAACTTCCCTCCTGGGTAGAATGGCTGCCGGAACTGTATGTTTTCCTTTCCGGAGTGGTTGAATACACTTTACGCGTGGCCCCTTCATTCTGATTCTGATCAGGATAAGTCCGGGTTTCACGGGTGCTTGGGCTGCTGTACTCCTGATTGGAAGGAGTGGTCCGGTAGCTTGGAGAAGTATAGGTCTTCGGTTTTTCGTACTTCATCTCTGGCTGGACCCTGCGGCTCGGTGACATGGTAGTCGCATTTTCGCCGGTTTTCATTGCTGGATCGGTAGTAGTCTTGCTGGTTCGGACAGCTTCAGCAGGTTTGCTGTAAGTGGGCTGAGCACCTGCCACAGATGTTTTAGCTGTAGTGGATTTCGTAGGGTTCGTTGTATTTTCAGCATCTCCACGGCCCAACTCGGTGTCGCGGACGGAGGTAGTAGTAGCTCCGGGCACTGCAGCCGGGATTTCGCTGGTATTTCCAGATGTGGCAGTATTGCCATCAGCCCGGTATCCGCGCGCTGTATTGTTCAGCACGGATGTCTTGTCACCGGTCTGTCCGGCAGTTGGGACCGAGGTGCCGGTCACGGCTGTGTTATTAGCGTCAGTTCTGACACCGCGTGCGCTCTGGTTGAACGACTTAACTGCATTGTCATCGGGATTCTGGCCGCTGGCCAGGTTACCGGTGCTGGTACTGCCGTTGGAAGCGCCTCCGCGGGTGGAGCGATGGCCGTAATATCCACCATTACCAGGATAAGGCTCAGGATAGTATCCACCACCGCCTCCCCAGTAATAGCCATCCCAGTAGCCGTCATTATAACCGGCCCAGTAGGAGCCTCCCCAGTAGCCGGGATAGCCGTATCCCCAGCCAAAACCGTAATAGGGATAGTACCACGGGTCATAATAACCATAGTAAGGATAACCCCAGCCGAATCCGGAGTAGCCCCATCCATATCCAAATCCAAGACTCATGGAGAAACCGCTGCAGCATCCGCAGCCGGAATAGATATCGCTGCCCATATAATAGGGGTCATTATTGTAATAATAATTATCGGTATAATAATTGTCGTAGTAATCGAAACCTGGATTATCATCCTCGAACCGTTTGATGCGGGAAGAATACTCGTAATCATAGTATCCTTCCGAGTCAAATTCGCCTTCTTCGTATTCGGGATTATAGTATTCCCCTTCAACGGAAGTGGTGGATTGGACAGCATCGGACCTTACCGTGATGGATTCCGTAGTCACCTTTGCCGGTGTCGAGCCGGTATTATATACTTCATCATACGGCGCAGAGGCATCGTAGGTAGATGAGCATGATGCCAGGAATAAGCTGAAGATGATGACGATGAAAGTTAGTGTTCTCATGACTTTTTCCTCCTTTGATTTAATTACCCGGTTGAGGTTTATCTTTTTCATTATTGATTATTTTTGCGTCTTCTATTCTGAAAAAAGCAAATACTATACCAAAAAACAAAATGGCCAAAGATTTTTCAAGCAGGGAAGAAAATTATGCGCAATGGTACAATGACCTGGTGATCAAAGCCGACCTGGCAGAGAACTCCGCAGTGCGCGGCTGTATGGTGATCAAGCCCTATGGATATGCCATATGGGAAAGGATGCAGGCCGCCCTCGACGGCATGTTCAAGGAGACCGGGCACCAGAACGCCTATTTCCCGTTGTTCATCCCAAAGTCATTTTTCAGCAAAGAGGCTTCACACGTGGAAGGCTTTGCCAAGGAATGCGCTGTGGTGACCCACTACCGGTTGAAAACTTCCCCTGATGGGAAAGGTATTGTGGTGGATGAAGATGCGAAGCTCGAAGAAGAGCTGATCGTACGTCCGACCTCTGAAACGATCATCTGGGACACTTACCGCAACTGGATCCAGTCGTATCGCGACCTCCCCCTGTTGATCAACCAGTGGGCCAATGTAGTACGGTGGGAGATGCGTACGCGCCTTTTCCTGCGCACTGCGGAATTCCTCTGGCAGGAAGGCCATACGGCCCATGCCACCGAGCAGGAAGCCATCGAAGAGGCAAAGCTGATCCTGGATGTGTACACTCGTTTCGCGGAGGAGTGGCTGGCGATGCCGGTGCTCCGGGGCGTCAAATCGCCGAATGAGCGTTTTGCAGGGGCTGTCGAAACCTTCTGCATTGAAGGATTGATGCAGGATGGCAAAGCCCTGCAGGCAGGGACATCCCATTTCCTTGGCCAGAATTTTGCCAAAGCGTTCGATGTGAAATTCCTCAGCAAAGAAAACAAGCTGGAATATGTCTGGGCGACCTCCTGGGGCGTATCCACCCGGCTGATGGGGGCGCTGGTCATGACCCATTCGGATGATCACGGATTGGTCATACCACCAAAACTCGCCCCGCACCAGGTGGTCATCATACCTATATATAAAAATGCTGACCAGCTTGTTGAAATAGGCCGGAAAGCTGAGCAGATCAAGAAAGAACTGGAAGCAAAAGGCATCCGTGTGAAGTATGATGGCCGGGATACGCAGAAACCAGGCTGGAAATTCAATGAGTACGAGTTCAAAGGGGTGCCGGTAAGGATCGCTATCGGCCCGAGGGACCTGGAAAATAATACGGTAGAAGTGGCCCGGAGGGATACCCTCGAGAAAGAAGTATTGCAGGCCTCCGATATAGCCAAGAAAATAGATCATCTGTTAGAGCAGATCCAGTCGAACCTTTACCAGAAAGCCCTTTCGTTCCGCGAAAACAATACTTTCAAGGTAGACACCTGGGGTGAGTTCCTGGAGAAGATCGAAGAAGGCGGATTCCTGCTGGCCCACTGGGATGGCACCACCGAAACCGAAGACAAGATCAAGGAAGAGACCAAGGCGACAATCCGAACCATACCGCTTGACGCGCCGGCAGAAAAGGGAAAGTGCATTTATTCAGGGAAACCGTCGGAGAGAAGGGTTGTGTTTGCCAAGGCTTATTAACCCACCCCCCATCCCCCTCCCTGATATCAGGGAGGGGGAGAAAGGAGAAGATTAAATCGCTGACTGCTAATCCCCCATCCTCATATTGCCGATAGGGAATGTAATCGATATCTTCAGTGAGATATTGTCTTCAAATTTTGGGAAAGTATACGGCCCCCAGCGGTACATGGCTCCAAAACCAAGCGAGTAGATTTGAAGGTTCAACAGGTTGTCGATGCTGAAACCACTTTCATAGTAGCCTTTCTCCATGATTTTATAGGAGATGTTGTAGTGGTTTTCGTTGTATTTCAGCCAGCCAAAACCCACATTTGTCGTGAGCAATAATTCCGGTTGGAATTTTTCCCACCGTTTGAGCAGCTTCCCGAAATTATGAGTAAAATACAAGGCTACATAACGGTCTGATAAAAACTCGTTCATCCGCATGGTCCCGAAGCTGTTGGGTGCATAGATGATGAAGAACCGGTAGCTGCCGTTTCCGTTATAGAGGTTGCTTTCCGGAAGGGAACGGTCAATATATCCGCCTTTTAGTAACAATGAAGTCCTTCCTAAGTATTTGATATAAAATGACTTCTCAACTTTGACGTCGAGACGGTTGTAGGCATATTCCCCATCTAAAAATCCTTCTATGCCACGCATGTACTGGAACCAGACGATGGGATATTTTGTCCCCAGCGACATGCGGGTACGTTTCGTTATAATGAATTTCTCCCTGAAGGCAAACCGGAATCCGGCAATGATTTCCGTGAACCTGAATTCATCCTGCAAAACATCGATGCCATCCCCGGAAAACCCATACCGGTAATCATCCGGCGACATCTTTGTGTTCACATGAAATCCCAGTCCGAATTTGAAATCCCTTAACATTCTGAAGCCAAGTGTTGCAGATACGTCCTGTGTTGGATTCTCTCTCCGGATGAGGAAATTTCTCCAGTTATCGCCGGTGAGGAAGTTGTCTTTATCATCAAAGAATCGTGTACCGCCGGTTTCGGTAAGATCATTGAAATATTTAAGCCCCAGTTCAATTTCATTCCTCCTGTTTAGCACAACGGTTCCGTCGGCCCCGTATTTCCAGTTGAAATCCTTGAATCCGTATCCAAAATAACCACCCACTTTGAACCTGCGGGAAAGCTTGTCGTTGCTATGGATGCCCAGGCCAAGGTAAAATCCCTGGTAATCGTTGTATTTGACAATCTTATCCAGGTCGATGTCGATGAATTTATAAGGGATTCGCCCGTTCATCAAAGTTTCGAAGCTTCCTGCTATTTTATCGAAATTGGCCTCTTTGCCGATGCTGTCAAGAAAAGCATAAGTATTGCGGTCCCGTTCCGTCAGGGTATCTATCCGGTAGGCATTCCAGAAGGATTCAGGCTTTTCATGCGAATCGGGATCGACATCGACCCCCAGTGTAACAAACTGGCGCCTGACCAGTTCCGGGTTAAGGACAATATCCTTAATGTAGCTTTTGCCGATGCCTACGAAGCGGGCACGGTCTGTTCCGGAGACAACTTCCATCCCGGAGAAAATTATATCCGTATTCAACTGCACCGGGAACCATTGCTGGTTGTCGATGTATTCGTACATCTGTTGGATCTTTATATTAAAACCTTCCAGCCGGAAAGGCCGGGCGATTACGTTCTGTATCGCCCATTTGTTCGAGTTGATGTACAGGACCCCTTCCAATCCGTCGAAATTAGTGTTCGGCCTCGGGCGGTAAGAAATAATGAAAACCGAATCGTGAGAAGCAGTGTAGAGAGTATCCTCAATGATAAAGATATATTTGTTTTTACTGCCGTTGGATATTGGATTGATATAGGATTTATCGAGGATGTTGAAAATCTCCCTGTAAAAAGAACTGGACTGGATCTGGGAAACGAGGAAGACGAAGATGGGGTCCTGGAAGCCGGAGATACGGTTAGCCTTGACATTTTCATAGTTTTTGTCCGGGGCCATGAATTTACGCTCCACCACTGTCTCCATGATGGCAAGGTCCTGTTTGCTGAAGAAATCCTTCAGCTTGACCATGGAAGAATCGGAAATAGTAGTGTCCTGTACGGTCACAGTTTCTTTTCCCGAGATCGCCGTATCTGCCATCACAATCGTATCATAGGCATATCCACCCAATGAATCTTTTTCGGCAGCGATGATCGTATCCAGTTTTGCCGTAAAGATCGTTTTCTCATAAGAAGTATAAGAGAAAGATTTAAGTTTTTCCGGGTCATTCTGATAACGGTTGGCCAGCACACTATCGATGATGCGGTGGGCCGGATTAATCGTTGGTAAAATGACGACCTCATTCAACTCAATGGTCTTTCTCCGGAGAGAAATTAAGAGGTTATCCGTTTTATTATCCTGGATAGTATATGTAAGGGGATTGTAGCCAACGTAAGTCAGCTGAATAGATTTAACAGGGATTACCGTCTGCAGGGTGAATTTCCCGTCGATATCTGTCGAAACACCGGTACGGGTACCGGGAATAAGGATATTAACAAAGGCAAGCGGTTCACGGGTGTCGGCATCGATTACCCTGCCTGAAATCTGATAATTGGACTGAGCCATGATGCTGAAGCACACCAGGGCAAAAATAAGCTGCAGGAAGATGGATTTTCCCGTTAAATAATTCATTCAGCAAAAATAGGAAATATGTCAGACTGCAAAGTAAGATTGCAGTTCTTTGAGCGTGCTTTCGGTAGTTTTAAGATCTTTGACAATGATGCCTTTTTCAAGGATGGCGATGCGGTCGCATACCTCTGTGACATGGTTCAGGTCGTGGCTGGAGATCATCATAGTGACCTGCTTTTCTTTCTTCAGTTTGTTAAGCATATTTTTAAGCCTGATCTGTGAAGAGGGGTCGAGGCTGTTGAACGGTTCGTCGAGGATAAGAACTTCCGGGTCAGCCATCAGGGCAGCTGCTACGCCTATTTTTTGCTGGTTACCCCTCGACAGGTCACGGATGAATTTCTTCTTCCCAAGGACCTCATCGTTGAAGAAATCCATCATGGATTCCATGAACTGGGCGATATCTTCCTTTGAGAGCCCATGTATCCTGCCATTGAACTCGAAATATTCCTCCGGGGTGAGGTAATCGATCAGAAAATTCCGGTCGAGATAGGAGCCAGTGTAGTTTTTCCAGTCTTCCCGGCCGGCAACGTTCTTTTCTTTTGACGTTACAAGCCCTGTCTGTGGCCGGATCAGGTCCAGGATCAGCCTGAAGAAGGTCGTCTTACCCGCCCCGTTGTTCCCGACCAATCCGAAGCTTTCGCCCACTGGTATCAACAGATCCGTAATATCCAGCACCGTGGTGCCGCTGTAAACTTTTGTCAGATTCTTTGCGGTTATCATGATATGGTCATTTATAGTCATTTATTCGCTGCTATGCAGCTTATGTCATTTATCGTTTTTTATGCTGACTGCTGACTGCCAACTGCCGACTAATTTCCCCTAAATCCTTCCGCCATTATATATTTCCGGGCAAAAAAGCTGCCGGTGATCTGCCTGATCCAGTATTTCCGGAAAAGAAAGCCGGAAATGCCGATCAGCCCGATAATGGAAAGGCCGACATATTTCATCCCCAGCAAACTGAATGGCAGAAATATAATCACGGGCAGCAGGAATGCGGGGAGCAGTACGAGCCAGTTCATCGCACTGACGCCCTGGTAGTTAAAGGAAGAGGACTTGCTGAGGTCCATCCTCATCTTATTATAGGTGGCCATAAAAAGCAACAGGAATGATAAAAACCCGATGTTGAACAGGTAGGTGACGGTATTGATGAACAGGATGTGCCAGCCAAAAAATACGTATGGAATGGTGATGAAGTAGCAGAAGGTGCATATGAGCATGCCGATGGTCATCTTAGCCCTGATATAGCGCGACATATCGATCTTCCTGGTCAGGATGCCGTCGAAATAATTGCTTTCATATCCGAATGCATAGTTGAGGTAGTTCATCATCAGGCCTCCTGACATGAATATGCCGACAAATACCAGGAATCCCCATTGATTTTTATATTGAGGCATCGGATAGAAGAAAAAGCCGTACAGGACGAAAAGCGGTAGCAGGTATATCATCGATTTCGTCCTTTTGTGCCGCCACCAGAGTTTCATTTCGAGCATGATGAGGTCGCCTGTAAGACCCATGGATTCCAGGTACTTGATCCTCGGGATATCTGAAACATCGTATGTTTTCCTTCGGATGATCTCTTCCGGATACATCCTGGCCAGCAGGAAGAAATACTGCAGCAGGTAAGCCAGGCCCATCAGCACGAATGGGATCAGGCAGAGCAATGGTTGTTTGGCCAGGTTGTCGAAAATCAAACCGGAAATATTGGTCAGCTTGATAAAGCCAAAACCATCCAATACCGCGATGACAATTAATGCAAGGCCGGCAAGCCCTGTGATCCAGGCTTTGGATACCAATTGCCGTTTCAGGTATGTGGCAATAAAATTATTCATGAAGATGAGGAAGATCATGGAAAGGATCCAGCCAAATACCTGCAAAGAACTATACACAGCTGCCAGACCGGTGAGCGCAAAAGGGACGAACACCAGCATAGGCAGAAAGTTCAACAGGTTCAACCCGCTTCGGAACATCATGAAGTGCACGACAGACGATCGTTTAACAGGAAGGTGCAGGAAGGATTCAATGTCGAAAGTGGGCAATCCCTGCATCATGTAACGGATGAACAGGTCGAACATAAAATAATACAGCAGGATCGAGTTGAATACCGAAGCCGGTTCCCTGTCCGGGAATAGATCCCTGAGGACCGGGTCAAGGAACAGTCCGATCAGCAGGAGATAAAACAGCAGCAGGATCACCAGGAAACCGATCCCGATATTGGCTGCTAAATTTCGCTGCCAGATGTTGGATCGCTTCATCTCTTTCCATCTGAGTTGAAAGAATAGTGGGAAGATCATTTTAAATGATTTAAAAGTTTGATTCTTTGACCCACCCCCTATCCCCCTCCCTGCTGGCAGGGAGGGGGACATAAAGGGGAAGGGTACGGTTGAACAATACAAATTTCA
>Ga0208980_10002181_pt1 | contig 11861 bp, 9 predicted proteins | sample WetSurMetagenome_3_FD_187993 | JGI IMG/M metagenome (GOLD analysis project Ga0208980, IMG submission 187993) | Wetland microbial communities from Twitchell Island in the Sacramento Delta, sample from surface sediment Aug2011 Site A1 Bulk (version 2) | ecosystem: Environmental > Aquatic > Marine...
AGAATGACCGTCTGACGCGCTTTTATGCGGTGCCCACCGTATTCACGCGGTTTATTGACATCCCCGACATCGGCAACAAATTCCAGAAGGTTCGATACTGTTTTTCCGGCGGGGCCGCGATGTCTTCCGGCCTTCTTAAATATTGGAAAGAACGAACCGGCATCACCATCGCTGACGGCTACGGGCTGACCGAATTCATGCCCATTACCTACAACAACTATCACCTTGAGCACCATGTGTCCGGATCCGTAGGACGGCCCGTTTCCGGCGTGGAACTGGAATTAAGGGATGAAAAAGGAAGGCAGGTCGCCGACGGGGAGAAAGGGGAAATATCAGTCCGTGGAATCAGCGCGATGAAGGGGTACCTGCGCGATCCTGAAGCCACCCGCGAAGCCTTCTGGCCGGACGGATGGCTCCGGACGGGCGATATCGGTATGGTGGATTCGAGAGGCTTCGTCTACATCGTGGACCGGCTCAAGGACATGGTGATAACCGGGGGCGAGAATGTCTATCCGCGGGAAATCGAGGAAGCTATCTATCTGAGGCCCGAAATTGAGGACTGCGCGGTCATAGGCGTTCCGGACAAAAAGTGGGGAGAACGCGTCGTCGCCTATCTGGTGCCAAGGAAAGGCCGGCGTATTGAAATTGGCGACTTGAAGGACTCTCTAAAAGCCCGGTTATCGGCCTTCAAGCTGCCCAAAGAATTTTTTGTCGTGAAAGAGCTGCCGAAAAGTTCTCAAGGGAAAATTCTCAGAAAAGAAGTGCGCAAGCTGTACGCGCCATAATATCCATTGTTTCATCCTCTAACGAAGTCATTTACTGCTGCCCGGCGACGCATGCATGAAGGACGCTCGCGGCGGGAAGTACTCCTGTGTTTGCTTCGGCCATCAATCATTGCGTTTGAGAGGGCAATGCCATGGCGAAGGGTGCACCGATTTGAGGGGACTCGAAGCCGCCCGGACGCTGCCGGGGCCAGGATTCAGGTCTTCATTTGGTCGATATTCCATCTGCCGAAAATGCGCAGCAATCAAATGTCCTATGAACTCCTGGCAGCGGCTCAAGCGTGACCCTGAATCCTGACGGCTACATTGGGGCCAATGCCCATGTTGTCCGAGGCGCACGCGCAATCCGTATCGTACTGCATGGTACAAGTCACAGGTCAAAAGGTGACCTTGCGCCGATCCAGTGCATGCCCTCCGCAACTTTTCCCGTTTGGCCAAAAGGATCCTGCTATACGCTCAGACCAGGTTTTCGCACCCGAATCGCCGGCGAAGCGCAAATTTCCAAATTTCTATGATGAGGAGCACAAGCAGAGCGGCTCCCGCGGCCAGCCCCAGGTCGGGCCACGGCATCGGCACCGTGCTAAAAATCCGGTTGCCCATCGGGGTGTAGATTACGGCCAACTGCAGGGCCGTTGTGAGCAGGATAGCCCCCGCCATCGGCCGGTTCCCGAGAAGCTTCATCCTGAAGATCGATTCTTCCTCCGAACGCGATTCCAGGGCCACCGCCAGCTGCGTCAATACCAGCACCGTGAAAACCGTGGTCTGCCAGGCGGGATCTCCTAGGCGCCACAGCTCCCAGGCTGTCGTGATTGCAGTCAGGCTCATGAGGATGCCGATCACGAGGATGAACAGAGTCATCTCGCGGCCGAACACTCCCGCCGTCCGCGAACGGGGAGGCCGCTTCATCACGTTTCGTTCCGCAGGTTCGACGCCCAGGGCCAGCGCCGGCGGCCCGTCTGTGACCAGGTTCATCCAGAGGATCTGAAGCGGCAGCAGCGGCAGCGGCATGCCAAGCAGCGGCCCAAACAGCATCACCGCGATTTCGCTGGCGTTGCAGGTCAAAAGGTACCGTATGAAGCGGCGGATGTTGTCATAAATGATCCGGCCCTCTTCGACGGCGGAGACAATGGTGGCGAAATTGTCGTCCAACAGAACCATGTCGGAAGCGCTCTTTGCGACGTCCGTGCCGGTGATCCCCATTGCGACGCCGATATCCGCTTTTTTGAGCGCGGGCGCATCGTTGACGCCGTCGCCGGTCATGGAGACCACATCTCCCTGTTTCTGGTATGCATCGATGAGCTTGAGCTTGTGTTCGGGCGAGACCCGGGCGAATACGGAAATCTCGCGTGTGGCCTCCACAAGCTCTTCCACCGGCATCTGCTCGATCTCCTGGCCGGTCAGGAACCGGTCGTTACGGGAAATGCCGATCTGCCGCGCGATGTGCTGTGCGGTCAGGGGGTGATCTCCGGTGATCATCGCAGTGCGGATGCCGGCGTTGTGGCAGCTCTCGACGGCCGTCCGGACTTCCGGGCGGGGAGGGTCGATCATTCCGAAAAGCCCGAGCAACGTAATGCCTCGTTCCAGTGCTTTTTCTGCAGTCTCGTCAGGCGGCAGGTCCCACGTGCGAAGGCCGGCGCCGAGAACGCGCATGCCTTTCTCCGCCATGCTGTCGTGCGCTGCCATGATTCTCGATTCCCAGGTTGCGTCGAGTTTTTCGCGCTTCCCATTCACCCAGACATGGCTTGTAATGGAGAGGAGACCGTCGATGGCTCCTTTGGTGAACGCGATGTACGGAGGAACCGCTACAGTGTCCCTGCGCTCCCAGAAAGGCCTCAAACCGGGCGGCAGTTCGCTGTCCGCCTGCGGAGTGCGGTGCAGCGTGGTCATCCGTTTGCGCACAGAATCAAACGGGACCTCCGCGATGCGCGGAAACGCGCGGTCCAGGTCCGGCTTCATGAGGCCCATGCTGGCCGCGGTCAGGACGAGGGCTCCCTCGGTGGGATCGCCCACTGCGCGGTATCGATCGTGTTGTGTCTGGTCCTTCGATAGAGCGGCATCGTTGCAGAGCGCTCCGGCAATCAGGAGCAGATCGAGGGTGGGCTGCACATTGGCACGCGGGACATCGGCTTGCGGATGAAGCGTAAAGCATACTTCATCCGGAGGCTGGCTGAGCTCAATCGAGTGGTTCGCGATGTCCAGGGCTACGACGGTCATCCGGTTCAGGGTAAGGGTTCCGGTTTTGTCGGAGCAAATGACCGTTACGGAGCCGAGGGTTTCAACGGCCGGAAGCTTCCGGATCAGCGATTTCCGCTTCAGCATGCGCTGCGCCCCGAGAGAGAGGGCAATGGTCACCACCGCCGTCAGGGCTTCCGGAACGGCGGCTACGGCGAGGCTCACGGCCGTCAGCAGCAGTTCCTCGATTTTGCTCTGACCACGGATCCACCCCAAAACAAAAACAACTGCAACCAGGCCGAGCGCAGCCTGGGCAAGCAGCTTGCCGAGCTTGTTCAAACGCTGCTGCAGGGGAGTCGATTCCTGGATTACAGACTGCATCATGCTGGCGATATGGCCGAGTTCGGTGCGCATGCCGGTTTCGGTGACAACGAACTCGCCCCGCCCATAGGTGACGACGGTCCCGCTGTAAATCATGTTTCGACGGTCCCCCAGAGCCTTCTCGCTCTCGAACAGAAGTCCACCGTCCTTTTCCACAGGCTCGGATTCCCCGGTCAAAGCCGACTCGTCTACGCGCAGGTTGATTCCCTCGAGAACCCGTCCGTCGGCAGGCACAATATTACCGGTTTCCAGCACGATGATGTCCCCCGGAACCACCTCTCGTGCGGAAATTTCTCTGATGCTGCCCTCGCGGCGCGCGCGCACTGTTGGAACAGCCATCCGTCTCAGCGCCGCCATGGATTGTTCGGCCTTGAATTCCTGAATATAACCGAAGACGGCATTCAGAATGACGATGACCAGTATGACGATAGCCTCCAGCCAGTCCCCCAGCAGGGCTGAGACAAGGGCTGCAATCAGCAGCAATACCGTTAAAACCCCGGTCAGCTGCTCGGCAAGTATCTGCCAGCGCGTCCGGCCGTCCTTGCCGACCAGTTCGTTGAATCCGTGCTCACGGAAACGCTGCTCAACTGCCGCCCCCGATAGCCCCTGCAGCGGATCGCTGTCGAGCCGCCGCAAAACGTCGGAAGCTGTAAGCCTGTACCATTCAGTCCGCATATTTGCTCCACGCTACCCTGACCGGCAAGCTAAACGGTTTGTCCCGCGCAACTGCCGGACTTTCCATCAGTATAGGGGCAACCCGAAGACCCGGTTTGAGAAAAATTCAGACGCTTCTTTCGGATTTTCCTTTGTATATTTGTTGAACAAGGTGAGACACCAAACCCGGAATCAACCCAGGTTGAGACGTTTCTTCCAGTTACAGACATCTGAGATAGTCTGAAGTCAAAAGAGGCGACCTGCCGAGGCGATGCCCACAGGACATTTGTCCTTCCGGTTTCCTTGGGAAAGCATTTTGGGTCGAGCGGGGTTAGGGTGTAAGGAACGATCCGCTGATTCCCCTCACCGGTTGCGCAACGCTGTAAAACGCTTTTCGATCTCCACAACGCCATAAGCGAAAATGCCCACCCCCAATGCTTTCAGCCAATTCAGGCCCGAAATCGGCGCTGTATCAAACCAGAGGTTCATGAACGGAGCATAGGTCATAATCCATTGAAGGACAGCCATCACAAGTGCGCCGATTATGGCCCAGCGATTGGATAGAAATCCGAGGGCCCATGGAGACCGCGTCAGCGACCGGCAGTTGAAAAGATAAAAAAGCTCGGTGAAAACGATCACATTTACGACAATGGTGCGCGCTTCTGCGACGCTTCCTCCACCCTCAACGATATGGTCATAGATCCAGAACCCGCCTGCCGCCATTATTGCGCTGACCAGAAGCAAACGGAATATCAAAGGGGGAGTGATGATGGGCTTGCGGGGATCGCGTGGCGGACGATTCATGGCGCCGAGTTCAGTCGGCTCAAAGGCAAGCATCAAACCGAGAAGGATGGCCGTAGTCATATTGATCCAAAGAATCTGAACCGGAGTAACAGGAAGAACAATTCCAATAAAAATGGCCAGCATGATAAGCAGGCCTTCCCCGAGGTTTGTAGGCAGCGTCCAGACAATGAACTTTGTGAGGTTGTCGAAAACGCCGCGCCCTTCTTCGACTGCGGCTTCAATGGTGGCAAAGTTATCGTCTGTCAATATCATATCCGCGGCCTCGCGGGCGACATCAGTGCCGGCCAATCCCATGGCGATTCCAACATCAGCCTGCTTGAGCGCGGGTGCGTCGTTGACTCCATCTCCCGTCATCGCGACCACATGTCCGCGGGACTGCAGAGCTTCCACGAGGCGAAGCTTTTGTGAAGGGTCGACCCGGGCAAAAACGGAGGTATCTTCCACAATGGATATAAGCTGTTCATCGGTCAAGTCTGCCAGCTGTTTTCCCGTCAGGGCCTTCGGCATCCCATCGGCGTCATTGGCCCTGGACTGAAGCCCGAGTTGAGAGGCAACGGCTGCGGCGGTTAGAGCATGATCTCCGGTTATCATTTTCACCCCTATGCCAGCGCTCTGGCAGGCTGCGACGGCTTGCCTGGATTCGGGGCGCGGCGGATCCATCAGAGCCTGAAGGCCTGTGAATGTCAGCTGACCATGCCAGAAATCCTGAGCGAGGGACTTTTGCGCTGGATCAAATCGGCCATCCGCAAAAGCCAGCACGCGGTATCCCTTCATAGCCAAAGCTTCCGTATCGTGCAGCACCCGCTCCCGATTCAGCGGGGCATCCGTGCCGTCTGCGGCCGCCTGAAACCGGCAAAGATCCATTACCTTTTCAGCAGCGCCTTTGACCAGGATACGATTATTCCCGGCAGCAGAGTCCGCATGCAGCGTGGCCATGTATTGGCGATCGGATTCGAAGGGGATCACATCAAGGCGGGGCAACATCCGGGAAAGCTCTTCCGTCGTATACCCTCCCTTTTGAGCGGATACAAGAAGTGCAGCCTCGGTGGGATCGCCCTGAATTTTCCAGCGGCCATCTTCCTGAGTCAGATGGGAATCGTTGCACAACGCGCCCGCAACCAAGACTCTCTCCACTCCCGCGGGCATGCGATCCAGTCCATTTCCCTCCGGGCGTTGGACGCGACCTTCATTGGCGTATCCAGACCCGGTCACTTCGAAATTCCCTTCAGCCGCGACGATGAATTGAACCGTCATCTGATTCTGAGTCATGGTACCGGTTTTGTCGGAACAGATAATCGTCGTGCTTCCAAGCGTCTCCACTGCAGGCAACTTGCGGATGATGGCCCGTCGATGAGCCAGCCGCTTGACTCCGATAGCTAGCGTGATCGTTACTGCAGCCGGAAGCCCTTCAGGGATCATCCCGACAGCCAATGCGACCGAAGCCATGAACATTTCCAGTACAGGCTGGCGCCGAAGGATGCCAACTGCGAATGTCACCGCGGCAAGACCGCCGATGGCGAAAAGGAGAGCCCGGCTGAAATGGGCGATCTTTTTCGTTAGCGGAGTGGCGAGATCCACCGCTTCAGAAATCATCTCGGCGATTTGACCACTGGCCGTATTGTTCCCGATCGCAATAACGACTCCCCGTCCCTGACCATAGGTGGTCAAAGTTCCTGCATAAGCCATGTTTCGGCGGTCGGCGAGAACCGTGTCCACGGGAAGCGTTTCAATGTTCTTTTGCACCGGCACCGATTCCCCCGTGAGGGCGGATTCGTCAATTTGAAGGTCCCGGTTCTCCACCAGACGCAGATCGGCGGGCACCTTATCCCCCGATTGCAGAACTACCAGGTCGCCCGGCGTCAGATCGCGCGATGAAATGCGCCGTCTGACTCCATCGCGGATGACTGTTGTTTCGGTCTGAACCATTTGCTTGAGAGACTCGATCGCTTTTTCTGCCCTGGATTCCTGAAGAAAACCCACAATAGCGTTCACAAGCACCACGGCGAAAATCACCGCAGCATCGACATAATGAGCCAATATTGCCGTTACGGCCGCTGCCAGAAGCAATAAATAAACCAGCGGTTGCGCAAACTGTTTCATAAAGGCGCGCAAGGGGCTTCTGGGCTTTTTCCCTTTCAGCTCATTGGCGCCGAAACGCACCTGGCGGTGCTTGACCTCAAATAAGGAGAGCCCCTTCTCCAGGTGGGATCCGAGCAGCTCCACCGCATCTGTGACACCTAAATGATGCCAATGTTTACCGATTATTTTTTCCATATGTTCAATCGCCTTTCACGCCTGCCGGTTGGTTTCAACCGGTGCTGTTCCGTGAGCCGGAATATTAGGCCAATAGTGCGGACGCACACTCTTCCCCCATAGCCTTTGTTCAGTGGGAGAACAAATATGGGAAAGTCGCCGGATCCTCCAATTCGTGTTTAAGGCCTATCCAAATATCTATTAAAAACAAGGACTATAGCTGCTAAGCCATGCCCTTGCCATCGCCCGGCGAATGAGGACGACTCTGGAAAATGCGGGAAATGAGATAGTACCCCACGGACAAAGTCAAAATGATCAAACCGATCGCAAAGAGAGTCATAGAAGGCATTTCTTTCACATCCAGAATAATAACCTTGCGGGCAATGGCAATGAGGGCCACAACCATGACGACTTCCACATGGATCGCATGCTCGATCAAATAGGCCTTAATGGTTTCGAGAAGTTCAAGTCCTAACAGAACAAGCAGGAACATACCAAACAGATCGAGGAGCTCATCGATTCCAAGGAGGTAATGCGGATGCGTTACGATATCTTGTATAAGTAGCACTCCCAGCTCAATTGTCGCCAACGCTACCGTCAAGACCATTAAACCGACAAGGAAGACCGTTGTTACTTTCTCGAATCGATCCAGGAAACCAAGAATTCGACTTGTCATCATGGGCTCCTTCCCATTTTATTGGACCTGATTCCTATAGTATAGGCAAACCTCCTATTGTCCAGCATTGATTTCCCGGCGGTACGGCGGTCTATCTTGCGTGCGTGTTTTGCTCGAAGCTGTCAGAGCATTCCGTTTTATGCTGTCGTGTGGCATTCGGGACTGTCCCCCTTCACTGTTTCCGCTGTTGGAGCATTCGGAATTTCAAACTGCCACAGCCAGAAGGGGGGTGGAACCCTTTGCCTCATATATGAAGCTTCCGAGAGACGCAACGGTTCCGCAATTCGCTCGTCCTTCCGGCATCAGCATTCTATCGGTGGGCCGTATAACAAATCTCTTCTGGCAGGCCGGCGACTTTGCCTGTATATCCAGCGCTTCCATAGATAAATGGAGGCAAGGAAATCGAGGACGTCCCTCATGGGGGACATGTCCAAAATTATGCCAAAATTATATCGGAACAAAGCTGGGGGCATCCCTTTTCCAGGAAGAAGCACCTATATGGCCCTGGAGCTGGGCGCCAACCAGAATCTCATCATCCATGTGGAAAACGAGCTCATGGGCGCTGAGAAAATGCCCATCGGGATCGTCGAGGGCTGCTCCGTCCCGCAGGTCTTTATACTCAAATTGCTTGCGCACTATAACGATGGCCCGTTTGCGTTTGACAAATTGATATCGTTTTACAGCTTCAGGGACACTGCAAAGGCGTTCGAGGACACCCATAACGGAAGAGTAATGAAGGCTTTGTTGGTTAAGTACTGAGGTTGGTTTGCGAATATGCAAATGCTCAAATGGCTATGGCGGATGATAGTTGGTGGTCTTCTTGCAGAAGACATCCATGCAAAAGTCTCATATCCGGGCCGTTTTCTACCAGCATTTTATCTTGAGCGGCCGCAAAATAGATCACGCAAGGGGATTATGTATCTTCACTCCAAGAACGGTCTGACCGGAGCTGAGATCTTCGCTGAAAACCGTCGAACAGCCAGCCGATGCGGCAGTCGCGAGTATTAGAGAATCCCGAAATGATAATCGGTTCAAGATTGAACAGTCTATGGCTTCGTGAATCAGCGCCACAGAGACCTGAATGATCTCGAAAACTGCAAAAGTCTTCAACACTCCCTTGACGGCGAGCGGGTCAACGCCGAGCTTGCGTGTCGCCGCTACAAAAAACTCCTGCATGACTTGTGTCGAAATCACGCCATTCCCGGAGTCCGCAAGTGTCGTGATGATGTTTCTGCTTTTGATCCGCTTTTCAGGCGTTCCGGCGTCCTGCGCATAGACCAGGATGTTAGCATCGAGAAATATTCTATCGGGCATAAAGCTCCTCGCGTGTCCAACATTTGCCTTGGGAATTTCCAGGATGTTCGTCCATCAGCCGGAACATCTCACAGACCGCAGCTTCCCTGTTTGATAGAACCGTTTTGGCCAGCAGTTCGCGGATCAGCGCATTTAGGGTTGTCTGGTGCCGTTGCGCATAGGATCGGCCGGCATCGAGGGTTTCGTCATCTATGGCAAGCGTTATGTTTTTCATGCAAAGATTATACACGTAATATGTGTCCACTTACAATGCGTTGAATGCCATTTTTGCAGCCCAATTTGCGCCAACATTCCATAGGGTTATCTGTGTGTTGTCCCAGATGTCCGGCGGTCCATGTAACTGCAATTTTAATATTCAGGCCGCCCTCTTTTGGCCCCACTGAAAGGTGATGACCAAAACGCGGAACAAGAAACCCAAACAGGACCACGCGGCAGGCCGTTGCAGAAAAACGGTCGCCCGTGGTCGTTGAAACGGAAGCTTGCCCCTCATTCTTCACCGTTTCAGGAAAAGCCGCGGTGCAAAGTCCTTCAGATCGCGACGCCAGGTCTGCCACTCATGATCGGTTCCGGGAGATTCGTAGTAGACGTGTTGAATATTCGCCTCCAAAAGCGATTGATGCAGCCGCTGGATTCCGCTGCGCATATTCTCAGGTTCTGCAGTTCCGACACCGAGCCAGAGCAGGTGTACTTTCTTTGCGAATGCCGCCGGATCGGCAAACACCCCGTTGTAGGCGTTTTTTGGATCCAGGCTCTGGCCGCTAAGCACCAGGGAGCCGTCGGCGCCGCTGAATCCGCCAATGTAGGAGAAAAGATCGAGGTGATTGAGCGTGATCTGGAATGTCTGCATGCCTCCCATCGAAAGCCCTGCCATAGCCCGGTGATTGCGATCCGCGAGTGTCCTGAAGGTTGAGTCAATATAGGGAATCAGAGCCTGTGTCACATCATCTTCAAACGCCTTCGTCATCTCCTGCATTGCCTTCATCATTTCGGGAGAGCCGAAGGGTTTTTCAGTCAGATCGGGAGGCTGGCCGGCGCGTCGAGCATATCCATACGCCATTGCCACAATCATTGGTTTGCAGCTTTTGGCCGCGATTAAATTGTCCAGTATGAAATTTGCATTGCCCTGTTTCGTCCACCCTGTCTCATCTTCCCCTCCACCATGCTGAAGATAAAGCACCGGATAGCGCGCCTTAGTCCGTGTATCGTAGTCTGGGGGTGTATATACCAATGCGTGCCGCCATGTTCCCGTCACCTTCGAGTGGTACCAAACCTCGCGCACCTGGCCGTGGGGCACATCCTGAATCGAATAATAGGTGGAGCCTGGCTCCGGAACCTCAACCGCACTTGCGGGCTTACTGCTTCCAAAGAATGCATGGGTGTTGGGGTCGGCGACTTCCGCACCGTCGATCACCAGCGTGTAATAGTGCAGGCCGGGAACAAGGGCAGGGGTAGTGACGGTCCAGGATTCGTCCTCCTGCTTCACCATATCCATTTTGGGTCCACTCCAGAAATTCACCTTGACCTTCGTGGCGCCGGGAGCTTTCACCTTGATCTGAACCCTCCCGGCGCTATCAACGCGAGGATATGCTGCTTCCCAAACATTGGTCGAGGAAGGCTGAAAACCGACCGACTGCTGCGCATGGCAAATATTCGCAAGAAAAAGAATGACTGCTATACCAAAATGCTTCATCTCTTGCCTCCTTGTTTACGCTCAATTTTAAAGGCGGCGGTGCCTTGAATCTTCACTTATGGAAGAAAGCGGACTCGACTCCTTGAATCCCGGTCTTTTCTTTGGTTTTCCGCAGGACGCCGATTCTCTTCAATAAGGGCGATGCCGCGATATCGTTCGGGGACATGAACCGATCGCAGACCCCTTTTTTTAAATCCCTCCCAATCGCGTTGTAGGCTTCGGCAACATAATGGGAGCAAAACAGCCGTTCCTCCCGTCGCAGTTTGTCCTTTGACGCCAGATCACGCTGCAGGAGCACGCGAACTCCGAGAAACAGCGTGCGCCAGAGCGCGTATTCTTTTCCCAATTCCCGCTGCGCGAACTCGATCATTTGAAGGCGCAGAGCATCCGGAATGTCCTCAGCGCTGGTGAACCACTCCACTCTGCCATGGTACGAACGGATGCTCTGCGAGATCGGCGTTACAACCACTCCTTTTCCCACGGCCTGCATGACCATAAGGCGATTATTCCACCAAGCCGCGAGCCCAGCATGAGAATAGCGCGAACGGGTAGCCCATTGGATGATCCTTGAGGGCAGCGTGTGTCCCTGATACATGAGCACATCGCCGCTCTTGATCTCGGATCGGCTCTGCTCATAATCGATGCCTGGAACAACCCCTAACTTCTTTCCTGATCCAATCCGCATGCCGGCTCCTTCAGAAATCGGTATCCGTAAGAGGCGCTGTGGGTACAAGCGTTTTAGCCAAGATATCCCCTTTGCCTCATCCCGACTCAGCCTCGAAACTGAATGGAGCTACTCAAATCGTGGCAATCGGCAAGGGTGACTGCAGCATTGCAGCGGCCACGATTAAAAACAAGCTCCCCAGTTCAACCTCCAGGGAATGGCTTACGACCTCAGAAGCTTGGTGAAGGACATTCTCTCCTTTTTAAGCCATATTTTCCTGTGAAATCTTCAGTTCGGGCACCTTCATTTCCGAAGGAAGCAGATCGAGGTTATGAGGAGATTCCAAGATCCATTTATCAAAGTATCAAAAAAATCCTCAGATGGATTTTGGGGACTGATGTAAAATTCCCCCACAGGAATATTCATCCATTTGCATTAACGCCTGGAGATCACTATGAGCCGAATTGTGAA
>Ga0208980_10002182_pt1 | contig 11861 bp, 6 predicted proteins | sample WetSurMetagenome_3_FD_187993 | JGI IMG/M metagenome (GOLD analysis project Ga0208980, IMG submission 187993) | Wetland microbial communities from Twitchell Island in the Sacramento Delta, sample from surface sediment Aug2011 Site A1 Bulk (version 2) | ecosystem: Environmental > Aquatic > Marine...
CATCGGGGGTATGCTTGGTAATAATGCATGTGGCTCCCATTCTGTCATTTACGGATCAACAAGAGATCATACTATTGAAATCAGTTCACTTCTCAGTGATGGAAGTGAAGCAGTATTCGGGCCATTAAGCAAAGCAGACTTCTTCAATAAATGTAAACAGAAAGACCTCGAGGGTGAAATATACCGGAATATTGATAATATACTGAGCGATAAAGAAAACAGGGAAAAGATCCGGGAGGGTTATCCCGATCCGAACGTCCACAGGAGAAATACCGGATACGCAATTGATCAACTGCTGGATTCAGAGGTATTTGATGATAAGTCGGAAAAGAAATTCAATTTCTGTAAATTAATTGCAGGATCTGAGGGAACACTGGCAATAGCTACGGAAATCAAATTAAATGTAGTTCCCTTGCCACCTTCAAATAAAGCCCTGGTATGCGTTCATCTCAGAAAAAGGAAAGAGGCGTTCAAGGCAAACCTGATTGCCTTAAAATATAAGCCATCAGCAGTGGAAATGATGGACGACAGGATTTTAAAGCTCACTGAAGATAATGCCAGCCAGAGAAATAACAGGTTTTTCCTGGAGGGAAATCCTGAAGCAATATTAATTGTGGAATTTGTAAGAGAAAAGCCTGAAGAGATAGATGAAGCATCTGCCAGTATTATTAAGGCTTTGAAATCTGAAGGTTACGGATATGCCTATCCTGTTGTAAAAGGAAAAGATATTTCCAAGGTCTGGGAACTCAGAAAGGCAGGACTCGGAGTTCTTGCTAACATGAAAGGAGATCCTAAACCGGTAACGCTGATGGAGGATACTGCAGTCAGCGTGGAGATGTTGCCTGATTATATGGAGGAAATAGAAGCTCTGCTGGCTAAATATGGAAAAGATGCCGTATTTCATGCGCATATTGGTTCAGGTGAGCTTCACATCAGACCAATTCTTAACCTTAAAGATCCAGATGATGTAAAACTCTTCAGGACTATGGGGATTGAAACAGCCCAGCTGGTAAAAAAATACCGGGGCTCTCTGAGCGGGGAACATGGTGATGGAAGATTGAGAGGTGAGTTCATACCGCTTATCCTGGGTGAACATAACTTTAAACTGTTAAAGCAAGTTAAGGATTGCTGGGATCCAAACCACTTACTTAATCCGGGCAAGATAACCGGTACACCTCCTATGGATACTAATCTGAGATATGTTCCCGGAATCCCCACCCGCGAAATAATGACTATTTATGATTTCTCTTCGAGCGACGGAATTGTAAGGGCTTCAGAGCGATGTAACGGGTCTGGCGACTGCCGTAAATCATCGCTGATCGGAGGAACCATGTGTCCGAGTTTTATGGCAACAGGTGATGAAGACAAGACTACAAGAGCAAGAGCGAATATCGTCCGGGAGTTTCTCAACAAAGGTTCTGATCCATGGGATCACAGGGAAATTTTTGATATTCTTGATCTTTGCCTCGGTTGCAAAGGCTGCAAAGCAGAATGTCCATCAAGTGTTGATATTGCCAAAATCAAATCGGAATTCCTGCAGCACTGGTATGACAAACACGGAATACCACTGCGTACAAAACTGATTGCATATATATCGGATTTTAACCGCATTGGTTCTTTTGCTCCGGTTGTTTTTAACTTTTTTCTGAAAAACAGAATTACTTCGGGAATTGTGAAAAAGATAACCGGATTTGCTTCAAAAAGATCGATTCCGCTTCTCTACAGGACAACTCTAAGAAAATGGGCAAATAAAAATCTGCCGGAAATCAATCCTGTGAATCCGTCAGGTTCGGTATGCCTTTTTATTGACGAATTCAGCAATTATAACGATACAGAGACAGGCATAAGCACTATCAGGCTACTTACCTCCCTAAATTATAAAGTGGTCACAGCAGGCCACAAAGTAAGCGCCAGGACCTTTTTGTCAAAAGGACTTGTAAGGACCGCCAGGAAAATCATCAGAGGAAATATTATTGCATTATCCGGTATCATAAGCGATGAATTGCCACTGGTAGGTATTGAACCGTCTGCGATTCTCGGATTCAGGGATGAATATCCTGAACTGGCAGATGACGATCTCAGGGAATCAGCTAATAAGATAGCTGTCAACAGTTTTATGGTCGATGAGTTCCTGGCGAAGGAGTTCAGGGCAGGTAGAATTGACCGTACTTCCTTTGTAGATGACAGTGTCAGTATTCTGTTGCATGCCCACTGTCAGCAGAAAGCTGTTGCATCATCTGCCTGTACAATTGAAGCGCTATCGATACCTGCAAACTATTCTGTGAAAGAGATCCCCTCCGGATGCTGTGGTATGGCAGGATCATTCGGATACGAAAAAGAACATTATGAGCTATCCAATAAGGTAGGTGAACTCGTTTTATTCCCGGGGATCAGGAATTCCGGTATAAGTACTATTATTTCTGCCCCCGGAACAAGCTGCAGGCATCATATCAAGGACGGAACCGGGAGGATTGCTTTGCATCCGGCTGTCATTCTTTATAATGCACTAAAGAAATAGGTGGCCCCCTGGCCGCTTCGCGGCCATCCCCTAAAGGGGGACCAATTCTGTGATATGATCTTATTCCATTGAAATAGAAAGAATTACCTTTTTAAAATGGTTGCAGGGCAAAAAAGTGAAAAGCAGGATTAATTGATCGTTGCCATTGTCCTGAGCAAGGTAGCTGCCCATGAGTAAATGTTATGCCTTACAATTACCAGCCGCATTTGCATCATTCTCTGATTCTGCTCCTCTTTTGTCATTTCCAAAGCTGTTTTAATTGCATCGGCTGTTTTTTCAACGTCATAGGGATTAACAATAATGGCTCCCTGAAGTTCCTGTGATGCACCTGCGAAACGGCTCAGTATCAGAGATCCGTCATTCTGACTTCTGGATGCGACAAACTCTTTTGCCACAAGATTCATTCCATCGTGCAGAGATGTAACCATGCAAAAATCAGCTGAAGAATAGTATGGAGCTATTTCTTTGTGGCTGTGATGGCGTTTTAAAAGCAGAATTGCCTTCCAGTTTTTGGCTTTAAATCGCAGATTAATCCTGTTAGTCTCGTTTTCGACAGAACTAATAGTGTCAGAATAGCTTTTCAACTGGGTTCGGCTTGGTGCTCCGACCTGGACAAAAGTAAATTTACCTATATAAGAAGGATTCTTTTCAAGGAACCGTTCAATGGCAAGGAATTTTTCTACAATCCCTTTTGTATAATCAATCCTGTCGACGCCAATACCTAAAAAATGGGCATGAACACCATATTCACTCAGTAGCTGTGATGGTTTAATTTTTGGTAAACCAATATCATAGTCTTTCAATGTAAATGCAATGCTGATAGGAAAGGGTTTTACATATGTTGTCCGGCCGCCCTTTTTCACCGAAAAGTTCTCCCATAGTACCATAGATTCAAGAGCATTATTTACCGTCTCTAGAAAATGATTGCAATGATACTGAGTATGAAACCCGATTAAATCAGCGCCAAGCATTCCATCGAGTATTTCTCTCTGCCAGGGACAGATACCGAAAGATTCCGGATTTGGCCACGGTATATGCCAGAAGATAGCAACTTTAGCTTTTGGCTTTTCCTTTTTTATGAGTGCCGGCAGAAGGGCAAAATGAAAATCCTGAATGAGGATAAAAGGTTGTTCCTCATTCTTTGTTTCTTCCAGAACAGCCCTGGCAAAATCTTCATTTACTTTTTTATAGTCAAGCCAGTCATCATTTCTAAATGTGGGGCGTGTATGGGCAATATGACAGAGCGGCCATAATCCTTCATTTGAAAAGCCATAATAAAAATGGTTTTCCTCCTGTTTGGTAAGCCATAATCTTCTAAGGGTATATTTTGGATCTTCCGGTGGAACTTCCACTTTGTCATGTTTGTTCACGGTCTCTCTGTCTGCATCACCAGTTCCTGAAGCAATCCAGAGTCCGCTGCATGCTTTAAGTATAGGTTCCATAGCTGTAATCATGCCACTTGCCGGAACTATGCACCTTATATCTTTCCCGTCATGAATATGCATATACGGTTCTCGATTGGATACTACAATCATCTTTTTCCCGTGCAAAAGGTTTTCCATTTCAACCTTAAGCCGTTCAGGGGTCCAAATGGCTTCAGCGCTGGTTCTTAAGCGCGCTTCCTGTTCAGCGCTGGCTTTGGCTTCATTCATTGCGGAAGCAATAGATTCAATCTCTTTATGCAAAGGATCCAGGAAATCAAGATGAGGCTGAGGCTTTATTAGTCCAGAATTTCCAGTCCTTACTGCTTTAGCCCACGCTACGATTTTGTTTATTTGTCTGAATATGCCCCATCTTATAAGAATTAATGTAACAAGTGAGACCAATAATGCCTGAACAAACCATCCGATGAAATTCCGGAACCAGATACTGTCGATAAGTTTATCAATGTATCCCGCATCAGAATAAAAAATTACAGCTTTAGTGGATCCGTACGGACGTTTTGTTGGTCTTATATGCTGATATAACTTCTTCCCTCCCGCTTTAAAAAAATTCCCAAGAGAAGTGTCAGCTGTAATTGATTGATAGATATAAACTTTGGAATTATTTATTAAGTCTCTAACAGAGCTATTGCTCAGTATGCTGTCGTAGTTGTAATATATTGCAAAGCCAAGCAGGTTATATTGTTTGTTGAGGCTGTCTGCGAGATGGTTAATATTGTTTGGATCAATTTTTTCGAAAAAAAGTGTGTCGTTGTGAAAAATTTCTTTTGCAACCTGCCTGGTTCGTAATTCAAGTTCACTGTTAAGCTGTTTTTTTTCAGTTGAGCTTTGATAAAAAGCAAAGCCAAAAGCAACCAGTGTAACTGCGAATATTATTGAAAAAATAAAAGAAATGGTAAATCTCATGCTGACAATTGTTTCAAAAAAGTTGCAACATCGCTGATATTGTTAAGATTATATCTTGCAAAGGTAGGACCATCTCCGACTTTAATTGTAACTGCATTGGAATGATTCAAAAAAAACTCGAACATCTCTTCATCTGTAGCATCATCCCCTATAGATAAAACAAAATCATATTTGTTTTGATCAAACAGAATTTTTACGGCTCTTCCTTTGCCATTTTCATTATGAAGTATTTCCACAACTTTATTCCCATCCAGAATTTTCAGATCATGAGTTTGGATCAGATTTTCCAGAAGATTGATTAGTTCTCTCGATCTTGTGTAACCCAGCTGTGGTTCAACATTCCTGTAGTGCCATGTCAGAGAAAAATTCTTTTCCTCCACATATGAATCAGGACAGGTTGATGTTATTAGATTCAGGACAGGAATTATCGTTTCCTTCCATAAGATATTATTGATTGCCTGATTCCTCCATATTCCTCCTTCTTTCACCATAGCTCCATGCTCTGCAATAATATTAATAGGAATATGATTTAAAAATTTATCAATATCTTCATGACTTCTTCCTGTTATTATATATATTTCTGTTTGTGGATAATCAACGAGTTTTCTTACAATATCCGTTATCTGCTCAGGTAGTTTTGCAGAGTCAGGTATCCCTGTAAGTTTAACGAGTGTCCCGTCATAGTCCAGCAATACCAGTCGGTTTTTTGCATTTTTGTATTTTTCTATTAGTTCAGCCTGTTCTATCTTGTTCATAAAAATTTCGGAGTGTAAATTATGCAACTGTTTACCTGCAGAAGAAATGATAATAATGAGCAAAAACAAAGATACCAAATGTTTGAAGGCAAAAGAAATTAATTAATTAGCTCATTATTATCGAAGGTCTCTTCATGCAAGATAATTCATTGCTATCTTTGTATTTGTATTTTAGATAAATAGGCATTGAAAAGGAATCTGTTTAGGTACCTGAATAAATTATAAACATGGATAATCTTAATTATGGTGTTATTGGTAATTGCCGGAGTGCAGCACTCGTATCTAAAAAGGGAAGTATTGACTGGTGTTGTCTTCCCGATTTCGATTCACCTTCCGTATTCGCCAAACTCATCGATAACGCTAAAGGTGGCTACTTTAGTATTGAGGTTGATGATGAATATACAATTTCACAAAAATATCTGATATGGACAAATATCTTATGTACTGAATATAAGTCAGATAAGGGCACGTTTGAGGTAATTGACTTTATGCCGAGATACAAACTAGTTGCGGATGACTATTTTGCTCCTGCTGAAATTTACCGCTATATAAAGCATATTTCAGGAACACCGACCTTTAAAGTCAGTTATTATCCTGTCTTAAACTATGCAAGAGAGAATGCTTCTAACGTAAAAGAGGATAATTATATACGGACATATTCCAGGTTAACCCCAACAGAATGCATATACCTGTATTCCAGTTTAAACTTCAGTGATATACTGGAATCCAAGAATATTACAATTTCACAGCACCAGTTTCTCCTTCTTTCCTATAACCAGAAACTGATCGATATAGATATTAAAAGAGTTTACCTGGAATTTCAGAGAACGAAAGTATACTGGCTCAACTGGACAAATCGTTCAAAAAAATATGAGAAATATAACGAACAAATAATCAGAAGTTTACTGGTACTTAAGATAATGTCATTTCAGCCTACAGGAGCTGTTCTGGCTGCAATTACAACAAGTTTGCCTGAGACAATTGGTGATGTTCGCAACTGGGATTATCGTTTTTGCTGGTTACGGGATGCCTCCATGTCAATTGAAACACTGGTAAAGATGGGGCATTATTATTCTGCGCAAAGGTTTCTGGTCTATCTGAAGGGAATTCTAAAATCGAAGACAGACTCATTCCAGGTCATGTATGGCATCAGAGGTGAACGTGAACTTACTGAAAGCGAACTTCCTCATCTGAATGGTTATGAGAACTCAAAACCGGTCAGAATTGGCAATGCCGCGTATTCACAACGGCAAAATGATGTTTTTGGCTATTTGCTGAATGTGATCTATCAATATTTTGAGTTCTTCCCTGGTACTCTTGACGAGATTGAAGACATGTGGGAGATTGTCAGAAATATTTCCCGCACCATAATTACCCATTGGGAAAAACCTGATAAAGGAATATGGGAAATACGTTCAGGAGAGAAACACTACGTCGTCTCTAAAGTAATGAGCTGGGTGGCCATGGACAGGGCTGCAAAAATTGCCGGAGTTCTTAATAAATCATACTATGCCGAATTATGGAGAGGCATAGCAAATGACATCAGGGAAGATGTTTTTAAAAAAGGATGGAAAGATAAACTGCAGACTTTTACCCAGACTTACTGTAATTCAGAGCTCGATGCCTCATTATTGCTGATGGCTGAATATGGCTTTATACAGGCCGATGATGTGAAGTATCAAAAAACTGTTATGGCTGTTAAAAATTCTCTTCTATATAACGGGCTGGTTTATCGCTATATAAATCATGATGACTTTGGCAAACCATTATCCTCATTTACTATATGTACTTTTTGGCTGATTCAGGCACTCTTCAAAATCGGGATGAAGGAAGAGGCAAAAAATATCTTCGATAGCCTCCTGACCTGTGGAAACCACCTGGGGCTCTTTAGTGAAGATATTGACTTTACCTCAAAAAGACTTTTAGGGAATTTTCCGCAAGCCTATTCACACCTTGCATTAATCAATACTGCTACTCTGTTCTCGGAAGAAAAATTCCTTCCTAAATTTATTAAGGCCTGATATGACAAGTACCAAATACCAAAGTATTATTATTGATCTAACTGAATATCTTTTGCTATTAAACAACTCACATTAGAAATTCAAAGGAAAAGCAAGCTTAAAACTGATGTTTCTTCCCATATTGTATATACCATTTCTTCCGGAAGGATTGTTTGGGTAATTTTCAAAATATTTGAGCCTGCTTAAGTGTGATTGATAAGCTACATCAGTGATATTATTACCTGAAATATTAACTGTAAGTATGACCTTCCCTTTCCTGTTCATAAAATCGGCTCCTGCTCCAGCATTAAATAGAATGTAGCCCTGCGTAACAGTTTCTGTATTATAGGCTGAAAACACCCTGTCCTGTTTAGCGAAATAGTCCATTCCTATAAATATGTACAAGGACCTGATATGTCGGAACTTACTGATTATATTAGCCCTTAATTCAGAAGTTGTATGAAGGGGAGGGATGAACGGCAGGTATCTGGAATCCTCGGTAACCTGTATGCCATCCCCCCCTTTATTCCTGCCATATGTCACAGAAACGGAGTTTTCAAAATGAAGCCAGTCATAAGGGTGTATATCTAGACTCGCCTCCCAACCGAAAATCTGGGCTTTGGTCTGTCGGAATTTAAAAGTCTGATTGCCTTTAATAATGACAGAATCCTGTCCGGTATCGTTTACTAATTTCTCATTGAAAATGTAGTTTGAAATAGAATTATTGAAGATATCCAGATTTCCACTGATGTGATCCCATCTGTAGGAGATCCCCAAATCTTCCTGAAAACTGAATTCAGGTTTAAAATCTTTATTGCCAATCTGATATATCAGTGTTCCGGGATGAACACCGTTGGCTGAGATTTCATATACATTGGGCGCACGAAATCCCCTTGCTATATTGGACTTAACCAAAAGTCTCTTTGTTATATTATAAGTCAGACCCAAACTGGCTGACATCCCTGAAAAAACATGGGAGTACTCAAGGAAGGGATTGGCAGCCATTGCAGTATCAGGAATGCTGACCTGCCTTTCAAGTCCTGTCAGAGGGTCGGTATTAGTGTACATTGCATCATTCCTGAAACTGCGTATATCATACCTTACTCCTGCACTTATATCAAATTTATCAATTGTTTTAGTAACGAGTACAAAAGTTCCGATATCCAATTGCCGGTAATCCGGAATAATGAATTCAGTTCCCTTATTGGAATTGTTCTGATACATCCCGTTGATTCCGAATGTTGTTTCCCATCCACCCGATTCCGGTATTGTATATTTAACATCATATGTCAATGTCTTCAAATCAAGGTAAAGACCCGGAATATCAGGGTGTTGAGGATGACTAAATTCTTTTCGTATATTATTCTGATAACTGAAAATCAATCCAAGCTTACTTTTTCCAATGATATAAACGTTTGATGAATATAACCGGTAATGCTGAATATGCTGATGTAAAACAGCTATTTTATATGAAGTCAGTTCAGCATCGGAAACGATTGGCCTGAAAGTGTCGGCTTCAGTAATCTGCTTTGTGAATTCTCTTGTAATTGAGTCACGGCTGCCATCCGGAATTTCCTGCAGATCATTGAAGAATGAAAAATTCAGGTGGGAATAACCCCACTTTTTATTCAAACCGATATAGCCGCTAAAATCAGATTCGTTAAATGCTGTTCCGTAAACCCTTCCATCGTATTTATTCCGGTAGTTTGTTGCCTGTTTATGAGAAACTACTCCTCCCCAGACGAATCCATTGCTGTTTCCGGCCAAACCCATGGTAGCAGCGATCTGACCATTATTTGTCTGGTAATTCGTCTCGATCTGACCTTTTATTGTGTCTTTGGGAACAGGTGGTGCAGGAATCAGATTCACCACACCGGCAAGCGCATCCGAACCAAATGTCAGGCTTGCAGGACCTTTGACGATTTCAACGTGATCAACCGCATTTTCATCCACTTCAATACCATGTTCATCACCCCATTGCTGACCTTCCTGCCTTACTCCGTCAAAAAGAGTCAGCACACGGTTATATCCAAGTCCATGAATAAAGGGTTTTGAAATATTCGGACCGGTGGTTACTGCGCTAACGCCCGGCAGCCTGGAAATTGCATCAATAACATTTGTACTTATGACCTGTTCTAAGGCTTTTCTCCCCAGAGTTATCATTGGTACCGGACTTCTGGTTATTTCAGTTGCCCTTGAAGCACCTGTAATAACGACTTCATTCATTTCTGTAATGGCTTGTTCCATAACAAAATTCATAGATTTTGTAACAGTCAGGTCGACATTTTGAACAATTGATTTATAGCCTAAAAAACTTACCTGTACAATAACCTTTGTTCCCGGCAGGTTTTCAATTTTATAGTCTCCGTTATTATCAGCAAATGTTCCCGTTTTAAGTTCAGGAATATAAATTGTTGCTCCAGGAATAGCCTCTCCTGTCTTTCCGTCAGTAACCCTGCCCTTAATTTGATTTTGGGCAGTCACATTTAAATCAATGACTATTAATAGACAAAAGAAAAGGGCACTTTTCATTGTATCGCTTATTTGAATTCTGACATATGCCTAACAATCACAGATACTGATTTTATATATTGGAAAAAGAACCTTATTTTCCAGGATACTAATTAGTTCATAACGACCTGTTACTGAAGAGGCTGTCTCAAAAGTCGAAATCCATTAACTTCATCCTGAGCTTGTCGAAGGATGCGGTTAAAGTGGTCTTTTGAGACAGCCTCGTTCTTTGGTTGTAAGTCAAAACCGGACTGTTAAGATGGAATTTTCAGCGTTGCAGATAACAAAGGCATATTTACTTAATATCTGCAGGTTCGATAGCCATTGGTACCGCATTACTAACTGGTTTTGTGGTTTTCAGGTAAGCAAAAATTGCTCTGAGATCCTCAAGGGATACTTTGGCAAAATTTTGCCAGGGCATAGGTGGTAACAGCATTCGTGAGCCTTCGATCCCTTTGTATTTTCCTTCTTTAAGAGCCCTGATGAAATTTCCTTCAGGCCAGTTACCTATTCCGGTTTGATCGGAAGTCAGATTTGCTGCAAACGATACACCCCAGGGTCCGACAGCAGCATTCAAGTTTCCTGTAAATAACAGCCAGCCATTCTGCAAAACATTTTTATCTATCCGTGGAAGTGGTTCTTTGGCCTGATAACCTGACAGCATAAGTTCAGGTATAACCTCAGGTCCCTGGGGACCCATTCGTTTAGGAGAGTGGCAATCGCCGCAACCAGTGGTTGATACCAGATATTCTCCTCTCTGAACAAGTTGTTCCTGAGTCATGACTTTATTATCTGTATTCTCAGAACTGGCTTTACCTCTGCAGGAAGTAAGAATCAATCCCGAAAGGCACACCGCAACTGCAATAATTAAAGATTTTCTTGTCTTCATAGCTTTAAATAGTTTAATCAGGATAAAACAATTATAAAACTACAACAAACAAAAAAGGAAAATTGTTTACCGGCTGATCAATCGTTTAACCTCAATTTCAGGAACATGAGTTTTTTCAGTGATTTGCTCTACTGACATACCCTGATCAAAAAACCTCCTGATAAATTGCTTCATTGATTCTCCTATCTCAATAAGATGATTATCAGGATCAAAGAATCTAAAGGTCTGCTGACCCCAGGGTTCTTCGTGGATCTTATGCAAAAAACGGATATTTTTATCCTCCAATGTTTCGTAAGCTAAAGAAATATCCTCGACCTCAAAATAAAGTTCAAACCTGTTTACTGATGAATCTGAAATTTGAGCTGATCCTAATGTTGCAGGAATGATGTGAGCTGATTGAATTTCCCACAGGGTAAATCCGTTTTTGAATACCACGTTTTTTCCGAAATCAAGATCAACGGATAAGCCCAGAATACCTGTGTAAAAGGCTTTTGAGATCTCAATATTCTTTACAAATAATGCGGCACAACAATAATTTAAATCCATTTTAAAAGAGAAAAAAATATTGGCCCACCTGTTAAATAAATCTAATCATGCCTCCGGAATAACATTTGGGCCAAACTTGACATCTACAGATATTTTTCAATCAATGATTTTGTTTTCCTTATACCTTCTTCTTCAGGTTGCGTATTTCCTTCAAATTCAACTCCGATGTAACCTTTAAAGCCTGAATCCTTCACAATGCCAATTAGTTTCTTGTAGTCCATCTTTGGCTGCTCCCCCTTAGCATCAAAATCGTAGGTCTTGGCACTGACTCCCTTTGCGAATGGCAAGAGTTCT
>Ga0208980_10002183_pt1 | contig 11861 bp, 28 predicted proteins | sample WetSurMetagenome_3_FD_187993 | JGI IMG/M metagenome (GOLD analysis project Ga0208980, IMG submission 187993) | Wetland microbial communities from Twitchell Island in the Sacramento Delta, sample from surface sediment Aug2011 Site A1 Bulk (version 2) | ecosystem: Environmental > Aquatic > Marine...
GCTTATGCAAACCCAAAGCACTCCGACCTCGCGTAGAGTAGAAACCAACTGTCCTAATTGTGGCTCAGCCTGGGATATTAAAAGTGGGTTAGGTATCTGCGGTTACTGTGGGACTTTAATGCCGGAACCGCCACCACCTTACTCGCATGCGTATATACCTTGGGGAGGAAGTATAACGGTGACCTCGACCGGTACCCTTTCCCATTATTATACTGGTGAGATCCAGTGCTCCGAGGTCGTTGGCCCTGGTTACCCGCAGAATAATTTAGAAGATCCTGCTATTTTAGCAAACAGGAAATATGACCATTTAAGAGAGGAATAGGAAATGAAAGTTTATATGTTAAAGAACCCGTCGGGGCAGATACCTGTAGGCATATTTTCCGAGTATGAAACAGCCCTTGAGATATCTTCACATCTATTCTGTACACACAGTGACACAGCGCTAGAGGCTAGAAGTATAGAAGAATTTGAGATAGACCCCATCAAAGAAAAGACCGATATGGGTTTTTATCCTTGGGCTGTTGAAGTCAATGTGATAAACCAGGATACTCGTTTAGTATCTTTTAATAAGTTATTCACAGAGGAATCAATAGAGTATAATCAGGGTAAGGTAGCCATAGCCTGCGTTTTTGCGCCCAATGAAGAAGAAGCTGAGAATAGAGCCTTAGAACTGTGGGCGGATCACCAGGATACGGAGGATTCCGTAAAAGCAATATCAATCTTTACGGTGAGGATGGATGAGAACGGAGAAGTATCAGAGGTACGTAAGATGGTGGCTTATAGCCAGCAGCTTAATATAAAAGACCAGGTTAAAACCCATTCAAACTCTGTGGAGGCTCGGGTATTAGCGGATACTATAGACGAGGCCATAGCTAAAGCCAGAGAACTCTATGATAAGTGGATTGATGATCAACTAGAGTTTATGGACGACGTAGATTTCGAGAAGGTTTAAGTAACCTATTAAAATCATTAACGCCCTTGTAGCTCAGTGGTAGAGCGCATTCTTGGTAAGGATGAAGTCGCGGGTTCGATTCCCGCCTTGGGCTCCAGAAAGGAACTACCGTGAATTTGTTCATGATCGGCGTGGCCGTCTTCATGGCCCTCATGCCAATACCCCATATACGAAAGATGATACAAACCAGGTCCTCTGCGGACCAGTCGATTTTTGGAATATGTGGTGTAGCATTAGGAATCGCTTGCTGGATTATATACGGGATTTATCTTCCAGACCCAACAATAGTTTGGGCTAACATCATAATGTTACTGACCTACTTAGCCTACTTAGGCACAGCGGTCTACTATCATAGGATAAAGCCGTGAACTGGAATAAAGACGTAATTGAGAAACTCTATAAGTCCAAGATCATTCTTAAAAAGGGGCCTGATTACCCCGATGGCTTTCTATTAAAGTCCGGCAAACGCAGTGACATTTACATAAATATCAGAGATCTGATAAAGAATCCTAGCCTATTTAATTTTATTATGTTCAATTTTTTTGACCTTCTAGGCAATGAAGCAAAGAAAGCCGGGTCCTGTATTCTAGGAGTACCGACCATGGGGGCGGTGATAGCTCCTATCATGGCGTATAAGATGTGCGCCCCGCTCGTAGTGATACGGCAGCACAAGAAGGCACACGGAGTAGGGAACAATATAGAAGGAACGCTGACCAATAAGATAATCGTTGTTGATGATGTCATAACTACAGGCTCCTCTATACAAGAACTAGCTCAAGAATACATTGAGCCAATTTTTAATAAAGATTATGAACTAGACATCTTTGTTATTATAGATAGAGAGCAGCATGGGTTTAAGAATGTGCATAGCCTAGCTACTCTATCAGACATCAAGAAATATAGGAAAGGAAAAGAGAAATGAAAAATAAGAGATGGTGGGTATTATTTACAGTTGTTATATCTATCGGGATTTTAGCTACCATTTTTGACGTTATTAAAATAGAGTTTTGGGGTAGAAATCCCCAATCCTGCCCGGTTGTGTTGCCAGTTACGAAAGAACTGGGGCCAGATTACTCCGCTCCAATATATAGGTACGAAGACGGGAGAGCAGTAGATTTTAAAGGGCCTCTGTTCAAGGAGCTTTGGTAATGAAATGCCCTGGCCAAGACATGAGGGACTGGAAACCCGGGGATATATTTGAAGTAATGTGTCCTTGGTGTAAAGAGGCTAAGGTGGAGTTTTTCAAAGACGAGCCCCGCCTGAAATGTCCTAGCTGTGGTCGACCAGTAAAAAACCCTAAGATTAGTATAGGATGTTTGGAGTGGTGTCCGTTCGCCAAAGAGTGCGTAGGTGTACAGAAAGATGCTGAACAAACTTAATACTATTCTATTGATCGCCGTTGTCTGTTCTCTATTATTCGGTGTTTATACCTACGTAAACACTTACAGTACAACCGTTAAATGGCAGGCTAAAGCTATAAAGAATTATACCTCCCAGCTCAAGGAACAGGAACCAGGTCGTCTTAAACTAGCAGCATTACCAAAACAGGAGACTTGGTGGCACGAGAATCCAGTATTCGTAGCAGCGAAGGCGTGGGCCGAATTGGGGGGAAACACGCTAGCAATAGTGATCTGTACCTCCAGTTTATTGGGCAGACTGTGGATAAGAATAAAGAGGAGAAGGGTCAACAAACATGCGCGCTCGTAGCTCAACTGGATAGAGTACCTGACTACGAATCAGGCGGTTGTGGGTTCGAATCCCGCCGAGCGTACCAAAACATTTAAGGAGAGGAAATGATACCGTTTGTAATCGAGAAGACCTCCAAAGGGGAAAGGTCTTATGATATTTATTCTAGGCTCTTGAAGGAGCGGATTATATTTTTGGGCCAGGGAGTCGATGATGACATCGCAAACTCCATTGTAGCCCAATTACTTTTTTTGGAATCTGACGATCCTACTAAGGATATTTATCTATATATACAAAGTCCGGGCGGGTATGTTACTGCCGCCATGGCGATGTATGACACGATGCAGTTTATCAAACCTGATGTGTCTACTATCTGTATAGGCCAGGCGGCTAGTGCAGGTGCCCTATTATTGGCCGCTGGCGCTCCAGGCAAGCGGTTCGCTTTGCCTAATGCAAAGATCATGATTCATCAGCCCACCGGCGGTTATTATGGGCAGACAACAGATATAGAAATACACGCTAAAGAGGCCCTGAGGGTTAAAGAAAAACTTAACCAGATTTTATCACTGCACACCGGAAAGCCCCTTAAGCAAGTAGCGAAAGATACTGAGCGTGACTATTTTATGATTCCAGAAGAGGCAAAAGATTATGGACTCATAGACGAAGTTATTGCCAAGAGACCGGAGAAAAAAGAGAGCGACTAAGAATGGAAAGTACAGCCTTTTTGGTAAACCTAGGAAGCCGAACTACTTTGGTAGATGTAGGTGGGGTCCCAGGGAGGCCTAACCTGTGGATAAAATTTAACATGCCCGGCTGTGGATGTGAGTGTCAGTTTAGAGCTAGATTAGTAGACAATTTTGAGCGGGTGGACACAAACGAAGCCAAGAAGGATGTTAAGGATTTTATGAAAGTGTTCTTATATGGAGATAAATATTCTGTTAACTTTTGTGGACAATGTGGGAGGAGATTACCGAAATAATGATTAAAGTATTACTCACAGCGGGACAGGGTGTCGACACAGATGACATGTCCCTAAGGTTCCATAACCAGCAGGTTAGGGTAGGCCTAGCCAACACCGATTTGAATAACCATATTATGGTGGGAATGACTCCGGAAGGGGTGATCACCATAAAAGCAAAAGAAAAAATGACAGATTTTACTACTCCCATGACCACAGTGTTTGAGGGGACAGTAGAAGATTTGATTGCCCGCATAGCTCAATAGGCTAGAGCACCGGTCCCGTAAATCGGAGATTTCAGTTCGAACCTGAGTGCGGGCTCCGCGCGGGGGTGTCGTAATTGGTAGCCGAGCCGGTCTGAGAGGCCGGTAAACGTAAATTCGTTTGTGTGGGTTCGAGTCCCACCCCCCGCACATAAAGGAGGAATTATGCAGAAGAAACAGCCCTTACAAGGTGGCGTTTGGTCTTTTATAACAGAAGATGGAAAACGTGGGGCCATGGTAGAACTATTTTGTCAAACGGACTTTGCCGCCCGTACTGACGAGTTTAAGGAAGGGGCACAGCTTATTGCCCAAGGCTTAACACTTGGTAAAACGGCCCATATAAAGCCTATTACTGACGCCTTGGAAGAGAAACTAAAGGAGCCAGTGATACTGGGCCGCTATGAAGTGTTTGATATGCGAGACTGACGAAGCTGTAGAGAAACATCACATTCGGCCGAAGTCCAAAGGTGGTCGCGGTCAGGAGACTATAGATTGCTGCTCTGATTGTGGCGGTCACATACACATGGAATTCAATAATAATGACCTGGCCCTAATGGGACTAGAAGATCTGCTCTCCCACGAAAAAATGATAAAATATATCGAGTGGAAAAAGAAACATCCAGGATCGCATCGACATCGAATGTCTAAAGATGTGAAATCCTGGAAGAAATATCATAGATAAAGGATTTTATTAGCCATCCTTGTAGTATACTAGATAGATGTATAATCCGGAAGGGTGTCCGAGCGGTTTAAGGAGCCGGTTTCGAAAACCGGTAGGCCAAAAGCCTCGCGGGTTCGAATCCCGCCCTTTCCTCCACAAGGAAATGAAATGAGCAATGATATTGTAAGGGCCAAAGGCTATGCGTTATATAAAGATATATTGAATAAAGCCCTAAATTTTTTGATGAATGCTGTGCTCAAGTGTGTTATCACAGAATATAAAAACTGGGATGCGGCTGTTGTGCTCAACATGAGAGTCATGGATGGAAAAATAACAAGAAGGGCCGCCAAAATAACTATCAAAGATCGTCCTACCGTAGAAAAATTAGCCGAAGAGTGGGATGCAGATACAACTGTTATTGACCGTTCAGATTTAAATCATATAATGAACTCAGGACAATTTGATGTTGTGATTCACAGCATAAGGGAATTGGACGAGAAATAAGGGCTCGTAGCTCAATTGGAATAGAGCGCCGCCCTCCTAAGGCGGAGGTTATGGGTTCAAGTCCCATCGAGCCTTCCAAAACAAGGAGACAGAATGGAAACAAGAAAGGAGTTTATCGAGGAATACGAGAAGTGTAAAGCAGAGTGGGCGGGGATGTTAATCAAATCTGAGTTGCCTGCACTGAGCGCAGCAGTCAACGAAAAGATTAATGAGATTTCCCTTATGAGAAATCTTTTTACTGTGGAGGAGATGTCAAAGGGAGCCAAAGCCATTTATCCGGTGCCAGACAAATTTGTATCCCCAATCTGGGTATTACCGGGCTTAGGATACAGAGCACAGGACTATATGGAGCTAATCTCTGAAGAAGTAACCCTTCCCATGTTTACAGTCCAGGCCGCTAAGGACTGGCTACTAAAATATGACAACGAGGGAAGGGTAGATATTATATTTCGGGCGCTCGAAGCTGTAGCCAAAGCCTTAGAATCTTATGAGAGAGAAGCTGGCTGGAGGACAATAATTCCTGCAGTAACACACGCTTTTGACGGGGCAGGTATATTGGCTCCTCGCTCTGCACCGATCTATCAACTGGCCTCCGGGGACCCAGCTTCGGGGTACTTTTCTAAAGAATTAGTAAACCGGATGATTGTAGGCGCTCAGAGAGCCGGTAAAAAACTGGCGAAGATATTATTATCTCCGGAAGACCTAGCGGACATAAGGGAATGGACAGACGCAGACGTTGATCCAATTACCCGAGCCCATATTTTTCAGGCTAAAGATAACCTAAAGGATCTCTGGAATATTGAACTCCAAGTAGTAGACGACTTAGGCATCAGGGGAATATATAATATCCACGACCGAACAAGTAAATTTGGGCCATTTAATGGGAGAGCCAGTGATAACTCTTTTAATGATTATCACATAACTCACGGAAACATATTGGACGAAAACGGTAATCTTATAGTGGCGGGGGAAACTCAAGTTATCGGACTATGCGAAGGCTATCAGGATGTTCTTAGAATGCCGATCAGCTCTTATAAGGCTCACTATGACTGGAGTTTGCTTAGAAGACAAAAGTCTGGATTTTTTGGATGGATGGATATGGGTATGGGATGTCTTGACGCGAACCACCTACTCATGGGTATTATTGACAGATACGTTCCATCTTTCAACGAGGACAGGTCATCCAGGTCGGTCAGGTCCATAGAGAACAGTTTTGTTAGTGCTATGGTTGATTTATTATACCGTAGATAGTTGGGGCGTAACTCAGTGGTTTAGAGTGCCACCGTGACATGGTGGAAGTCGGCAGTTCGACCCTGCCCGCCCCAACCATGGAGCCAAGATGGCTGGAGCTGTTACCAAAAAACTTTGGGGCCATTGTAGAACTCTGTATCAGGGTGAGAATATCCTGATTAGAACTCTAGTGATTAATCCAGGTGCAGCAACAGGCTTGCAACGACACACTCACAGAACTAAGATATGGTCCAAAATCAGTGGGTCTGGTGTTGCTTTTGTTGCTGGCACCGAGCGGGACTTAAAAGAAGTAGTCTATATACCTAAGTATAGTTTTCATAGAATCAAAAATACGGGCGATCACCCGTTAATCGTCTATGAAGTTCAATCTGGATATATATTTGACGAGGACGAAGTGACAATAGGAGACGAATAAATGGCAATGACAAAGGGTGTGAGTATTTTGCCGTGCAACTGTGAACACGGGTTTCAAGATAAAGAATACGGAAATAAGAAGAGGCTGCACTGCCCTATGGCTAGTGGTCAATGGAAGTGCACGGTTTGTGGAAAGGTTAACGGCGCGGCTCAGAAAGTGACAGCAGTAACAGTAGTAGCTGGAGACAGGCCCGCTCCAAAAAAGAAATAACCGGAGGATAACATGGTGCAAACACTGCTATGGCAACTATTATTCTTTCTTTTAAGAATAGCTCTAGGGGTTACTAAAGATATGGTCCTTGCAACAATCAAGGCAGTGACCGAGGCTGAGGAAAAGAAGCATGAGGACGGGACCCCACTTACGGGCCCAGAGAAACGTTCTTATGTGCTGACAGAGCTTATTAGTGCCTGGTCAAACGAAGATTGGGCAAAAATTGTAAAAGAACAGACTCAATCAACTGTTAACTTATTGGTAGAGGCTGCTGTCAGTTATATGAAGGGTCTCAAGAAGTAGGTGGTTTTTGGGTGACTTAGTAGATTTTTTAGCATATAAAAAACGCAGAGAAATAAAGGAAGAGGTGTATGGTTCCTACACAGCATGGATTACGCTCCGCTTCCTCCGGCACTCCAAAGGTGCCACAAGTAGATATGGCCTCGCCTTAGAGGCCCAGCAGGATAGAAGTTATTATCTCTATACTTACTTCTTTCCTGATTTTGATTGGTGAGGAGGAGTCGCCTAGTTGGTCTATGGCACCGTCTTGGAAAGGCGGCACGTGTAAAAAGCGTCGGGAGTTCGAATCTCCCCTCCTCCGCCACAAGGATAGGACAATGAACGAGATATTACTCAGGCTAACTGACGGGGATTTGGAGCTCTTGATGCTCTATGCTAATATAGGCATAGCAGCCTCGGAAGAATTCAATAAAGTCGACAATGAGGTCTGGGGCTCTAAGCCGGGGTATAGAAAGAGAGTGCAGGAAATAATCAAAGAGTTGGAACAGGTCATCGCGTATGACCTTCTAATGCGGTTTATGGGAGATACATAATGGGCGAAGTAATAGACTTCCACGAGTGGAAAGAAAAGAAAGATCGAAAACGGATATTTAATGAGATCGACCAAATCTTTAGTATTACTACTACGTCTAGGTCTATAGATCTTAATTTAAATTATTATGTTATGGATGGGCAAGTTCTTGGCCCGTTCACAAATTTCACGGATACAAGCGATTAAACTTTTTGGGAACAAAGTGCAGAGTTGGATGTCTAATGTACTGTTCAATTGCGAAGCTGATATATATTTATAATAGGAATTTTTATTTCAGCGGAGTCCTACCAAAATCCAAGGAACAAAACAATCACAACCAGGTCTAATATGACAGGACAGATGTGTATAATCCGTCTGTAACTTTTTAAAGAGGTGAAATAATGGGAACTTTCGTTAAACGAAGTAACAAGGTCCACATCTTAATGGTGGTGGATATGTCTGGGTCTATGGCGTCACAGTGGGATGACACTATCGGCGGAGCCAATACCTACTTTGATGGGTTAAGGAGAGATAAGGAAAACGATTATTCTGTGACTGTTATCAACTTTGACACAGACTACGAGATTCTTTGTGCCAATCGTCCGGTCTCAGAGGTACCTCGGTTGAACCATACTAACTACCATCCTCGTGGTGGAACTGCTCTTTATGATGCAATTGGCCGTGCCCTCACTGAGACAGAGTCAAAGGTATTGGAAGGGGAAAAGGCTATAGTAGTCGTGATCACCGACGGGGAAGAGAACAGTAGTGTGAAGGAGACGGAGAGAACAATCAAACCCAGGATCGAGAGACTCCAGGGTAAGGGTAATTGGACGTTTGTTTACCTAGGTGCAGTTGCTAACGCTTGGGACAATGCTTCCAAGATGGGTATGTCTTTAGGTAATACCCGAAGGTATAGAAAAGCAGCGACCAAGGGAGTGTACTCTAGCCTGATCGGAGCTACTCAGTCCTATGCATGTTCCAATTCATCGGCTACTATGGACTTCTTTGCAGACCACGGCGGAGGAATGGAGGGGCTAGAAGAGGAAGAGGATGTCAAATAAGGACGAAGCACTTAGGCTAATCAATGAAATCGCTGGTATGGTTGAGTTGATGGGAGAGCTTGATCCAGTTAGAGCAACTGGCACCATGATTCATATCGACGATCTCAAGGATATTATAAATGACATGGAAAACGGGTGCCAGTGTAAATGAGCGAGATAGACGTATTTCCTGATGTAGATATAATAGAAAATTTGGGGCGGGCCACAGATCCACTTATCGAACAAATAGCCCGCCTCACTATCGAAGGAAAAATTACATGGAAAAAAGAAATTGACATAGACGATCAATATTATTATTCTATAGTAGGGGATCCCTCTGATTCTTACAAACTGGAGTTTCAAGGGGTCACATTTAACATAGATCAACACGCCCTTGTATTGTGGCGCAAGCAATTAAAGCCACTACAAGCCGATCAACTAAGATATGTAATTAGAAATAACTGGAAAGATCACGTGTCTAAAAAAAGAAAAGATTTCCAGACTTTGGTAGCGAGTATGAGCGATGATACCTGAAACAAGAGTAGATAAATTCATAAATAAACTAGCGGAACTCACTATTGAAAACCACATACCGTGGCAAACCCGAACAGATAAGTCTGGCCTCACACAAAATTTTTACTGTGAAATCCTGGATGCTAGAGTAGAAATAGTGGACCTTCCCAGGCAGAAGTGTATCAAGATTACCCTAGCCGATGAAGAGAATGACTATTACTATTCACCATTCTTAGACAACTTGGTCAGAACCATAAAAGAGTTCGTCTATACCCCATGGGCTCTAAACCAGTTTATGGATGACGTTTTAGAAGGAGCATTAGAAGATGACAGCAAAGGAATGGACGGTACTAGCTAGCCAACTAGCCATGGTACTAAAGAAGAATGGAAAGAAAGGAACCGAGGTCACAGTTATGGTGGGCCAGTTAATGAGCGCAACTAAAGCCTGTGTAGCAATCTCCCGACTGGTTAAGTTGGCAGAGAAAGATGCTGAGCTATCTTCCCCAGAAGAGAGACTCGTGGGGGCCGCCGCGGGCCGTGCAGAAGTGTGGGGTTTGATTATGCAGGAATTAGACGAGGTTACTTGATGCGGGACTATATAGTCAAATGGGATATAACTCTTAAGAGAGTGCTAGCGGTCACCCTGAACGAGCACAATTTCTTTTTTGACTCCATTTGGGAAAACGCAGATACAAGACAGCGAAGCAAAGGACCTGTCAAAGCAGTAGCTTTCTGGGACCCTGATTGGTTATTTCTTTTAGTGGAAGCCGACGACCCAGAGACAGCGGAGAAACTAGCTTTGGACTGGAGATAAGGAGAGGTAAAATGAGTGAATACAGATTAAACGAACAACAGGTGCAGAAATTGGATCTAGTACCTACCACTTGGGAAAAGATAAAAGAGGGGAAGATAAAGGGGGTCTACATCAGAGCCCATGAGTATTCACCTGTGTACGGACCCTATAAAGTTCAGAGTGCCACCGAGTGTGTTATCTCTAAGTTGGATGGTTCCGAGCACAGGTCTTACCCCAGGAATAAAGGGCTCTTGGTACCCAGGTGGAACATCAAACCGGAACACCTAAAACAAGACAAGCCTGAACCCAGAAAGCTGAAACTTCCTGGCAAGGTTTGGAGGATTGATCCAAGAAAACAAACCATTGATATAGGAACAGTCACTTTTCCACTGAAGACCTTGGAGACTGTAGAGGTCGTCAGGGACATTATCGAAGTTCTTACCCTAGATATAACTGAGAGAGAACAAGCCTTGGATAAACTTGAAGTACAAAGAGACATACTTTGTGACCTCTTGTATAAGCTAGAGAATAAATAAAATGGATAAATGGGACAAGCTAAAAAAACATTATACAGACATATCAGAGGGTCCAGACGAGGATGCAGACGAAGTTCTTTTTGCACTGGAAGTTCTGGATTTAATGGAAAGCTTGGAGGAAGAGCAGGAGGCCTCGAATGAATGTACCTAAACCACAGTGTGAAGTGTGCGGCCGCAAAGAGGGCCGCCATGAAGAATTTGGATATAGAATAGGTTACTTTGAGGAAACTCTAAACGTGGGGGGCCGCTCGGTCACCTATCTGATGTGCACCCGATGTAAAAGAATGACTATTAAAGGGGGGCCCAGTGACTCTTACCACTTTAACGGCTTCGGTAGCGAAGGACCAAAACGAACTGTCTATATACCGGATAGCTCTACAAAAGGCGGCGCGCCTTCTAAAGACCTATTCGACTCACCATAGACACTTGAGTGTAGAGGAGATAGCTGATGGCCTACTCGACAGACGCAGTATTGAAAATTTCAAAGAAAGGCCGGGTAAACCCAACGCAACAGGTTAGCTGGTGGATTAGGTCTAATGAAGACCCTAGATGGAACTACGAAGGCTTTTCTCCAGCAGCACTTAACGCAGTAAGAGACGTAGCCGTGGCACTAGAAAGTATGAAAAAAGACATGGGCGATCCGCCCGCGGATCTGGATTGGGGTTACGTAAAATAAATGAAAGAATTAAAAATCAATACCAAGGTAAAACCAGAGAGTGCTAGCGCCATGATTGTGTGTAATTGTGGGGCTCTTATTATGTTTAACGCCCTCGATGTACGTCAAGCCAATAAGTTGATCGTGGAGTGTGAAGTATGTAGAACCCAACTGCTGCTAATAGATTCTGCCTTTGATCCAGGTTGTATTTAATGAAATATTTTTGTTCTAAATGTCCATGGGAAGGCGACGTCCCAAAAATACAATTTATTGAAGCCCCAGACATGACTTTTGGCTCCTACAGGGCTTGTCCTCTGTGTCACGCTAAGGCTTACGAAACAGACCCCCTTAAAATGAGATACGGACACACGTATTCGTTGGGGGCTTATTATTTAAGGTGGGAATAATGTTTAAGGTATACAGCATACAAGAGACCTACTACCAAACTGGGAACACTGGGATGGCTATTCACCTGGAAGGAACCACTGAGGAAGTAACAGAGCTCCACAAGATGATAATGGAAGTTATAGCAAAAGCCAAGATGACTTCGATGTTACAAGGGGACGACTACGAGCACGACATTATGGACTCAGAAGCAAAGGTTTGGGCTAAG